>Ga0181529_10006780_pt1 | contig 11551 bp, 5 predicted proteins | sample PEATcosm2014_Bin_36_FD_119763 | JGI IMG/M metagenome (GOLD analysis project Ga0181529, IMG submission 119763) | Peatland microbial communities from MTU Mesocosm Facility, Houghton, MI, USA - PEATcosm2014_Bin10_30_metaG | ecosystem: Environmental > Terrestrial > Soil > Wetlands > Peat | place... | reverse complement strand
CAGGTTGCCGAACAGCGGAGCAGCCGCCGTCGAAGGTACATGCTCGAACGCCGCGCTGTTGATGAACGTCGTCGTCGAGGCCGTTGCGGCTGTTATGCCATGTCCCCAGTCGTGTATCTTCGGTGAGGCCCCCGCTGTCCATGCCGGGTTGTAGCTCGGCATACACGTTCCAGTCGCCGGATTGGTCGCCGTGCAGGTTGAAGAAGACGACTCCGTGATCGTCAATGGCGAGCCCGAATACATCTGAATAATCGACGACATCGAGAAGTTGCTCAACAGCGCCCGAGTCACGTAGTTCTGACCGCCCAAAACCCCTTTGCCGAACGGTAGATCGTAGACGCCCGTAATCACTACATGCTGCGGCTGGCTCGACGTAGAGGCCGTGCGCTCGATCCGGTCCGCCGCCCACGAGTTGCCGCCCGTCTGGATGAACTGCGCCGGGATCGCATACCCCGAGCGGAACGTCCCGCCATCGTCAATCGCCTTCGACCAGGTGTAGTTCACCATGAAGATCAGCCCATGCGAGAGACGCTTCTGCACTGTGGTCTGCAAGCCGTGATACACCGAGTTCGCTACATCCCCATACGCATCCGAGAGGCTGTACTGCGGGAACGGCTTCAGCGCCGTAGCCACCGTCTGCGTTGGATCAAACGTCACGGAGTTGTAGTTTGGCGCTGCGATGCCGGCAGCCGTAACTGCGGCGTTAACATTCGCAGGTGTAGCTTTCGCATTCAGAGCTGTCGCACCCGCCGCCAGAAATGCAGGGTTCAATTGATTGATCCACTGACCTCTGGCATTGCCACCATCTGTGATCTCGAAATGTCCCTCCGACCCCACATAGCTCACTGTCAACGTAATGGTATCGGTCAGACTGTGCTGGAAGCCAAAGCTCCAGTTGATGTACTCCGGAGCACGGCCACCCAGATAAGGATCGGCGTAAGACGCAGTCTGCGGAGAGGAGCCGCCGATGTAATAGCCGGTCCCGATCGTCGGGCTGAAGTTCGGCAGCGTCGGTGCCGGTATCAAGCCCTGGAAGCCAGCCTGCAGGAACTGGTTGGTGAAGGTCGCCCCAGCCGTGTTCGCCAGTGTGTTGGTGAAGGTCGGTTTCGGTGCCGTCGAAAAGCCCAGCGTTCCCGTTCCGTTCCTCGAGATGGCCGACCCGCCCACGCCGTTGCCGTGTGTGTACATCACACCCCAGCTTCCGCGCCATACCGTCTTGGGATCGCTCTGGAACGCAAATCCAATACGCGGTCCCCAGTTCTTGTCGTAGCTGTTCACGATGGTGTGGCAGTTGCATCCGGCCGTTCCTGCCGCGCTCCCCGCGAATTCTACCGTCCCCAGTGTTCCTGTGACCGAATTCGCTCCTGTTGGATTGAAGAATGACAGCCGGTCCTGCACCTCTCGATAGGGTGGGTAGTAATCCCAGCGCAGTCCAAGATTTACGGTCAGCCGGGAGTTCACCTTCCAGTCATCCTGCACATATGGCGAGACGGGGTGGAACCGCGCTCCTGTCTCCGGTGCCGCAAGGCTGTCGGTCAGCGATTGGCTGTCTGCCGCGCCCGCCAGAAAACTCGCGTACGAGAAGCCCGTCGTTGAGTCCAGCGTCGTCCCGCTCTTGAAGTTTTCCGTCTCGGTGTTAGCATTCGCAATCGTCAGCGGGCTCGTCCCGCCCGTGTTGATGAGGTACTGGTACTCCAGCCACGAATACATAGCTCCAATCGTTATGGCGTGCTTGCCCAGTGTCCACTGTAAATTGTCGGTCATCACATACGCATTCGAAAGCGCCACATTCGCCGTATTCCCCGCCCATCCAGTGGGTGCGTTTGTCCCGGTGAACGTCGTGAACGGGAATGCATTCGAGGCCTGCCCCACAGGCAGTCCCGTAATCCCCAGTGCCGTCGCTGCGAATGCCCCGCCGCTGTTTGGATTGAACGTAGGCCCGTTATATCTTCCGAACCCATAGTTGAACTGGTTCACCAACTTCGGCAAGATGTTGTACGTCTCCTGTAGCGTCCACACCGTGGTCTTCGGCGCGTACACCTGCCCGTAGTTGTAAGGAGCAAACGGCGTCACGTTCCTGCCCGTCGTCGTCTGCGCAGCCGGTCCGACACTGGCCTGCCGGCCTTTTCCAAAGGTCAGCGACAGGGTGTTCTTTGAGTTGATGATCCAGTCCAGCTTGTTGGTGGTCATCCAGTTGTATAGTCCATACTTATACCCGCCCACAAAGTTGTTCCCGATCACCGTCGGCAGCGAATATTCCGACTTCAGGAAGCTCTGCATGGCCAGCGCCACTGGATCCTGCAATCCCACCGGGATCACATCCAGCGTTCCCACCGGAATACCGACGTTCGTTGCATCGCTGACATACTCCGTGCGTGTACAGGTTGTTCCAGCAGTGTTGCACGTCGTCGAACGTGGATTGTAGATATGGACTCCCTGGTCGCGGAAGTCGCCTGTCACTTCAGCCGCGGTCGGCAGCGATTGCAACGCCACCGTTGGCCCGTGCGAAAGCTTGTACTCGTTGAAGTTCAAGAATAGGAATAGCTTGTTCTTCACGATCGGGCCGCTCGCCGTAGCGCCGAACTCATTCATATGCTCGGTCGGCTTCTGCGCAGGATTCACAATGCCCGTGATCGGATTCTTCACCGTAAGCGACGGTGCGAAGAACCCCCATGTATCTAGCGCAGTATTGCGGAAGAAGTCGTATGCCGACCCATGAAACTGATTCCCGCCCGACTTCACCGTATAGTTCTGCACTCCCTGGCCTTCATACATCGCCGAGTAGCCAGTAGTCTGCACTTGGAACTGGTCGACCGCATCCACAGAGATCGCCGACCACACATACCGCGTGTCGCCTTCGCCCGCAACCGACGTAAACGGAATCCCGTTGACATAGACTGCCGACGCCGCGCCCCTGCTGCCCGAGCCGTTCACCACGCCCGTATTCGTCGTCATATTGCCGTTCGTCTCATTGCCCTGCACGCCCGGCATCAGTACCGCGAAATCCGTAGCCCGCCTTTGATCGTAGTTCCCGCCCCCGCCCATCTGGATCGGCAGCGCTGAATACATATCCTGTTCCATCGTCGCGCCAAGCACCGCATTGCCCGTCTCCAACGCCGGGGGTGCGGTGCTGACTGTCACCGTCTCAGCCGACGAGCCCACCGTCAGCACCGGGTTATAGTCCACAATCTCCAGCGCATTCACATGCACATCCGCCTGCGCCTGCTTCTCAAAACCGGTTGACGTCACCGTCACCACATACACTCCGGCATCCAGAGACGAAATATCGTAGATGCCTGATGAATTCGTCGGCCGCACCGTGCTCACCCCGGTCGAGACCTCTGTCGCCGTCACCGTCGCACCCGCCACCACGGCGCCCGTCGGGTCCTTCACAGTACCTGTGATCTCGCCTTTGCCAGCCAACTGCGCCCGCGCCATACCGCCAGCCAGCCCGGCCAGAACCAATAGGATTGCGAGGAAATTGCTATAGAACTTAACGGAAGACGTTATCGAGAGCTGCTTGGAATTTGTTCTGGACATTGGGTTCAGCCTCCAACAATCGAACTGAATTCGTATCGCAAACACATGTTGTAGGGTCGGCCAGAAAGGCCAAACCTACAAATAAAAATCACGCTTATTGTGCAACGGAGTTTCCTCTTGAACCACTACCATTGTCAAGCAATTAAGGATGACATGTGCCCCACGCATTACCCTTTGTAAGTCAATGGAGAACTCGATTTCCCCCGGCTATCTACAGCCCACCGTGCGCGTCCAGCCATTGCCGCAGCTCCGGCTCCTGCGCCGCCCGCAGAGCGACGCAGTCATTGATGCTGTCGATCGACTTCGCCAGTGTCCGTTCCGCAGATGCCACCGGATGCACCGCAAAGAAGTTCGCCACCTCATCCCGCCTCTCCACCGTGCAGAACGCCCCCGCCGCCACCACAATCCGCGCGCCCGAGTTCTCCGTCGACTTCCGTTCAATCTCCGCCCAGTGCTGCTCAACGAACGCCCATGCCTGGTCCTGCGTCTCGCGCCGAGACAGTAGCCGCGCAATCAGCGTCCCTCTGTCCTGGCTGCGCACTGCATCAGACACCGCGTACTCCAGCGTCCGCGCCACCAACTCTGGAGCCTGAAACCGAGTCAGCGTGTGCAGCGCGTCCTCCTTCAAATCGGGGTCGGTCGCCGTCTGCGCCACGCGCAGCATCTTCTCGTACATCGCCGCATCGCCCTTCGCTGCAACCAGCGCGACCGCCGTATCCACGACCGCGGCATCCGCAGGCTTCTGTCCGGCAAGCAGCGCGTTCGTCTCGCTCACCGCCTCCGCCAGCACCATTGGATCGCCCGCCCGCCCCAACGCCTCAAACAGCGTCTCGCGCAGGTCCGCGTGCTCGTCTGATTCATGCCTTCCGCCCTTGCCCAGCCCTGCATACACTCCGCCGAACTCTCGCCGAACCACCCCGTCCAGCCGTTTGCGGTCCTCGTCCGTCGCAATCCGCGCCTCGATCGCGCCAATCTTTCCCAACGCGCTCTCCAGAACCGTCGCGCTTGGGTCCGCCTTCACCCCCAGCGCCAGATCCAGAAACTCGCCCACTGACCCCTCGCCCGCTTGCATCAGCGCCCACCGGTCCCCCAGCAGTCCAATCCGCTCCTCCACCGTCAGCCCCGTCTCCGCATTCGCAACGATAGCTTTAAGTTGTCCCGCCGAATAGTCCGTCCGGTAGTATCCCTTGTCCCCCGCGTTCGCATAGAAGAACGCCGCGCCTGTTGTCCCCGCCAACATCGTCTCTTCCGGCCCAAGCAGCTTGCACCCTCCATCTTTCAGGCAGATCGGAATTGTCCAGGCCTCATTCCCCGCAGGCCTCGTGGTTGGCGCGGCCAGGAAAAATCTCCCCTGCCTCACCGGAATCGCCTCTCCCACGCCGCTCCCAAAACGCACCAGCGGAACTCCCGGCTGCGCCACAAAGCTCTGCATCACCTTGTCCACCGGCAGTCCACTCACCCGCGCCTGCGTGTTCCAGAAGTCCTCCGCCGTCGCATTTCCATACGAATGTTCCATCAAGTACTCATGCACCCCGCGTCGAAAGACCTCGTCTCCGACCCAGTTCTCCACCATCCCGATCACCGCGCCCGCCTTGCCGTACGCAATCCCGTCAAAGCTCTCGTTGATCTCGTCCGGCGTCTCCGCCCGCGCCCGGACCGACCGCGTCGTCCGCCCCGCGTCCTCGTCCATCGTGCTGTCCATCTCCACCGCCGCGTCCTGCTCGTACTTCCACTTCGGATGGGCCTTTGCCGCCTCCTTCGTCTCCATCCACGTTGCAAATCCCTCGTTCAGCCACAGATTGTCCCACCACGCCATCGTCACCAGGTCACCGAACCACTGGTGCGCCATCTCGTGCGCCACGGTCTCCGCGACCTCTTTCTTGGCAGAGAGCGCGCCGTCCTTCTTGTCCACCAGCAGCTCCGTCTCGCGGAACGTAATGCACCCGAAGTTCTCCATCGCACCCGCCTCGAAGTCCGGCACCGCCACCAGATCCAGCTTTGCCATCGGGTATTTGATCCCGAAGTACCGGTCGTAATCGCGCAGCGTCTGCTTGGCCGAATCCAGCGCAAACCGCGTCAGCTTCACCTTGTCCGGTGTCGCGCACGCCCGGATCGCCACCCCATCCGCCTTCCCCTCGCTGCACTTGAAGTCCCCCACCAGCCACGCCACCAGGTAGGTCGACATCCGCGGCGTCTGGGCAAACACCACCGTATGTTTCCCCGCCACCGGCCCCGCCGTATCCGAAACTACCTTCATATTCGAGATCGCAGTGTCTTCCGCATCCACCACCAGCGTTACGTCGAAGGTCGCCTTCAGCGCCGGCTCGTCGAAGCTGGGGAAGGCCCGCCGCGCGTCGGTGGCCTCGAACTGCGTCACCCCATACCGCCGCGCCTTCGTCTTCGATAGATAGAACCCCCGCAGCTTGTCGTTCAGAATCCCCCGGTACGCAATCTCCAGCCACACCCGTCCCGCCGGCAACTCTCGCGCAAACGTAAACGTCGCCTGCTCCTTCGCCGCATCCAGCGTCACCACCGCAGTCTGCGCAACACCGTAGCTGCCGCTTTCCCCAGCGCCGTCATCCCTCCCACCACTGCCGTCATCCCGAGCGAGCGCAGCGAGTCGAGGGACCCCCGCATTTGTCGTTGCAGTTGCAGTTGCAGTTGTACCGGCCCCACTCCCGGCTCCCACCACCGCCTTCACCGACACAAACTCAATCTCCGCCGCATTCAGCGTAATCGTCGTAGTCGGCGCATCGAGAACCACATCAATCGTCTCGCTCCCCGCAAACGTCGCCGCCTTCAGGTCCGGTGTAATCGTCAGCGAGTAGTGCTCCGGCCGCACCCCACCCGGCAGCCGCTGCGCCTCCACGTGCCCCGCGGCAACCCCACCCACTCCCACCACCAGGCCCGCAACCGCCAACCCCCGCCAAATCTTCATCTCGCCCAACCACCTCATACCACTCCCACCAGACTAAATCCTGCACCCACTGGGTACCCCATGATTGACACAGTTTCACCGCGCAGTCAGCTCGGTTCAACAATCGGCTCTTGAGCCGTATAGGTTCAATTGGTGAAGATAGAAGATAGGTGTTAAATCTCTCGCATTAGCCCAGCACCGAAGCCGCCCGCACCGACCGCCCCGAGATCTCCGCCCGCGCCGCCGCGTACGCCGCCGCACCCAGCAGCGCGCAGCTCTCGTCCAGTATCACCCGCACCGGTGTTGACTCCAGCAGCGGCGACATCCGCCCCTTGTCCAGAAACGCCTGCATGAACCCGCCACTCGCCAGCGTCTTCAGCGTCTTCGGCGCAATCCCGCCGCCCAGATAGATTCCGCCCGTCGCCAGCACCTTCAGCGCGATGTTGCCCGCCTCCGCGCCGTACGCCGCCGCAAACGTCTGCATCGTCTCGCGGCATATCTCGCTCGTTCCGTCCTCCGCGCACGCCCCGATCACTGCATTCGGGTCCTCCGCCGCCATCCGCTCGCGCAACCACTCCGGCTCGTCGATCTTCTCTTCGTCGCGCAGAAATCCATAGATGTTCTGAATCCCCAGCCCCGAAACAACCCGCTCCCAGCTCACCCGCCCGCCCAATTTGTGCCGCAGATACTCCAGCAGCAAGATCTCGCGCTCCGTCCGCGCCGCAAAGTCGCAGTGCCCGCCCTCCGACGCAATCGGCCGATGTCGCTCGCCGTCCCAGATCAGCAGCGCCTCGCCCAGCCCCGTCCCCGCCGCAATCAGTCCGCGATTTCCCCCCGCCGACGCGTCGCCCTCATGCAGCGTCTCCACGCTCTCCGCCGCAAGCTCGGGAATCCCGTACCCATTCGCCTCCAGATCGTTAATCAAAAAGACGTGCTCAATCGCCAGCCCCCGCGCCAGCTCGCGCGCATCCAGCGTCCACGCCAGGTTGGTCAGCTTCAGCCGTCCATCGCGCACCGGCCCCGGACATCCAAAGCAAGCCGCGACGATCTCCTCCGAACTGCCGTCGGCTAGAAACGTCTTCACCGCCGCGTCCAGCGAGGCAAACTCATGCGCCGGAAACTTCCGCTCGCGCACCACCTTCAGCCGTCCGCACTCGTAGCTGTAAAGCGCAAGATGAACCTTCGTCCCACCCACATCGCCCGCAAGAATCATCTATATCTCCAAACTCCCGGCAATTTCTGAACCCGCCTGCCGTGGCAGTTTCTCTGCCGCCGCCGCATCCAACAACAGCGTCAGTCTCCCACTCGCCGGACGAACCAACTGCGCCGGTTTCGCCTCAGGATCGTACGCCCCCCGGAACACCTCCTGCACCACCTGCGCCTTCGCCGCGCCCTCGATCAGGAACGCCACCTCGCGCCCCTGCTGGATCACCGGCCACGTCAACGTCACCCGCCAAGTCTCCTTCTGAGGTACATGGTTGGCAACCGCAATCCGTCCCAGCTCAAACAACGCCGCCGTATGCGGAAACAGCGACGCCGTATGCCCATCCTCTCCCAGCCCCAGCAGCACCAGGTCGAACGCCGGAATCTGTGCGCCCTCCAGCCGGAACGCCGCACGAATCGCCGCCTCATACCGCGCCGCCGCGACCTCGGGATCGAGTTCTCCCTCCATCCGATAAATCTGCCCCGCCGCCACAGGCACATGCTCCAGCAGCGCCTCCTCCGTCATGCGATAGTTCGACTCCGCGTCCGTCGGCGGCACGCACCGCTCATCCACCCAGAAGATCTGCAACCGCTCCCACGGCACCTGCGCAAAGTACGGCGCGCTCCGGTCCGCCAGCAGCGCAAACATTCTCTTCGGCGTCGTCCCGCCCGACAGCGCAACCCGCGCCACTCCCCGCGCTGCAACCGCCGCCACCACCACCAACGCAAAGAACTCCGCCGCAGCCGCAGCTAGATCCTCAGCCGTAGGCAAAACCCTGTATGAAACTGAAACCGGTCGCGGCACTCTCGCGCTCCTCGTCTTCAACCAGCAGGCAGCAACTCACAACGCATCGCTACGGACGCAGCTCGCTCACGCCATTCTCTCCCGCCACCAGTGCCAGCGTCGCCATGCCCAGAAACAGTCCATGCTCCACCACTCCAACGATCGCACGAATCTCCGCCGCTGTCCGCTGCGGGTCATCGATCCGCCCACACGCGCAGTCCAGAATGTAGTTCCCCTCGTCGGTGATGTACGGCCCGGCCCCGCTCTTCGCCGACCTTAGCTTCGGGTTCAGCCCCAGCCCCGCCAGCCTCGGCTGCACCACGGGCAACGCCATCTTGATCACTTCCACCGGCAGCGGAAACCGGCCCAGATGCTCCACCAGCTTGGTCGAATCGGCCACCACGATGAAGCTCTTGGCCGCGCTGGCCACAATCTTCTCCCGCAGCAGCGCGCCGCCTCCGCCCTTGATCAACCCGAATCCCATCCCAGGAACGCGCGCAATCTCGTCGGCCCCATCTATATATATGTCGAGTTCAGGCAGCTCCGTCAGCGTCGCCACGCTCATGCCCAGTGACTCCGCCAGCGCGTGGCTCGCGTCCGACGAAGCGACGCAGCGAATCTTCAGCCCACGCGCCGCCAGCTCGCGAATGAACAGCGTCGCCGTCGTCCCCGTGCCCAGCCCGACCACCATCCCGTCCTTCACAAACTCGACCGCGCGCTTCGCAACCAGCCGCTTCGCCTCATCCTGCGTCATCCTGTGCCTCTCAACCCCTCAAGAATAATGCCGTCATCCCGACCGGAGCGCAGCGGAGTGGAGGGACCCCCGCATTTTCCCCGGGGTGCCGCAGACTTCAGTCAAAGCTCTGCTAAGAATCCTCGCACTCCCAATCGCTCTCGGGAACCACGCTGTCCTCATACTCCGCCTGCCGCGAAGAATCGAAAGGCGTCCGCTCACCGAGCTTCGCCTCCTCATCCTTCTCCCGCAAAATCTCGCGCTCTGTCTCTACCATCTCCCCGCCCTGGCATTTTGGTCTTTCACGCGCGCAAGCGCGTCAAGAACAGCACGAAGTGCCACGCGCGCAGGCGCGTCAAGTACCGCACGAAGTGCCGCGCGCAGGCGCGTCAAGTACCGCACGAAGTGCCGCGCGAGCGCGTCGAGAACCGCACGAAGTGCCTACTTCTTCACCAGCTTCTTCGCGTGTTCCACAACATTCGCCACGCTGATGCCCAGTTTCTCCATCGCAATCGGCCCAGGAGCCGACGCGCCGAACCGGTCGATCCCGATCACCGCGCCGTTGTGGCCGACGTACTTCCACCAACCCATCGTCGCGCCAGCCTCCAGCGAGACCTTCGGCGTCCCCTCCGGCAGCAGCTCAGCCTTGTACGCAGCCGTCTGCTCGTCGTAGATGCGGAAGCTCGGCATCGACACCACCCGCGCCGCGATCCCCGCCGCCTTCAGCTCCGCAGCCGCCGTCAGGCAGGTCGTCACCTCGGAGCCCGCAGCCAGCAGAATCACATCCGGCTTCGTCACCTCCGGCGTCCTCGAGTACGCGCCCTTGGGCACGCCCGCAAACGCCAGCGCAGCATCCAGCACCGGCAGGTCCTGCCTGCTCAGAGCCATGAAGCTCGGCCCCTTGCGTTCCAGCGCCATCCGCCAGCACGCCGCTGTCTCGTTGGCGTCCGCCGGACGAAAGTCCGTCAGCACCGGCATCGCGCGCATGCTCATCAGTTGCTCGATCGGCTGGTGTGTCGGCCCGTCCTCGCCCAGTCCCACCGAGTCGTGCGTGAACACATACAGCGCGTGGACTCCCATCAGCGAGCCCAGCCGGATCGCCGGCCGTGCGTAGTCCGAGAAGACGTAGAACGTCGATCCAAACGGGATCAGCCCGCCGTGCGCTGCGATTCCGTTCAACATCGCCATCATGCCAAACTCGCGCACGCCGAAGTAGATGTTCCGTCCCGCCGCATCCACATGGAAGCTGGGCGAGTCCTTGAAGTTCGTCTTGGTCGAAGCCGATATATCGGCCGCGCCGCCAAACAGCTCCGGCACCGCCTTCGCGATTGCGTTGATCACCACATTGCCAGCGATGCGCGTCGCCACTTTCTTGGCATCCGGTCCCGACGGGAAGGTCGGAATCGACTTCTCCCAGCCCTCGGCCAGTTTGCCCGCAACCACGCGCTCAAACTCCGCCGCCGGTTCGGGATACGCCTTCTTGTACTCGGCGAACTGCGCGTCCCACTCCGCGTGCAGCTTCTTGCCCTTCGGCTTGGCTGTCTCCCAGTTCCTGCGCGCCTCATCCGGCACATAAAAATTCTTGTCCACGGGCCAGCCCAGGTTCTTCTTGGTCTCCCGCGCCGCCTCCGTTCCCAACGCCTCGCCGTGGGCTTTGTTCGTCCCTGCCTTCGGACTTCCGTATCCAATCACCGTCCGCACCCGGATCAGTGTCGGCCGCGTCGTGTCCGCCTTGGCAGCCTTGATCGCGTCCTCGATCGCCACCAGATCGTTGCCATCGGCCACGCTCAGCACCTGCCAGTTATATGCCTCGAAGCGCTTCGTCACGTCCTCCGTGTAGCTCAGCGAAGTAGGCCCATCCAGCGAGATCAGGTTGTCGTCATACAGCACGATCAGCTTGCCCAGTCCCAGCGTCCCGGCCAGCGACGCCGTCTCATGCGATACGCCTTCCATCAAATCGCCATCGCCGCACAGCACATAGGTGTGGTGATCGATCACCGCGTGCTCATCGCGGTTGTACACCGCCGCCAGATGCCTCTCCGCCGCGGCCATTCCCACCGCCATGCCGAATCCCTGTCCCAGCGGCCCAGTCGTTACCTCCACTCCCGGCGTCTCGCCATACTCCGGATGCCCAGGCGTCTTCGATCCCCACTGCCGGAACTGCTCCAACTGCTCCAGCGGCAAGTCGTACCCAGACAGATGCAACGCGCCGTACAGCAGCATCGACGCGTGCCCATTCGACAGCACAAACCGGTCGCGGTCGATCCACTTCGGCGCCGCCGGATCGTGCTTCATCAGCTTGTGATACAGCAGATACGCAATCGGTGCGCAGCCCAGCGGCGCTCCCGGATGTCCGCACTTCGCCTTTTCGATT
>Ga0181529_10006779_pt1 | contig 11554 bp, 10 predicted proteins | sample PEATcosm2014_Bin_36_FD_119763 | JGI IMG/M metagenome (GOLD analysis project Ga0181529, IMG submission 119763) | Peatland microbial communities from MTU Mesocosm Facility, Houghton, MI, USA - PEATcosm2014_Bin10_30_metaG | ecosystem: Environmental > Terrestrial > Soil > Wetlands > Peat | place... | reverse complement strand
GGGACGAACCTTGCTCACTTCCTCAGTATGCCGCAGTGGGCCGCGGCTACTTCGCCGGGCCCTTCATGGCTTCCTTGGCAAACAGGCCGGAAGTGGACAGGGTGTAATTCCAGTCGGTGATGAGCGTGGGGCCCCACTCCGGGTCGAAGCACCAGACGATCCAACTGATGCCCTTCTTCTCCAGGTAGCCGAAGATCTGCGGCCCGTAATTGAAGCGGTCCAGAGCGCGGCCGGTGGCGCCGGCGGGAGGGGTAGCGCCGGGTGCGGCGAATCCGCCGAACTCGGTGGCCACTATCGGATACTTGGCAGCCGCAAAACCGAAGTCCTCTTCCCATTTCGGCTCCCAGGGCTGCGAGCGCTTGTTGTCGTAGGGGTGGGTCACGTAACCAATGCCCGGCGCGTTGATCGGAGCCACGATCAGGGGAGTCAGATCGTAGGCCCAATCGAACCCCGCCACCAAAGGAATGACCTGGGGATTATAGGCCCGGATGATGGCGATCTGCTCTTCCACCATCCGCTTCCACTCCATCCAGTTGATGGGCCCAAGCTGCTCGCGGTAGGTGGTGGGTTCATTGAAGAGCTCGAAGAAGGCGATGGTGTTGTGACCGGCGTAATGCCGCGCCATGCTTCGCCAGAAGGCGTAGGTTTCCTGCTGGGAGGTCTCGTACATGGGGTCCTGAAAGAGGCCGGTGGTGAGGTTGCCGATGGAGTGCCAGTCGAGGTCGATATACATGTCGAGCTCGGTGCACCAGTCCACGGCCTGATCGAGCAGTTTGAAATATTCCGCCGGAGTTCGTTCGCGCCACGCGATCGGGTGCACCGGGATGCGGACCACCTTGGCGCCCATTTCCTTAACTTTGACGAAGTGGTCCCGGCTCCAGTGGCCTTGCATTTCGAGCTTGTCGGGATCGGAGATGGCCAGGCCGCGGAACAGGATGGTCTTGCCTTGGGGATCTTCGAAGTGGTTGCCCTTGACGGAGATCAACGGCATCTTCTTGGCATTCTTCTGGTAGGGCCGTCCGCCGGCGGGCTGATCGCGCCACCAGACGTGCATACGCTGCCCGGTGGCGGTCTGCGCCGGGGGATTCGGCGCCGGATTCGTCTGGGCAAGCGCCGCACCGATACCGGCCGCGAGCGCGGCTCCGGCCACAAAGGTAGTGATGAGAGCTTTCATTGGGACACCTCGTTCATCTTCGAATACACTGTAACGCGAATCGCGGGGGAAGAGGATGCGGGTGTCGTGCGGCCGGCCACTTCCAGGAAGCGCCCTCCGCCACGTCCGCGATCTCCGGCCCCACCACGCGAATCAACCCGTCCTGCACCTGGTCCACGGTGCGGCTGGCGAGGCACCCGACGCACTGCGTGTCCCGCGGAGCAGTGTGCGATAATCCTACTGGAGTCTTACCAGGGAGACAACGCGGCTTTCGACCAAGGGGCAGATCGTCCTGCCAAAGTCCATCCGTGTTTCCAGGGATTGGAGGCCGGGCACGGCATTCACTGTCGAAGAGACCGGTGACGGGGTTTTGCTTCGTCCTGCAGCCCGTTTTCCCTCTGCCGGCCTCGATGATGTGGCAGGCTGCCTGCAGTCCAGGCGGAAGTCGAAAACGCCCGCGCAAATGCGCGATGCGATTGGCCGCGAGGTGTTGCGACGCCATGATCGCGGTCGATACTAACATCCTGGTCCGCCTCCTGACGGGCGATGACCCCAGGCAGGCGGCGGCAGCGCGAGCCCTGTTTGCGCGCGAATCCATCTGGATCGCACGGCGTCGAATTCGCCGATGCGTTGCACCTGGGCAGCCGGCCGCCCGGCGTTTCGTTTGTGTCTTTCGACAAGTCCTTCGTTCAGCGCGCGAGACGCGCCGGGGTGTCCGACATTTCCGGCGTCTCCGGGAAGGCTTGAGACCGAAACCGGCGACTTCATTCTTGTGGGAGCGGCACCCAACTCTCGGCCATGAATAAGGGGAAGACCGGCCAGCCTGAACTGAGCGATTTGGTGGATTGGGTCGCGGTGCTTCGGGCTTCGTGCCACAAGACCAAGCGCGGGCCCAGATGTGTCAAATTCACCTGGGCGCGCCGGGCGAACGCAGGATTAATCCTGGTCGAGATACGGCTGGAGCAAGATCATGACGGCGTTCCTCACCGCGCGGGCCATGGCGATCGTCTCAACCTCGCCTCCTGGAAGGACTTCGGGAGCGTCGCTCGGGTATCGCGTCTCCACTCCAAAGGGCGTGAGCGCGTCGGCATCCCGCAGCGACTCGGCGATGCTGGCGTCCACGGTGGCCACACGGTCCAACAACTTCGCGATGTCGTGCGTCTTCGGAAACTCGATCTGGCGCCGAACCAGGAGGGCCTTCAGGTACTTCTCAACCGCCTGCTGGCAATGAAACGCGACGATGCCCCGAAAGCGTCCGCCTTGGGTGGAGAGTTGTTTCGCCGCGTCGAGGTCCGCAGTGGCCTTGTCGAGCCATTGCCGGACCAAATCGCGGAGGGCGGCGTCAGGCGGCTTCATAGAGGACGCGTCCGTACTTGCGAGCCGGGTAGGCGATCCCTCCGACGATGTTCTTCGTCTCCTCGAAGCGCTCGCTGGACATCACGATGACGTCGACGGGATAATGCACGTCGCCGAGCGCCCGCCGGATCTTGATGCTGCGATCGCGGGTATTGGCCGGCTCCGGTTCTACCACCAGCAGATCGAGGTCGCTATCCTCCGTCATCTGGCCCGTAGCGGCCGAGCCAAACAGGATAATCCTGTCCGGACGCGCCACTGTGAGGACGCGTCGAACTACCTCATTCAGCAGTGTTTCATCGACGCCCATTTAGTTCCATCATACGCAAAGCCGTCCCCGGCTGCATGAGGTTTTCCGCATAGTGGACAAAAACGGCCTTGTCGCGGACGCGGACTTCCTGGACCGGGAGAGCCCGCTGGATCACGGGCCCCTCCGTTGAGAATCACCCGCGGCGGGGACGGAGCTCAAAGTTCACGCCTTCCTGCGCCTGAAGATGAGCGAGAACCCCAAACAGGTTCTTTGCCGAAGGGTTGCCATTCGGCCCAAACATCCGCATGAGGCTGTTGGCCGGGATTGCGGTGGCATCCTGCAACTGTCGAAATCCGACTGTGGCATTGATATAGTTTCGCAGGATCGCGCGGCCGGTCTTCTCGTCGCCGGAGAGCATGAGTTCGATGGCTTCGCGAAGCAACGCCTTTCGGAATCGTGGTTCCCGTTGGGCGCGCTCGCGGATCGTTTCTCGAAAATCTTTGGTCAGAGGCATCGTGTTCTTTCCTCAGTCTTCCTGTTCCGGTAGTCTTCCCAATTCGCCTTGGCTTGCCGGATGTCTTGCTGCTGGCGCTTCTTCGTGCCGCCAGCCAGCAGAATGACAAGCCGGTCGCCGTCTCGCCCGAAGTAAATGCGGTAGCCGGGGCCGAAATCAACCCGGTATTCGAGAACGCCGCCACCGACTGTCTTGACATTGGACAGGTTGCCCGCTGCAATGCGCTCAAGCGCCGTGGCTACTTTCGCGGCGGCCTGAACATTGAGCACGCGCAGCCACTTCGTAAAGGGGCTTCGTCCGGCGGTGTCGATGTATTCCCGAACGTGGAGCACGGTTTAATGATAACACATACGTTATCATTGACCGTGGGTTCAGGCATCGGGATCGGCGGTTGGGGACGGGCTCGGGAATGTCGCCAGACGCTATGGGGCGGTAAAACGGCCTTGTCGCAGAAGCGGATTTTGGCCCGGCCGGTGGACGGCACCTCTCCGAAAGGGCCACCCATCGCGAGCGATCCGGCATTCTCGGGCCGGCGCAGCATTCGGCTATGCTCAAAGGGAGGCGTAGGAGTCGAGAAAATGCGTCTTGTCCTTCTGCTTGGTTTCCTTGCTGCGATCACGGTCGTTACGGCGGCAGACGATGTCCTGAACGACGACCGCATCTCCAACCAAATCGGACAGCTCCGCGGACAGGCGATCATCGAAAACAATCCGGACCTGGGCCGCACGCCGGGCACGGGTGCCTATCTGGTCTTTCAGCGGCGGGACTGCAAGCGTTGCGCCATCGGCGTCCGCTGCGATCTTGATGGCAAGTACCAACTGTTTCTGGCCGAGGGTGAGTACAGAGTGATCTCGACGGACAGTCAGAACATGGGAGAGGGGCATGATCTGATAAGTCCGAAACAGGCACATTATGTGAAGGTTCAACCGCCGCCGAACACCACGACATTCGATGTCGCGCTTCGGTTGCCTGGGCCCTCGGGTCACCGAGCCGAATGAGCTCCCTCGTCCCCGCCGCCCCGTGAAACGGCACCGCACCCTCCGCCCGTTCCCCCCCTCACACCAGTTCCCCCATCTCCAGCGCGGGGTGCTCCACCGAGGCCAAATACTCGATCAGCGGCTCCAGTTCCGTGCACACGGTCTCATCGGCGATCTTGTCGTAGAAGCCGGGTTTGCCGAGCTCCCCACACCGCTCGCGGAGCTTGTCGCCCAGGCGCTGCTTGATGCGGGTGGTGGTCCATACCAGGCGCGCCAGGCCGCCGTCGCCGCTGATGAATTTGCGGGAGAGCGCGTAGATGGTGCCGATGCCGATGAAGCCGGGGGTCTGCTGGCCGCCGCCGGTCATCTCCGCCAGCGAGGAAAACGTCATGCCGACGGGCGTCTGGCCGGAGTATTCGCGGTCCACAATCATGATTCCGCCAGTGCCCGGCAGGATGCACGCGATGCACTCGAAGCAGCCGCACGATGTCATCGGATCGGTAATCATCGAATAGGCCGAAAAGCGCTCGAAAGCGCCGTTCGAGGCGTTGCGGATGAAGTCGTTGATGCCTTTCCACTGCCCCAGCACCGGGTCCACGCAGTCCCCTTTGCGGACCGGCAGATTGCCGCCGTGCGGGTTGATCTCGTAAGCCGCTTTGCCGTCGAGCCAGTTGTAGGCGCCGCACAAACCCAGGCGCTCCGGCGTGATGATGCACACGTGGTTGGGGGCGTAGCTCTGGCACAGGGCGCACGAATAGAAGATGTCGACGCGCTCGTCCGTCAGCGCTCCCATGCGCTCGTCGCGGGCCCGGTACGCGGCCGCGGCGGTGGGATAGAGCGCCTCCACATCGTCCGGCCGCGTGAAGAGCGTCACCTGCACTTTGTCCACGATGGCCGGAAAGTCGTTGCGGAGCTTGTGCAGCAGCACCGTCCCCAAATGTTCGATGCGGAAGCCGGCGTCGCGCGCTTTTTTCGAAATGCGGAGCCAGACGGTGTCGCGCTGGCCCAAGTGCATCACGCCCATCGGCTCGGAAAGGAAGGAGTGGATGTGGCGCTCCAGAATGGATTCGAACTCCGGCTGCATCTTGCGGCCGGCCACTTCCACGAAGATCGCAAGCGGCAGGCGCGCGCCCTCCGCCACGTCCCCGATCTCCGGCCCTACCACGCGAATCAGCCCGTCCTGCACCTGGTCCATGGGGCGGCTGGCCAGGTATTCGAAGCACTGCGTGTGCTTGCCGCCGAACTCCACGGCCACCTCTTCTTTGCGCACGCGCTCGCCCTCGAACGCGGGGCCGTGGCGCACCGGGATGGGGATCTCCACGGTGTGGATCTTGACGCCGCGCACTTCCACCGCGCGCGCGGACATGTCCCGGTGGGCCACGTTCGAAACCACGTGCTCGTAGGTGCAGATGCCGCTCGGCAGGATCTGCGGGATATCGGTATCGGCGATCACCGGGAAGCCGAAGTTGATGGCTCCGGCGGCGGTGGCGTACTTCTCATCGTCCACCTCGCCCAGCGCCAGCACGAAGGCGAACACGCGGCGCTGGTTGTAGAGCAGGATCTCGCGAGTCTCCTGCAGCCCGCCGGGCTTGAGCCCGCCGAAGGTGAACGCCGCGCGGCAAGCGAAGCCGAGAGCATGCACGATGGACGAAGTGTCCGGCCCGTAGGGCACCAGGAAAGTGTCCCAGCCCATCTGCACTCCGCGCCGGTGGAGTTGCTCAGCCATGGTATTGCCCGCGCAGTTGGAGCCCATGAACACCAGCAGGTTGCGCTCTTGCAGATCGCGCGCCAGTTGCTCGGCGGTCTCGTCATCGGGTAGCGCGCCCACGCAGGCCGCGAACCCGGGCATGCGCCCGTCCACCAGCTTGATGCCCTGCTCGCGCAGGATGCCGTCGGCCGTGGGGCCGAGCCAGTAGCCGGACTCGAGCGAAATGCCGCGCAGCGGTTTGAGGGCTTCGATAGCCTCCTGCGCCACCAGCGTGGCCGCGCCGGCATCGAGGGCGCCGCCCAAATAGGGCAGCCAGAGGTGCTCCGTGGGTTCGGCGGGAAGCCAGGAGCGCGCGGCCCCGAGAGCTTCCTCCAAATCCCCGAGTCTCTCCACCCGCTTGCCCGTCAGCGCCAGGATCACGGGCAGGGCATAGGCGGTGGACGCGAAACCCACCTCCTTATCCCAGCCGTAACGGTCGACGGACTCGGCCAGCATGGTCTCCGCCCGCCGCACGCAAACGTGGGCGCCGCGAATGGCCGCCGATGCGATGATCCTGGACATCAGTTCGCTCCTTCCCGGTATTGCCGATAATATGTGCCGGCATTCGTAATGTCGCCGTAGAGCAGCGCTCCGGCCAGGCGGCCGTCGCGGTAGACCAGCTTGCGGTAGGCGGCCTCCCGGTTGGCCGCGATTTCGGCGCGCGCGCCTTCCAACCGTTCCGGCCGAACCTCGCCGATCGACACGATCGACTCGCCGAAGAACCGCGAGGCGTTCATGCGCAGCGCCCCGGCCGACGCCCGCTCGATGCCCACCGCCGTCGCCCCGGCCGCGCGGCCCATTTCGTAAGCCACCGGCCAGATGCCGCTGAGCTGTAGGCGCCCCGTCAGCGGGTCGGGCGCTTCGGCGCAATCCCCAGCGGCGTAGATGCCCGGAACGCTGGTGCGCCCGCAGCGATCCACCGAGATCCCACGGCCAATCCGAAGGCCGCTGCCGCGCAGCCATTCCACGTTGGGCACGATGCCTTTGGCCACCAGGACCAGGTCCGCGGCCAACAGTTCGCCGTTATCCAGGCGCACCGCTTCCACGCGCCCGTTTCCCACCACCTCCACGGCGTCGCAGCCGGTGCGGATATCCGCGCCGTGCGCGCGGAACAGGTCGCCGACCCGGCGGCCGGCTTCGGCATCCACCATCTGCGAAAGCAGGTGCGCGGAAGCCGCCACCACCGTGGCGCGCAGGCCGCGCTCGAGGAACGCCTCGCACGCCTGCAGGCCGACATTGCCGCCGCCCAGCACCACCGCGTGCGGTTGCGCGGATGCCCTGCCGCACCAATCGGAGATCGCCTCCAGATCCTCGGCATTGCGCAGCGCAAACACGCCCGGCAGATGGGCGCCGGGGATGGCGAGGCCAGCCGCGCGCGCGCCGGTGGCCAGGATGAGACGCTCGAAGCCGAGTTCCTCGCCGTCATCGAGCGTGACCGCCCCCACGTCGGGTTCCAGGTGCACGGCCTTGCGCCCGCCGATTACGTGGACGCCCAGTTCGTGTTCCAGGTATCCGGGGCCGCGCCAGGCGGTTTGCTGCGCATCGATGCGGCCCGCCAAAGCGTAGGAGAGCAGCGGCCGCGAGTACGGCGAGGCGTCGGCAGTGACCAGCGTGATGGAGCACTCCGGAGCGTGTTCGCGCGCGGCCTCGCAGGCGGCGATGCCGGCGGCGGAAGAGCCCACCACCAGCACGTGCCCCGGGAAGCCGCTGCGCAGGCGGTCGTCGGGCGGGGTATACGCGCTCAGCGCGCCGGTGGGGCAAGCTTCCACGCAGGCCGGTGTCGCGCGGTCCGCGCAAACGTCGCAGCGCACCACGCGGTCCCGCGCCGGATCGGGGCGGATGCCAAAGGGGCACACCATCAGGCACATGAAGCAGCCGACGCAGCGGGCATCGTCCAGCGTGAGCTGGCCGGTAGCGGGATTGCGGTGGAGCGCGCCGCTTTTGCAGGCAAACGCGCACAGCGGTTCCAGGCACTGTTCGCAGCACAGCGCTTCGATGCCATCGCTGCCGGCGGCAACCACGACGCGGCGTTTGGCCGGAAGCGGCTGCGCGATGGCGGCCTCCAGCGCACTGGTGGTGCAGGCACCCGTGCCGGCACTTGTGCCGGCGCCGGCTCCAGGCGCCGTGTCACCATCGCGCGAAAGTGCCGGCGCCACATCGTCGGAATGCGCGACCGAACAGGCCAGTTCGCAACTGCGGCAAGCCAGGCAACGGTCGCGACGGAATACCAGGACAGGGCGCACGTCATTCCTCCGGAGGTCTCGACTGGCTGCGTTCCTGGGCCTTCCCACAGCCGAGCGATGCCAGCCCGGCCGGCGGCGAGTAGGTGGCGAAAGCGCGGGGCGCGGCCAGGTTCAGTGCCTTCCGCTTCGATTCGATGTGCGAGAGAATCCCCGCCGCGGCTTCCTCAACATCGTTGGTGAAGAGGAACCGTCCGCCGGTCTCGCGTTCGACATCCTTCTCCAGATATTGGCGCACCACCCGGCTTCCGGCCACGCGGGGAACCGGCGTGAACGCGGTGAAAACTCCCGACGCCACGGCGTAGAGCCCGATGGCGATGGCCTTTTCGCTCATGGCCTCCGGCGCCGCCGCGGCAATGGGCAGCTCCGAAAGATCGCCGCCGATACTGCCCTCAGCCACCAGCGCCGTACACACCGCCAGGATGCGTGAGTTATCCACGCAACTGCCTACGTGGAGGACCGGTGGGATGCCTACCGCCGCGCACACTTCCCGCAGCCCCGGGCCGGCGGATTCCATGGCGGCTTCAGGCCGCAGCAAGCCGGCCTTGGCGCTCGCGATGGCGCTGCACCCGGTCTGCACCACCAATACGTCTTCCGCCAAGAGCCGCCGCACCAGAGCGAGGTGCATGCTGTCCTGGCAGATGCGCGCCGTGTTGCAGCCCACCACGGCCACCACGCCGCGAATGCGGCCGGAGGCGATGGCGTCGATCAGCGGACGGTATCCGGCGCGGAACCGCCCGCCGAGATAGTGCGGCAGGTTCTCGTTGGTGAAGCCGGCCACCAGGTCCATGCGGTGACGGGGGATGTGCACCCGCGCCGGATCGCGGCGTCCGAACGCTTCCACCGCGCGCGTGACAATCTCTCTGGCGCTCCGCTTGGCGTCGTGCGCATCGAACCCGATTTGCTCCGCGCCCGGCACGTGGGCCTTCGCCGAGGTGGCGACCACCCTGGTGTGCTGGCACGCGGCCACCTGGGGAAGCGAAGGCATCACGCACTGCACGTCCACCACCATCAGGTCCACCGCGCCGGTGAGCAGCGCCAGTTCCTGGTGTAGGTAGTTGCCGGCGATGGGCATGCCCTGCCGCATCAGGATTTCATTGGCGGTGCAGCAGATGCCCGCGATGTTGATGCCTTCGGCTCCCGCCTGGCGCGCCAGCGCGAGCATCGCGCCCTCGCGGCTGGCCGCCACCAGCGCCTCGCTCAACACCGGCTCATGGCCGTGCACCAGAATGTTGACCTGCTTCTCTTCCAGCACGCCGAGGTTGGCGCGCGAGCGAATGGCCATCGGCCCGCCGAACAGCACGTCCTGCACGTCGGTGGCGATCATGGAGCCGCCCCAGCCATCGGCCAGCGCGGCCCGCATGGCGGCGCGCAGCAGCGCCACGGGGTCCGATTCCACGCCGTGGTTGGTGCGATGCAGCAACTCGACGATTTCGCGGTCGATGCCGCGCGGAGCGATTCCCATCTTGTCCCACCGGCGGCGCTGCTCTTCCGGCGCGCGGGCGAGCGGAATCAGCGGGCCGTTTTGCAGGCCGAATTGCGCGGCCATGCGATCGGCCAGATCCGCCGCCACCTGGCAGTCAGATCGCTTGGCGGTTTCCACGCCCCATTCGGCCGCAAGCGTCGCCAGTTTCTCGGGGTTCGCGATGGCGATGGCGCTGCGCAGAGCTTCCACCACTTCGCGCCCATGATCGCTGTGCGCCGCCGCACCGCAGGCCACCGCGCGCGCCAGATTGCGGGCCACGATGAGGTGCGCATCGGCGCCGCACGCCCCCACCTGCGCCCGCTCGCCGAACGGATCGATGCGGCACGGCCCCATGTAGCAGACGTCGCAGCACAGCCCGAGATCGCCGAAACCGCACAGCGGCTTCAGGTCCTCGTGACGGTCCCAGACGGTCTTGGCGCCCAGTTCGCCGGCGAGGACCAGCATTTCCCGCGCGGCGGGATCGGCGGAGCAATTCTGTGGATTCGGCATATCTTCACGCTCCCAGCAATTCGGCAATTCGCAGCATTTCCCGATGAAAGGGCCGGCTGCGGTCAATCTCGCCCGTGCGGGCCTCCAGTTCCAAACCGCGGTCGGCCGGGAGGACGCCCAGGATTTCGGGCGCCGGCAGGTGGGCGCGCACGAACTCCAGGTCGCCTTCGCATGTAATCTTGTTGGCGATGGCGCACGTCCGCCGGATTCCCAGGTCGCGCGCCAGCGAGACCACCCGCGCCGCGGTTTCCAGGCTGGCCCATCCCGGTTCGACGACCACCAGCATGGCGTCCACGCCCTCGGCCGTTCCGCGCCCCAGGTGCTCGATGCCCGCTTCCATGTCCACCACCACGCGCTCGCCACCGCTCACCAGCAGGTGGTTCAGCACTTCGCGAAGCAGGATATTTTCGGGGCAGGCGCAGCCGCGTTTTCCGCGTTCGATGGTGCCCATCGCCAGCACACGCACGCCGCCCACGTCGATTCCAAACTGCCCCGGAATGTCATCCACGCGCGGGTTCATGCGCAGGAACCCGCCCCATCCCTCGCCGCCGCCGACGCGTTCTTCGATGAGCGATTTCAGTTGCACCAGCGGCGTGATGGCCGGCCCGCGGTAACCCAGCGTTCCCGCCAGGTTGGCGTCGGGGTCGGCGTCCACCGCGACTACGCGATAGCCGAGGTCGCGCCACGAGCGGGCCAGGGATGCGGCCACGGTGGTTTTCCCCACTCCGCCCTTGCCCGCGACGGCAACTTTCATCCGCGCACCTCCTGCGCGCTGCCGGGATGGCCGGCGCGATGGGTTTGCCTTGCCACCAGCGCCGCTTTCACCCGCGCACCTCCCAGCCGGCCAGCGCAGCCACGGCCGGCGCGATGGGTCCGCTTTCGCACCAGCGCCGCTTTCACCCGCGCACCTCCCCGCCCGCCAGCGCAGCCACGGCTGGCGCGATGGGTCCGCTTTCGCACCAGCGCGCCACTTTCACTCCCGCACCTCCCCGCCCGCCAGCGCAGCCACGGCTGGCGCGATGGGTCCGCTTTCGCACCAGCGCTCCACTTTCATCCGCGTACCTCCCAGCCGGCCAGCGCCGCCACGGCCGGGGAAGCGGGGCCGAGGCCGAGCAGCGAGGCGCCCGCGGAATCGAGATCCGCAATCTGCGGGTCTTGGGGAACCCTCAGGACATGACGAAAGGGAACGCTCGCGGGGCCGGCCGGTTCCCCGTCGCACTGGTTGAGGACCAGGTCGGCCCTCGGCGGAGGGGCGCCATGCATGTCCTTATAAAGGTCCAACGACCGGCGGACCGTCTCCACCGACATGCGCGAGCGGTTGGCCACGCACACCAGCACGTCCGGG
>Ga0181529_10006777_pt1 | contig 11556 bp, 10 predicted proteins | sample PEATcosm2014_Bin_36_FD_119763 | JGI IMG/M metagenome (GOLD analysis project Ga0181529, IMG submission 119763) | Peatland microbial communities from MTU Mesocosm Facility, Houghton, MI, USA - PEATcosm2014_Bin10_30_metaG | ecosystem: Environmental > Terrestrial > Soil > Wetlands > Peat | place... | reverse complement strand
GAGGATTATCCTAGGACGTTGCTTGAGTTGGAGAAGCGTTTCTCCAGCGAAGAGGGATGCGCCGAGTATTTGGCAGCCCTGCGCTGGCCATCGGGGTGGCGTTGCCCGCGTTGCGCAACTCCAGACGGATGGACAGTGCGGCGCGCCCGTTGGCTCTGCAGTCATTGCCGTTATGAGATGTCGGTTACGGCTGGAACTCTATTTCAGGATAGCCATCTTCCCCTGACGATCTGGTTTCGCGCCATCTGGCAGGTGACCAGCCAGAAGAACGGCATAAGCGCCCTTGGTCTCCAGCGCGTGTTGGGTCTGGGGAGCTACAAAACAGCCTGGGCGATGTTGCATAAGCTGCGTCGGGCGATGGTTCGTCCGGGGCGTGACCGCCTGTCGGGCACAGTGGAAGCCGATGAAGCCTATTGGGGCGCTGAGGAATCGGGCCTGATCGGGCGGTTGGCCGTGAACAAGGCGATCATTGCCGTCGCCGTCGAGGAGGACGGTAGGAAGATAGGACGCGTCCGGCTGCAAACGATCCCGAATCTGACGCGAACGGCCTTGCACGGCTTTATCGCCGTTTCGGTTGAACCCGGAAGCACGGTGAGAACCGATGGCTTCAAGTCCTATCTGGGGCTGGACGGTTATGTCCACCAGCGTTACGTGCAAATAGAACAGCCCGATGACCAGCACGTGCTGCCGCGCGTACATCGCGTCGTTGGACTACTGAAACGCTGGTTGATGGGAACTCATCAGGGCGCAATCTCTGCTGAGCATCTGGACGATTACCTCAACGAGTTCACCTTCCGCTTCAACCGCCGCACCTCGGCGTCACGCGGCAAACTGTTCTACCGCCTGGCGCAACAAGCCGTTCAGATCGAGCCGGTTCCGTTCGTAAAACTGGTGAAATCACAATTCATTGTGTCTGGTGGCGTCAAGTAAATAGCTAGATTGAAAAAATATGGCGTCTTATCTTCAGGCGTTGATATCAAGCCATCTGGCACCATGGTGCATGAGGCGCTGAAATTGTATAAAGCTAACGCAGATGCACAATCCTTGGAAGGAGAAACCGAAGCCAAACAGATCAAAGATGCATCAGGATTAACGGAATGGGCCGAGGATCTGGCTCTTGTGAACCGAAACCGGAATCTCCTCGAAAGAAAGATGCGCCAAGCGGTATTGAATTTTCTTCAGGCCGACTCCATCGTCAAGAAGATGCCAAAGGGATCGGCAAGAACGCGTGTACTTGCTTCGGTCATGGTGGAACGGTGCGAAAGGCTGAAAGATCTTTCCTCGGACGAATTAATGGAGAAGCTTTATTGGAAAGAACTTTCGAGCATAGTCTTGAAGGAGTGGGGAGTTTTTGCGGGAATCTTCTCTGATAAGCGACATTTCGAAGAGAGCTGTGCTGTAGTAAACGACCGCCCCGATGCACATGCGAAGAACATTGATCCAGTGGACCTCGCATTGCAAAAGCGCGCGCTTAGCTGGTTGAATGAGCGTCTCACATCCGTCTAAATATTGGTAACCGTTTCGTTTCTAGAGTTCAATGGCAGAGGACATTTTTTACTGCCTGCAAGAACTGAGAGATGATGGTACCGTTTTGCGGAATCAACGCCATCGTATCGATGAGCAGGCCATTATCGAATGAGCAACAGCTTCTGTTTTGTACCGATAAAAGTACCGAGAAACGCCCCAGGGACCAGGAGCGGAGGGGGCCTGGATGGTCGCCCATCCGGAAACTGACGCGCGGCGGGTTCATGCGATCCCACCCTTGCGACGGGAAGCACCCACCGCAGGTCCCTTCGGCTTCGCTCAGGGCAGGCTCTTCGACTCGCTGCGCTCGCTCAGAAGGACAACAGGGATGGGACAGCCGGCTTGTAGGCTTCCGTGCTATCCCAGCTCCCCAAAAGCGAGGGACCTGGGGCACCCAGATTTTTGCGTGGGGAGGTGGGCTACCCGGCGGATTGAGGTTCGCGGGCGAGGGCGCGGCGATGCGCCGGCTTCGGGTTTGCGCGCAATCCGGCACGCACACCGGCGATTCCGATCTCCGCGTTGAGCCCTTCTCGCGTCCTGAGTCAGAAGTCCTTTGAAGAAATCAGTGACGAAAAACGCAGGTCCTTCGACTGCGTTTGGCGCAAAAAAGCGCGCCAAACTCCGCTCAGGATGACAAAGTATGTTGAACGAATGAGCGGCTCAGGACACTCGGGGGTGGTCCATTTTGCTCAGACGACGGCGATCCCTGCCGCTACGGTGAATAGCTTGGGGGCGTTCGAGGACGGCCCCACAAAGGAGAGCTTATGAAGGGATTCAAGCTTGTTGTCCTGGCGGCTGTTGCCGGGTGCTTCATGATGGCGACCGCTCCGAAGGCGGCGGCTCAGATTGCCGTGGAGATCGGCCCCGCGCCCGATTGCCCCTACGGCTACTATGACGTCGCTCCTTACGACTGCGCTCCCTACGGCTACTACGGCCCGGAATGGTTTACGGGGGGCATCTTCATTGGCAGTGGCCCGTGGTTTCATGGTCCGGACAACTTCCGCGGCCACGTCAACAACCGCTTTCACCCCGAACACGGCTATACCGGCCCCAAGCCGCAACGCGGCGAGAAACCCGAGCCGAACAAGCGTGTCGATAAGGTTGCCCACTTCAAAGGCAACGAAGTGCGCGACGGGCGCGGCCACGTAGCCGGAGGCAAGAAATAAGAACAGCCGTGCGCAGGGTCCAATGACTGCCGGAAACCTGTTTCGGGTGGTTTGCCGGCAATCTGGAGATTGGCCACTACAGGCTCATGCTCTCCCACCCTTTCCGCGAAAAGAAGCGGAAAGGATGGGGCACGGGATGTTTATGGCAGCGTCCGGCGCTTCCCTTGCGGGATCGGTGCGCGTTTGTGGGGCTACAGCGGTTCTCCCATTGCTATACTCCGAAGCCATGCAGCCGAGTGGCTTTTTCCTCAAGAAAAAGCCGCCTAGGGTATATGTATGGGAGAACCGCTCTAGCAGCCGGTTCCGGCTTTGGCTAAGGCTTCCTTGAGGCCCTTCATGCTGATGCGGCTTGAGGCTTCGGGCGTGCCGGCGCCGTGCCAGTGGGTTTCAAGGCTCACGGCATAGTGGTAGCCGTCGCGCTGGAGCGCGCGGAACTGCCCCACCCAATCGATGATGCCCGCGCCCACCGCGGCCCACTCCCATTTGCCGTCGGGCTTGCGGATCACGTCTTTCGAGTGGCAGTGGCCGATGCGGTTCTTGGGCAGCAGATTGTAGCCGTTGGGCGTGTTGCCGGCGAAGGTGCCCGCGTTGGCCGGGTCCCAGTTGAGCATGAAGTTAGGCTCGGTGACGCCCTTGAGCGTCTCGGCCGCCTCTTCGCCGGTGGCCGTGTTGCATTCCATTTCGTTTTCCAGCAGCAGGATCATGCCGCTTTTGGCGCAGGTGCGGGCGGCCTCGGCGAGCTTGCGGTTGATGGCCTCGCGATAGGGCTTCTGGTCTTCGAGCCGCCAGAAGTCGAAGCAGCGGATGCGGTCGGTCTGGAAGGCTTTGGCCAGGGCGATGCAGCGATCCAGCAGCGCGTCCTGCTGCTTGAAGTCGAAGTCGGCGTGGAACTGGTCGCGGCGGGGGCTCTCTTTGGATTGCGGCGCGCCGGGCCAGTCGGTCTTGAAGACCGGGCTGGCGATGTCGGTGACGCGCAGCTTGTATTTCTCCAGAATCTGCCGCGCCTTTTCCACTTCGGCCGAATCCAGGTCGGAGACGTTCTTGTTCCACATGCTGCGCAGCTCGATCCACCCGAGGCCAAAGTCGTTGGCGGCGACGGAGCAGGCGTGGTCGAAGTCCTGCGAAATTTCATCGTTGATGACGGAAAGCCGGAAGGGACAGCTCATGCGCTCACCCCCAGTTTCTCGCGCAGGTAGCGCAGGCTCATGGCGGCGGATTCCTTGGGCGTGAGGGTGGAACCGGCGCGCTCGCCGTCCAACTCAACCACGGCCCAGCCGCGGAAGTGGACCTGGTGGAGCGCGGCAAAGACGGCGGTAAAGTCGATGCGGCCCTGGCCGAGTTCGGCAAATTCGTAGCCGCTCTTGCTGGCCGCGTTCTTTACGTCTTTCAGGTGCAGGAAGAGCAGACGGCGGCCGTATTTGCGGATGATGGCGGCCGGATCGCCGCCGCCCTGCGCATAGTGGGCGGTATCCAGCTCGAATTCAACGTATTTCGGGTCGGAGGCGTCGAGAATCGCGTCCACGGCCTCGGGCGCCTGGCCGATGGTGTCCATGTGGTTGTGGAAGCCGGTGCGGATGCCGAAGTCGGCCGCGCGCTTGGCGATGTCGGTAAAGATTTCGCCTTGCAGCTTATAGTCCGGCGCGGACCAGGTACGGCGGCCCTTGAATCCGTCGCCGATCAGTTGCAGATAGAGCCCGCCCGCCTCGTGGACGTATTTGGCGTGCTGGACGTGGGTCTCAAGCTGCGACTGGCGGAGGGCAGGATCGAGCGAGGTGACGCCGCTGGAGATGGCCACAAAAGTGAGCTTGTGCGCCGCGAGCAGATCGCGCAGGGCGTGGGGATCGGGAAACTCCTCGACCGCGTTGGCGCGCAACTGGATGCCCGCGTAGCCGAGCGCCGCGATCTCTTCGATGGCCTGCGTGTCTTTGCCGTTCCAGGTGATGGCCGCGCAGCCGGCGCGGATGGCCGTTTCACCGCGATGAAGGGGCGTATCGAAGGCCGCCAGGGCCAAAGGGTCAAGGGGTGGATAGAGGAGACTGGCTCGCCAGCTTGCGTGGGCCGCGCGCGGCACGGATGCCAGCACGCCCGCGGCTGCAAGACCGGCGAGAAACTCCCGGCGCGATGAAGACATTGGTTTCTCCCATTCCAGAGCGCCCCGGTTGGGCGTTCTGTGTGCGAATGCAATTGTAAGCCGAGGGGCGTGGAGATTTCCCGCGGCGGTCCCGGATGATGCGGCGAGCGCGAGCGGTTCTACTTGCGCGGATAGGCGATGGACATTTTATTGCGCGGATTGACGACGGTAAAGCTGCCGTCGGCGTTCGCAATCGCCTTTAAAAATACGCCGTCTTCCGCAGCGCCCTTGGGATTGGCGATCAGGGCCTCTGCGCTGTTGTGCGCGGCGTCGGAGCCCTCGGCGGTATGGAGCATCCACAGGTCTTCGAGGTCGGGACTCGAGTGGATGGTCTCCCACGCTTCCGGGCTGCCGCCCTTGTGCGCGCCGTTGTTCATGATGGCCGCGCGCGGATGCAGCGCGTCGACCAGGGCGCGGCTGTTGGAGAGGTTCATGCCGTGATGGGTGGCGAGATAGAGATCCACCATGCCGATGGGGTTGGCCGGGCAAACGAGTGCGATCTCCTTGGCCTTGGTCAGGTCGCCGAGGTCGATGAAGCGGAAGCGGCCGAAGGTGACCAGGACGCCGATGGAGCGGGCATTTTCGCTGGAGTCCACGGGCCAGGCGGGTTCGGCGGCGCAATAGGGATTGGGCGCGGGCTGGATGCCGGGAACGGCGCCAATGCGGTCGCCGTCGGCGGTCAGAACGATGGTTTCGAGGCCCGGGAGGTCAATGGTGTCGCCGGGATGGACGATGCGCCGCGGCTTGCCCTCGATGGCCTTCAGATAGGCGGCGAAATCGCGGCGCGTGATGTCGGAGTCTTCGCGGTTCGCGCCGTGGTCGAGGAACTCGCCGATGGCAACGCGCCTGGCCAGCTCCGGCAGCCCGCCCACGTGATCCACGTGAAAATGCGTGATGAGCAGGTGATCGATACGCTCGATGCCGGCATCGCGCATGGCGGCCTGGATGCGGTCGGCGTCGCGGCCGTTGTTGCCGGGCCAGCCGGTGTCGATGAGCAGCGAAGCGCCGGAGGGAGCCACGAGCAGCGTGGATTGGCCGCCCTCGACATCGATGGAGTAGATGAGCAGGTGCTTTTCCGCATGGGGCTGGGCCGGGGCGGGCCGCGGCTGAGCGAGCAGGGCGAGCGCGCAGACCGGAAGCAGCAAAGCGGGAATCAGGAGGCGGAGGGAGCGGAGCGCGGAGGGAATTCGCATTTGGGGGAAGTGTACCTGAGAGGACGCCGCGGCTGGAACCGTTCGGGACGGCCTTTCGTAGACCTTTAGCAGAATGGAAGAGATCTACAACTGGCCCTGGGTGGAGGAGCAGGTGGAGCGGACCATCGGGCTCTGGCGGGAGTGCGCGGCACGCCCGTGGACCGGCGGACCGCAATTCAGCCGGAAAGAGCAGCGGAAGCGCGAAAAAGCCTACGACGAAGGGCTGCGCGCCGTGGAGCGGGAGGCGAGGAAGAATCCGCGGAGCAGGGCGGAACGGCTGGAAACGCAGCGGCGCATCGTTGCGGTTTTTCCCGGATTCGCGGCCATCGCGCTGGGGCTGGAGGGAGAGCAGGTGGACCTGCTCACCGACGGCTTTTTGCCGGCGGCCACGCGGCTTGCGCGCTGGGCCAGGAGCTTCGACCCGGCGCTGAGCGTGCCCGATACGATCCAGGCCTGCCGCAACGCCTGGACCGTCTGCGGACTGCAACCGCTGCTCGGCGAGCGCATGGGCATCACGCCCTCGATCGTCGGATACAGCCTGCTCTATCCCTACAGCGACAACTATCTGGACCAGGAAGGCGCGACCACCGCGGAGAAGCTGGAATTCAGCGCGCGCTTTCGCGAGCGGCTGCGCGGGCAGAGGCTTTCCGCGCGAAGCCGTCACGAGGCGGCCGTGTGGACGATGGTGCAGTTGATCGAGGAACAATATCCGCGCCCGCTCTACCCGCGGGTCTTCGAGTGTTTGCTGGCCATCCATCGGGCGCAGGAGATGAGCCTGGCGCAACTCGGCGGCCAGTGCGGCGACGCCGAGGTGCTGCGGATCAGTTGCGCCAAGGGCGGAACGTCGGTGCTGGCGGATGCCTGCCTTTCGCACGGCTGGCTCAGCGAGGAAGAGAGCCGGTTCTCGTTCGAGTGGGGCGTCGTGCTGCAACTGGGCGACGATTTGCAGGATGTGCGCGAGGATTTGCGGCGCGGTTCGGCCAGCCTGTTTTCGCGCGCCGCCGCGGCGGGCCAGCCGCTGGACAGCCTGGTCGCGCAACTGCTGAACTTCAGCGACCGGGTTGCGGACCGGATGGACCGCATGGACCACGCTCCCGCGCCGCTCAAGAATCTGCTGCGGATGAGCTGGCGATCGCTGACGCTGATGGCCGTGGCCAACGCGCAGGAGTTCTTTTCCAGGGCATTTCTGGCCGAACTCGAAGCCGGTTCGCCCTTCCGCTTCGATTTTCTACGGAAACGGCAGCGGAGATTCATGGGCCGCCGGGGTTTGTATGCGGTTCTCTTCGATGCGTTTCTGGAGGCAGGCGAAGGCGAGATGGAGGGATTGCCCTGGCCTGGCTGCCTGCTGGATGCCTCGCTGGAAGCCGGGGCTGAGCCGGTTCCTGAGTGGATGGCCGTGGAAACCACGTGCGCGTAAAGGGCGGCGGCAACTACCCTGGATACGCGCCGGCGATGTAGCCCTCCAGCGCCTGGATGGTCTGCTCCTGGCCGGAGATCACCCACTTGACCAGGTCGCCGATGGAGACGACGCCGACCACAGCTTCGTTCTGGAGCACCGGAAGATGGCGGAAGTGGTGCGCGGTCATCATGGCCATGCACTCATCCACGGTGTGCTGCGGGCTGACGAAGACCACCGTACTGGTCATGATCTGGTGAACCTGGGTTTCCCTGGAGGGATGGCCCATGAGGACGCCTTTGCGCGCGTAGTCGCGCTCCGAGAGGATGCCGACCAGCCGCTCGCCGGAAAGGACAAGCAAGGCGCCGACATCGAATTCGGCCATCTTCACGATTGCTTCGTAGACCGACTGCTCGGGCGCGATCGACAGCACCTGGTTCTGGTTTTTGCTTTTCAGCACCAATCCAATCGTGTCGGAAGTCTTCATCGGACCCTCCTGGCCCAGGGCGGCAACGGAACGGTTGAGCATTCCCTCGCTGGACGGTCCTTGCCGCTGGGAATCGCAGCGTATCCCGGTCCGCGCCAGGACGGCACGGAATCCAGGTTGAATGAGCGCACTCGTTTTTGTGGATCGGGGAACCGGCCGGAGCGCAATCGAGCCTCTCCCGCTCCGGCGTGTAGACAATATAGCCCATCGGGAATGCAAGAGAACAGAACTGAATTGGGCGGGACGCTCTGGGGATTGGGAAGGCGGCTTTGCTCGAACGCCGGCCCGCCGGGCAGGAATTGGGGATTGCTCTTGGATGGCCGGAGAACAAGATGCAGAACTTTTCGCTGCTCATTCTCCGGATTGGCGGTCAACCGCTCGGAGCAGAGTCAGGAACAGAAAACGTCCGCGATGGCGACTTTCAGGGTACCGATATCGAGCCTAGCCGTGTAAAATGCCTCACTATGGCTCGCCTTAAGAACAAAGAGGACATTTTAAGGGCGCTTTTCGCCAAATCCGGCAACGAGTGCGCAGTTCCAGGTTGTAACGAAGAAATGGTGACCAGTCGCAACATCTTCGTTGGCCAGATATGCCATATTGAAGCAGCAAACCCAGGCGGCCCGCGCTACAACATCGCCTCAAACGATGAGGAACGTCGTTCGTTCGAAAACCTAATGCTCATGTGTTATAAGCATCACCGAGAGACTGATGATGCTACGGCATATGGTACGCAGTCCCTCAGGGCGATGAAGCGCGAGCATGAGGTGCTTCACGGACAGAAGCCATTTAAAGTCAATGAAGCGTTCTTGTTTCAAATTCAGAGCGAGATGGATCGGTATTGGTCAGCCATATCTGATGCGAACGTCAACGCTCACGTTATCCCTGATTTCGCTGTCCCAATATCAGTAGGCACCGCCGCGTCGCAACAGTTTTCAGATGTTTATAGGTCGATGGAGCGCCTTCGGGGTTTTCTCAATGACTTGTGGGCAAGCGACAAGTCTCTTAACGATGAAATCCGAAGCCACATGAGTTCGCTCGGATATGACCTAACATCGTACGACTCTGTGCCTTATTACAAAAATCCATTTTCGAATCGCAACTGGGAAATACACTTCCTCGCAATCACAAATACCTGTACCGACATATTCGTTGCGCTGAAGCAGACAGAAGTCCGCTTCTTGGAGGAGTATGTAAAGACTCATCCCAGTGACTCATCCGCGGTGGAGAAGCTGGATTCGGTTAAGGCTGAACTGCATAAGATTGCAATATCGGCAGGCTATGTCGATTGAACATAAGACCGACCCTAGATGTGGAGTAAACCGTGATGCCAAACGTTTCTGACATCTGGATCCAAGATGGCGACTGGCGCAAGTATGAGCACTACATTTTCGGCACGCTGCAGCGACGGTTCCCGACTGCACGGGTCGTACCTAATGCGCATTTGCCAGGGCTCAAATCGCAGCGGGACCGACAAATAGACGTGCTCGTCGAATTGAGAATCGGCGAATGTGAGATCAAGATAGCTTTTGACTGTAAGTCTTACAAGCGGAAAGTAGATGTTAAGCATGTTGAGTCTTTTCTCGGAATGCTCGAAGACATTCGCGTAAGTCAAGGAGTTCTTGTTACCACTAAGGGCTATACGAAGACCGCCTACGAACGCGCGCAACGAGAATCCCGCGACATCAATCTCCAGATATTGGACCCTGTTCGCCTGTCACAGTATCAATTTGTCGGATGCCTTTGGTTTTGGAGGGGGGAAGTCGCAGCAGTGGTCGAACCGCCGAGCGGGTGGGCAGTAGATATCGAGAACATGAGCGGTCCTTTCCAATTCTCAATGTATCCTCTTGGCCATAGCCGAGAGTCTGCGATGAGGATGTGTCCTTTTCTCTACGGAGCCATTGTGCTCAAAACTGAATCGGCACCAACGATGGAGGTTATCGCGGCCGAAGACGAACGTTTGGTCGTTGTGAGTTATCCCGACGCAAGGTTTGAGAGGCTATCAGTCTCGTCTTCCGTGGAGGAAGGCAAGTCCCGTAGGATGCTCTTCAGAGTCGGTCATGTCGACCGGTTATATGGCGGCCCAGAATACTCACTATATTTAGATATACCGAAAGGCGTTCTACGTCTGGTGTTACTCTGTCCATCGGGCAAAGAGGATGTTTATGTCCCCGTTCTGAAATGGGTGGGCCAAGGTGCAGTCGTCATGTGGCGGAAGGATGAAGGGAATGCGCCTCTCGCTCCAAATGAGGCAAAGGTCGTCGGTTGTACACTCTTTCCGCTAGGTCTCCGCCAGAAATTATTGGAAAGTAAAGATCGCGAATTGATGGTCCTCCCTTAGTCTCCACTCGGCTTGCCGTTTAGGTCCGCGCTCAGGGCTCGGGATAGGTCCCTACAAACGCCGCAGGGGCCAGAATCGCTGTTGCGCCTGCATCGTCGCCTACTTGGACATTGAGCTGCACCCGAGCCTGGCCAGAGAATGAAAACTCCCGCTGGCTCTCGCTGGCGCTCTACCGCGGTCTTGCCTTCGAGCCGGCGGGAGGACAGCGGTTGGCCATGCACCGGTGAGCGGCTTTGATCTGCTCTAGTTGCCGGTTGCGGTCGCCAGCCCGAGTTGCCAAGGAATCTGATTGTAGGTGGGGGCGTTCGCCGCGGGGTTGTCTCCCTGGTAGAGAAATTGCAGGTTGTTGGGGTCGATCTGCAGGGTTTGGTCGTAGCCGTCGCGGAGGATTTCGCCGTGGCTGAAGTCGTCGGTCCAGGATGTGACTCCCGTTGCAAAGGTCACGTTGCTCTCGCCCAGAAACGGCGTGGCGAAGCTGTTGGCGCCGTTTACCGGAGTCCACACGCCATCCAGGCTGTCGGCAAGGAAGGCCCGGAAGTAGCGGTGTCCACCAGGACCGCCCATGGCCTCGACGAGGGTCAGGTACTGCGTCGATCCCTTGATGCTATAGGTGTGGCTGGCCTCGAACAAATCTCCGGCAGTGGCGGCCTGCATGACGACCTCCGGCGCGCTGAAACCGTTGGGGAAGTTGGCGACGGTGGTCTGGCTGCGATAAAAGTCGCCGCCGTCGTCGGTGAAGAACAGGTAGCAGTTGGCCGCATCGCAGATGGCCCAGAAATCGAGCCAGTTCTTTACGTTGGAAGGCTGGCTGGCAAAAAAGCTCTGCGGCGCGGTCCAGGTTTGCGGCTGGGCGGGGTCGGCGGCGGTGGAGTACTGCGGCGGGCCGGACTGGTAGATCAAGTACCACTTGTTCTGCGGGGCGAAATAGAAGAGCTCGGGCGCGCAGTGGTAGCCGCTGAGGCCGGGCGTGGCGTCCATGTAGTAGGGCTGGGCGGCGGAGGCCGCATTCCAGTTGGTGAAGTTCAGGTAGGCCATGTTGTAGTCGCCGGAGCTGTCGACGGTGCTGGCATAAACGTTCCACTGGTTGTTGAAGTAGACCGCGGTGGGGTCTTTGATGGCGACCAGCGGATGGGTGGCGTTGGAGACCGGGGAGATGATCGGGCCGGTCGAGCTCCATGCATAGGGATCGGGGGCCGAAGCAGCGGCGCTCACCACGAGGCTGAGGCTCGATGAGGCCGAATAGGTGCCATCCGTAGCCTGCAGCGTGAGCGCGTAGGTGCCCGCGCTGAGGGTCGTCGCCATCACGACGATTTGCCCGCTG
>Ga0181529_10006774_pt1 | contig 11558 bp, 5 predicted proteins | sample PEATcosm2014_Bin_36_FD_119763 | JGI IMG/M metagenome (GOLD analysis project Ga0181529, IMG submission 119763) | Peatland microbial communities from MTU Mesocosm Facility, Houghton, MI, USA - PEATcosm2014_Bin10_30_metaG | ecosystem: Environmental > Terrestrial > Soil > Wetlands > Peat | place... | reverse complement strand
GCCTTCATAGGCCACAAAGAAGAAGGAGCGATCCTTCTTGATGGGACCGCCGACCGTACCGCCGAAGTTGTGCTGCTTCAGTGTCGGAGCAGGCTGAGGAGTATCGACACCCGGAATCGTCTGGCGGGCGGTCATGAAATTGGGACGGAAGAATTCAAAAGCGTCACCATGAATGGCATTGCTGCCAGCCTTGGTTTGAATGGCGATTACGCCGCCGGCGGCGTTGCCGAATTCAGCATTGTAGGCAGCCGTAACCACCTTGAACTCATCCACAGAGTCCACATTAGGGGTGACGGTGACATCCTGGGTGCGGTTTGTCGTCGACTCGATGCCGTCCATCTGTACAGAGTTTGAGTAGGAGCGTTGCCCGCTTACCGAAATATTGAGGGCGTTGATGCCGCTGCTTCCCGTGCTTACTCCAGGGACCAGCATGGTGAGGGCATAAAAATTGCGGCCGGCCAGCGGCATGTCGGTGATCGTGTCGCCTCCGATCACTGTGCCCACTTCCGCGGTCTGCGTTTGCAGCACCGGCGGCGCATCGCTCACTTCCACCGTGGCCGAAATGTGGCCGATCTTGAGCTTGAAGTTCAGCGCCAGGTGTTGATCGATGGTCAGCGCAGCATGTGCATAACGGGCTTCGGCAAATCCCTCACCCGCTGCGGTAACCGAGTACGTGCCCGGAGGAACGCTCAGAACCGTGTAGTTTCCGGTCGCATCCGAAACGCCCTTGAACTCCACGCCCTTCGCTTCGTCCACAACGGTGATCTCGGCGCCACGAACCACGGCGCCCGTGGGATCCGTCACCTGGCCGACGATCTGCCCGGTGGTTGCTTGCCCTCGGCTCAGATTGGGAACCAGGGCAAACAAAAGGAAAAGCACAGGTAGGACCACCTGCACTCTGAATTTGCACAACTGAATCGACTTCACGGTAATGCCTCCAAATATGGAACAGAAAGTGGCCAGTTCAAACCCGGTTCCGAGCCTCCAGGGCTCGAACCCAGCGCCGCACGGATGGCCATCCTTCAACGGCCCGTTCGCACCGGCGGGGAAACGTTTCCCCGCCACAGTTACTGAGAATGCTTACACCCAACATGCACTGTCAAGGGCTCAAGAGCCTTCCCTGCAACAAAACAGTCATTATGTTGGATTATCGGCTGAATAATCATTTATCCATAAGAAATGACCGGAATCGGCTCACACCACCCCACCAAAAATCGCCGCCGTGCCTGCTCCATCTCCTCCCAATCCGCCTTTCAGAACAGGTTTTCCCGGCCTGAAACACGCGTCCACCTTGCGCAAAAACAATTCTCCCTGCGATTTTGAGAAAACGCATATCCGCCCTCAAACCCGCCCTCGCCCGAGCAATTCCCTTTCCCTGTAAACGTCAGAATCCAACGCTTTTCTCGCCCTCCGCGCCCGCCGGCCGTCCCCCAATTCCCTTTTGTACGCCTCCTGGATCCCTATTTTCATCCCTCCCACCGCAAATTGAGACACCGCCCCTTCGAACGCTCTTTGCAAACGTATTCTGCAACTCATACCGCCCCAAAAAGCATCGGCCCATCTCGCGATGGGCCGATGCTTGCGTTCCTGTTGATTCCGGTCCGCTTATCTTACTCGACCAGCAGTTCGAATGCGTGCGGCTTCGGTTGCGCCTCTTTGCGCTGTTCCTCGGCCAGCGCCGCGTCCTTTGCTTCGATGGCCTTCACCGCATCGTCGCTCCCGGCAGCCTTCGGTTCCTCGATGCCCAGGATGAAGCTGGCTTCGTTCAGACGGGCCCGCTTCTGTTCCAGCCCATCCACACCCTTCGCCTGTCCCTGCATCGGCGTCGGATACAGCGCCAGGTTCACCCCCGCAGCCAGTTCCTCGCGCTTGAACGTTCCTACGGCGTGCCCGTCGATCTTCAGCGTATACCGCGCCGCCGTCAGCCCCTCCACGCGCATCATCTGCCGGTCCATCGACGCCAGATTCCCGATCTCCAGCACAAACTGGATCATTCCATCGTGCAGTTCCAGCGGCAGCGGCAGCGCCTCATCCTTCTGCGTCCACCGCACCTGCCCGTCTTTCACTGCCAGATCGGTAATCGCGGTCCGCTCCGTCGCGGTAACCTTTGCCTGCGCGGCATCTACCCGCACGCTGCTCACCACCGGCGACAGTCCCCAGCTCCGCGCAAGTTCCGCCGCCAGCGCCCAGTGCGCGGATTCGCTGGGATGAATGTGGTCTTGCACCAGCATCGCCGCCAGCTTCGCATTGCTCTGCTTGCCCGCGTACTCCAGGTCGGTCACTATCTTGTTGAAGTCCGCGAACGGTTCGTGCCTGCTCGCCGCAAGATCCTTCGCAAACGCTGCATGACGGCTCACCACATCGTTGTACCCGGCAAACTCGGTCCCGTGCGTCACCTCGTCGTAGGGAGTGGTCGAAATCAGCGTGATCCGCGCCTCAGGATCGTTCGCCGCTATCGTCCCCAGCAGGTTGCGATAGCCCTCCTCGAAGATGTCAAGATACTTCTGGTTGAACGGCATGTAGTAGCCGTCGTTCATGCCCAGCATCACCGTGACCACCGTGGGCCGATGCGGAAACAGGTCCCGCTTCAGCCGCACATCCCGGTTGCCCGTGTAGCCGCCGCTCACCGTATCTCCCGGAACTCCCGCATTCCAGAAGCTCACCTGCATCTGCGGATACCGTGTCAGTACGAAGTCCTCCACAAAGCGCGTGTAAAACCGCTGCGCCGTGATGCTGTCTCCATAGAACACCACCCGGTCGCCGTCGTGAATAGCCATCGGCGGCTGCCCTTGGCTCAGCGCACTACCAGCCAGCAAACCCGCAAGCAATGCAGGCAACACAAACATCTTCCTCATCGAACCAATCTCCATCTTCCGTCGGTTAGCTCCTACAACTGGGTGCCCCACCCTCGCCGCGCCTTTGTTTTTGCGGCTAGGGTGGGAGGGAATTACCGCGACATCAGTGACGCCGGGTGTCCCAGGTCCCCCGCTTTTGGGGACCTGGGAAGGCACAGATCTAAACGGTCAAGGTATCAATACTCCACCGCATAAGCCTCCCCACTCAGCGCAATCGGATCCTTCTCCGTCGAGTGGAACCCTATCGTCAACGGCTTCCCCGGTGCGAGCTTGCTCGCATCGATCTCGCCCAGCGCCCAGCTCATCCCGCTCCACACGATCTTGTCGTAGTCCACCTTGACCGGAACGTCCTTTCCATCCTGTGTCGCCGTCAGCACAAACACCTTGGCCATATTCGCGCCAGATGGAGGCCCGCCCGCCCACGTACGGCGAATGTACCCATCCGGAGTCATCTCGTGCACAATCACGCGCAGCACTCCATGCGTTGGCGCCGCAACCTGCGCTTCAATCGAGCCTGTGCCCGTCGCGTGAAATGCAATAGGGACCGGCGCAATGCTCCGCGGAATCACGACGTCCGCCTGCACGCCGAAATCGTACTTCGCCTGCGCATACGCTCCGTAGCCCACCATCGCCATCTGCCCCGGCCCCAGTGTGATCGTGTTCTCTTTCAGCTGCGGCACAAACCCGGCATCGCGGAACTGAATCCGCCCCGCACCCCGCTCCGCCTGACTTGGGTCAAGCTGCGGCATCTTCACCGTCGCAACCGTCTGCCCTGGATTCACCACCACATACGCCGACCCGCGCGTCGTCACGCCGCCGAATCCATACGGCTCCACATCGCCCGGAATCCCACCGAACGTATGAATCCTTCCCAGTCCCTGCAACTCGAAAAACAGCGCCTGTGCCCGCGCCATCCACGCGGCGTCCTGTCCCTGGATCAGCTCCAGGTTGCCGTGCACCGTGTTCACCCATCCGCCGCGCGCCATCATCAGCAGGTATGCGCCCTTCCACGCATTCATGCCCCGATAGTAGATGGTGCCCGTCTTGCCCACCATGAATCCGGTCGAGTCGATCCGCTCCAGCGGAAATCCAAGCTGCTCGAAGCGCCGCACCTGGTGGTCGCCGTAGATATCCATCGAGCGCCAGAAGTTTGCCACCGGCACATCCGAGGGCCGCGGGTCGCCTGTGTACTGCATGGCGAAGGTTTCCATCCAGCGCAGATCCGTGGGCTCGCGGAAGGGCAGCCGGTTCGACGTCATGTCCAGATCGCCGCCGAATCCATTGAACGCGATCAGCACCGCCTCCGGGTTCTTCGCCCGAAACGCATTCAGCGCCTGCCGGAAGGCATTCGTGTTGCGCTCCTTGATCTCCGCCTTGCTCAGCTTCGCCTCGCTCGCCGGCGTGGCCGCGCCCAGATCCACAAAGTCGAACTTGAACATGCGGATGCCATGGTCGTACCAATACTGCATCGCATTCATGAAGTCGGGCAGAAACCCGCCCTCGAAGATCGACATCGATCCGCCGCTCTTGTTCAGCGAATCCTTCCACGCCGGCGCGGCTTCAATCTTCACCAGCGTATTGGTGCTGAACCACATTCCCGGCTTGATCCCGTTCGCCTGGCACTTCCTGATCCACGCATCCGGCCCGTCGGGCCAGTTCGGTTTCCGCCAGCTCCGGTAGCCGCCCGCCGGATCGAACCAGAACGCATCCATCATGTAGTAGTCGAAGCGCACGCCCGCTTTCTTCAGCCGCAGCAACTCATCCAGTTCTTTCATCGCCAGCGTCTCGGTCAGCGGAATGTTGTCCGAAAGTTCGTCGTACGACGACCAGTTGTTATACACCGAGATCGGCGTCGTTAGCGCCGGCGGAACCGGCTCACTCTGTCCATGCGCCGCACAGCACGCCATGCCCAGCGCCAATGCCAGCGCGCCCATCCGGATTCCGTTTTCTGCCTTGCTCAATCCAATGCGCATCGTCTAATTCTCCCGTGCCGAAATCTTCTGCATATGTGCGTACCGCGGAGCGCCGATACGCGCGCGCACCGTTCCGCCCAGCGTTGCCGCGTTCTCAAATCCATGCCATTCCTGCAACACGCTTCCATCCCCCGCGAGCAAGCGAATGGTCCCGCTGGCCTGGTTTCCCTCCGCATCCGAAGTGAACTTCAGCGCCCCGCGATACACGTCGTCGAAATCATCCAGCGCATTCGCCGCTTCGATCCCGTCAGCCTTGCCGCGCAGGTGAACCGCCACAGTCAACTGTTCCGGCGCATATTCTCCCGCCAGGCTGCGCAGCACCAGCAGTTGCGCCCGCGTAGAGTCCGCCATCAGCCCATCCGCATCCAGTTCAAAATCCAGCGTCGCCTCCAGCCGCAGGGTTTCATTCCTGATCGTCGGTGCCGCGGCCTTCACCGTCACGCTGTCCTTTTCCATCCCCGCCGCCTGCATCTGCGCGAGCGTTGCATCGTGCCGGTCGCCGAGCGTGAACAACGCTTCCCCAGCGGTCGCGTAGGTATTTGCAGACGGAGCCAGTTGCGCGTTGCTGTTGTAAATGCGGCTCGCATGCGAGATCACGCGATTGCCCGCAAACACCACCGCATCGCCCTTGATCAGCGCGTCGTTCACAATCGCCGCCGCATCCAGCGCCGGCGGATTCCACTCAATGGTGTTGTGTTCCACGCGAAGATTTTTGATCGGACCGTCATTCCAGGTGTGAATGTACATCGCGCCCTGCAGCGCCGCGAGCCGCGGGCTCATGCCGTTGTCGATGCACAGGTTCTCCCTCACCACGCTGTCGGTAGTCGTGTAGCCTGCCGCAAACACCGCAATGCAATACCCCTGCGTGTCGTGCGCATAGCTCCGCTGCACAACATTGCGCGTATTGTCCCAGTCGATGTCGTAAGCGCCGCCGTCCACGCCAGGGCTGTCGGTCAAGTACGCCTCGCTGTCTTCCACCACGCAGTCCGTGCAGGTCCATGTCCAGATCGCATTGGGAGTGCCCACGTCCTGGGTCGGTTCCATGCCGATCTGCCACGCCGCGCTGTTCGCGATCTTGCTCTCAGCATCGCGAAACAGGATGATGCCATCGCCGAACACATCGTGCGCCGTCGAATTCCGGATCACCATCTTGCGATTCAGGTCCGCTTCGCCCCATTTGAAGTTTCCGCCGCCCAGCATGATCCCCGACCACTGATTGCTGTGCGCCACGTCCACGCCGTCCACCAGCACATCGGTAAACAGCGTGGCCGCGCCGCTCGGCCCCACGATCACCAGCCCGTTGTCCTTGTTCTTCATCGTTCCGCCCATCACATCGTGGACGTACAAGTTCTTCAGGTGAATATGCTCGACCGGCCCCTTGTCTCCGCTCACGAACAGCCCGTAGAGGTTGCCGCCGCTGATATCCAGAGAATCGACCTGCCAGTTCGATTGATCGAACAGCTCCACTGCCTGGCGCGCCTCTGCCGGCGCTGCAATGTGCGGACGCGGTCCCTTCCCGTACGCCGTCAGCCGGATCGGATGTTCCGCCGTCCCGCTTCCCTTGGGTGCAAAGCTGCCCTTGCACTCCGTGCCGCGTGCGAGCGCAATCCGGTCGCCCGGCGCAAACTCGCGCGCCTCGGCCACGGCCAGGCTGTTCCACGGATGCGCAACTGTCCCATCGCCCGCCACCCCGCTCGAGCAATCGATGAAATATGCGTGCTGCGTCTGGCCGCGCCCCGCGATGGGGCAAATCACCATCAGCGAAAGAACCAGGCAACCGAACCGGTCCCGCTTGCGAACCGGTAAATCAGGAAAAAATCGAATCATGAGATACATCTCCAGGCAAAAAATGAAAATTCAAATCCAAAGAAAACCGGCCCTCGCTCCGGTCCGTAAATACAGCCAGATCAAGTTCGCCCGTCATTCTGAGCGAAGCGCAGCGAAGTCGAAGAACCTGCGTCTTCTTCCGGGTGAGCGAAGCGCAGCGAAGTCGAAAGCCTGCCCTGAGCGAAGCCGAAGGGAACCTGCGTCCTCTCCCGTGTCCCGGCAAAAAAATTCGCACAGAACCGCCGCCACTCCGGCAAACGTTTCCTCGAACGCAACTTGCAGACTAGGTTTCCGCCTCGCGCCTGTCAATCACTTCTCAGGCTCGCCGATCAATCCTTTTAAGAAAATGGCGAAATTTCATCTCTTTGGTCGTAATTTCAGGATAAATCCCGCCCGCGCCTGCCCTTTTGGCAGGTCAAAACTGCTCATCCGCCCGGATCTCTACGCTTCGGGCGCGGACCCCTTTGTTCCTCAAACGTTTTCCCAACAGGCCCTTGGCGCCGCGTGTCCTGTCGCAACCAAAGCGCCTACTCGGTCAGGCGAGCGCCCGCCGGACCGCTCTCGATCTGCGGATTCCGCGCGTAGGCGCGTGGCGTGCATCCCGCGTGCTTCCTGAATACCGCCGAAAAATATCCGGGATTGCAGAACCCGCAGCGGCTCGCAACCTCGGCAATCCGCAGCCGCGGATCCAGCAGCAGGCGCTTGGCCATCTCCACCCGCTGCTGAATCAGGTACTCCTCCAGCGTCGTCCCAACGACTCCGCTGAACACCCGGCTCAAGTGCCCCTGCGAGATCTCCAGCTTCTCCGCAAGCAGCTGAATGCTCACCTGCGCCGGGCCAATCTCCCGCGCCAGCCGCTGCGCCTGCAATACGATCTTCTCCTCGCGGCGGCTGAACGTTTCGGCCACCAGCACCCGCATCTGCTCGGCAAAGCGCCGAAACGCATCCGCCATCGCGGCAGAGCTTTGCAGCTCCACAATCATCTGCTCGGCGCGCGCCTTCTCTGCATCCACCCGCTCGCCCTCGATGCCCAGCATGGTCAATTCGCGCGCCAGGTGTTCGCAGGCCCAGGTCAGCATGCCGCGCACGTTGGGCAATTGCGCCACTGTCGCCGACGCCGGCGCGGCCACCATCAGAAAATCCCGTACTGCCCGCGCAACACCCGCCGCCTGCGCCGTCTGCAGCGCCTCTTGCAGCGTCCTCAGCGCCTGTTCCGGGGGATTCTTGCGCGTGATGAACCAATGCACCGAGCCATGCCCCCCGTCCAGTGCGGCCTGCGCCTCCTGGTACGCGGTCCACAGTTCCAGTGCGCCCTCGTGCGGTCCACTGATCCCCGCACGAATATTCACCAGCCCCTGCGCCCTCAGCAGCCGCATCAGTTCCCGCACTATCTCGCCCAGCGCGCTCTTCTCTTCGTCTTCGGTGTCCTGCGCGGTCATCACGCAGATCTCCCCCGGCGCAGCCGTGGCCGACAGCGTATTCGGCCAGTTCCGGCAGCAGTCTTCCACCATGTGCCCGGCGCGCACCCAGGCCAGATGGTTATGGATCGCATTGGAATTCTCTTCCTCGCTCCCCTGCGCCGTCGCCGGTCCCCGCGACTGCATGCGCAGCACCAGCACGCGATTCGGCAGCCTCTTCAGCCCCGCCTTGGCCGCGCGCGCTCGCAGCACATCGTAGCCGTCGCCGCCCCGCCCGATCTCCCGCGAAAGCAGCATCTCCACCAGTTCCCGCCGGTCCAGTGCCTGTTCGCGTTCCCGCACCCGCTGAAACTCGCCCATAATCTCCAGGCGCTTCCATGCGTTCGCCAGATAACGTGCAAACACCTCCAGCGTCTGCACAGTCTGTGCAATCTGCGCGTCGCTCACCACCGGAACCCGATAGTAAGCCTCTTCCAGTTCTTCCAAATTGATCTTCGAATTTCCAGCAAGCGCCTCGCGCACCCGTGCGAATCCCTCCGTGGTTGGCGCTTCCGTCAACACCTGGCCGCTGAACAGCGTGCCCAGGAAGCGCCCTTCGCACACCACCGGAACCGCGATATCCGTCAGGCCCACGTGGCAGGGATATACCTGGCTGACGCCGGTTCCACGGCAGCGCTCTTTGGCTGGCTCGTCGCTGCGCGCGCAGGTCTGCTCTTCCCAGGCGCCAAACCCGTGCACCAGGTCGCAGAAATGTGTGCTCGGTGCGGCCCCGGTCCGCTCGCCGCCACCAGGCATCTCCGGCCCGATCCGCACCAGCGCGTCGCTGGTCGACATCCGCCGCCGCTGCGTCGGATCGAGAAACTCCAGGTCCTCGGCCCACATCAGTTCCACGTTGCGGATCGGACTGGACTGGTTCAGCAGAACGAGCAAATGCGCAAAGAGGTCCAGATCTTTCCTGAATTCCTCTTTCAGTGTCCCGCTCAGTTCCGCGTCCTGCTTTTTCATCCCGTTTGCCTGCCGGCTCCTAAATACAGCATCTATTATCCAGCAGCCAGCGCAGGCTGGCATTGCCAACAGCCAACACTTGCCCCGTCCCCTAATTCCAGCCGTCGGGGTGACCCACCCTCGCCGCGTGCTTGTTCTTGCGCCGAAAGTGCTGAGTCGAAAATACGCAACAAAAAATAGCCTGTCATTCTGAGCGAACGGGGCCCCGAACGTCTTTCAGTTCGGGGGTGGTGAGTCGAAGAACCTGCGGTTGTTCTTCGATGAACTTCAGACTCACTACAATAGGCCCGTGACCGCTTTATTTCGTATTTCCGCTCTAGAGTTTGGGTGCCCCAGGTGCCTCGCTTTTGGGCACCTGGGAAAGCACAAATCTATCCGGTCACGGTATTAGGTTGGCAAGAACAACCTTATTTAACCACCGGCTCAACCACCGTCTTTTCCGGCGCATCGAAAAGAGCGTCTTCGCGCGTCTGCAGATGATCGAACCACGTGAGCTTCAGGATCAAAGAGGTAACCGCAATCGAAGCCGCCGCCATCCCCACCCGCACCCACTCCTGAATCACGATGTACAAGGGCAGCGCCACCAGCGAAACCTGCCACACGATGCCCACGGCGATATTGAACATGTCGCGGCCGAAGTCCTTGTTCTTTTTGAACGTCGGATCTTCCGCCAGCACCTTCTTCAGCACCGGGCCCCAGAATCCCCACGGCCGCACGCGGCGATAGAAGTTCATCAGCACCGCGTCGTCCTCCGCCTTGGTCAGCAGCGTGCCCAGCAGGCAGCCAATCAGCGAGAGCCCCACTACGATCGGGAAGATCACCACCACTTCCATGTTCACGCTGAAGCGCGCCAGCAGATTCTGCACAAAAGGCAGCAACGGGACGATCTTCGGCGCCAGCAACGCCGAGCCGATCCCTGCGAGCATGCCCCAGAAATATCCCCAGCCGTTGAAGCGCCACCAGTACCACTTCAGCACGTTCGAAGCCGTGTAGCCGCCCCACAACCCGGAGACGATCCACACCACCACTTCATTCACCGAGGTCACGTTCCAGCCGAAGAGTACGCCGATCACGATCACGCTGAACGAGGCCAGGTAGCTCAACCGCACATAGGTCTTCGGATGCGCGTGGGGATTGATGTAGCGCTTGTAGATGTCGTTCACAAAATACGGGGGTGCGGCATTCACCGTCGCCGCAAAGTTCGACATGAATGCCGCCAGCAATCCCGCGATCAGAAAGCCCAGCAGCCCCATCGGCACAAAACGTCCCAGCGCCAGCGGCAGCACCAGCTCGAAGTCCATGTGCGTTCCCATGGCGCGCAGGTCGGGACCGAAAAACGCCGCCGCCAGCACCGTCAGACCCATGATGAGAAAGTAGCGCGGAGGCGTCAGCACAATGTTGACCCAGGCGCTCATCATCGAGGCCTCGCGCGGATTCTTGGCCGACAGAACCCTCTGCATGTCGTAGTTCGGCGCAGGTCCGGCCATCGAGATCGGAATGCCCTTGAACAGCAGCATCATCACAAAGAATCCGAATAACTCGTACTTGTCCTCGGCAATCTTCTGCGTCGCCGCCGGCAGAAGCGTGCTCCAGTCGAGCCCAAGGTGCCAGCCAAAGAAGATGTTGTCCCACCCCGCCGGAACCACGCGGTGCAGCATGCCGGGCGCAACCTTGGCCATGGCGATAATGCCCACCGCGAACGACGCAATCGACAGAATGAAGAACTGCACAACTTCGGTAATCACCACGCTGATCATGCCGCCCTTGATCACATAGATCGCCGTGATCGCAATCAGGATCAGCGCGTATTCATTGGCCGAAAGGTGCCAGGGCAGATAGGTCTGGGCAAACTTGCCGATGCCCTTGAATGCGTATGTGAAGAACCCGATGATGCTGACAAACGCATAAACCACCACGATGATGTGCGACAGTTGCGCGCCGCGTCCCGAGCCGAAGCGCGTCTTGATCCACTCCGCGCCGGTCATCACGTTCGACCTGCGCAGCCACGACGACAAGTAAACCATCAAAAAGATCTGGTTGAAGGTCGGCCAAAGCCACGGAATCCACACGCTCTTCATTCCGTAGACAAACATCCACGAAACCAGCAGCATGGTGCCGCTGATGTCGAACATCCCCGAGGCGTTTGAAATCCCCAGCATGTACCAGGGCATCGCATTGCCGCCCAGAAAGTAGTTCTGCATGCTCTGCGATGCGCGCTTTGAAACCCAGTAGCCAATGAATACCGTGCTCAGCAGGTAGGCCACAATAATGACGATGTCGACAACGTGAAGGTGAAGCATTCAATTCCTCGATTTCATGGGCATCGCTCCCCGCTCTTCCCGAGCAATGGAGCGCTTTCGGTCTGGCCTATGACGGCAGGCTGAACAACTCTGGCGAATTGCGGGAATGCCCTGGTCAAGGACTCCCTGCACGGCGCCGGTAAACGGAGGGCAAACTGCATTTCGGCCGCTTTCGCGCAG
>Ga0181529_10006773_pt1 | contig 11558 bp, 11 predicted proteins | sample PEATcosm2014_Bin_36_FD_119763 | JGI IMG/M metagenome (GOLD analysis project Ga0181529, IMG submission 119763) | Peatland microbial communities from MTU Mesocosm Facility, Houghton, MI, USA - PEATcosm2014_Bin10_30_metaG | ecosystem: Environmental > Terrestrial > Soil > Wetlands > Peat | place... | reverse complement strand
GCCGATAGCGTCTCGATCGCGTCGAAGCTCCACGGCATCACTTCGACGTAGAGCGCCGCCACCAGCGCGAACACCATCGTGAACAGGACGAGGAACGGCCGCAGCAGGCGCGCGGGCGAAATCCCGGCCGCGCTCATCACCACCAGCTCGCTGTCGCCGTTGAGCTTGTTCAGGCAGTAGAGCACGCCGACGAACAGCGCCACCGGCGCGATGATCGCCACCAGCGACGGCGTCGTCAGCCCCGTGAGGCTGAGAAAGACGAGCAGCGACTGCCCCTTGTTGGTGAGCAGATCGACCTGCCGCAGCGCCTGGGTGACCCAAACGATGCCAGTCAACGCCGTCAGACCCGCCAGAAACGCGTAAGCGGCGGTGCGGAAAACGTATCGTTCGACTCGCAGCATCCGGCCATCGAATTCCGTTGGCCGACCGGCGAATGTCGCCGATCGACCGGTCGCTCGGCAGCGCTAGCGCGGCGGGCCCCGTCTGGCAAGGCGTACGGCCGCGAGGGCGAGCGGCCGGCGCGGCCTTATTGACGGCGGCGCGAAACCCCACGATGAAAGCTGCGGCCCAGCCGCCGTATGCGAGGAGCAGCATGTCCGAATTCGTCAAGATCGCCTTTGGCGCGCTCGCCGCCCCCAGGGGCGGAACCTATGTCATCTTCGTCGGCGCGGATCTCGAGCCTTCGCCGCGGGTCGCGGCGCTGATCGGCGCGGCGGGCGCGCGCCTCGAATCGGCGGCCAAGGCGGTTCGCTTCCGCGGCAAGGTCTCGACCGCGATGGACTTCGTCGAAGCGCCGGGGCTAGACGGCGTGCGGCTCCTTGTCGTGGGCCTCGCGCCGGGCAAGGACGGCAAGCCGATCGATTTCGCCAATCTCGGCGGCTACGTCTTCGGCAAGCTCGGCGCGGTGAATAAGGCCGCCGTCGCGTTCGTCGCGCCCGAGGGCGAATGGGAAGCCGTTCAGGCCGCCGAGTTCGCGTTGGGCCTACGCCTGCGCGCCTACCGCTTCGACCGCTACAAGACCAAGAAGGACAACGGCGACGAGGTCGACGACGCCGCCGCGACGGTGACGATCGAGTTCGACTCCGCCGCCGCCGCGCGCGCCGCCGCCGCGCCGCGGATGGCGGTCGCCGAGGGCGTGGAGCTCGCCCGCACCTTGGTCAACGAGCCGCCCAACGTCCTCTATCCCGAATCCTTCGCCGAGCGCGCGGCGGGGCTGAAGGCGCATGGCGTCGAAGTCGAGGTTCTAGACGAGAAGGCGATGGGCAAGCTCCGCATGAACGCGCTGCTCGGCGTCGGCCAGGGCTCGAAGCGCGGCAGCCGTCTCGTCGTCATGCGCTGGCGCGGGACCCACGCGCGCAAGGCCAAACCGCTCGCCTTCGTCGGTAAGGGCGTCTGCTTCGATTCGGGAGGCATCTCGATCAAGCCCGCCGCCGGCATGGAGGACATGAAAGGCGACATGGCCGGCGCGGCCTGTGTCGTCGGGCTGATGCGGGCGCTCGCCGCGCGCAAGGCGAGGGTCGATGCGGTCGGCGTGATCGGCCTGGTCGAAAACATGCCGGGCGGCGGCGCCATCCGACCGAGCGACATTTTGACCTCGATGTCCGGCCAGACGATTGAGATCATCAACACCGACGCGGAGGGGCGTCTAGTGCTCGCCGACGCGTTGACCTATGCGCGCGAAAAGTTCAAGCCGCGTTTCATGATCGATCTCGCGACGCTGACCGGGGCGATCCTCGTCGCGCTCGGCCAGGAGCACGCCGGGCTGTTCTCCAACGACGACGAGCTCGCCGCGCGCCTCAGCGCCGCCGGCGCCGCGACCGGCGAGGCGGTCTGGCGCATGCCGCTCGGGTCGGCTTACGACAAGCTGATCGATTCCAAATTCGCCGACATGAAGAACACCGGCGGCCGCAACGCCGGCTCGATCACCGCCGCGCAGTTCCTCAAGCGTTTCGTCGGCGACACGCCCTGGGCGCATCTCGACATCGCCGGCGTCGGGATGAGCTCGCCGACGAGCGACATCAATCATTCGTGGGGCTCGGGTTGGGGCGTCAGGCTGTTGGATCGACTCGTCGCGGAGTATTACGAGGGCTGAGGATTACGGCGACCGGAGGCGGAGCGATGCAGGCGAGATTGGCAAGCGCGTTGGTCGCGGTCGGCCTCGCTCTCCTCGCTACGCCGGCCGGCGCGGCGGACATCGACTGCGACGCCTTCATCGACAAGCTGCGAGCCGCCGCCAGCGACCTCGGCGTCGATTTCGGCCACGCGCTGGTGGTGTCGCGGGCGCGCAGCGACATCGACGTCTTCGACATCACTACCAAATTCGAAATCGACGGCGACATGAGCTGCCGTGCGGGCAAGCTGTTGCGTTTCGAGGCGCGAATGTCCGAACCGGCGAGCGGCCGCTCGGACAGCCAGTTCGAGGCGTTTCAGGCGGCGGCGCTGCGCGCGGCGCTCGGCTGGGAGGCGGGCAAAGCGCGAACCACCGTGCGCGCGACGGCCGCCGACGCGCGCGAATACCTCAAGGCGTCGCGCGAGCGCGGCGACGTCTATGTCTCGGGCAAGACCGAGGAGCACGAGCCGGGAAACGTCAGCCTTGGCCTGATCGTCACCGACACCGACACCGCGTTCATTCTCGTCGGCGCAGAACAAGAATAGGGGAGCGCGGGTGAGCGAATTCCGCTTTCTCCATCTCGAGCGGCGGCGAATCGATCAGGCTTTGCCCGACATTCTCGAAGAGGCGCTGGCCGCTGGCTGGCGCGTCGTCGTCCAGGTGGGATCGGAGGAGCGGGTCGAGGCGCTCAACGAGCGGCTGTGGACCTACGCCGACGAGAGCTTCCTGCCGCACGGCTCGGCGCGCGACGGCGAGCCGCAGGCGCAGCCGATCTATCTGACCGCGGGCGACGACAATCCCAACGGCGCCGCCTTACGCGTGCTGCTCTCCGGCGTTCCCGCCGCCGCTTTCGTCGAAGCCGGCTACGAACGCGTCGCGCTGCTGTTCGACGGGCGCGACGAGGAAGCGGTCGCCGAGGCGCGGCGAGCGTGGACCGAGGTCAAGGCGGCCGGCGCGGCGCCGAGTTACTGGCGCGAGGGCGAGGACGGGGGCTGGGCGCGAGCGCGGTAGGAAGAGCGGACGAAACGGCGCGAAAGTTGCGTTTTGGCGGGCGCGTCGACCCGAGCGCGACGCTCGATTGGCGGGATTCGATGCGCTTCTCGGTTCGTCACCAAACCCTCTACTGCTACTCTGCGCCGGTTCGGCTCGGTGAGCACGTATTGCGGTTCAATCCGCGGCCAGAGGCGGGCCGGCTGCTCGAGCGGACGCTGTGGATCGATCCGACGCCGATCGAGCGCGAGGACGCAATCGATCGATTCGGCAATCTCGTCACCTGCATCGCGTTCGACGGACTTTCAGCCCGTTTCGCCATCGATAGCCGCTTTGCGCTCGAAGTCGCCCGCTCCGCGGCGCCACAGATTGCGGCGCTTCCGCCTCTACCTTGGCCGATCGACGCTGACGGACCGAACGCCGTCTATTGCGCGTCCGGCGACATCGACGACACAGTGCGCGCGTTCGCGGCGGAAATCGCATCGGAATGCGGCGGCGACGCGCTGGCGTTCCTCGATCGCCTCAACCAAGCTCTGTTCGTTCGCATCCGGCACGACATCCGCGCCGAGGGTGCCGCGCGGGCCGCCGCGGCGACGCTGGCGCTCGGCCATGGCGCCTGCCGCGACGTGACTGATCTGTTCCTCGCTGCCTGTCGCAGCCTCGGCGCGCCCGCGCGATTCGTCAGCGGCTATCAGGCGAAGGCGGACACGTCGGACGGCCGCCGTCATCTCCACGCCTGGCCGGAAGCGTTCGCGCCCGGTCTCGGCTGGCTCGCTTACGATCCGACCCACGGCGTCAAAGTCGCCGACGGCCATGTCGGTCTGTGCGCCGCGCCCGACCAGGCCGCGACGATGCCGGTCGAAGGTGGGTTCTACGGCGGCGCGGTGACTTCGACGCTCGACTACCAGGTCGAGATCGAAACCGACGCAGCGTGACCGCTGACATCTCGCGCGCCGCTCGAAGGCGCGAAGGTCCGTCCGTGTTCGGTTAAGCTGTCGGCCTCTCCAATGCCTCAGCGCGGAGGACGCTACGGAGGTCCGCTACAACCGTTCGGTGGCGATGAACTGGCGGAAGCGCTCTGACTTGGAATTGCCGAACAGCTCCGCCGGCGGCCCTTCATCCTCGACCAGGCCCTGGTGCAGGAAGATGATTCGGTCGGAGACGTCGCGGGCGAAGCCCATTTCATGGGTGACGATGAGCATGGTGCGCCCCTCGTCGGCGAGCGAGCGCATCACCCTGAGGACTTCGCCGACGAGTTCGGGGTCGAGCGCCGAAGTCGGCTCGTCGAACAGCATTACCTTCGGTCTCATCGCTAGCGCACGGGCGATTGCGGCGCGCTGCTGCTGGCCGCCGGAGAGGTGCGTGGGATAAAAATTCGCCTTGTCGCCGATGCCGACCTTGTCGAGCAGCGCGCGCGCTTCCTCGAAGCATTCGGCGCGCGGCCGCTTCTGCACATGGATCGGCGCCTCGACCAGGTTGTCGAGGATCGTCATGTGCGACCACAGGTTGAAGTTCTGAAACACCATGCCGAGCTCGGAGCGGATACGGTCGACCTGGCGCCGGTCGGCGGGCAAGGAGCGGCCGTCGCGCGTCTTGCGCATCAGGATCGTCTCGCCCGCCACCGTCACCACGCCTTCGTCGGGCGTCTCGAGCAGATTGATGCAGCGCAGCAGCGTGCTTTTTCCGGAGCCCGAGGAGCCGAGGATGGAGATGACGTCGCCCTCGCGCGCCAGCAACGACACGCCCTTGAGCACCTCGAGCGAGCCGAAGCGCTTGTGCAGGCCTGAGACGGTCAGCGCGTAGCTGTCGCTTTCGCTTTCAGGCATTCCGTTTCCCTCAGGCGGACCGCGCGCGCAGGTGCGGGGACAGCCATTGTTCGATGAAGATGAAGATGCGCGCGATCAGATAGTTGACGACAAAATAGATCGCCCCGGCGACCAGCAGCGGCGTGTAGGTGACGAGCGTGTCGTTGCGGATCTTGAGGGCGACGCTCATGACGTCCCACAATGTCACCAGCGAGACGAGCGCCGTCGCTTTGACCATCGAGATCACCTCGGTCGAATAGGCGGGCAGCGCCTGACGCAAGGCGATCGGAAAGATCACCCGGCGGAACAACAGGAAGCCTGACATGCCGCAGGCGCGCGCCGCCTCGACCTGACCGTGCGGCACGCCGGCGAGCGCGCCGCGGAAGATCTCACTCTGATAGGCGGCTGTGCAGAGCGCGCAGGACAGCGTCGCGCAGTTGAAGGCGTCGCGCAGGAACGGCCAGAAGACGCTCGCGCGCACCACCGGGAAGGACGAGAGGCCATAATAGACGACGAACAACTGCACCAACAGCGGCGCGCCGCGGAAAACAAATATGTAGGCGCGGGCGATCCATTCGACCGGCTTGACGCCGCTGCCGCGCATCCAGGTGACGCCGGCGGCGATGAATGCGCCGAAGAACACCGAAAGCGCCCAGACCGACAGCGTCACGCGCAGCGCGACGATCAGCCGCAAAAAGATGTCCCAGATGAAGGCCGTGTCCATCATCTAGCGCGCTTCGCGTCGCATGCCGCGCGTCGCGCGCGCTTCGGCAAATTCAAACACGCGGTCGGAGACCGACGTGAGCGCGAGATAGAGCGCTCCGCCGGCGACGTAGAAGGTGAACGGCTGGTGGGTCGAGCCGGCCGCGATCTGGCTGGTGCGCATCAGCTCGGAAAGGCCGGTGACCGAGATCAGCGAGGAATCCTTCAGCGCCACCTGCCACAGGTTGCCGAGGCCGGGCAGGGCGAAGCGCAGCACCTGAGGCGCAATAATGCGACGAAACGACAGCCAGCGGCCCATGCCGACGGCCCGCGCCGCCTCCAGCTCGCCCTTGGCGATGGCGAGAAACGCGCCGCGGAAAACCTCGGCCTGGTAGGACCCGGAAATGACGCCGACGGCCAGCGCGCCCGCCGCGAAGCCGGGCACGCCGAGAAACCCCTGGCCGCCGAAAAGATGGTCGAGGCCGGTCAGGGCCGCTGAACTGCCGAAATAGACGAAGTAGACGACAAGCAGCTCCGGCAGCCCGCGAAAGATCGCCGCATAGCTTTCGCCGATCGCGGCGGCGATGCGAACGCCGGAGAGCTTAGACCAGGCGACGAGCGAACCAAGCGCCGCCCCGATCGCGAGACCCGCGATCGAGACGAGCAACGTCAGAACGGCGCCTTCCAGCAGTGCCGGACCCCAGCCGCGTTCGCCAAAACCGAGCGCCGTCGTCCAGGTCACAGGCTGCATTCTTCCTTATCAAGGCGTCGTGTCGATCTTGAACCACTTCAAAGAGTACTTCTTGATCGAACCGTCTGCAAAGGCCGCCTTGATCGCCTTGTCGAACTTCGCGGTGAGGTCCGCGTCGGCCTTGCGCAGGCCCATGCCGACGCCGACGCCAAAGTCGCCGCCAGTCAGCATCGGGCCGAACTCGGTGAAGTCCTTCGCGTCGTCCTTGCCGAGCATCGCTACGATCTCGGTCTGGTCGTCGAGCACTGCGTCGATGCGGCCGGATTTCAAGTCGAGATCGCGCTCGTCGGTGGTCTTGTATTCTTTGATCGTCGCGACGTCCTTGAGGTGATCGCCGGCGAAGGTCGCGTGAGTCGTCGACACCTGCACGCCGATCGTCTTGCCCTTCAGCGCTTCTCTCAGCGATGTGAGCGTGGCGGCGCCGGCCGCTTTGTCCTTGTCGAAATTGACCAGCTTGCCCGCGCCGGCGAGCTTGGCGAGCGGGCTCGACTTGGCGGTGGCCAGGGCCGCCGGGACGTTGGCGTAGGCCGTCGAGAAATCGATCTGCTTCTTGCGCTCGTCGGTGATCGACATGCCGTCCATGATGACGTCGAACTTGCCGGCCTGCAGGCCAGGGATCATGCCGTCCCAATCCTGGGCGATGATCTTGCACTCGACCTTCATGCGGGCGCAGACGTCCATGGCAACGTCGGGTTCGAAGCCGACGATCTTGCCGCTCGGGTCGGTCAGGTTATAGGGCTCGTAGGCACCCTCCATGCCGATGACGACTGTCTTCCAGTCCTTGGCGCTCGCCGCGCCGGCGAGAACGAGGAGAGAGCACGTCAATGCCGCGCCCAGTACGCTTCCACGAGTCATAGCTTCGCCTCCATCCGCGAAAGCCGGCGTTCGCGCCGACCTTAAATCGAACTAATAGAGTGCGTGGGACGATTGTAAATCGCGAATTGGCGGATCGCGTCGGACCAAGCCGACCTGGGACATTGTGCCGCGGCCAGATAACCCATTGAAGGGACCAGCCGATCGGCGAAGTTCAGCCGCGCCTAGCGACGCGCCGGCTTGGGCTCGTCAGCGCGCCGCCTCAACCTGCGACGCCAAATCGAGCCAGATTTCCTCGGCTGCGGTCAGCGCGCGTTCGAGTTCGCCGCGTTTGCCGGCGAGGTCGGCGATCTTGGCCGCTTCGCCCCCGGCGCCCGCCGCGGCGAGCGCCTCGTCGACGCGCCGCAGCAAGTCCTCGAATCGGCGCATTTTCTCCTCGACCGCGGCGATCTCCTTGCGCAACGGCGCGAGGTCGCGGCGCGGCCGCGCCGCCTCGCGGGCGGACGCGGACCTCGCCGGCGGGTCGCGGCGGCCGCTGTCAGGCGCGCGCTGGGCGAGCACCAGACGACTGTAATCGGCGACGTCGCCGTCGAAGGCCTTGACCGCGCCGTCGGCGACCAGCCACAGCCGATCGACGCAGGCCTCGAGCAGCCGCCGGTCGTGCGAGACGATGACGCAGGCGCCCTCATACTCGTTGATCGCCTCGATCAACTCGCCGCGGCTGTCGATGTCGAGATGGTTGGTCGGCTCGTCGAGGATCAGCAATTGCGGGCCGTCGAAGGCGGCCAAGCCCATCAACAGCCGCGCCTTTTCGCCGCCCGACAGCGAGGCGATCCTCGTGTCGGCGCGGTCCCCGGGAAACCCGATCTGCGCCACGCGCGCGCGGATCTTCGCCTCCGCCGCGCCGCGCATGCGCTCGGCGACCGCGCCATAGGGAGTCGAGCGGAGGTCGAGTTCGTCGACCTGATGCTGGGCGAAAAAGCCGACTTCGAGCTTGTTGGCGCGGACGAGCTTGCCCTCCATTGGCGTCAGCCGTCCGGCGAGAAGCTTGGCGAAGGTCGACTTGCCGTTGCCGTTGGCGCCGAGCAGCCCGACGCGATCGTCGTCGGCGAGCGTCAAGCTGAGCTTCGACAGCACCGCGCGGTCGTCGTAGCCGACGCTGACCTTTTCCATCGCGATGATCGGCGGGCTGAGCTTCTTGGCGATCGGCGGCCAGCGGAACGGGGCGACGCTTTCGTCGATCACCGCGGCGATCGGCTCCATCTTGGCCAGCATTTTCAAACGCGACTGCGCCTGCGTCGCCTTGGTCGCCGAGGCGCGGAAGCGGTCGACGAAGCTCTGCAGATGCTTGCGGCGCTCCGCCTGCTTTTTGAGCGCCTTGGCCTGCAACGCCTGGCTCTCGCGCCGTTGGCGCTCGAAGCTGGTGTAGCCTCCGCTCCACAGGCTGAGCTTGCCACGCTCGAGCAGCGCGATGTGGTCGACGACGTCGTCGAGCAGGTCGCGGTCGTGGCTGATGACGACGGTCGTCGCCTGGCAGGTCTTGAGATAGTCGGCGAGCCACAGCGTCCCCTCGAGGTCGAGGTAGTTGGTCGGCTCGTCGAGCAACAGCAGGTCGGGGGCGGAAAACAGCACCGCGGCGAGGGCGACGCGCATGCGCCAGCCGCCGGAGAACTCGGCGAGCGGCCGCCCCTGCGCCCGTTCGTCGAAGCCGAGGCCGGCTAGGATGCGTGCGGCGCGCGCCGGCGCGGCGTGGGCGCCAATGTCGACGAGCCGGGTCTGGATCTCGGCGATTCGCAGCGGATCGTCGGCGCGTTCGGCCTCTTCGAGCAGGACGCGGCGTTCGGCGTCGGCGTCGAGCACGAAGTCGATCAGCGCCTCACCGCCGCCCGGCGCCTCCTGCTCGACCCGGCCGATACGGGCGCTCCGGGGCAGGCCGATCGCCCCGCTCTCCGGGCTCAGCTCGCCGCAGATGAGGCGGAACAGCGTCGTCTTGCCGGCGCCGTTGCGGCCGATCAGGCCGACATGCGCGCCGGTCGGCAGCGCCACGGACGCTCCGTCGATCAGCAGGCGTTCGCCGAGCCGATAGGTGAGCTCGTTGAGATGCAGCATGGGCGGCTTTTCCCCTGCGCCGCCGTCGCTGGCAAGGGGCGGCTGGCCGACGGGCCGGACCGCGGGGCCGAGGCGGCGCGCATTGCTTTCGCCGCCGCGGCGGTTATATATGCCCCGCCTTTTCAACCCCTCGTTGAGGCGCCGCCTTGCGCCGCGCTCCGGAGTTCTAGCCTTTGTTCACGACGTCAGCCTTCGCCCAGGCCGCTGGCTCGGCCCCCGCGAGTTCAACCGACATGCTGATGCAGTTCGCGCCGTTCATCGCGATCTTCGCCATCATGTATTTCCTGATCCTGAGGCCGCAGCAGCGGCGCGCGAAGGACCAGAAGGCGCTAGTGCAGGGCGCGCGGCGCGGCGACATCGTCGTCACCAGCGGCGGCCTGATCGGCAAGGTCACCAAGTCCACCGACGAGCACGAAGTCGAGCTCGAGATCGCGCCCAACGTTCGGGTGCGGCTCGCCCGCTCGGGCATCGCCGACGTTCGGGCGAAGGGCGAGCCGGTCAAGAGCGAACCGGCGAAAGACGCGCCGGCCAAGAAGGACGCCTGAACGCCTGACGCGCGCCGTCCGCGGCGCGGAGGAAGCCTAATTCAATGTTCCGTCTCGCACCTTGGAAGGTCGCCTCGATCCTGGCGCTGGTGTTTTGCGCGGCGCTGCTCGTGGTGCCGAGCTTCCTGCCCGAAAGCGCTGTTACGGCGATCGAGAGTCGGTTGCCGAGCTTCGTGCCGTTCCGCGCGATCGTGCTCGGCCTCGATCTGCAGGGCGGCGCGCATATCCTGATGGAAGTCGACAGCGCTTCGGTGGTCAAGACTCAGGTCGACTCGCTGCGCGACGACGTGCGCGCCAAGATGCGCGAGGGCAAGATCTCGATCAGCGGCGGCATCTCCGAGCAGCCGCGCGGTGTGGTGGTGCGGATCGCCGATCCCGCCGAGCGCGCCCGCGCGCTGGACCTCTTGCGCTCGCTCGACTCGCGCGTCGGCGGCGCGTTGACCGGCGCGACCGGCCACGTCCTCGACATCTCCGACAACGGCGACGGCGCGATCCAGCTCCAGCTCACCGAGGCGGCGACGACCGACAAGATCCGCCACGCCGTCAGTCAGTCGATCGAGGTGCTCAACCGCCGCCTCAACGGCGCCGGCACCAAGGAGACCAACGTCCAGCAGCAGGGGGCCGACCGCATCCTGATCGAGGTGCCGGGCCTGCAGGACACCACCAAGGTCAAGGACCTGCTCGGCGCGACCGCCAAGCTCGAATTCCGCCTCGTCGCCGATCCGGGCGATCCGCCGAGCGAGAGCGAGGTTCTGCCGCAGGTGCAGGGCGGCACGATCTCGGTGCAGAAGCGGGTGATGGTGGCGGGCGAGGACCTCACCGACGCCCAGCCGAGTTTCGACTCGCGCACCGGCGAGCCCGACGTCAACTTCCGTTTCAACCTGCGCGGCGGACAGAAGTTCGGCCAGGTGACGTCGGAGAACGTCGGCAAACTGTTCGCCATCGTGCTCGACGGCAAGGTGATCTCGGCGCCGCGCATCCTTGGCCCGATCACCGGCGGCAGCGGCCAGATCACCGGCAATTTCACCGTCGACAAGGCGGACGAGCTGGCGGTGCTGCTGCGCGCCGGCGCGCTGCCGGCCAAGCTGACGGTCGTTGAAGAGCGCACCGTCGGCCCCGGCCTCGGTCAGGATTCGATCGACGCCGGCAAGCGGGCCGCCATGGTCGGCGGCATTCTGGTCATCGTCTACATGCTGACGACCTACGGCGTCTTCGGCATCTTCGCCGACCTCGCGCTCGGCGTGCACATCCTACTCATCTTCGCCTCGATGGCGCTGCTCGGCGCGACGCTGACCTTGCCCGGCATCGCCGGCATCGTCTTCACCATCGGCATGGCGGTCGACTCCAACGTGCTCATCTACGAACGCATCCGCGAGGAGGCGCACCTCGGCCGCTCGGTCGTCTCTGCGCTCGACGCCGGCTTCCGGCGCGCCTTCGCCACCATCGTCGACTCCAACGTGACGATGTTCGTCGCGGCGGTGATCCTTTATCTGTTCGGGTCGGGCGCGGTGCGCGGCTTCGCGGTGTCGCTTGGGCTGGGCATTCTCACCTCGATCATCACCGCGGTGACGATGACGCGCATGATGATCGCGCTGTGGTATCGCCGCAGTCGCGCCACCAAGCTGCCGATCTGAGCGCGGGAGTCTTCGCGATGAAACTGCTTCGCCTCGCGCCGGAAAACACCAAGTTCGGGTTCATGCGGCTGCGCCGCGTGAGCTACCCGCTGTCGGCGT
>Ga0181529_10006769_pt1 | contig 11561 bp, 9 predicted proteins | sample PEATcosm2014_Bin_36_FD_119763 | JGI IMG/M metagenome (GOLD analysis project Ga0181529, IMG submission 119763) | Peatland microbial communities from MTU Mesocosm Facility, Houghton, MI, USA - PEATcosm2014_Bin10_30_metaG | ecosystem: Environmental > Terrestrial > Soil > Wetlands > Peat | place... | reverse complement strand
TCTACTATGCCGCTGCGTAGCAATACTTCAGGGCCGGATCAATAACGAGGGTTATAAGCCCGCGGAGATATCTGCCACACTCAAAGAACCGTCGACGCTTGCTTCCGAGTGGTCCACGCGCGAGTTCTATGGCACGGTTAGTCACAACGCAAAGGCTGTCTATCAGCGTGTAATTGGCTGGTATGACGGCAACCCTGCCAACCTTGATCCACTGCCTCCAATTGAATCTGGCAAAAAGACGGTTGAATACATGGGCGGCGCCAAGGCGATTCTCGTACGTGCTCACAAGGACTTTGCGGACGGCCAGTTTCGCTGGGTTGTGCAAGTGCTCAACCAAGTTGTCTTTGCTGAACCAGGGAACGAGGACGCGCGCCTGCGTGAGGCGGATGCATTGGAACAGCTTGGCTATCAGGCCGAGTCAGCAACCTGGCGCAACGCCTATCTTGAGGCCGCGCAGGAACTCCGTGGCAAGACACCCGGAGCCGGTGGCCGCCGCATCAACATAGACCTTTTGCGCTCCATGTCGCTCGATGCTTACTTCGACTTCCTGGGTGTGCGGGTGAATGCTGCCAAGACGGATGGCAAGTTTATTCTGATCAACTGGCGTTTTACCGATACCAAGCAGGACTACGTGTTGAATCTGGAGAATGGTGCGCTCACGTATCTGGCTGGTCGCGTCTCCGATCATGCCGATGCCACCGTCACTCTGGACCGCGCCACGCTGAATGCCGTGGCGCTGGGGCAGACGACCTTCCGCGATGAAGTGATCGGTGGGCGGGTGACCATCGATGGCGAAATCGGCAAACTTGTCGAATTCAATAGTCTGTTCGATAACTTCTCGCCGGATGTTCCGGTGGTAACGCCGCTGCAACAGTTATCCAAAACGGCTAACTAAAACGAAGCTGCGGATCAGTCGCTGTTGCCCAGGGAGGGCTCATCGACTGCACCGCAACTTTCGATAGAGGAACGGATGGAGGGCTGAACAGTGTACGGGCCGCGGTGTCAGTATTTCTTCATGGTGGGGTCGATCTCGGTAGCCCACGCCAGAATGCCGCCAGCCAGATTGACGACGCGCTGGTAGCCGTGCTGCTTGAGAAGTTCCGCGATGCGCTGGCTGCGCGCGCCGCTCTTGCAGTACACAACGGTCTCGCGCGTTCGGTCGATCTCCGCCAGACGCTGCGGCACTTCACCCTGCGGAATCAGTCTGCCTCCGATGTTGGCAATCTGATACTCGAAGGGTTCGCGCACATCCAGGATGTAGACGTCTTCGCCAGCATCGATGCGGTGTTTCAACTGCTGCACCGTGATTTGGGGAACGCCGTTCTTGATCTCCTGCACGTTGCTGGGAGCGGGAGAAGCGAAGCCGCAAAACTGCTCGTAATCGATAAGCTTCGTGATGGTGGGATTGGCGCCGCAGATGGGGCAGTCAGGATTCTTGCGCAACTTGAGCTGGCGGAAGCGCATGTTGAGCGCGTCCACTAACAGCAGACGGCCGGCGAGGGTCTCACCTTTGCCCAGAATGAGCTTAATAACTTCAGTAGCCTGAATTACGCCGACGAGGCCGGGAAGAATGCCCAGAACGCCGCCCTCCGCGCAACTCGGAACCAGACCTGGTGGCGGCGGTTCAGGATAGAGGCAGCGATAGCAAGGCGCGTCCGGCGCGGCAAAGACGCTGGCCTGACCCTCAAAGCGGAAGATAGAGCCATAAGCATTGGGAATGCCAAGCAGGACGCAGGCGTCATTCACCAGATAGCGCGTAGGAAAGTTGTCGGTGCCATCAGCAACAACGTCGTAGTCCTTGAAAATGTCGAGGGCGTTGGCGCTCGTGAGGCGCGTGTCATGCTTGATGACGCGCAACTCGGGATTGAGCGCGGTGAGTCTTTCCGCCGCGGAGTCAAGCTTCTTGCGGCCAATGTCGGGTGTGGCATGGATGATCTGGCGCTGAAGATTGCTGGCATCCACCACATCGAAATCAACCAGCCCGAGCGTGCCGATGCCGGCCGCGGCAAGATAGAGCGCGAGCGGCGAGCCCAGGCCACCAGTGCCCACGCAGAGCACACGAGCGCCTTTGAGCTGTCGTTGGCCCTCAATGCCAACCTCGGGCAATATGATGTGGCGCGAATACCTCACAAGGTCGTCGTCGGTCAACTCGGGAAGCTCATGCAGCGAATCGATTGTGGACATGGTGTATACCTCAGTTCATTCTGCTGCTCTACGCGCAGGGTTCAGCGGCCACCGGCGATGGAAGGGATGATGCTGAGTGTGTCAGAGGGCTTCACCTCAGAGGCTTCCTTCGCGGGCAGATAACGCACGTCTTCATCGTTCAGATAAAGATTGACGAAGGCGCGCACCTTGCCTTCGGGCGTAAATAGGTGTTTACGAAGATCAGGAAAGTTTGCGGTGAGTTGGTCGAGGGCCTCACGTATGGTGGTGGCTTCTACTTCCACGGCGTCCTTGCCTCCGGTGTAACCGCGCAACGGTGTGGGAATGAAGATGGTCATGTTCTTGCTCCTTGAATCTTTTGGATGCTGTGGGACGGTAATTGTCTCGTGCAAAATTGCGATGCGCACCGCGCAGCTAACGGATGACGATCTGCTGAGGTTCAAAGCGCTTCTCTTCCTCGCTGACCCCAGTCAAGAAGAAGGAATTGGTTGCCGCGGCGTGCCCGTGCTCCACAGCGGTGATGATGTACACGCATCCCAGCCAGTGGGCTTGCTCAAGGTCGGTCTGTGACCACTGCGCGGGATGATCGGGATGCGAATGGTAGAAGCCTGCGATGCTGAGGCCCTCGGCGCGCGCGGTGCGTTCGATCTTGAGTAACTCAAGGGGCGAGATCTGATAACGGTTGTGAGCTGAATCGGTGCGTGTGTTGCCGGCGCGAACAGAGGCACGGATTGCCCAGCCATCCGCACTGTGCACGCCCAGCAAGGCGCCGCAACACTCGTGGGGATACGTCTGTTCACCGTGCGCGCGAATCTCCGCGTAGACCGCGGAGGCCAAGCTGACCTTGCTCATATCTCCCCCCAGAATCGCTCGCTGAAATATTTGTCTGCGGAGTCGGGCAGCACGGTGACAATCACGGCCGGCCGCCCTGCGGCGGCTTCTTCGCTCGCAATGGTCAAGCTGGCGGAGACAGCGGCCGCTGCTGAGATGCCGACTAGCAGGCCCATCTCGCGTGCCAGCCGTCTTGCTGTCTCGTAGGCGGATTCTGTCTCGACTTCAATGGCGCGATCCGCAAGTTGTTCGTCGTAGATGGCCGGAACAATGGAGGTGGCCATGAACTTGAGGCCTTCAAGCCCATGGAAGGGCGAGTCCGGTTGCATGCTGATGGCTTGAATTGATGGATTGAATTCCTTGAGGCGGCGCGTTGTTCCCATGAACGTTCCACTGGTGCCCAGGCCAGCGACGAAGTGGGTGATGTGGCCTGCCGATTGGTTCCAGATTTCGACGCCCGTGGTTTCGTAGTGCGCACGCCAATTGGCATCGTTCGAATACTGGTCGAGATAGCAAAAGCGCTCGGGGTCGTTGGCCGCAAGCTCGCGCGCGCGGCGAATGGCGCCGTCGGAGCTTTGGTCGGGATCGGTCCACTCAATCTGTGCGCCGTAGACCTGCAAAATCTTTTTGCGCTCAGGCGATACGTTGGCGGGCATGGCGAGGGTGACCGGATAACCGATGGCCGCGCCAAGCATGGCCAGCGCGATACCAGTGTTGCCGCTGGTGGCGTCGAGAATGGTCTTGCCTGGATGAAGCACTCCACTCTGGAGCGCATCGCGCACCATGGAGGCAGCGGCACGGTCCTTCACGCTTCCACCGGGATTGAGCCACTCAGCCTTGGCAATCAGAGTGATGCCGTCCAGATCGCGCACCATGCCGTCCAGGCGCAACAGAGGTGTATTACCGATGCGCTCATAGACCGAGACGCCGAGGTCGGCAGTGCTGGAGCGCCGAATGTTCAGGTCTTGTTTCATGTTGACTCTTCTGCTGGCGAGATCAAAGGGGGCAATAGAAAAAGCCCACCGCCGCGATTTGCTGGCGTGTGGGCCTTGGAATACCGAGTCTTTTCAGGTCGGCTAGAAAGCGAATGCACAGACGCCAGAAACCTCGTTGCCGCAAGGACAACAGCAGGTAGCATGAACGATCTGGCGATATTGGCTCATCTCAACCATTTTTTCATAGGGATAGGAAGATGTCAAAATGAGGGATATCTTCGTGCCATCCGAGAGATGCTCGTCAGCGACGAATTCACAGGCGATCAACCATTTGGAGATAGTTAGCTAAGTGGCAAGCTCTTCAGCAGGCGTAGCCTTTGCGGGGCGGAATCGGCTCCAGGCGCTATGAATGGCCTGCGCGCCCTCCACAGGGTCGAAGACGCCAACAACGCAAGCGCCGCAGGCATCGCAGAGTTCGCCAATGCACGGTTGGAGAGCAGAGCGAAGGCAGATTCCGCAGTAGGTGATGCCGGTTACTGATGATACCCAGCCCAGGCGGGCGGTGGTCGCATCCGGTGCGGCGACGATGAAATAGAGTGGATTGCTGCTCATGTCAGTGCTCGAATTCTCCGGGGGGCCGGATGATGCGTGCATAAATAAAAGACCCACGATGGCTCGTGGGGCACTCAGATGCATCCTGTTGCGATTTCTAATCTGACACGCAGGACCACGTGACCCAACATCTGCCGGTACATTGGCAGGAGTTGGGCACCACGGAATGGATCTGCGCTTTCACTTTGTATCTTCCTGGCACTACGTTGAAGTTCATAGAAGGAATTCGCGATAGAGAAGTAGTGGCAGGAGAATGCCAGATCTTTGCGAACTGGCATTCTTCCGGTTGAGGAGCGGAAGCCTTAGACGAGGCCGGGATTGCGTCCCTGGCGTAGATCCCACAATGCCGCGACGAGGGCATCGATCTCTTCGCAGGTGTTGTAGAGCGCAAGCGTGGCGCGGACCGTGCTCTCCAATCCAAAACGGCGCAGGATGGGCTGGGCGCAGTGATGACCGCCGCGCACCGCAATGCCTTTGCGATTGAGGTAGTCGCCGATCTCTTCGGTGCGGAAACCCTCCATTACAAACGACAGAACGCCTGCCTTCTCCTTGGCCGTGCCGATGATGCGCAGGCCGGGAATCTTCAGGAGAGCTGCCGTGGCATAAGTTAGCAAGCCGTGCTCGTGGCGCGAGACGTTGGCCAGGCCCACGCGGTTCAGATAGTCGAGCGCGGCGCCCAGTCCAACGGCATCGGCAATGTTGCCGGTGCCAGCTTCAAAGCGTTGCGCGCGGGTTGATAAATCGTCTTCTCGAAGGTGACATCCTGAATCATGTTGCCCCCGCCTTGCCAGGGCGGCATGTTCTCGAGCACCTCCGTCTTGCCGTAGACCACGCCAATGCCGGTAGGGGCAAAGACCTTGTGTCCACTGAAGACGTAGAAGTCGCAGTTGATGGCCTGTACATCGACGCGCAGGTGCGAGACCGCCTGCGCGCCATCCACCAGCGCACGCGCACCGTGACGATGCGCGGCCTCCACCATCTCCTTGGCTGGCAAAACGGTGCCGAGTGCGTTAGAGACGTGGGTGATGGAGACCAGCCGCGTCTTGGGTCCGAGCAGCTTCTCGTACTCGTCGAGCAGGACCTGCCCGGAGTCATCGACAGGAGCCACGCGTAGCCGCGCGCCTTTTTCCGCGCACAGCGTCTGCCAGGGCACGATGTTGGCGTGATGCTCCATCCAGCTGACAACAATCTCGTCGTCCTTTTGGATGTTGCGCCGGCCCCAGCTTTGCGCCACCAGATTGATGCCTTCCGTGGCACCACGTACAAAGACAATTTCGCACGGTGAGCCTGCGTTCAGAAAGCGACGCGTCTTTTCGCGCGCCGATTCGTAGGCATCGGTGGAGTGGGCAGCCAGTTCGTGTGCGGCACGATGCACGTTGGAGTTCTCGTGTTCGTAAAAGTAGCTGATGCGGTCGATGACCGATTGCGGCTTTTGCGTGGTAGCTCTGTTATCGAGCCAGACCAGCGGCCGCCCGTTGACCACCTCGCGCAGGATTGGGAAATCGCGGCGAATCGCCTCCACGTCAAAAGAGGGTGACGAGAGGCCAAGGTCGCGAAAGCCATCGGGTTGATCTGTTGCCGGCTCCAGCACGCGTACCACATCGATTGCGGTGAGCGAACGCGGCAGACGATTCGGATCGGCAGGGGCCGCGGCTTTGTAATCCGGCGCGTGCGTCACCGTGCCGGGCTGCTGCGGTTGGTTTAGATCGAGCGGTGCAACAAAGGGCGTGTTCAGCTCTGTCTTCCGCAGAGCAGCAGGCACAGGCCCTGGGACCGAGGGCGGCGTTGAAAAGATGGGACGCGCTTCTTCAAGGGACGAGAAGCCGGGCACGGCTGAAGAGTCCACCGCACTGAGCGCGCCGGGAATGGGGGGCGCGGGTGGCTGCGCGGCAGGAGCCAGTTCGAGATCGGGCAGCAGGGAAGAGGGAAGCGCAGCATAACTCTCTTCGCTGGGCTGTGGAGTTACTGCTGCTGGCGAGGGCGCGCCCTGCTGCGGCGGCTCGGCCGCGGGCTGCGCAAAGATGGGCCGCGCATCCTGCAGAAATCCGAATTGCGCATCGGCTGGCGGAGTTACTCCACCCCCGGGCAAAGCATAGGTTGTCGGAGCTTCAGGCGCAGTCGAGGCGGACCGCACATCGGGAGCAATGTTGCGGTCGGGAATGTTGACGGGACCAAGAGGATTCAACTCACGTTGCGCATCCACCAGAAGCCCCACCTGTCCGGGAAGAGCAGGCGCGGTGGGAGCGGGCACGGCAGCGTACGGGTTGCCTGTTTGCGCTGAATTGGAGGGCAGCGCGGCCTGTGCCGCCGTGACTACAGGCGGCTGCGCCTCACCGGGCAGTGCGTTGAAAAGAGCGTTGGCTAAACGCGCCAACGCGGCCGGAGAAGGCAGGCCGGGAGCAAAGCCTTCACTCCCGCGCAGACCCTGCAGTCCTGTCCCGAGAAGACCAGATGCCCAGTCGCCTGGCTCCGTCGCCAACGGCAGCAGCTGATCACTTGTACTCATGGTATTGACCCACTTCCACGCCGTCGAGCAGGGCAATGGCATCATCTGTCAACACGGCGGCCGAGCAATAGAGCGACACCAGATAGGAGGCCAGCGAACGCTGATCGATTCCCATGAAGCGCACCGAGAGGCCGGGGCTCTGTTCGCCCGCAAGGCCAGGCTGGAACAGGCCCACAACACCTTGCTTCTTCTCGCCAATGCGCACCAGCAGAATCTTCGAGGTCTGATCCTTGCTGTGCACGGCAATCTTGTCGGAGGGAATCAGCGGCACACCGCGCCAGGTAAGAAAGGGCGACCCGAAGAGCGTGACCGTGGGCGGAGGAACGCCGCGGCGCGTGCACTCCCGGCCAAAAGCCGCGATGGTGCGGGGATGAGCGAGGAAGAGCGAAGGCTCCTTCCAGACCTTGGTGAGCAACTCGTCCAGATCGTCGGGCGTGGGCGCGCCCTTGCGGGGCTTGATGGTTTGCGACTCGGGAACGTTGTGCAACAAGCCGTAGTCGGCATTGTTGAGTAACTCGCTCTCCTGCTTTTCCTTCACGCTCTCAATCAAAATGCGCAACTGTTCGCGCACCTGATCGAAGGGACTATTCAATAGGTCGGAGATGCGGGTGTGGACGTTGAGCACTGCATTGATGCTGCCCAGGCGATACTCGCGTGGCGACTCTTCATATTGCACGAACGTTGCAGGCAGCGTGGATTCGTCCTCGTGCGCGCAGAGCGATTCGATAACTTTGTTCTCGTCCACTTTGTTCAGACGGAAGGTGCCAGCTTCGAGTGGCTTCAAGTCCAGAAAGCGAACCAGCCAGCGGGGCGTGATGGCTCCGAACTGCGGAGCGGTTTTGGTCACATTTGCAAGTTGAAATGCGGATACTTCACCGAGCGAGACACGGCTAACTTCGTCTGTCGCAGGGGGCCTCCTTGGGGATCTGAAACGCTGTGATTGCAGTTCTTGAGGGTCATCGTAACAAAGAGTTGTCTTGAACGGGATGTGCAGGGCGTGGTCCCTGGTTCAGTGCCAATTTAGGATCGGGCACTGTGCTTAGTCCAGTTCGGTTGCCAGTGCGGCGAACCCGCGGGGGCATTGGCAGGTGCGGATCAGTACTTGCGAACGGAATGGTCCACGCGATCCGACCAGGCATGAATGCCCCCGGTCATGTTCCAAACATCCGTAAAACCAGCTTTTTGTAAAACTTGCACAGCCTTGGCGCCGCGCGGGCCCATCTTGCAGACAGTAATTATTTTTTAATCGTATCCAACTCGCTGATCCGCCGGGAGAGTTCAGGAAGGGGGATCAACTGCCCGCCAATGTTGGAGATCTCGTACTCAAACTCGTCGCGCACATCGAGCAGGAAGAGATTTTCACCAGCATCCAATTTCTTTCAGGTCTTCAACGCGAATCTCAGGAACGCCCATCGTCTTGTCCTTATCTTGCAACGGCTTGGCGAACGCCCTGGAAGCTGCCCTCGCCCCAAAATAGAAAACCCACCTGCCAATCAAGTTCTGGCGGTGGGTACCCTGGAAGCGGCAGCTTGTAGAAGACCTTTAGCTGATCCAATTCCTCACGCCAGAATGCTTTTGCGCACAACAGATCGCTGCGCGACAACACATTTTGGCGGTCATGGAGGTCAACGAATGCATGGATGGAATTTAGCACAACCTTTCCGGCACCGCAAGCGGAGTCCAATGTAAAGGATTTCTACTCCTCCTTTATGGAATCGTCGCTTGACACGCAGAAAGGTTCATGTCTGAATATCAGTAGACGGTGAATCGCACTCACAACTCGATGCCCCGCACTTTGGCGTCCGCTCCGGCTCCCAGCCGGGCTTGTTGTCGTTGATCGTTCCCTCTCGTCCCCCTCCCAATTTGTTTTGAGCAGGCTTTGAGCCTTGTGTTGTATTGGCCCACGTGTACTTCCGTGGTCTGTTTGCGTACCGAGACTCTTGACCGATTGCTTTGCTTGATCCCACACATGCGCAGAAAGGACGATCGATGAACTCGATGAAGCAGAGCACTTTTGCAGTCGCAAATTGTTGTCGCCTTCGGTTTTAGCTTCGTCTGCATGCCCTGGCTGTCGTGACCAAGTGCATCCACTCTACCTGATTGGCAACCGCGCTCAAGAGCGCGCTGCCATCCTTCTTGCGGTCGATCGACCGCTTTCGGAGGCTGCAATGTTGAGTTACTTTGCAAATACTCGGAATCGTGCTCGCTGGAGCACGGGGTTTCTTCTTACTCTTCTGGCGTTGTTCGCCGTGTCTGGCGTCAGCGCTCAGATCGTGGAAAAGGGCGTGGTCACCGGCCAGGTGAGGGATGCCTCCGGGCAGGCGCTCAGTGGGACCAGGGGCAGCATTTATAACATGGCCACGGACCAGGCCACGGAACCCAACCTGCCTCTCCAGCGCGCCCATCGCAAGAAGATATACGTCTGGCCTTTGATGCCGAGCTGAGCTACGTGATTGTTTCGCTTGCCGAGCAGGAGCCCGTGCTGCGGTCGTTTCGCATGCGCAACGGAGAGGTCAGCAGGGAAGAGATAGAGATTGTCAACGCGTTGCCGGAGGTTTCCGATGTCGTATGAGCTGCCTGCCATTCTGCCGCAAGAGATCGATGAGCTTGAACTGCTGATCAACAAGTTCCGTCGTGGAGAGCTGGAAGCCACCGCGCTCAAGGCGCGTCGCGTTCCCTTTGGCTGCTATGAGCAGCGCAAGGACGGCACTTACATGGTGCGGGTGCGCGCCACTGGCGGCGCGGCAACTCCCGACCAGCTTATTCGCCTGGCCGAACTGGCTGAGCAGTACGGTTCAGCGTTCGTGCATGTCACCACACGACAGGAGTTCCAGATTCACGATGTGGCACTGGAAGACGTGGTGCCGGTAATGCGGGCGCTGCTGCCTGTGGGACTGTCGTCGCGCGGTGGCGGCGGCAATACGGTGCGCAACATTATTCTGTCGCCCACGGCTGGCGTTGGCGTGGACGAGGTCTTCGACCCAAGCCCCTACGCTTTTGCGCTGACCACGCGGCTCATCGCGGAATCAGATTCGTGGAATCTGCCGCGCAAGCTGAAGATTGCTTTTTCGAACTCCGCCGCCGATACGTCCTTTGCGCAGTTCACTGATATTGGCTTTATCGCTACGCTTCGCGAGGGTGAGCAGGGCTTCAAGGTTTATGTTGCAGGTGGTTTTGGAGCCAAGTCTTCCGTGGGGCATTTGCTGCATGAGTTTGTGCCGGCCGATCAGATCTACATTGTTGCCGAGGCAGTGAAGCTGTTCTTCGATCAGTACGGCAATCGCAAGAATCGCAATGCCGCTCGACTCCGCTTCCTGTGGGAGCAGTTGGGCGAGGAGCGCTTCCTGGAACTCTATCAAGAACACTCTGCCGCAGTGGCCGCACGCCCCGATGCGAGGCTTGTGTCTGCACAAGTGGACGATGTGGTGCCGGAGATCGTGTTGCAGCCGGTGAACCTGGAGCACGATGCCTTCACTGCGTGGAAGCAGCGTTATGCGCGCGCGCAACGCCAGACGGGATTGTTTTCCATTCTTGTGCCAGCCCGGCTGGGCAACATCTCCAGCGAGCACCTGAAGCAGTTGGCGCAGTTTGCGGCGGCCTTTGGGCGTCACGCGCTGCGCGCCAGCTTTGGGCAGAATCTGCGCTTGCGCAATATTCCCGAGGAGTATCTGGGCAACGTCTATCTTGCGGTGAAGGAGATTGCCGCGCTTGCCGATGCGCCATTGCTATTGTCGAACTCTGTGGCCTGCACCGGAGCCGACACCTGCAAGCTGGGCATCTGCCTGCCTAAGGGCGCGCTGACTGCGGTTGAGCGTACACTGCGCAAATCAACAGCCGACCTGGATTCGATCGATGAATTCCGCCTGAACATCTCCGGCTGCCCTAACTCTTGCGGACAGCATCCTATTTCCGATCTAGGATTCTATGGCCAGGCGCGCCGCAACGGACAGAAGATGTATCCGGCCTATGCGATTGTGGCCGGTGCACGAACTGCGGATGGCGAAGCTCGCTTGGCGAAGCCCATCAGCTGGATCAGCGCGCACGACCTGCCCGCCTTCACTGCGGAGTTACTCGCGGTGTGGGCGCAGAAGAAGGCTAACCATGCTTCGTTTGCCGATTACGTTGACAGCGAAGGCACGGCGGAGATTCAGCAAATCGCGGAGCGCTATCACGATGTGCGCAGCTTTGAAGACGACAAGAACTACTACTACGACTGGAGCGCGGCCGATGTGTTCACCATTGTAGGGCGCGGCGTAGGCGAGTGCTCGGCTGGTTTGTTCGATTTGATCGGTGTGGACCTGAAGGCGATTGAAGAACAAAAAAAGAGGTTGGCAATCGCCACTGACGCAGCCGATAAGGAAGACGCGCTCTATCGCATTGTGCTGAGCGCTTCGCGCATGTTGCTGGTCACGCGCGGGATTGAAGTGCCCACCGATGAGGCTGTGTTCCAAAACTTCCTGCAGCACTTTATTGCCGCGGCGCTGGTGAGCGAAGATCATCGTTCCGTGGTGGAG
>Ga0181529_10006767_pt1 | contig 11562 bp, 13 predicted proteins | sample PEATcosm2014_Bin_36_FD_119763 | JGI IMG/M metagenome (GOLD analysis project Ga0181529, IMG submission 119763) | Peatland microbial communities from MTU Mesocosm Facility, Houghton, MI, USA - PEATcosm2014_Bin10_30_metaG | ecosystem: Environmental > Terrestrial > Soil > Wetlands > Peat | place... | reverse complement strand
GCTTGAGCCTGTCGAGGGCATGAGCCGGGGCTACAAGGAAGATCGCGAGGACGACTGATGGCCCACCCGGCACAGGGTTGGATTGACGCCGCTGCCAAGAAGCGAAAGCGCGGTGGCGGCGTCGAGGGCTGCGCGCGGGGCGGCAGGCCGGATCGGCCGGGGAAGGCGAAGGGTGGCCGGCTGACGGCAGAGGAACGACGCGAAATGCCGTCAGGAGAGTTCGCGTTGCCTGGTCACGGCGAGGGACCCGGCGGCCACGGCGCTGGTGCGTATCCAATCGACACGGAAGCCAGGGCGCGTAACGCCTTGGCGAGGGGGGCGCAACACGCTTCGCCGTCGGAACTGGCGACCATCAAGCGCAAGGTCCACGCCAAGTACCCCGGCATCAAGGAGGGCTAGGTGGCAAACGCATCCTATACGCCCATCAGCGCCACCGGGACGTACTACTATCTCCCCGACTGGATGCAGTCGCCGTTCAATCTTAGCTATGCGCTTGAACTTGCGGCGGCTGCGACGGCCACCTACACGGTGTCCTACACGCTGGACGACGTGAATCTGGCAAATGACCAGTACGGCGCTGCCGCATGGACGCCGATCTGGTTGCCCGACCCGACGAACGGTAATGCGACTTCGGTCAGCGCGGGCGGCTACTACTCGTTCTCCATACGGGGATTGCGTGTTATTGTGTCTGCGCTTACCGGCACGGCGCGGCTTGCAGTGATCCAAGGCATGTCGTCCAGATAAGGGCCGCGCCGCCGTCTGAGATAAGGATCGGTTGCGGCATGACGACCAGCTTCAATCCCGACATCGGCTCGCTCGGCGCTTTCGCGCTGGGGCGATGCGGCGTGCGCCGTCCCGAGATCACGACGGGGCATCTGGCCGACGTCGCGATGGCGGCCAATCTTGTGCAGGTGGACTGGTCAACCTCCCAACCCAATCTCTGGCAAGTCCAACTTTCCCAGGTGACGCTGGTTCAGGGGGAGCCATCCTACACGCTGCCCCCAAATCTCCTGTTCCTCCTCGATTGCTATCTGACCATCACCTACGAGGGCGTCAGCACCGACCGGATCATCTACGGGGTCTCAAGGTCGCAGTATGCGACTTACCCCAATAAGCTGCACGAAGCGCCGCCGACGGTCTACTGGTTCGACCGCATCGTGCCGCCGGTCATCACGCTCTACCCAGCGCCGGACGGCAACGCGACTTATGTGCTGAGTTACTACGGCGCGATGCAGGACAGCGACACGAACCTGCCGGGTGCAGCCACGACGTCGCTGCCCTACCGCATGATGTCGCCATTCGCCGATGCGCTGGCGGCAAAGTTGGCGCTGTCGTACGCGCCGGACAAGTATCAGATGTTGGCGATGGTGGCGGAACGGTCCTACCGGGCCGCGACCGCGACGGAGAACGAGAATGTGCCGTTGTTCATAACGCCGGGCGTGCAGGGGTACTATCACTGATGGGCACGTATCCCAGCCATGCTCGTGGACACGCTACGCTCGATCCAAAAAATCCGGGCGCGTGGGCGACGTGCGACAGATGCGGGTGCCGTTACGATCACAGATCATTGTCCTGGCAGTTTGAATGGCAGGGCAATCAGCTTGTTAATCTTCGGATACTGGTTTGCCGCCGCTGTCTCGATCTCGCGAACGAACAGCTCCGAACATACTCCGTCCCCCCCGACCCCATCCCGATCAACGACCCGCGTCCGGACATGAGTTACGAGGGACAGCCGCCAGTCAGCGTCACGACCGTCGCGGGCGGCGGACTGTTGCTCGCCGCCGACCCGAACCGCACCAGCGTAGATTTCGCGCTGCCGCCGTCGTTCGGCCTGTTCATCAACCCGAACGGTGCCGCAGCGGTGCCGAACCAGCCGGGCACGACCTTCTATGCGCCCGGCTCGGCCTATACGGCGAATGATGCCGCCGCCGAACCCGCCATCTACTACTACACGACGATCCCCGGCATGGTGATCGTCATCCAGACGCAGGGGTAAGAGATGCCCACCGGGTACAACTTCACGACCTACCAAGAGGCGACCGTCACCCAGATACCGTCGCTGGCGAGCGATCCGAATTTTCTGACCATGCTGCCCGACGCTATCGACTATGCCGAGTTGACGATCTACCGCGATCTCGACTTCCTCAATCTGCATGGCGCGATCAGCATCGGCAACACGACGGGCGGCGTCAACACCTACGCGATCCCGACGGCCGTCATCGCCTTCGAGCAGCTGTTCCTCGGCTCGGCGCTGACGCCGATCCCGCCGATGTCGCAAGCGGCGCTGCGCGGCATCTACTCGACGGCAACACAAGGGCCGCCTCGGCATTTCGCCATCGTCGGCTCCTCCAGCGGAGCGACGTGGGTGCCGTCGCAACAAATCCTGCTGGGGCCGACGCCCGATCAGGCGTACGCGCTGACCGGCTACGTGACGGAACGGCAGGCCCCGCTGTCGGCCAGTAACCCGACGACCTTCCTTTCGACCGTGCTGCCCGATCTCTTCTGGGCAGCGTCGATGATCTTCTGGTCCGGGTATGCGAAGGCGTTCGGTGCGATGGCGGACGATCCCAAAATGGCAATCTCGTGGTCGGCCGAATACCAGCGCATCCTGCATGGGGCGGCCGTCGAGGAGGCGAAGAAGAAGTTCGCCGATCAGGGTTGGCGCAGGATGCCGACGCCGCCGCAGCCGACGCCAGCGGGAAGGATGTAGCCCATGCCCACCGGCCTGACGTTCATCACCTACCAGACCGAACTGGTGACGCAACTCCCCTCCTTGCAGGCGGACGCCAATTTCGTCGTCATGCTGCCAGGGTCCATCGACTACGCGGAACTCACGATCTACCGCGATCTGGATTTCCTGAACCTGCACGGCAACGTGGCGATTGGCAGCACGACGGCCGGAACCGCGACCTACACGCTGCCCACGACCGTCGTGGTGCTGGAGCAACTCTTCTACGGCACCAACCTGACGCCGGTTCTGGCGATGTCGCTCGCCGCGCTGCGGTCGATCTACGCCAGCGCCAGCAACGGCCCCCCGGAGCATTTCGCCGTCATTGGCTCGGCGGGGGGCGCAACGTGGGTGCCGGGGTTGCAAATCCTTCTCGGCCCCGCTCCCGATCTCGTCTACACGCTGACTGGCTATGGCACCGAGCGGCAGGCCCCGCTATCGGCGACAAACCAGACCACCTTCATTTCGCAGAACCTGCCGGACCTCTTCTGGGCGGCGGCCATGATCTACTGGTCGAAGTACCTGAAGGATCACGGGGCCGAGCCGCCAATGAACGACCAGGGATGGGAACAGGAATACCAGCGCATCCTGAAGTCGAGCGCCGTCGAGGAGGCGCGCAAGAAATTTACCATGCAGGGTTGGCAGCAGCAGCGCCTCGCGCAGCAGCCGATGATGATGCCGCCGGGCGGCATGATGCCGCCGAGGATGTAGCCGATGCCGAACGGCCTGACATACGCCTCGTATCAGAAGGAACTGGTGACGCAGTTGCCGGCGCTTCAGGCCGACTCGAACTTCTCGCAGATGCTCCCAACGGCCATCGACTATGCCGAACTGACGATTTGCCGAGACCTGGATTTCCTGAACCTGCACGGCTATGTCGCGCTCGGCAACGCCACCATCGGGACGCCATTCCAGGCCGTGCCGTCCGGCGTTGTGCTGATCGAGTCGCTGTTTTACGGCGCTACCAATACGCCCGTTGTCCCGGCCAGTCAGGACTACATCAGGACCGTCTACGCAGGCGCGGCCAATGGGGCGCCGGCCTACTTTGCCATTCTCGGCGCGGCCTCGGGGGCCGGTTGGACGCCGAGCCTTCAGGTGCTGGTCGGCCCGGCCCCGGACCAAGGCTATACCTTGACGGCGTACGGAACGGAGCGGCAAGCGCCGCTCTCTGCCTCCAACGTCACGACATTCATTTCCGCCAATCTGCCCGATCTCTTCTGGGCAGCGTCGATGATCTTCTGGAGCGGTTACATGAAGGACCGCCAGCTGGAGATGCCGCAGAACGCGATGGGATGGGAACAGGAATACGGGCGACTCCTGAAGTCGGCGATGGTCGAAGAGGCGAGGAAAAAGTTCCGGGCACCGGGATTTGAAGCCGAAGCGCCGGCGCCGCTGGCGCAGGCGAGGATGTAGCGATGGCAACGACCTTTACCCCGAGCGGCCGGCTGGCGTTGATGGTGCCGGGCGATCCGGCGGTCAAAAACGCCTGGGGCACAATCCTCGATACCAACTTCTCGCTCATCGAGGCAATGATCCTCGGCACGGCACCCATCAGCATCGGCGGTCTTTCGTCCTATACGCTCGGGGTGGCGAGCGGTGCCGCCGATCAGGCGCGGCCGTTTATCCAGTCCTATACCGGCGCGCTGACGGGCAACTGCACCGTGACGCTGCCGAACGTGCCAAAAATCGGCTGGGCGCAGAACAACACGACGGGCGGCTTCAACGTCATCCTGTCGGCGGGGGCGGGCACGATAGCGACGATCCCGCCGAACGGCTACTTCTACTGGTATGACTGCGACGGTGCGGGCAACGTCACGACGCCGACCATCATCGCCGGAGCAAGCGTCGCCTATCTGCCGACCTCTGGCGGAACGCTTACCGGGGAATTGACGATCTCGACGGGCGGTCTGGTCGTCACGGCAGGCGGCATCACGGTGAGCGTGGGCGGCCTCGGCGTCACGGGCGGCACGACGACCGATGCCCTGACCGTCACTGGGGCGGCAACCGTCCAGCCCGCCACCACTGCCGTGCAACCCGTCCAGTTCCAGCAGGTGTTGAGTGGCTATGGAGCCGTCTACAACAACGTCACCACGTCGCGCGTCCTCGGCACGACCTACACAAACTCCGGCACAAAGCCGATCTTTGTGTCGGGTTTCATCACTACGGTGTCGCCGAACACCGAGATGTCGGCATACGTCGGGGCATCGTTGATCTTCGACTCGTTTCAGTCCGTCGGAGACACCACCGTTGGATTTGCCTTCGTGGTGCCGGTCGGGGCGCAATACGCGGTGACGACAACGCCGACGGCAACGCTGACCGCGTGGTATGAGTTGTATTAATGCGATGCCATTCAGGAAACTGCAACTTCGTCCTGGCGTAAATCTTGAGCAGTCGCCGACTCTCAATCAGGCGCAGCTTGCTCAATCCAACCTTATTCGTTTCTATGGCGGCCTTGTCCAGAAAATTGGCGGATGGCAGGCGCTCAGTTCAAATACCTTCACCGGCACGGCCAGGGCCTTGCACGGCTGGGCGGATATCACCGGCAACCCCTATCTCGCCATCGGCACCGACCAGTTCCTTCAGGTTCTCGTTGGCGGCTCGCTGTTCAACATCACGCCGAACATCGTGGTGGAAGTCACTAACGAACCGCCGTCCTTCGTCACCACCGTCGGCAGTCCACTCGTCACCGTCACCGACACCTCGTACAGCCCGGATGCCGGCGACTGGATCGACATCACGACGCAGGTCGCCATCGGCGGCCTGATCCTGTTCGGCCTCTATCAGATCGTCTCCGTCAGCGCCCCCACCTACGTCATCAATGCGGGTGAAAACGCGACAGCGACCGCCACCTTGCTCTACAACGACAATGGCGTGCTGGTCGTCGATCCGGCGGCGGGGTGGCCAACGGCAGCGGGCAGCATGGCGGCTGGCTCGTTCTACAGCAACGGCGGCGTCTGCTCGATTGTGCCGGGCGGCACGTATGTCTCGTCTCCGGCGGTATATTTTGGTAGCATCACGGCCTCGGCCCTGCTGACCCTCGGCGGCAATACGCTGCCGACAACCGAACCGACGGCCGGGACGCTCCAAATCTGGAACAACCATGGCGAGTGTTGGGTAGCATGATGGTCCGTTTAGTGCTGGCATTCCTGGGCTGGCTGATCGCGGTCCCGGCGTTTGCCCAAATCCCCTGTGCGGGCGGCGTCTGGGCCAACTGTCCATCGCCCTACTACAACACGGTGAGCGTCCTCGCTCTGGTGAACACCGGCCCGACGACGATGGGCAAGTGGACGACGACCGGACGCCCGACCTCGCCGACCGTCGGCATGACGGGCCTCAATACCACGACCGGCTTTCTCGAAACCTGGACCGGATCGGCGTGGGCCTCGGGCGGCGGCTCGTCGGTGACGTGGCCGACGACTGGCCAGGTCGTGGTGTCGAGCGGCACCAATACGCCGACGGGCCTGCCGGTCGGCACCAGCGGCACCAGCACCATCGTCGAGACGACGGGCGGGGGCCTCTTGCTGCCGGCCATTCTGCCGATTGCCACCAACGCAGCCTACGGCGCGTCCAAGTGCGACAACACGACGATCACCTGTTCATCCGGCGTCTTCACGGCGGTCGGAGCTACGGCTTCGTCTATCGGCACTAGCACTACGGTCTCGGGCGGCATTACGAGCGGCTACTTGTTCTACGTCAACTCGAGCAATGTCGGCTTCAACTCGGCGTCGAATCTCGGCATCGCGCTCTCGGGCGCGAACAGCAACATCACATCGCTTTCGGGCCTGACGACGGCGCTTTCGATTGCCCAGGGCGGCACGGGAGCCACAACGGCGGGAGCGGCATTGACGGCCTTTGGCGGCGCTTCGACGTCCTCCGTTACCTCGGCCATCCAGACCGCGATCCCGTCCGCCACGGCATCGCAGATGTATGTTGGCACCAGCGCGGCCGGAGCCGCCGCTGTCGTCTCGACGTTGCCAACCGCCCTTGAGCCGGCTTTCTCGGGCGATGTCGCGAAATCCGCCGGCTCGTTGGCGACCAGCGTCACCAACCTCTCCAACGTCACCAATGCCTCGCTGGCGAACAGCGGTCTCGCGCACCCCTCCACGACCGTCAACGGCCAGGCCTGCACTCTCGGCTCGACCTGCACCATCACGGCGAGCGCCGGCACGATCAGCGTCGGCGTCACGACGGTGGCGAGCGGGACAGCTAATTACCTGCTTTCGGTCAACGGAGCCGGCACGACTCTCGCTAATGTGGCGGTCAGCAGCCTGTCGCTCGCCGGCTCGCAGATTGCCAGCGGCACCATCAGCGGTTCCTACGTGGCGGCGGTCAACCTCGCGGCGTCGGGCAATGGCGGCGTGACGGGAAGTCTGCCATATGCGAATCTGGCTTCGCTTTCCGCCAACACGGTGCTGGGTGCCCTCACGGCTACGACGCCGAGCGGATTGGCGCTGCCGTCCTGCTCCGGGGCCACCAACGCCCTGACGTGGACGAGCGGCACCGGCTTCGGTTGCAACTCCATCACGACCGGCTCGGCAGCGGCGGGCAGCCTGACCGGCACGACGCTGGCCTCGAATGTCGTCAATACGTCGATCACCAGCACGGGCACACTGACGTCGGGGGCCATCGGCAGCGGCTTCACGGCCATTCCCAGCAGCGCATTAGCCGGCACGATCTCGGCCGGGAGTTGCACCAACTGCAACCTGACCTACAACGCCGAAGGCCAGATCACGGTCGCGGCCAACGGCAGCAGCAGCGGTGGCGTCACATCGGTCAGCAACAGCGACGGCAGCGTGACGATCTCGCCCAACACGGGAGCCGTAGTGGCGAGCCTGAACGTCGGCCACATCAACACCTTCACGGCCAACGAAGCCTTCGTCGGCGGCAGCTACGTGCTTGCCGGCACCAATACCGGCTCCTCGCAGCGCGGCAACATGTACGACCTGGAAGCGTCCTGGCTTCCGGCCAGCATCAGCGGCGGCCAGTGGTCCTTTATGCACTACACCGAAATCGACGCCATGGGCCTATCGAACCGCACCGGATCGGCGTCGGACTACTGGAGCGACTTCGTGATTTCCGACGCCACGTTCATCACCACAAGTTCGGCCCTCGCCCAGTCGCACGGCACCGGCAAGCTGATTGAGATGACGTTCGCGAACGGTCTTGGGAACGGCTGCAATGGCGGTGCGTGCTTCACCGGCTCGATTTCGGGCACAACGCTGACGGTTTCCGGCCTCGTGAGCGGCGGAACGATCTACGCAGGCGAAGTCCTGACCGGCGTGGGCGTGACGTTGGGGACCACCATCTCAAGTGGCAGCGGCTCGACGTGGACCGTTTCGCCGAGCCAGACCGTCTCCAGCACAAGCATGGTGGCGCAGTGGGATGGCGTTGTCGCTCACATGAACACGAACTACCAGGAGTTCACGCAACTCACGACGGTAGCCGAGTTCGGCTCCGCTGGCATGTACTCTGAAAGCATCGCCTCCTACAACTATGATTACTGCGCGACGCCGACGGCATCCTGCACAACCGGTTCCACGGCATATCCATCCCGCATGACTAACTTCTTGGCGGCGACATACAAGAACAGCCCGACCAACTATTACAATACCTATGGATTTGCCGCTGCGTCAGTGGGCACACAGCAGACCACCTACGCTCCGACAGCGGCCTTCGTGGCAAGCGGAGGTTGGCAGCGCGGGATCGATTTCACTGGTGTCACCAACATTCCTGGTTTTGTCGCTATCGCGCTACCAAATCAGACAGCCGTCGCGTCAGACGCCTCGAATCTCTATTTTTACGTCAACAACGCTGGCGTCTTCACATTGAATACGACAGATGCCAGCTTTATGGTTCCGATGGATTATTATGGTATTCTGCCTACCGGCACCGCGACCTCGGCGGCGTGCTTCGCGACGACGGGTTCGGGTGCCACGGCGGTATCCGACCTCGTGACGTGCTCTGGCTACTTCAGCGGCGGCACGGTTTCGGGTGCGACGACATTCAGCTACAGCGGCAGCGGTCCTGGTCTTACGGTGACGAGTTATGCCGAGATGCAAAGTCCAGTCTACCTGAGTAGCGCCGGAGGGTCGGGCACCGCCATCCTCGGCAACGTGGGAAACAGCGTGCAGCTTTATTACGGCTCAACCATGTTGGCAAATTTCAATACGTCGGGCGTGACTCTCGATACGCTACCAACATCCTGTTCCGGACAACCCACCAAGTCAGTCGCCGCAATTGGCTGGGTATCCGGGACTTCCCCGGGAACCCTCACTCTCTGTCCATAGGAAAATATAATGCGTCATCTGATCTTCGCTACCGCGCTCCTTCTTCCGCTCGCCGCGCAGGCGCAGCAACCCCAACAGCAGCCGACCCCGCAGGTTCAGGCCCTTGCCGCCACGGTGCAGGAACTGACCTGGAAGATCGTCGATCTGCGGACCCAACTCGCCACGATGGAGCAGGAGAACGCCGCACTAAAAGCCCAGGCCGAGGCGGCCAAGAAGGCCGCCGACATGCCTGCCGCTGCGGCAAAATAGAGGACGTCGATGGCCGGCACCGTCCCGCTCTACAGCACCACCACCGGAAGCGCGACTGTCGCCGTTACGCTGCCCAGCCACGGCTATGTCGTGGGCAGCATTTTCAATGCCGATGTTTCGACCTCTGTCGGCGGTGTCACGATCAGCGGTGTCTACAGCGTCCTCACGGTGCCGACGGCCAACAGTTTCACGATCCAGGCCTCGACCGCCGCGACCTCGACCGCGACGGCATTTGAGAACAACGGCAATGCTCAGATCGAGTACCTGCTGCCGAGCGGCAACGCCACCAACACGGCAACGACCGGCTATGGGATCGGTGACTACGGTGAGGGCGACTATGGCCTCGCCAATTCGGGGCAGGCCATCGCGCCGCTGCGCCAGTGGTCGCTGGATCACTGGGGCGAGGACCTGATCGCCAGCCCGACCGAGGGCGGCATTTACTACTGGACGCCGCCCAACGACGTACCGGCCGTGGCGGTTTCCGGCACGTCGCCGCTCTACAGCAATGCCGTCTTCGTCATGCCGCAGGTGCAGATTATCGTCGCGTTGGGTGCGGAGATCGACGGTACGCAGGAGCCATTGCTGGTCCGATGGTGCGATGCCGGAGACTTCACGGATTGGAACGCCAGCGCGACCAATCAGGCCGGCTCCTATCAGGTCGCCACCGGCAATACACTCATGGCCGGATTGGCCGTCGGCCTCGGCGCGTTGCTCTGGACCGATGTTGACCTGACGGCGATGACCTACCAAGGACTGCCGTTTGTGTTTTCCTTCAACCGCATCGCGACGGGATGCGGCATCATCGCCATGCGGGCCGCCGGTATCGCCGGCAGCTTCGTCATGTGGCTTTCGACGCGCGGCTTCTTCACCTATTCGATGGGCGGCGGCGTCACGCCGATTGAGTGTCCGGTCTGGGACTTCCTCATCAACAACATCGACACGACGCAGCTTGCCCAGACCCATTGCGCCGTCAACTCGCTGTTCAACGAAATGGCGTGGCACTTTCCGGTCGCCACTACATCGCCGCTCTACAACGCCGCCGCGCCGATGGCTTACGTGAAGTACAACTACGTGGAGCAGGTCTGGGACTACGGACAGTCGGCCCAGTATCAGCGGACGGCGTGGTGCGGTCAGTCGCCCATCGGCAACCCAGTGGGGGCAGACCTGAATGGTCTGCTTCAACAGCACGAGGTCGGTCACGATGCCAACGGAGCCGGGATGCAATGGTCGTGGACGACGGGCGACTTCGATCTGGCGGAAGGTGAGGAGTACGTGTTCTCCGATCTTATCATTCCGGACTTCGTGACAGTCGGCAATCCGACGATCCAGATTTCCATCTATTCGACGGCCTACCCGAACGTCGCAACCAGCATCCTTGGGCCATTCACGGTGACGCCATCGACTAAGTTTGTGCCGTTCCGGGCGCGGGGCCGGCAGATGGCCATCGGGGCAGCGGGGTCCGACATGGGCAGCTTCAACAGGCTCGGCGCGCTGCGATATCGCTTCGCGCCAGACGGACGGAATTAGGCCATGAGCGGCACCGACATGACCGCCGTCGTTGCGAGCCTTCAGGCCCTGAACGTGCTGGTGGCGAGGATCGAACAACTGCTGGAGCCGACGACGCCGACCACGTTGGCGTCGTCATACGCCGTGACGTGGGACAGCAACACGACGGTCGCTGGCGACACCATCTCCTTTCCGCCTTTCCCTTGGGCATCCGGCACCATCACGGCGGCCAGTTACTTCACGAACGGCAGCGCCACGCCATCCTTCACCTTCGCCGTCAAGATCAACGGCACCGTCGTGACGGGCCTCAGCGCCGTGACGGTCAGCAGCGCGACGCCCGCCACAACGACGGCGACGGGGGCCAACGCGCTCAGCCTCGGCGCGGTCATCTCCCTCGTCATCAGCGGCATCTCGGGATCGCCGTCGGACGCCGCCGTGGGCATCAACTTCACCAGAAGCTGGACGTGACAAAATGCAGTACAGCACGACGCTACGCACGAACCAGGTCGGGCAAATCCAGACGACCGTCGGTTCGTCCGGCGCGCTGAAGATTTTCTCCGGGGCAGAACCAGCTAACTGTGCCGCCGCCGACCCGTCTGGCCTGCTGGCGACCATCACGCTGCCATCGACGTTCTTGACCAGTTCCAGCGGCGCCACGACCATCGCCGGAACGTGGTCAACCACGGGATCGGCAAACGGCACGGCAGCCTGCTTCCGCATCTACGACGGCTCGGCTGTCTGTCACGTTCAGGGGTCGGTGACGGCATCTGGCGGCGGCGGTGATATGATCGT
>Ga0181529_10006765_pt1 | contig 11563 bp, 9 predicted proteins | sample PEATcosm2014_Bin_36_FD_119763 | JGI IMG/M metagenome (GOLD analysis project Ga0181529, IMG submission 119763) | Peatland microbial communities from MTU Mesocosm Facility, Houghton, MI, USA - PEATcosm2014_Bin10_30_metaG | ecosystem: Environmental > Terrestrial > Soil > Wetlands > Peat | place... | reverse complement strand
TTGAAGAGAGTTTTAAGCAGCTCCGCTATGACGAAGGACTAGAAGAGGTTACCGCGATTCGAATGAACGAAAGGCTTCTCGCTCGTCTTGATGCCGAGGAGCAGCGCTGCGAGGCCCGTACCGAGAAATACAGATTCGGGCATTTGACGAGGCGCTTACCGAAGGTACCGTGGTAAGGCTTGAGTAGGTAGACTATTCCGTTTGAACCGCCTCGGGTCTGCCGGAGACCGAATTCCTTGAGAGACCCCGGTCATGGGCAATATAGAAAGGTAGGGTACTCTCCTGAGGTTGATGAACAGGCAGTAGGTAAAGCATGTTAATCTGGAGCATATACGGATATTTCCTTGATCTTTAAGGTGTTGTTTGATTTATAAAAAATTACATTGTAATTAATTATAATCTAATAAATTATATGGTCGTTCGTTGGTCCCTAGGAGGATCGAGGTTCGAGGGCTCTGCTTCCTACTTCGCCCTCTCCCCCGCCTCCGTCGTCTCTCGCCCATCCTTGGGGCTCGTCCTCGCTAATCGCTCGGAACGACGACTCCGGAGTTCGATTCTCCTAGTGTCTTGATTAAAGAGACGACCCGGCCAGAAAGCCGGGTCGTCTCTTTAGCCCCTAGGAGGATCGAGGTTCGAGGGCTCTGCTTCCTACTTCGCCCTCTCACCCGCCTCCGTCGTCTCTCGCCCCATCCTTGGGGCTCGTCCTCGCTAATCGCTCGGAACGACGACTCCGGAGTTCGATTCTCCTAGGGCCTATTTAAATGAAGAGACCCGGCCTGATAACCGGGTCTCTTCGTTTAGCCCCTAGGAGAATCGAGGTTTCGTGCCTCGGGATCATCCCTCGGCGCTCAACCCGCCTCCGCCCCTCTCACCGCATCCTGCGGCTCGCCTCCGCTTCGTGCTCATATGATCGCACGAAGCGGAGGTCGGGGCTACGGAGTTCGATTCTCTCAAAAGTAAAAATCCCGCTCGCGTGGATGCGAGCGGGATTTTTAGCCCCTAGGAGAATCGAACTCCTCTTTAAAGATTGAGAATCTTTTGTCCTAACCGATAGACGAAGGGGCCCCGTGAACAGGAAAATCTCCGCGAGATTTTCCTGTTCACGCGCAGTTTCCGCGAAGCGGAAACTGCATACAATATATTACCAAGAAACCAGGCCAGTTCTGCCGATTTTCTTCCCCAGGGAGGATTCGAACCCCCACAAACAGATCCAGAGTCTGCTGTGCTACCATTACACAACCGGGGAAAGTACAATGAATAGGCTACCTTACCGAGATTATCGGCCATTCGTCAAGTCCTGATCGGCCCCGGGACTACGCGGGCGCGGGACTCAGGACTTGACGAAGGGATCGAGGCCGGGAGCGGTCCGCCTGGCGTCGAAGACCTCGAGCTGGGGGGTCTCCATGCCGTTGAAGCGGTTGATGGTCACCTTGAAGACGAGGTCTATGTTGTCGCCTTTCTTGCTGTCGTAGTCGAAGCGGAAATCGCGCTGAAGCCTCTGGGCACCGTCCCAAAAGAGGGCGGGCCATTTATGCTTGCCGAAGTCGAGGGTGAGCTTGAGGTGGTTTTGCTCCTTCTTGCCGACTATCTGCGCGTCGGCGATCGGCACGTTCCTGGCCAGGAAGACGAGGGGCTCGTTGGCCTCGCCGAAGGGCTCGAAGCGCTCCGAGATAGAGGCGATGTCCGGCTTGAGGTAGTCGTGGGGGAGCTCGGCGTCGATGTCGATGCTCTCCTCGCCGTCCTCGAGCTCGAGGGCCTGGCAATAGGCGACGCTTCTCGCCTCGAACTCGGGCCAGTCCTTCCTCTCCAGGCTGAAGCCGGCGGCCGCGTCGTGGCCGCCGTAGTCTATGAACAGGTCGGCGCAGGCCTCGAGGAAGGAGCTGACGGGGAAGCCTCTCACGGCGCGGATGGAGCCGACTACGGTGCCGTCCTCCTGGAAGGAGGCGACGATGGCGGGGACCTTGAGGACGCTGGTGACCTTGGAGGCTATGAGGCCGGTGATGCCGCGGAACACTTCGGTGGAGCCGACGAGGGCGAGCTTGTCGCCGCGGGCGGCGAGGCTCTCCCTCGCCTGTGGATATATGGTGTCCCAGGTCTCCCCGCCGAGGCGCCTGCGCTCGGCGTTCATGCGGATGACCTCCTCGGCCAGGGCCTCTCGGTCCTCGCTGGACTTGGCCATGAAGAGGGACACGGCCTTGTCCGCGGAGCCCATGCGTCCGGAGGCGTTGATGATGGGAGTCGCCTGCCAGGCTATGTCGCCGGCGCCGAAGCGCTTGCCCAAGAGGCCCGCCTTCTGGAAGAGCTCCGAGAGGCCGCTCCTCGGCCTTTGGTTGATGGCGGCCAGTCCGCGGCGCACGAGGATGCGGTTCTCGTCCCGCAGGGGCATGATGTCGGCGATCGTCCCCAGCGCCACGAGCTGGAGGCCGGAGAGGTCGTCCTCGCCGAACCAATCGGCCTTCTTGAGGGCGAAGGAGACGAAGATATTCTCGAGGACGTCGATCTCCGAGAGGGCCTCGCTCGAGTAGCGCCCTATCCTCGAGAGCTCCTTGAGCCTGAGCAGGCCCTGGCCCTTTGTCTGCGGGATGTACTCCGCCGCGTCGGGGGCCAGGTCGTAGAAGAGGACTTCTGCGCCCTTGCCCAGGGCCTTCTCGAGGAGGCGCCGCTGGAGCTCCCCGTCCCAGACGAAGATCTGCCTCCCTTGGAGGAAGGGCACGAGGCGGGTGCGCCCCAGATCCAGCATGCCCGGCACGATGGTCTCGACGACCCTGCCGGTCTCGACGAGGTTGGAGAGCCGGACCGCCTCCACGGCATAGGCTTCGTTGACCGGACGCACGTTGAGGAGGGCGATCTGCTGCTTGTAGATGCCCGTCCTCGCGAGCTTGAGGGCCGAGGCGAGCTTGTAGACGACGCCGCAGCCGGCGAGGTCGCGGAATGGATAGCCCGAGTCGGGGAGCTTGGGGTCGATGACGGCGAGGGCCGCCGGTGGATCGCCGGCTTGGAGCCTGTGGTGGTCCAGGACGATGACGTCGACGCCGAGCTCGGCGGCCCGCTCGATCTCGGCCCCGTTTGAAATGCCGCAATCGACGGTGATGACGAGGGTCCCGCCTTGGGCGGCGAAGGCCTCGACGACCGCCGAGCTCAGGCCATAGGGCTCGTTGCCCACGGGGACGCGCCATGCCGCCTCGATCCCGGCCTCGGCGAGGGCCTCGACCATGAGGACGGTGCTCGTGATCCCGTCGGTGTCGCGGTCGCCGAAGACGAGGACCTTCTCTCCCTCGTCCGCCGCCAGGAGGACGCGGTCGACGGCGTCCTCCATCTGCGCGAACAGGAAGGGGTTGCGCAGGTAGCGGGGATCGTCCTCGAGGAAGTAGAGGAGCTCGGCCGGGTCGGTGAGGCCGCGGCGCGCAAGGATGGAGGCGGTGAGGAGGTCGAGGCCGTAGCGGGTCGAGAGCTCCTTGACGGCCTGGGCCGGAATCTCCTTCTTGTTCCAGTTCATGCGGCTTCCTTCATAGGGCGCTGATTTCCCCGATGACGAGGGGCCTGGGCGGGGGAGGCGAGGACGCGAAGGCATAGGCCGAGGCGACGAGATCCTTGGCTGCCTCGAGCGAGGCCGGGTCCTTGCCGTAGACCCTGGCGAGGAGCTCGCCGGCGACTACCTGGGCGCCGGTCTTCTTCTCGAGGATGAAGCCGACGTCGGGATAGACGGGGTCGGCGGCCGTGTCGCGGCCCACCCCGAGATAGACGCCGGCGAGGCCGAGCTTGTAGGCGTCTATGCCGGCGATATAGCCGCCGGTCGGGGCGAGGGCCTCGTAGGCATGGACGGAGCGCATCTTGCCCCTGAGCTCGAAGAGCCGCGCCAGGCTCCCGCCCTGCCGCTCGACGTTGGCGAGGAAGAGGTCGCGCGCGATGCCCGACCTGAGGGCCTTGCGGCAGAGCCGCTCGCCCTCCTCGACCTCCCTGGCGACCCCGCCCGCGACGAGCATCCAGGCGCCGAGGCGATAGGTCAGGGCCATGAGGTCCTCGGGCCCCGAGCCCTCGAGGCAGTCCATGGCCTCCTCGACCTCGAAGAAATTCCCCACCTTGAGGCCGAGGGGCTCGGTCATGTCGCTTATCACGCCGACGATGCGCTTGCCCATCGCCGTGCCCGTGCCGACGAGGCTCCGCGCGAGCTCCTCGGCCTTGGCCCGCGTCTTCATGAAGGCCCCCGGGCCCGACTTGACGTCGAAGACCAGGGCCTCGGCCCCCTCCGCCACCTTCTTGGAGAGGATGGAGGCCGTGATGAGGGGGATGGACTCGACGGTGGCGGTCACGTCGCGCAGCGCGTACAGCCTCTTGTCGGCGGGCACGGTCTGGGCCGTCTGGCCCGTCATCGCGAAGCCGTCCTTCTCGATGAAGGAGCGGAACTCGGCCTCGCTGAGCGCCGTGCGATAGCCGGGGATGGACTCGAGCTTGTCGAGGGTGCCGCCGGTATGGCCGAGGGCCCGGCCCGACATCATCGGCACCTTGACCCCGCAGGCCGCGACCATGGGCGCGAGGACGAGCGAGACCTTGTCGCCGACCCCGCCCGTGGAGTGCTTGTCGACGAAGGGCCCGGCCAGTCCCGAGAGGTCCATCGTCCGGCCCGAGCGCAGCATCACGTCGGTGAGCTCGGCCGTCTCGACGCTGGTCATGCCCTTGAAGAAGACGGCCATGAGCCAGGACGAGACCTGGTACTCGGGCACCGAGCCCGCCAGGTAGCCTTCGAGGAGGAAGGACATCTCGGCCCGGGACAGCTCGCCCCCATCACGCTTCTTCATGATTATGTCGACGGCGCGCATCTGACACCTCGCTCAGTTAGACGCTCGCGGGCGGGGCGCCCGCTTGATCCGGAACATGCCTCAGGGCGCTAAATCGACGCCCCTCAGCTCAGTATACACCGAGCCCGAGCCCCGAAGCTCGGACTTATACAGCGAGCATCGCCCGATAGTCCATACCGAGGGAGGCGCCTGGCCGGGCACGGCCTCGCGGAGGCGGATTGCGACAGCCCCCGCCCTGGCCCTGGCCAGGGTGATGTGGGGCGAAAAGGGCCTCCCTTCGGGCCATTCGCGGTTCAAGGGAGGGAGCCCCGCCTCGCTCGCTCCCCGCGCGAGGGCCTCGTTGACTCTGCGGTGGAGCTGGATTGTCCTGGAGCCCTCCGAAAGGGCGGCGTAGAGGACCCGCCAGGCCTTGGCTCGCGGGGGGAAGCTGCCCGTCCCCGCGAAGGAGAAGTCGATGCTTCCGAAGCCTCGCGCGGCGTCGAGGGCGGCAGAGGCCGCATCGACGGCCCTGCCCTCGATCTCGCCCAGGAAGGCGAGGGTGAGGTGGTAGGTCTCGGTCCTCGTCCATGACAGGCCGGGAGGGCCGCGCCGGGCCAGCGCTACGAAGCTTCGCTCTATTTCCCGTCGATACTCCGCGGCGATCCCGGAGAGGGCCTCCCTAGCTCCCGCTGGCAAGGGGAGGGCGATAAAGCACCTCACGGAGGCGGCGCCGGAGGCACAAGGCCCGGCTCGAGGGAATGGAGGGGGGACTCGGCCGCGTTGCGCGCCAGGCCGAAGATGAGGGACTTGAGGGTCTGCAGGGTATCCGGGAGGAGGGGAAGCCTGGCTGCCTCCGCGAACCCGAGCTCAAGAGCGCGGGACAGCCAGCGCAGGGTGCCTTTGTTGAGGGCTAGGATACGCTCGCTTCGGGACGAGCAGCGCGGGCAGAGGAAGCCCTCTATCGAAAAGGAATAGGAAGCGACCTCCTCCGGCCCCGCGGGCCTGGGGCGCAGCTCGGCGCCGCAGCTCGAGCAGGCGCTCGGGTCGGGGCCGATGCCCAGGAGCTCGACGAAGCGCCACAGGAAGAGGAGGAGGGCCGGCTCGTGCGAGGCCGGGTCGAGGGAATCGAGGACGCCGAGGCATTGGAGGGCCAGGTCGAGGACGAGGGGGAAGTCGCCCCCGCCTCCGGAGGTCTTGACGAGGAGCTCGGCGACGAGGCCCGCGGCCCAGAGCCTGCCTAAATCCTCTCTAATGGCGGGGAAGGAGCTCCTGACCTCGAAGTCCGAGAGCTTGAGGAAGTCCTTGACCGGATCGAGGTAGACGAAGGCTCGGCCGGCGGCATAGGGGGAGGCCAGGGAGCGTAGCCTGGACTTGGGGCCGCCGAACACGAAGACGTCGACGAGGCCGGCCTCGGCGCTCATCAGGGTGAGGATCCTCGAGCCTCCCGGACTCTCCCTCGCGCGCAGGATGAGGGCCTCGTAGACCAGGTTCCTCGTCGGCACGGCTGGAGTATCCGCGCGGGAAGCGCGGATTGTCAAGGCGCGGCCCGTCATGCTATGAACACGTGATGCCTCGCCTCCTCCTCCTCGACCTCGACAACACGATCTACCCCGAGTCGCGCGGCATGGACCGCGATATCACGAGGCGCATGAACGAGTACGTCGCGGCCTACCTCGGCATTTCCCTCGACGCGGCCTTCGAGCTCAGGAAGGAGCGGGCGAGGAAGTACAGCACCACGCTCGAGTGGCTCACCGTGGAGCAGGGCTTCGCCGATCCCGAGGCCTTCTTCGCGGCCGTCCATCCCGAGGGCGAGGAGTACTGCCTGGAGCCAGACCCGGAGCTCGCCCGCGCCCTCGACGCCGTCGAAATTCCCAAGGCCATCCTGACCAACAGCCCCTCGGAGCACGCGAGGCGGGTCCTGCGCAAGCTGGGCGTGGCCGACCGCGTCTCGGCGATCTACGACATCCGCTTCAACTCCCTGCGCGGCAAGCCCTGGCCCGAGGCCTACCTCCGGGCCTGCGAGGCCTCGGGCGCGAGCGTCGAAGAGACCCTCTTCGTCGACGACATGCCTCGGTACGTGCGGGGCTTCGTCGATCTCGGCGGCCGAGGGCTCATCGTCGATGAAGCCGGCCGTTTCGCAAGCGAGCTCCTGCCTCGCATCGGCTCCTTGAGCGAGCTTCCCGACTTCATGGCCTCGGGCGGCTGAGCCTCCGCGGCCGCATCGCCGCGATGCCAGGCGAGGATGCCATAGGCTGGCATCCTGTCCACGGCCGTATTATAATTAAAATCTCGACGCGTCCACACCAGGAGTCTGCCGAATGAAGCAACAACCCCCGCGCTCGAGCGCTCTGAGGTTCCTGTTCCCCGCGATCTGCGTCCTCCTCGCCGTCTCGGCGTCCATCATCATCGCGGGAGCCTCGAGCGCGCGGGCCCTCGGCGCGGTCGCCCTCGGGCTGGGACTCGTAGGGGCGGCCTTCGCCTGGCTCGTCTTCACGCGCGACTACCTCAGGCCCGCTCGCGATCTCTTCGCCCTGCAGGATCTCGTCAAGGATGGGCTCGAGGGCCTGGTCTCGAGCCTCGCCGCGCTTTCCACGGGCAATCTCACCGCCAAGGTGAGCCCGAGCCATGGAGGGTCGAACGCGGCGGCCCCTTCCTTCGCCCCCTCCGCGCGGGGAGAGTTCCTCCGCCTCGCGGAGCTCTCCTCGGGCACCGCCGAGCTCCTGCGCGAAGGCATCGAGTCCTTCAACGGCATCACCGACGAGCCCTGTCTCCGGCTCTGCTACGTCGGATCCGACAGCTATGCCGAAGGCCAGGCCGTGGGCGAGTTCCTGGGCACCCTCCTTCGAGGCTCGAGCTCCATCGCGGTCATCACCGGCGACCTGCATTCGGCCAACCACAGCCTCAGGCGCAAGGGGGCCCTGAACGCCCTCGCTAGCAAGAACCCGCAGATCGAGTCGGTCGGGACCGTGGAGACCTTCGAGTCGCAGGAGAGGAGCTACGCGGCCGCCCAGGAGCTCTTGAGGCGCCATAGAGAGCTCGGCGCCATCTACGTGACGGAGGGAACTACCCCTCCGGCCGTCGCCAAGGCGGTGGAGGAGTCGGGGAGGGCGGGCAAGACCTGGGTCGTGGCCCACGACCTCACCGACGCGACGATGGAGTACGTCGCGAAGGGCGTGATCGCCGCCACCGTCTCCCAGGACCCATTCGCCCAGGGCCACGACCCCGCCATCCGTCTTTTCAACCACCTCGTCGCGGGCTGGAAGCCCACCGCGCCCCGCCTCCTCACGAGCCTCCAGGTCGTCACACGGGACAATTACCGTCAGTACTGGAGCGCCGGCTCCGCCTCGGGCGCGGGCGACCGCGGGCGGCTGGCCAAGGTCCTGCCTGCCGCATCGGCCAAGGGCGAGACAGGCCGGAAAAGGATAGCCGTCGTCTGCATGCAGAGCGATGCCTTCTGGAGTCCCGTCTACGCGGGGGCGATGGACGCCAAGCGCGAGCTCGAGGGCTACGGCGCCTCCGTGGAGTGGTTCGTGCCGCCGCCGAACCGCGAGGGCAGCCTGGGCTCGGCCTCCAACTACGCGCCCATCGTGAAGCGGCTCGTCGCCGAGCGCTGGGAGGCCTTGGCCATCCCAATCTTCGACCGCGAGCTCGTGCCTCTCCTCAACGAGGCCGCCAGGGCGGGCATGGCCGTCGTCACCTACAACGCCGAGCCCCCCAGCCTGCGGGAGATGCTCAGCTCGGTCTCGGACCAGACGAGCGCCCTCCTGGACCTGAGTCAGGAGCTCGCGGCCTCGGCCGAGGAGTCGGGCCAATCGACGGTCTCGATCGCCGCGACCATGGACAGGATCACCGGGAGTCTCCGCTCCCAGGCCGAGGAGAGCGTCAGGACCCAGGAGGAGATCCTGACCCTCGCCGGGAACATCCGGCGGGTCAACGAGACCGCCTCGGCGAGCTCGCGGACCGCCCGCCTCGTCGCGGAAGCCTCGGCCAAAGGCTCGGCCGCGGTCGGCCGCATGAGGGAGTCGGTCCGCATGCTGGAGGACGCGTCCTCGGTCTCCGAGACCACGATCCGCACGCTGAAGGAGGACTCCGACAGGATCGGAAAGATCGTCGAGGCCATCGAGGAGATAGCCAACCAGACCAACGTCCTGGCCATCAACGCGTCCATCCAGGCGGCCCGGGCCGGCGAGCGGGGCAAGGGCTTCGCCGTCATCGCCGCCGAGGTCCGCAAGCTCGCCGAGCAGTCCAACCAGTCCGCGCTCGAGATCAAGCGGCTCATCGGCGAGCTGAGGGGGCGCGTCAAGGCCGCCGAGGACGCCACTTCCCGCGGCCTGGCCGAGGCGAAGGCGAACGCGGAGAACGCCGAGCTCTCGATGGCGAGCCTGCGGGAGATCAGCGAGCTCGCCGGCGAGAACGAGAGGAGCATGGAGGTGATCTTCGGCTCGGTGGAGGAGATGCTCTCCTTCTCGCGGCGCATCGAGGAGACGGCCCGCTCCCTCGCGCAGATGAACGAGCGGAGCGACGCCGCGGCCTCGGAGATCGGCGCCTCGACCAAGGAAGTCTCGGCCCAGGCCGCGGACGTGGCGGGCTCGGCCAGGTCCATCTCCGAGATGGCGAAGGCCCAGCGCGCCCTGCTCTCGCAGTTCCGGCTCTCCGAGGAGGACTGAGCGCTTGACCCTCGGCGCGGGGGCCGACTACTCTTAGGCCATCCAGGAGGTTCCCGTGCCAGAGACCCGAGTCACCATCAATCTTTCCAACCGCCATATACACGTATCCGAGCAGGACCTCGAGGCCCTCTTCGGCAAGGGCCATAGGCTGACCAGGACCAAGGACTTGGGGCAGCCGGGCCAGTTCGCCTGCGAGGAGACGGTCACCATCAAGGGCCCCAAGGGCGAGTTCAAGGGCGTGCGCATCCTCGGGCCCGAGCGCAAGGAGACCCAGTGCGAGATCCTCGCCTCGGACCAGTTCAAGCTGGGCGTGCCGGGCTGCCCCACGCGCGAGTCGGGCCAGCTCGAGGGCTCCTTCCCGATGGAGGTGGTCGGCCCCGCCGGCTCCGTCAAGAAGGAGCGCGGCCTCATCATCGCCAAGCGCCACATCCACTTCGACCCCGAGGCGGCCAGGCGCTTCGACGTCGCCGACAAGGAGCTCGTGGCCCTGCGCGTCCCCGGCGAGCGCGGGGCGGTGTTCGATAACGTCGTCTGCCGCGTGAGCCCGAGCTACGCCCTCGAGTGCCACCTCGACTTCGACGAGGGCAACGCGGTCGGCATCGGCAACGGGACCATGGGCGAGGTTATCAAAAAATGAGCAAGGTGGTGCTCAAGGCCCAGGACCTGGACGGCTACCTCACCGAGGCCGACAAGTCCTCCCTGGCCAGGATGGACGCGCAGTTCCGGCAGGCGATGGTCTCCTTCAACATCCTCTCCACGGCCGCGACCGAGGCCGACCGGCGCAAGGAGGAGAAGAGCCTCATCGGCCTGTACAACGAGATGGGCTCGGCGATGCAGGAGATCTGCAGCAAGGAGAGGGGCATCCAGGTATACTCCTTCGTGACCCCGCAGGGGAGCCACGGGGAGGCCAGCCGCCTGATCGCCAAGCTTCGCGACGTGCGGACCGGCCGCCAGGAATTCGTCTATTACATCCAGCGCGCCTACGAGCTCTGTTCAACATCGCCTTCGGCGCGCCGAACGGCGAGCTGCAGGGCGCGCAGGGCGCGCAAAGCGGCGCCTCGGGCGGCAAGAACCACCTCATCGTCAAGACGCCGGTCACCGTGCCCGTGCAGAACTACGCGGTGCACAAGATCCCGAACGTCGACGCGGCCATCGAGAACACCGTGATGTGCGTCATGCTCCGCGGCGCGCTCCTGCCCTCGATCATCATGTCCAAGGAGATCCAGGAGTACTCGTCCACGGGCTACGTGACGCCCTTCGCCCTCTTCAAGATCAGGAGGGACGACACCAAGAGCGAGACGGACATGGAGTACATCCTGGACCTCGAGCGGTCCTACTTCAGGAGCGAGGACCTCGACGGCAAGGACCTCCTCTTCGCGGACCCGATGAACGCGACGGGAGGCAGCCTCGTCACCGTCGTGAAGTACCTCCTCGACCAGGGCATCAAGCCCAAGTCGGTCAAGTGCCTCAACGTCATAGCAGCCCTCAAGGGGGCGCTGCGCATCACGCGGGCCGTCGAGCACGCGACGGTCTACACGCTGTGGATGGACCCCGTGCTCAACGACCGGGCCTACATCATGCCCGGCCTCGGCGACGCCGGGGACCGCATCAACGGGCGCGACGAGGACTCGACGCCGCGCGGCATCCTCCAGCTCATCGCGGACTACGGCTCCAACGTCACCGGCCTCTACCGCTCGCAGCTGCGCACGATTGAGCAGACGGTGCTAAGGAGATAGTGACAAGGGGGGAGCGCTACCGTTTGATTTGTCCGCCCTGCATCCTACCCCAAACACGATCGCCGGGCATGGGCCCCAGCTAAGAGAAAATCGTGATTCCGCTGTCCATCGCGCCTGCGGCGCGAGAGCCGCTCTATCCTTGGCGCGGCTACGCCTCGCGGCATGGAAGCCGCGGCAAACGGCATCGACGAACAGTGTATCGTTCGTCGGCGACAGGATGTCGCGGGCCTGCGGAACGCTCCATCCCGATTTTCTCTGCGTCCCATGTCCGTCGATCGCGCATACTCAGGGAGAGCGCGCAAAACAATGCCAGCCGCGGCTCGGCGAGCTCTCGCCTCGCTCGGCTCGCAGGTTCCCTCGCTCCGCGCTCCTCGGCCTAGCCTTT
>Ga0181529_10006764_pt1 | contig 11565 bp, 9 predicted proteins | sample PEATcosm2014_Bin_36_FD_119763 | JGI IMG/M metagenome (GOLD analysis project Ga0181529, IMG submission 119763) | Peatland microbial communities from MTU Mesocosm Facility, Houghton, MI, USA - PEATcosm2014_Bin10_30_metaG | ecosystem: Environmental > Terrestrial > Soil > Wetlands > Peat | place... | reverse complement strand
TTGCGCGGTCGGATCGCCGCCTTGGGCCATCCCGACGGTACTGTTGGCCACGCCGCAAAGTCCGGTGGTAGCTGAATCTTTGCCGGATCGTACATATCGAAGAACCGTTGCGGCGCGGTCGGCGGGCTGTGCGGCTTACTGAACCCGCATCCCACAAAGAATGGTTTGCTGGGATCGGCAGCCACCTGGTTCAGCATTTTGATGGCGCGGTCGGCCACCAGGTAGTCGCCCGATCCCTCCCCATTGCCATCCAGCACCAGAATCTCGTCGGAGTGCTCCGCCTTCTCGCTGTCCTGCGGCAGCGGTGGCAATACGCCGTTGGGCATGGGTATCTGCGCCGGCGTAATCTCCATCTTCTTCCCAATCGTCGTCGGATGCAGTGTCTCCACATAACCGTCGAAATCCGTCCAGCCATTGTGATCGTCCTGCCCCGGATGAAACAGCTTGCCCGTGCGCAGCGTCGTGTATCCGCTCTCACGGAACAGACGAGGCAGCGTGATCCAATCGGGATGGTGGAATGCCACGCCGCCATCCTGCGCGTTGCCAAATATCGCAGTCTGCCGCGGCAGATGTCCCGAAAACAGCGACGAGCGCGATGGTCCGCACAGCGGAAACTGGCAGTAGTTGTGGTCGAAGCGCACCCCGCGCGTTCCCAGCGCATCGATGTTCGGGCTATGCACATTGAACCGGCTGCGGTAGCTGCCTAGCTCCGGACGCATATCATCCGACATAAAGAACAGCACATTCAGCGGACGCTTTCCCCGCACCACTGTGGCGCTCTTGCTGGCCGCCACAGGTGCCTGCTTCGCCGTACTCTGGACCGTATTTTGGGCCGATGCAGGTAACGTCGCAGCCAACGCCGCACCCGCTGCCTTACCCAGAAAGCTACGCCTGCTCGTCTTGCCTGTTCCCTCTTCGCTCATCGTGAATGCCTCCACAATTACAGCGCACCAAGTCTATACCTCAACGCACCAACCACGCCGAAGCCGCAATCGCCACGCCTGCCACTCCCAGTCCCAGCCCGCCCACAAAAAAACTTCGCCGCCGCGTAAACAACGTAATTGACGACAGCACCACTGCAATCTGTAGCAGCGCCTCGCCCAGGTCGAAGCGCACCGCCTTTGCTTCGGCCTTGGCCACCTCGTCCTGGAAGCCCTTGGCGGTCTCCTGCTCCTCTTTCAAATCGTCATTCCACTTGGCAATGTGCGCCTTATACTCGGCCATCTTGGCCGCGGTCGCCTTCGCATCCACCGTCGGCTGCAACGCCATCTGGTCGATCACAACCACCAGGCTATCCTGGCGAATCTTCTTCGCCTCATACAAGTTCCACTGGTCGCCGGCGCGCGACTGCATCAGCACCGCCTCGGTGTGGCTGCGATGCCCCAGCACTGTCACCATCGCCACCAGCACCGCAAGGATCGAGATCGCCAGCGAAATCCTGGTCAGCGACTCCTCCCCGCTCTCCTTCATCTGCTTGGAAAACTCCTGCATCTCGGTCGGTTCCATGTGCCCTATTCTAGCCCGTTCCACCCCTTTTGCCTTTGCTTGCCATTCTGAGCCGAAGTCCCAAAATCTCCGTAGTTGCCTCCTTGTTTGTCATTCCGCGGCGCACCGGATGAGCATCTCAACACCCGGCACGGCATAACTTTCTCGATGATGCAACTTCCGCTGCAAGCACTTCGTCTTTTCTATCAGCAGGCGCCTCCAATGCGGATCGAAAAAAAATTCGCTACGCAGCAACTTTTTCCGCCGGTCTGTGTTTTAGCAAGGGGCTTGTAGTCAGGTTTGTTCTCCATTGGGGCCATCTTCACACTTCTCACTTAGCAGGAGCGGTTTCACCTTAGATCGTTCCAGAATCGTTGTAACTTTGCGTGGTCTTCCGAGTGGAGGACCACTTTACGAAACTTTTGCTCGATCACACTACGGTGAAACCGCTATAAAGCGGCCTTTCAACCAGAGAAAGGCGTCTCCATGAAGCGACTAGTTTCCATTTCGCTATCGATCTTCATCACTTTTTGCCTCCTTCTAGCCACAGATCGCCGGGCCTGGGGCTACGTCGATCCCGGTTCGGGCTTAATCGCGCTTCAGACCTTCGCCTCCGTGGGCGCGGCCTATGCCTACGTCATCCGCCGACGTATCCGCACCTTTTTCGCGCGCAAAGAGAAGCCCGCATCCATAGCCATGCCGGTCACGACCGAGACTCCGAAGCCCAGCGAAGTCGCATGACCGTTGCGTCGCCACGCGCCACATTTCGCGATCCCGCAGGTTCGCTCACCCTGCAAGCAGAGTTGGCCGTCCGCACCATCGCCCAATCGTCGCGCACGGAGGTACTCGATCTCCTCGCCTCGCCCTTCTGCAAGGCCATGCAGCAACGTGGCGACCTCATCGCCGCCGAAGCAGACGACTCCGGCCCGCAACTCATCCTCCGCCATCCTAGGATTTCCATACCCACCTATCCATGGGAGTGGACCCCCTCGCAGTGGCTCGTCGCCGCCGAACTCACCCTCAACCTCTGCGATGAGGCCCTCGCAGCCGGATGGATTCTCAAGGACGCCACCCCGCTCAACGTCCTCTTCAACGGCCCTCGCCCCATCCTCGTCGATATCCTCTCCTTTGAACGCCGTGATCCCGCTCGACGCGACCCAAGCCCCAGCCTCTGGCTAGCCTACGGGCAGTACGTCCGCACGTTCCTGCTGCCGTTGCTTATGGATCGCCTCCTCCGCTGGCCGCTCTCTCTCAGTCTCTTCCGCCGCGACGGCTACGAGCCGGCCGAATGCTTTGCCGCGCTACCCTGGCGCCGCCGTCTCTCCCGAGCGGCCCTCTGGCCCATCACTCTGCCAACCCTGCTCGAACGCCGCAAATCTGCCAATACATCGCAAAACTCCGCGTCTCCGCCCAAGAAATCCCTTCCGCACGGCCCCGAGGTCGACACCCACATCCTTCGCCGCACCCTGAAGACCCTCCGACGCCGCACTCTCCGTGCCGTACCGCGCCTCGTCTCCTCCAACTGGAGTGACTACCCGCAGACCCTCAACCACTACACTCCCGAAGAATCCAAACAGAAGCTCGCCTGGGTACGCCAGGCTCTAGTCTCAGCACAGCCCGCACGCGTCCTCGATATCGGCGCCAACACCGGCGAGTTCAGTTCACTGGCCGCCTCGCTCGGGGCCGAGGTCGTCGCACTGGAGCGCGATCAGGCTGCCGCCGACCGCCTCTTCCGCATGGCGCGCCAGCGCAATCTTCCCATCCAGACCATCCACGCCGACCTCGCCCGCCCCACCCCCGCCGTCGGCTGGCTCAACGCCGAATCCCTCGCCCTTCTTCCCCGCCTCGAAGCCCAGTTCGACCTCGTCCTGATGCTCGCGGTCATCCATCACCTCCTTCTGATGGAGCAGATTCCCTTGCCCGAGATTCTCTCTCTCTGCCATCGCCTCACCCGCCGCCATCTCCTCGTCGAGTGGGTTCCCGTACACGACCCTATGTTCCAGAGTCTCCTGCGCGGACGCGACTCCCTCTACGGCTCCCTCAGTGAGGCCGACCTACTCGCCGCCTGCGACTATCGCTTCCACCTCATCGACCGCCACCCACTCGACAACGGACGCGTCCTCCACCTCTTACAGAGGATCGAGGAATGCTAAAGAAACTCTGCCAATCTCTGGGCCTCGCTTCGATCATCCTGGTCTTCAACTACGGCGACCTGCTGGGTGGCGGCGCCGACGTTCGCATGCACACACCCTTCTCGCTGGCCCATATCTGCTACGCCCATATCGTGGACATCCTCCTCCTCACCGTTCTGCTATTTCTTCTTCTCACCCTGGTCGCGCGTACCCGCTTCTACCCCTGGGTACGTCTTCTGCTCGCCATCGTCCTCCCGCCCTATCTCCTGCAACGCACCCAGTCCATCAATCCGTTCAATCTCATCGAAGCCATGGTCGCGCTCTTCCTCGTCCTCTGGGCAGCTATCGTCATGTTTCTCTTTCTGCGCTTCGCCAACTGGTATCGCCGCCTCCTGCGCACCGGCAGCTTCGTTACTGTCGCGCTCGCACTCTTCGCCCTCGCCAGCGTCGCGCAACTCCTCTGGGTCGCCAGTTGGAAGCCATTACCCAACCAGATCACCGCCAATTGGGCATCCACACCCCAACCCTCGCGCCAACATCCTCTCATCGTCTGGATCGTCTTCGACGAGCTCTCCTACGACCAGATATTCGAACATCGCGCTCCCGGCCTCCCCCTCCCCAACTTCGACGCCCTCCGCGCCCAGAGCACCCTCTTCACCAACACCCAGTCCATCGGCATTCACACCGTCAAGGTCATCCCCTCGCTGCTCACCGGCAACCTGGTCGACGGCATCCGCTACACCTTCCGCAATCGCCTCTGGGTCCATCACCCCGACGGCTCAGGCCGCCAGCTCATCGATGGCCCTGGCTCCGTCTTCGGCGACGCAGTGCAATCAGGTTGGCGCACCGCAGCTGTCGGCTGGTACAACCCCTACTGCTCCCTCTACGCCCCTGACATTCAGAACTGCTACTGGACCGACCACGACATGCAAGACGGCCCCATGTCGCAGAGCGCCACTCTCTCCGCCAACATCGCCTCCCCGCTGCAACAGCTAGCAGTCGAACTCGTCTCACCCGCCCGCGCCGATCGCGACCTCTGCGCCTACGACCTCCGCCTGCGCCACCTCACCCAGATCGACCTGCAGCAGCACGCCCTCCAGCTATTGCGCACCGATCAGGCCGACTTCGTCTTCCTTCACCTCTCCGCCCCCCACAGCCCCAACACCTGGAGCCGCGCCCAGAACGGCTTCACCAACCAGTGCGGCAGCTCCTACCTCGACAATCTCGCCCTCACCGACCGCGTCCTCGGCCAACTCCTGGCCATCCTCCAATCCTCACCCCGCTGGAGCCAGACCGCGCTCATCGTCCAAGGCGACCACGGCTGGCGCACCGCCATGTGGCGCGGCCTGCCCGCCTGGACCGCGGAAGACGAGCAGGCCTCACGCGGCATCTTCGACCCGCGTCCCGCCCTCCTCATCCACCAGCCCGCGCAATCGCAGCCCCAAACCGTCTCCGCGCCCTGGTCCATCGTCCAGGTCCACTCCGTCGTCGAACAGCTCCTCCACCACCAACCCCCCAGCTTCTAGCCGCGATGCGCACCGAGGACCATGTATGGCTAATCGAACGCGATCATGATCTTGGTATAGGCTGCCGGATTCTCGCTCCAGGCGCGCAGAATCGCGGGCGCATCATCCAGAGGTACCGTCGCACTGATGGCGTCCGAAGTAGGAAAGCGCTTCTGCTCGAACATGCGGATCACCTCCCTGAAGTCCTGAGGCAGCGCGTTGCGCGAGCCACGGATGTCCAACTCCTTCTGCACAAACAGGCGCGTCTCAAAGCTCACGTGCTCCTTGGCGTATCCGATATACACCACGCGCCCGGCGAAGCACACCTCCTCCACCGCGGCGCGATAGGTATCCGGTCGTCCAATAGCTTCAATGATCGCATCGGGGCCATGGCCGCCGGTCAGCTCCTGCAACCGGGCATGAACGTCCTCGCTCGTAGAGTTGATCGTCTCCCGCGCTCCGCAGTCCCTGGCAATCGCCAGTTTCTTGTCGTCGATGTCGATCGCAATCACCCGCGCGTCGCGGAAGGCCGCCGCCGCCACCGCACCCAGACCTACGCCACCGCATCCATAGATGGCTACTGTATCCGTCGCAGTGACGCATCCGCGCGCAACCGCATGGCAGCCCACAGTAAGCGGCTCCACCATGCACAGCTCCTCCAGAGGCAGAAGCGCCGCGTAGAGCTTCGCCAGTGGCATGCTGAAGTAGTCCGTCAGTGCGCCGTCGCGCTGCACGCCCAGTGTCTGGTTGTATCGGCAGGCATTGACTCGGCCCTGGCGGCAGGCGCTGCACTTGCCGCAGTTGGTGTACGGCGACATCGTCACATTCATTCCCTCGGTCAGCCCAAGTTCGTTGGCGGGCACATGCTCCAGAGTCGCCGCCACCTCGTGTCCAGGAATCCGCGGATACGTCACCAGAGGGTTCTTGCCCAAAAATGTGCTGAGGTCGGTCCCGCACAAGCCGATGCGGCGAATGCGCATCGTAGCTTCCAGCGGATCGGCAGCCGGACGTTCCATCTCTACGACGCGTGCCTCGCCAGGCCGGTCGATTACAAGTGCTCTCATTCTTCCCTTTGTCTAGCTTCTGCTTTTACTACATTATGTGCCACAACCTCACAGTATAGTCGTCCTCCTTGCTCATGCAGCCGGCAGCGATGAGGTCGCGCGAACCAGGTCCGCAATCGGCGCATCCATCCATCCCCGCATCGGCACAACCAGTGCCGCCTTGGTAAAATGAGAGAGACGAACACGTAAGGAGCAGCATGGCTTCCCTTCTCGAACAACTTCGCGGCATGACCACGGTCGTTTCCGACTCCGGTGACATCAACTCTATCGAACAGTTCAAGCCGACGGATTCCACCACCAATCCCTCGCTCATCGCGGCCGCGGCCCAGATGCCCGCCTACCAGTCCATCGTGGACGGCGTCCTGCGGCAGGCGCGCGCCGAGGCTGGCCCAGCCGCCTCCGATCAGACCGTCGCAGCCCTCGCCTTCAAGGAGCTTGCCGTCGCCTTCGGCCTTAAAATCCTCGCCATCATCCCCGGTCGCGTCTCCACAGAGGTCGATGCGCGCCTATCCTACGACACGGAAAAATCCATCGCGACAGCACGCGAGATCATCGCGCAATATGAAAAGGCCGGCATCTCCCGCGTGCGTGTACTCATCAAGCTCGCTTCTACATGGGAGGGCATCAAGGCCGCTGAAGTCCTGGAGAAGGAAGGCATCCACTGCAATATGACCCTGCTCTTCGGCCTGCACCAGGCCATCGCATGCGCCGAAGCCAAAGTGACGTTGATCTCACCCTTCGTCGGACGCATCCTCGACTGGTACAAGAAAGACACCGGCAAGGACTACTCCGGCGCGGAGGATCCCGGTGTGCAGTCCGTCACCACCATCTATAACTACTACAAGAAATTTGGCTACAAGACCGTGGTCATGGGCGCCAGCTTCCGCAACATCGGCGAGATCATCGAACTCGCCGGCTGCGACCTGCTCACCATCGCACCCAAGCTCCTCGCCGAACTCGAGTCCACCGATGGCACGCTGGAACGAAAGCTCGATCCCGCAAAGGCCGCCAGTTCGGACGGCCACAAGATCACCATCTCCAAGCAGACGTTCGATACCTTCCATGCGGAAAACCGTATGGCCACCGACAAGCTAAAGGAGGGCATCGAAAGCTTCTCCAAAGCCCTCGAAGACCTCGAACAACTCCTCGTCAAACGCCTCAGCGAGCTTAGCCAGAAGCAGCCATTCGGAGCACAATAACCCTCGACATCGTCATTCTGAGCTTTGCTCAGAATCTTCGCGGTTGGTTTTGCGCAGTCAAAGAATTACAAGCGGTGATCCTCCTTCGAGGGTTGCCGTTTTTCCTTCCTCTGTGGGAACCATGCAAGCATCCAAATCCATGGCGCAGGCAGAACAATCGGCACATCCTGTGCAGCACCTTCGCCAGGCCGTCGCGTCTCTCGAAGCATCGGCCCTGCGCTGCCTCACCAGGCCTGGAAAGATTGCGGTTCATCGCCTGCGCACCTCCACGCGTCGCGTTCAAGCCCAGCTAGAACTGCTCTCCACGCTCCCGGGGCTTCCGCCGCACGATCTCCAGGCAAACAAAGCGACCCGTTTGCTGAAGCAGCTTCGTCAGGCTGCCGGCCGGGTCCGTGACATCGATGTGCAGCGCGATCTGGTTCGCGGCGAAGTCGCAGATGGCGCCGCTGTGGACGTAACACCGCACAGTAGCGAACTGCGCTGCGAGGCCCGCCGTCTCCGCCGCATTCTCAAACGCAACGGAGAGGAAGCTACAGACCGACTGCTGCGGCTACTCCACAAGCAGCGTGCGCGGCTTCCAATTGTCTTCACAGAGCTGCTGGATGCACTGACCACGGCAGAATCGGTCGCGCTCAACGAAGCCGAACTAATTGCCATGACGCGCGACTGCTTCCGGAAGCTCCGCGTACCCAGCCTGCCGGATGCGGCCCCTCAAGAGCCCGGGGCGTTGCACGAAATACGCAAACGCGCCAAGCTGGCACGCTATCTTGCCGAGTCCGCTCCAAGATCTTTTCTGGAGGCCCACCATCTCGCCGCGCGCTATGAAGAACTACAGCAGGCCGGCGGCGAGTGGCACGACTGGCTCGTTCTTTCCGAGTTCGCTACAGACGAACTGGGCAATGTCGCAATGCTTCCACATCGCTTTGCCGCTCACGTCGAGAGCGCTCTCCAAGAATTTCAGCGCCGTCTGAGTTACAAAATATAGCGGCTCAGGTCCTGGTCCTTCACAATCGAAGCCACCTGCTGCTTCACATACTCCGGATCGACCACAATCACCTTCTCCACCGTCCCGTCGTCCTTCTTCCGCTCGATCACAGGCAGCGGAGGCGAGGGCTTCTGCTGTTCCCCGGTCAGCGGAGCCGACGCGCCCACCTCCGCGATCACGCCCTCCTGCGATGCCTCACCCCGCGGGCTCTTGAACAGCTCCGGCGCCTGGAAGCTGATCTCGTCCAGCACCCGCTCCATGATGGTGTGCAGCCGCCGCGCACCAATGTTCTCCGTCGTCTCGTTCACCCGGAAGGCAAACTGGGCCATCTCCGCCAGTGCCTCCGGCGTAAACTCCAGCTTCAGCCCCTCGGTCTCCAGCAGTGCCGTCGACTGCTTCACCAGCGACGACTTCGGCTCCGTCAAAATCCGCACAAAGTCCTCCACCGTCAGCGACTTCAGCTCCACGCGAATCGGAAACCGTCCCTGCAACTCCGGGATCAGGTCGCTCGGCTTCGACACATGAAACGCGCCCGCCGCGATGAACAGGATGTGGTCGGTCGACACCATCCCGTACTTGGTGTTGACCGTGGTGCCTTCCACAATCGGCAGGATGTCGCGTTGCACGCCCTCGCGGCTCACATCCGGCCCATGCCCGGTCTCGCGCCCCGCAATCTTGTCGATCTCGTCCAGAAATACAATGCCCGAGTCCTCCACCCGTTCCACCGCAAGCCGCGTCACCTGGTCCATGTCGATCAGCCTTGACTCCTCCTCCTGCACCAGGTACTCGAAGGCCTCGGCCACCTTCATCTTGCGCTTTTTCGTCCTCTGCCCGAAGAGCCCCGGAAGCATGTCCTTCAGGTTCATGTCCATCTCTTCTGGCCCCTGCGTGGAGAGGAACTCGAAGCTCGGCTGATTGCGGTCGCGCACATCGATCTCCACCATCCGCTCATCCAGCCTTCCCTCGCGGAACTGCTGGCGCAGCTTCTCGCGCGTGCGCTCGTGGCTGGTCTGCTCCTGGCTGCGCGCCTTCTCCTCTTCCGCGTTGTCGACAACCTTGCTGTCGATCACTCCAGCGTTCGCGCCCACCGCTGCATCCGGCGCATTCTCCGGCAACTTGAACTGCATCACCTGCATGGCGCGGATCCCGGTCGGAGTCATCATCACCGCGGCCGGCCCGGCGCTCTTCGGCGAACTCGCGGCCGTCTGCGCCGGCGGAGGAGGCAGCAGCAGGTCGAGCAGACGGTCCTCGGCGTTCAGCTCGGCCTTGTCCTCCACGTCCTCCATCTTCTCCTCGCGCACCATGTCGATGGCGATCTCCACCAGATCGCGCACCATCGACTCCACATCGCGACCCACATATCCCACCTCGGTGAACTTCGATGCCTCCACCTTGATAAACGGCGAGCTGGTCAACTTGGCCAGCCGCCGCGCAATCTCCGTCTTGCCCACCCCCGTCGGCCCAATCATGATGATGTTCTTGGGCATGATGTCTTCGGCCAGCTCCGGCGACAGCTTCTGCCGCCGCATGCGGTCGCGCAACGCAATCGCCACAGCGCGTTTGGCCGCGCCCTGCCCCACAACGTACTTGTCCAGCTCCGCCACAATCTCACGCGGAGTCATATCATCCAGCGCAAGGGCCTGGTCGTCCGCCGTCCCCGGTAAATAAATCGCCATTACTTAAACCTCTTCAATCCCCACAATACTTTCGCGCCGTGATTCTGACCCTGAGTCGTCGAAGGGTCAGAATCTCCGTAGTTGCCTCTGGCGCGTCTCAGCCTGATCCCTCGAACCTTGAACCTCGTACCTTGAACCTCGTACCTGCCCTACGCCTTCTTCAGTTCTTCAATCGTCAACTGGTCGTTGGTATAGATGCAGATTTGTCCCGCGATCCTTAGACTCTTCTCCGCGATCTCTCGCGCACTCAGCTCGGTGTTCTCCATCAGCGCGCGCGCCGAGGCCAATGCATAGCTTCCGCCCGACCCAATCGCCACAATGCCGTCGTCCGGCTCGATCACATCGCCCGTGCCGCTCAACACAAACGTCGCCGTCGTGTCGCAGACGATCAGCAGCGCCTCCAGGTGGCGCAGCATACGGTCCGTCCGCCAGTCCTTGGCCAGCTCCACGGCACTGCGTCCCAGATTGCCAGCGTACTGCTCCAGCTTGGTCTCAAACCGCCCGAAGAGCGAGAACGCGTCCGCCGTCGATCCCGCAAAGCCCGCCAGCACCTTGTCCTGATACAGCCGCCGGATCTTCTTCGCCGAGTGTTTCATCACGCTGCCACCCAGCGTCACCTGTCCGTCCGCAGCCATCACCACGCTGTTGCCGCGCCGCACGCACAGCACTGTAGTCGAGCGCACCCGCCGAGCTTCTCCGTTCTCATCGCTGCCCAAATCCAGCGGATGGGCGTCAATCCTTGTCCTATTGTTCTTCATCGTATTGTTCGCATAGTCATCCAAAGTCGTTTTCGTCAGTAACTCCCAGTATATCGTCATGTCCTGTAGCTCATTGCTCATAGCCAAAAGCTCATCTCTGAAACACAAAACTGTAAGCATCCCCGCCGGGATACACTACCATCATGCACATGGTGGCCAGCCCGAATCGGAAGATGCAGCGGGTGCTCAAGATTTCCATGGCGCTCACGGCGGCCTATGTCATCGCCACCTTCTACTTCGGCGTCCGTGCCCATTCGCTGGCGTTGATCTCTGAAGCTGGTCACAACGTCAGCGACCTCCTCGCCATCCTTCTCTCCTTCGCCGCAGTCTACTTCCAGACCCGCCCCGCCACTGACCAGAAGACCTTCGGCTATCAGCGCGCGGGCGTCCTCGCCGCCTTTGTCAACGCGCTCACCCTTATCGTCCTGGCCGCGTGGATCGGCGTGTCGGCAATCCAACGCATCTACGCTCCGGTAGCCGTCCAACCGCGCATCATGATGGCCGTGGCCGCTGCCGGCGTCCTGATGAACGGCGCCATCGCCGCCATGCTCTGGAAGTCATCCGGCGACGTCAACATCCGCACCGTCTTCCTGCATATGCTGGGCGACACGCTCTCCACCGCTGCAGTTATCGCGGGTGGCGCGGGCATCCTCATCACCGGAGCATCCTGGCTCGACCCCGCCCTTTCCATCCTCATCGCCGCCATGATCGCGTGGAGTTCTGCGTCCATCGTCCGCGAGACGCTCAATATCCTGCTGGAG
>Ga0181529_10006762_pt1 | contig 11567 bp, 10 predicted proteins | sample PEATcosm2014_Bin_36_FD_119763 | JGI IMG/M metagenome (GOLD analysis project Ga0181529, IMG submission 119763) | Peatland microbial communities from MTU Mesocosm Facility, Houghton, MI, USA - PEATcosm2014_Bin10_30_metaG | ecosystem: Environmental > Terrestrial > Soil > Wetlands > Peat | place... | reverse complement strand
GCAGGTTGCCATAGTTGCCGTGCACGGGGATGAAGAACTTGGGCCGCACCAGGTTGATGAGCAGCCGCATCTCCTCTTGAGAGCCGTGGCCGCTGACGTGGATCAGGCCGTTGTGCCCGTCGTCGTAGACCACATTGGCGTCGCGCCGGTAGAGGTGGTCGATGACCCGGAAGATGCTTTTTTCGTTGCCGGGAATAATGCGGGAACTCAGCACCACGGTGTCGCCGGCGTCGATGTGGGCGTGCTTGTGGTTATCCACGGCGGCGCGACTGAGCGCGCTCATGGGTTCGCCTTGGGTGCCGCTGATCAGCAGCATCAACTGCTCGGGCGGGAAGTCGCGCATCTGGCTGGGATTGATGATCAGCCCGTTGGGCACTTCGATGTAGCCCAGGTCCTGGGCAATCTCGGTGCTCTCCATCATGGAGCGGCCGATGAGGGCCACCTTGCGTCCATGCTGGCGCGCCAGATCGAGCGCGATGCGGATGCGGTAGATGGAAGAGGAGAAGCAACTGAAGAAGAGCTTCTTCTTGGTGCGCGAGAAGATCTCGTCGAGGCGGGGAATGACGGCCGTTTCGGAGGGAGTGTAGCCGGGCCGGTCCACGTTGGTCGAGTCCTGCAACAGGGCCAGCACGCCGCGCTTGCCGTACTCGGCAAAGGTGTGCAGGTCGAAGGACTTGCCGTCCAGCGGGGCGAGGTCGATCTTGAAGTCGCCGGTGTGGATGACCACGCCCACCGGAGTGTCGATGGCCAGGGCCACGGCGTCCACCAGCGAGTGGGTCACGTGGATCGGCTCGATGATAAAGGGGCCGATGGTGAATTTTTCCTTGGGGACGATCTCGATCAGCGTGGTTTCGTCGAGCAACTGGTTCTCTTCCAGATTGCCCTCGACATAGGCCAGGGTGAACTCGGTGGCGTAGACCGGGACCTTGATTTCGCTCAGAATCCAGGAGAGGCCGCCGATGTGGTCCATGTGCCCGTGGGTGAGGATGATGGCCCGCACATGCTCTTTGTTTTCAATCAGATAGCTGATGTCGGGGACAACAATGTCCACGCCCAGCAGCTCCGACTCGGGGAACATCAGCCCCGCGTCGATCACGATAATGTCGTCTTCCCAGCGCATCGCCAGGCAGTTCATGCCGAACTCGCCCAGCCCGCCCAGGGGAATGATTTTCAGTTTTTTTGTATGCATCTGTCAGATTTGATGCTACCACCCACGGGGATGAGGCATTGTCTCGTACTGCTCTACTTAATCCCCCTGGTGCTCAAAGAACGGAGCCGGGCGGCTCCGTTCGAGGGGAAACGCATGCGTCACTCGCCGGGAAACCGCACTCCCAGCGCGGTTCGCGCTGCTTCCAGCATTCGCGCCATGCCCAGCGAAAGGGCAAACGTGATTACCGGACTTTCCCGCTGCCCCTTGCGGATCAACTGGCAGAAGTGGTCTGTCTCGTAATTGAACCCGCCGGCGATATAGGGTTCGTCCAGGTCCACCACACGCTTATCGACGTACTGGATCGTCGCCCGCGCCGGGTTCCACCAGTTCTCGTGAATGGTCACAAATCCCCGCGGTCCGCACAGCAGCGCGTCGCCTTTGCTCAGCAGGTCGAGGCCGCAGTGCAGTTGCGCCATGCCGCCCGCGTGTTCGGTTTGGACGAGCGCCAGCGCATCGACGCCTGCCGCGGTGACCCGGCCCATGGTCTGCACTCGCTTCAGTCCTCCCAGCCAGTCGAGCGCCAGGAAGGCCTCGTATGGCGCAATGCCCATGATTCCCCCGCCGCCCAATTCGGCAAAGCGCAGCGGGTAGTCCAACGGCAACCTGGCGTCGGCGTGGCCGGCGCGCACATAGCCCACAGGGCCAATCGGATCGGCTGCCAGATGCTCCTTGAGCCGCCGGTAGAGTGGGAAAAAGGGGGGCTTCATGGCTTCCATGAACAGCCGGTCGTAGGTTCCTGCCGCGGCCAGCACTTCAATCGTTTGCCGCTCGTTCAGCGCCGCCGGCTTTTCGCACAGCACATGCTTGCCCGCTTTGAGAGCCTGCAGGCAGAGGGCCGCGTGGCTGTCAGGATGCGTGGCTATGTAGATTGCGTCCACCGCGGAGTTTAGCAACTGGTCCAGCGTCTCGGCGGTTCGGGTCACGCCAAATCGGGCGGCAAATGCCTGGGCGCGCTCCTTGTTCCGGCCCCAGACCGCCTCCAGAACCGCTCTCTCGATGGCCGCAAGTCCCTGGGCAAAGCGCGCTGCCGCCCGGCCTGGGCCAATCACGCCCCAGCGAATTACTTGCGGTCTTTCCTCTTGAATTGGCATGGAATTGGAGTTCTGCGCTTCCTCTATCCTATTCGCGGCAGAAAATCGCCCAGGGTATCGGTCGCGGAGGCGTCTCCGATCTCACGCAGACGTTAGCGGATTCCTTTGGCGTTGAGGAACGGTTTGTACTTTTGATCCGAGCCCATGATGTGATCGGTCAGCCATGTCTTCAGGAACTCCATGGCTTGTAGCGAGAGTTCCTGCGACTGGCCGTTTTCGAAACGCGCCTGCAAGTTCAAGGCCCGCCTGCTGAGCTGGTCGTGCTCCGCCTTGTGCGCGGCCGACTCGGGATAGCCGGCCTCGGCAAAGAGCTTCTCCTCACGGGCAAAATGGAAGCGCGTGTACCGCACCAATCCGTCGATGACGCCTTCCAGTGTTTGGTTGGCATGGCCAGCCTGAATACCGTCGTGCAGTTCGTTCAGCAACTCGATCAATCGCTTATGATCGTTGTCCAGCGATTGGACGCCCACGCTCATCTCTTCGGTCCAGGTCATTAGCGGCATTAAAGGCATTTCCCCCAATGTGGAAGTTTTTCTTACCCGCGAACTCATGCAAAGAGATATTGCCGTCCATGGGTATGGCGCTTGCCTGCATACCGGTAACCTTATGAAACTCCGGGTTCCCACAGCCTGTCAAAGGCAATCTGCAAGCGCGGCGTAAAGCAGGGGCGAAAAAGGTGCCAGACGCCGGACAGAGCAAGGGCAACCAGGGCATTTTCGGAATACACGCAGACTTCTTGAAGTGCGTGCAAGGTGGCTTTTTCATGAAGAAAAAGCCACTCGGCATTACTCCTTCGCTCTCCAACAACTGGGGAACCGCTGCAGCCGGGCCGCTCTTCCTCCGCTAACGCAGCAGGTCTTCGAGCGCGGTGCTGAGGCTGGTCTTGTCGTCGCGGTACTTCACAATCACCGGCGCGTAGAGGCTCAAGCCCCACTCCTGGCCCTTGCCCTTGCTGACGGTGCGCGACCCCGGCACCACCACCGCATTCTCAGGGACGATCAGCGGCAGCGCCTCGGTGGCGCGCAAAATCGTGCCGTTGACCAGGTCGAAGACCGGTGTTCCGCGGGTGAGGATGGTTCCGGAGGCCAGAACGGCGCCCTTGCGCACGATGGTGCCCTCGTAGATGCCGCAGTTGCCGCCCACCAGCACATCGTCTTCAATCACCACCGGGGTGGCGTTGATGGGTTCCAGCACGCCGCCGATCTGGGCGGCGGCGCTGAGGTGGACGCGCTTGCCGATCTGGGCGCAGGACCCCACCAGCGCGTGCGAATCCACCATGGTGCCTTCATCGACGTAGGCCCCGGCATTGATGTACATGGGCGGCATGCAGACCACGCCGCGGGCTACAAAGGAGCCGGCCCGGACCGAGGAGCCGCCGGGAACGAGGCGCACACCGTCGGCGGCGCTAAACTGGCGGACCGGATAGGTGCCCTTGTCGACAAAGGAGAGCCCGGATGCGGGCATTTGCTCCAGCACGCCCAAGCGAAAGCCGAGCAAAATCCCTTGTTTGACCCAGGGGTTGACCCGCCAGCTGGATGGAGATGCGGAATCCGGCGTGGCCGCGCGCACTTCGCCCTGCTCGATGGCCGCGCGCAGGGAAAGGAATGCCCTCATGGCCGCTGGATCGCCGACGGCGTCCGGCCCGGCGGCAAAGTATCGCTCGATGGTTTTCTGCAGTTGGTTCATAACCCTCGCCCCCGAGTTTATCAAGCCGGGATGGCTAGAGCATTCTCGGTCTACACCGATTCCGAAAATGCTCGATGCGCCTCCGGCGCCGGCGGGTAGGGATTTCCTCAACTCCGCGCTGCCGGAGTCAACGGCGAGAGCGGCCTTTAACCAAAGGCGATGGGACCAGGCACTGGCTTCATCCGGGCATGCCCGCAGGGCACCGGCTGGAGCCGGAATGCGTTCTTCCCTGCCGGGATCATGGCCAGCGGGATGGGGGAACGGTCCGCCTTTCCGTGCAGATGTTTGGATTCAAGCCAAGCACACAGACGGGGATCGTGGATTTCCGGCTCTCCCTGCCAGAAATCGGGCGTCAGTCCGCACTGAATCTGCAGATGATCCAGTTGCAACTCAATTTCAGAAACATGCTGAGGGAAATAGCGTCGGACGTTGTTCGCACCCACATGCAGTCCGGTAACTCCGCGCGCCTTGCTTTGCGTTTTTACCACCATGACGTACCTACTTTGCAACGATGGATGAGGTCAGTCTAGGGACCCAGTTTCAGGGAAGCTGAAATCTGTGCTCGAAATCCGCCATGCGGATTCCCGATGCGGAATCCATCGGCAGGATTACCATTTTGGTTCATTAATTGACTTATTATTCTTCACGTTAAGAGCGCGTAAACGCCCGGTTCTGCGGGGCGGCCCATGCCTCTGCGCGTCTCCGCGGCAGGGGGGACGCACTCCTCTTTCGGAAGCGAGGCTTAACCGAAGGTTCCGAGTCCGGCGATCGGCTCGGCGTTCGCCGCCCCATTCGAGGGAACAGCCAGTAACCGGAATGCGTTCTGGCCCGCGGGAATCATCGCCAGCCGGATGGGACGGCGATCCGGCTGGCCATGCATGTGTTTGCATTCAAGCCATGCGCAGAGCCGGGGATCGTGAATCTCCGGCTCTCCCTGCCAGAAATCCGGCTCCAGCCCGCACTGAATCTGCAAGTGATCCAGCTGCAACTCGATGACGGCGATGTGCTTGGGGAAATAGCGCCGGACATTGTTTGCGCCCACATGCAGTCCAGTAACTCCAAGGCCTTTGCTCTGTGTCTTGACTACCATACATACCTGCTTCTTCAGCGTTGGATGAGGTCAACCCAAGTGCGAGATTGAAGACAGCCGCTGCTTTTGCGAGGGAACCGCAAACGGGTTTCCCTTTTTGCAATCCACCGCTGGTGAGGGCGAATTCGGGAAGAAGCGGAACCGCTTCCTTCGCGCAGTCTGAAACTCATGCGGTTATGTGCGTTTGTCGGGCCGTCCCGCCCGGTCGATGGGTGGGCGCAGGCGATAGGAGATTGAATGCAAACCTAATTGAAGTATGGAGAAAGTATTGTTCTTTTTTGAACATCCTGAAGAAAAAATCGGATGAAAATAAGCGTGTTCTCCCTGCCGTACCAAAGGCGCGGCTGGCATCGCCTCCCGCCTTGGCGTGGCGTAGCTTTCAAGTTTCTCAGCAGCGGTCCGTTGCGCAGAATGGTATCGGTAACCGCCCGGCTCAGGCGACAGCGATGCTATTCGGCGCCGTCTTGACCCTTGTGTGACCAGTCACGGTGAAGGCTTGCAGCCGGAAAGCGTTGTTGCCGGCCGGAATCAACACCAGAGGGATGGGTGCATGGTCCTCTTTTCTGCGCATATATTTGGCTTCGAGCCAAGTGCACAGCCGGGAATCGTGAATCGCCGGGTCGTCCCGCCAGAAGGCAGGATCGAGCCTGCACTGGATACTGAGGTGATCGAGTTGCAACTCGATCACCGGGATGTCTTTGGAAAAATAGCGCCGCACGTTGTCTTGACCCACGTGCAGTCCGGTAACCGTATGAGCCTTGCTTTGCACTGTAACCAACATAAGGCACCTGCGTTTCCATGCTGGATAAGGCCGTTCCAGGACCCGCTTGGAGGGTGCCCGAACCGGCGCCTGAGACCCGCACTACAGATTCCTCGCCTTCAATTTGACGGCCCAGGGGCCATTTGGGATCGATATTGGAACTTTTCTTCCGCTCTGTCAAGGCGGGTGCATCGCGGTTTCTTTGCGCACACCGGACCGAAGCGAGAGCACACCGGCGGGAAGCGGGAAGATGGCAAGGGAGATCTGTGGCGCGGAACAGCGCGATCGCGTTTCGGAAGTGGTGCCGACCGCACGCCTGCAAGGGGTGTTGTCCCGAAGAAAAGTCAGGGTGCGCGCCCTTCCTTAAGTCCATGAATTTTCCGGAGATGCGCTAGCCTGCAATTCTCCTGTGCAGTGAAAAGGCGTTGGTCAACAGTGGGTGCAAGTCCCACCGGGAACTGGATCGCTCCACCCGGCAGCAAGGGGACCAAGCGCAACACGGGAAACCTCGGCAGGTCCGTTGGGGGTGTGGGGGAGGCCCATAGTAGCGAAGAAGCCGGGTAACGCCGGTGGAGGGAAGGGGCCTCAGTTGGAAGCGAACGCAAGAAGTGACCAAGACGGAGGGATTGGCTTGTGAGCCTGGCAATCGCGGAAAGGGTTCAGAATCTGTCGGCAGCGTTACACGATAAAGCGAAGAGATCGCCCAAGTTTCGCTTCTACGCGCTTTACGGCAAGGTGTTTGGCAAGGACGTTCTGGCGTTTGCCCATACTGATCGAAAGCCAACGGTGAAACAGCAGGAGTGGACGGTCAGACGTTCGAGGACATCGAATCGCATGGGGCCGCGCGATGGTTGGACGAACTGACGCAAGAGCTGAAAAGTCGGACCTATCGGCCACTTCCCGTACGGCGGGTGTCGATACCGAAGCGGGATGGAAAGCAGCGTCCGTTGGGAGTACCCGCCATTCGCGATCGCGCGGGGGGGGAGGGCGGCGGTTCAGGTTTTCGATCCCATCTTCGCGGCCGATTTACAACCGGTACAGTACGCCTACCGGCGCGGCCGCAGCGCACTGGAGGCAGTAAGACTGGTCCACAAGCTGATCCACACCGGGCACGTGGAAATCGTTGACGCGGATCTTGCCAGCTATTTCGATCTTCTTCCCCATGCCGAGCTTTTAAAGCTGGTGGCTCGCCGGGTCGTCGATGGCGCTATGCTTCATCTGAAGATGTGGCTGACTGCGCCGGTGGAGGAAACCGATGAGCGTGGGAACAAGCATCGGAGTACGCGCAATCGGGACCATGCGACAGGGGGCACGAAGCTCAACCAGATGATGACGGGCTGGGCGAATTCGTTCTGCCTTGGTAGGGCTTACCCAGCGGACGCACAGCTTTCCGCGGGCGAAATCGGGGTGTTTCCTCCGGGAGTCGGATGCGTAAACAGCGCCCGTCCGCTTCGATGCGCGGGATGTGGAAACGGAGCATGGTCCGGATCGTGAGGCACCGGCAGACGAAAGGGCCGGCAACCGATAGGCCAGACCTACACCGCCGCGCCACATCGCGACTCCACACGAGGATAGCGGAGACGATTAAGATCGCATCTGCGTCGATGCACGCGCCTGCGGCGCCAGATCACCCTGCTGCGATTTGTTGTGTGGAATACAGACTAGCGCGGGCTGCTCTACAATTCTCATTGGCGCGGATTGGCAGAGAGGAATCGGAACCTGTTGACACAATCTGAATTGCAAATCCAGGTGAAAGCGCCACGGCGCCGCTGGCGCATTGCCTGGCTGCTCGGCTTGGGGGTGCTGGTCAACTACTTCGACCGCGTGAACCTCTCCGTTTCGCAAGCCTCGCTCTTCACCGAGTTCGGCATCTCGGCGATTGCCTTCGGGTATCTTTCCGGCGCGTACAACTGGACCTACGCTCTATGCCAGTTGCCCATCGGCGTGCTGCTGGACAAGTTCGGCGTGCGGCGCGTAGGGCGCGCGGGCTCCTTTCTGTGGAGCATCGCTTCGTTCGGCGCGGCCATCACGCCGAATCTGGGCGGGCTGTTCGCGGCGCGGCTGCTGCTGGGCGTGGGAGAGGCTCCGACCTTTCCCGCCAACGCCAAGGCCATCGGCTACTGGTTCCCAGCCAAGGAGCGCGGCCTTTCGACAGCCATGTTCGACGGAGCGGCCAAGTTTGCCTCGGCCATCGGCGTTCCGATTATCGGCGTGGTTCTGCTCATGGTGGGCTGGCGCTGGAGCTTCGCCCTCACCGGCCTGGTGAGTTTTCTTTACTTCGTGCTCTTCTGGCGCGTGTATCGCGATCCGGCGGACGACCCGAAGCTGAGCGAAGCCGAGCGCAAGTACATTGCGGAGGAAGCTGCCGTCCCTGGCGCGGGAGCGTACGTCGCGGAGCAGCCCGCGTCGCTGGGCCATCTCCTGAAGCAGAAAAAAGTAATTGGCCTGGCCATCGGATTCGGCTCGTATAACTATGTCTTCTATCTTCTGCTAACCTGGCTGCCGAGTTATCTATCCTACACATTTCACATCGACCTGCTGCACTCGTTTCTCTACACCAGCATGCCCTGGCTGGTAGCCGGTTCAATGGATGTTCTGGTGGGTGGCTTGCTGGTGGATGTGCTGATCCGGCGGGGATGGAATGCAAGCTGGGTGCGCAGGATCATTCTGGTGGTTGGCACCACCTGCGGGCTGGGGATTCTGGGCGCTGCGCATGCGCATACGGCGACCCAGGCTCTGATTTGGATCAGCATTTCGATCGGCGGCCTTTCCGCGGCTGCGCCGGTCGGTTGGGCTTTGCCGGGGCTGATTGTGCGCGCCAAGGATACCGGAAAAGTGGGCGGCATCATGAACTTTTCCAATCAGCTCTCGGGCATCGCCGCGCCCATCGTTACCGGGTATCTGGTTCAGGCGCTGCACTCGTTTGCGTGGGTCTTTGGCGTGCCGGCCATCTATCTCGTGATTGGCATTGCCTCCTACGTTTTTCTGCTGGGCAAGATCGAACGCGTGGCCGAAGAGGCGCGAACGGTGGATGGTCTATCCTAGCGGTGGGTCTCACGCAGACGGTCATTTTTCGGCATTGAAGAATACGGACTTGTCCAACTGCGAAAATCTTGCATTAAGCTCGGGGCAGGCTCTTGGACACCCAGAGTTGGTGCAACGCAGTTGCGAGGTGCGATTCGATGAAGGCATTGGTACTCTCCGCGTATAAGCAACTGGACCTGGTGGACATGCCCACACCGCAACCCGCCGCGGACGAACTGCTCATTCGCATCAAGGCGTGCGGCATTTGCGGCAGCGATGTGCATGGCTACGACGGCAGCACGGGCAGGCGTCTGCCTCCCATCGTGATGGGCCACGAGGCCGCGGGCATTGTGGAGGCCGTGGGCGACGCGGTCGAGAACTTTCGCATTGGCGACCGAGTCACGTTCGATTCGACGGTCTATTGCGGCAAATGCTTCTACTGCCGGCGCGGGCAGATCAATCTCTGCGACAACCGCGAAGTGATTGGCGTTTCCACCCCGGCCTTCCGGCGCATGGGCGCGTTTGCAGAGTATGTGACGGTGCCCGCGCGCATCGCGTATGCGCTGCCTGACAATATGACATTCGCGCACGCGGCGTTGATTGAGGCGGTCTCCGTGGCCGTTCATGCCGTGTCGATCACGCCAATTGCGCTGGACGATACGGTCGTCGTGGTGGGCGCGGGGATGATCGGCCTGCTTGCGTTGCAGGCGGCGCGGCAAGCGGGCGCGGGCCAGGTGTTTGTGGCCGACCTCGACGACGCGCGGCTGGCGATGGCGCGCGAACTGGGCGCGAGCGCGACCTTCAACTCGCGCAACGGCGATGTGGTCGCGCAAATCCTGGAGCGAACCGAGGAACGTGGGGCGCAGGCGGCGCTGGAGTGTGTGGGCGTGACCAGCGCGGTGAAACTGGCCATCGATAGCGTGCGCAAGGGCGGGGCAGTGACGCTGGTGGGCAACGTTGCGCCGACCATCGAGCTTGGCCTGCAATCGGTGGTGACGCGGCAGATTCGTCTGCAAGGCTCGTGCGCCTCGTCGGGCGAGTATCCGGCGTGCATTTCGATGATGGCGCGGGGCGCGATTCGCGTGGAACCATTGCTCTCCGCCGTGGCTCCGCTCGCAGACGGAGCCAAGTGGTTTGAACGCCTGTATGCGCGCGACTCCGGACTTTTGAAAGTTGTTCTGGAACCATGACCGGTTGATTTCCTGCGTTGGCATCGTGCTTTCCCAGGTCCCAAAAGCGGGACCTGGGGCGCCCAACGGTTGTGCAGCTACAAACGGTCAACGACCTGGAACCATAAGGGAGAAGATTATGAGTGAGTTATTCGACTTATCGGGAAGAGTAGCCTTGGTGACCGGCACGAGCCGCGGCTTGGGCCAGTATTTTGCGCGCGCGCTGGCCCGCGCCGGGGCCGACCTGGCCATTACCAGCCGCGACAAGAAGACTCTGGCCGCGTTTGCCGGCGAGATCGGGGCGCTGGGGCGCAAGGTGATTTCGGTCCCGCTCGATGTGCGCGATCACGTCAGCATTCAGCAGGCGGTGGGCGCCGTCGAGCAGCACTACGGCAAGATCGACATCCTGGTGAACAACGCCGGGTGCAACATCCGCAAGCCCGCGCTCGATGTCACGTGGGAGGACTGGAACACCATCCTCGACACCAACCTGCGCGGTTCGTTCTTTGTGGCGCAGGCTGTGGCGCGGGGCATGATCGAGCGCGGCTACGGGCGGATTATCAACATCGGTTCGGTCACCAGCGTATGCGGATTCGCGGGACTGGCTCCCTACGGCGCCAGCCGCGGCGGCATCAAGCAACTCACCATGAGCCTGGCCGACGACTGGGGACGCCACGGGGTCACGGTCAATTGCCTGGCGCCGGGCTGGTTCCAGACACAGCAGAACCGGGTGCTCTACGAGAATGCCGAGTGGGTCAAATACATCTGCGACCGCATTCCGGCGAAGCGGCCAGGGCTGCCCGACGATCTCGACGGGGCGGTGGTGTTTCTGGCCTCGGAGTCGAGCCGCTACATCACCGGCCAGACGCTACTGGTGGATGGCGGGGTGTCGACCGGGGCGACCAAGGCGACGGTGTAGAGTTCTTGACACTCCCCATGAATGGGGATACGGATAGGTATTCGCAAGGTGCGCGCCGAGACTTTGAAGAGAGGTAATCCAGACGCGCTGACGACCGGGGCGGAGGCCGGGTAGGGTGGGTCACGGGCGGGACAATGGGCAATCAGGAGTGAATCCGGGTGAGAGCGTTCCTTTTGTTTGCGGCGTTCTTCGTTGCGGGAAACACTGTATCTGCCGCAGTGCAGGCAACTCAGCAACAGCCAACGGCAAATGCACAAGCCGACCGTGTTGGATGGCTCATCGAAGAACTCAAGAACCCCGATCTTGGGATGAATGATCGAGCAAAGGCAGCTTCCGCTTTGGGCGAAATCAAGGACGCCCGGTCGGTCGATCCACTGATTGCCGCCTTGGAAGACTCGAGTTCAACGGTACGATGGTACGTGGTCAAGGCTCTAGGAGTCTGTCGGAGATAGCTACTCGTGGTTTTGTGGTTTGGCTTTGTGGGCTTCGGATTCTGGGCGATGCTCACAGAGTCAAACGCCGCGCAGCCTGGCGTTGGGGATCGCCTACGGCCATGGGCCGGCTTTTATGACCGTCGCGGCTTCTTCTTGTCTTTCTCAGCACGCTTCAAGCACGTAG
>Ga0181529_10006759_pt1 | contig 11568 bp, 6 predicted proteins | sample PEATcosm2014_Bin_36_FD_119763 | JGI IMG/M metagenome (GOLD analysis project Ga0181529, IMG submission 119763) | Peatland microbial communities from MTU Mesocosm Facility, Houghton, MI, USA - PEATcosm2014_Bin10_30_metaG | ecosystem: Environmental > Terrestrial > Soil > Wetlands > Peat | place... | reverse complement strand
CGGCCGTCGCCGCGATCGCGGACCAACCGGCTTTCGATGGTTTGCGCGGCGACGGTGCCTTGAACTACCGCCAAGTAGCGACGGCGAATGCTGTGTACGCGAAACTGCTGCCCCAGGTGTTTTTCGGCCTCCACCGTGCGGGCGAAAACCATCAGGCCGCTGGTCTCGCGGTCCAGGCGGTGTACGGGCCGCACCCGCCGCCCGGCCGCCCGGCCGCGACGGCCTTCCCGCTTGGCGATCAACTGTGGCAGCAACTCATCGAGGGTTGGTTGAAGTTGCCGTTGGCGCGGCGATAGTTCACGCTCGTCGGCGTGTCGCGTCGTGGTCATGCCGGCCGGTTTCTCGACCACCACGAGATGCGGGTCCAAGTGCCGGATGCGGACATCCGCGTCGCGCGCCGGTGGCGTCAGCGCATGGGGCAACAACTTGACCACGTCGACCAACCGCAGCCGATAGCCGGCATCGACGCAGAGATTGCCGCTGACCATTACCCGTCGCGACTTCAGCAGCCGACGGACCTCGGACCACGATTGTCCCGGCAGCCACACGCGCAGCGCTGCCGCGACGGTCTGGTGTACTTGTCGCGGCAAAACGCGGAAGATTTGTCCTTCCGGATCACGTTTGGGGTTGGGCACTTCCGAACTTCTCCCCGGTCGACGCGTCGGCCAGCTTCCCATGACGGCAACCGCCGCGGCCGCCGTGCAAACGGCTCTCTGGACATCGGCAACCGCCGAACCGATCGCCGACTTCCAGAACGTGTCTTGAAGTCTCTCCCCTCTGGGGAGAAGGATCGGGGCAGGACGGGACCCGTTCGACGGCGAAATCACCGAGGTTTTTCCCGCCGCCTGCCCTCACCCCCCCCCTTCAGACGACACAAGACTCTCACGGACGCGTCCCAGGCAGGTAGCCTCTTAAGTAGCGGATAAGTATAGTGCTTCTCGTGCCCACAAAAAAGGGACGGAAGCAGGGCGATGGCGGTCGGCGGCGCTTCTCCGGCGCGAAAAGCACCATCACCCCCCACTTGAGGATGGCGGACCCTTGCAACTCCACCGTCTTCAACTAGAATGAAAGTCTAGTTGTACGACCAGCTCTGGAACCTAATTCGAGGGTCAGGAAATTGCTGTTAGTGGCGATTTCAACCCACGGGACCGTTTCGTTTGCCGGACGGAGAATCGGTATTGGCGGGGGGTAGTGGCTCTATCGGATTGGTCGCAAAGAGTCTTCGGACGCCGATGACGATCATCGGGTTGTTTCGTGCGCTAGGGGATACTCTAAGGGGGCTGGGTCACTGCCGAGTGGCCTGTGGCAAGGTCTAGTCGATTCCGTTTCGTGCTGTATTCTGGCCGCCGGTTTGGTCCTATTGACACGAGGTATTTTTGTGAGAACGCTTAATCTGCCGTTGGCCGCTATCCTGATGGCCATCGGGATCGTGTTTGGCGGCGGCTTTCTTTTCCTGCACGGCTACCAAGTGGAGCGGAACGCCTACGTCTTCAAGCGCGAATCGGAGCTCTTGGAGCAGCGCGGCGAAGCCGCCACGAAGAAAAACGACGACCGGGCGGCAGCGCTGGCGTACCGCGATGCCGCCAAGAACCTCTCGTGGTACGTGCGGCTAGTGCCACACGATGTCGATGCGATGGCAAAACTCGGCCTGATGACGGCCAATCTGTCGAGAGACCTTTCGTCGCGCATCCGCGCGTTCGGCCTGCTGGAACAAGTATTGCGGGTGGATCCGGAGCGGACGAAGGTTCGGCGCACGCTGGTCCCCGTGGCGATCAGCATTAGACGTTTTCAGGACGCCAAGGTGCACTTGCAAGAGTTGCTGAAAGAGTCGCCCGCAGACCCAGACTTACTCGATCTTTTGGGCCAATGTCATTTGGGAAGGGGTGAATTCGAGTCCGCGGCGAGCAACTTTAAAAAAGCGATCGATTTGGCGCCGGACCGATTGGAAACCTACAAACGGCTGGCTGTGGTGGTGGGGACCTACCAATCTCGTCCCCTGGAGGCCCGGCAGTGGATCGACAAGATGGCGCAAAGGAATCCCAAGAACTGGGAAGCGCATCTCAAGCGGGGCATATACCTGGCGAGCGCGAATGCCGCCGACGAGGCGCTCCCGGAAGCGTTGAAATCACTGGAGTTGAATCCGGACAACAGTGACGCCCTGATCCTGACGGCTCGCTGCTACCTGGTCAAGCGGGATTTCGAGAAGAGTCGCCAGTACGCGGTCCGCGGCCTGAAGTTGTATCCCGATCGCGCCAAAATGTACATCAACATGGCCGACGTTGAGTCGGCGTCAAGAAATAACAACGAGGCCATCAAGGTCGTGCAACAGGGCCTGGCGACGACGGGGCAGAATCCGCAACTCCTGTGGACCTTGACCAATCGGCTCATCGATACCAATCAACTGGCGGAGGCAAAAACAACCATCGAGAAGCTGCGGGCATGTCACTACCAATCGAGCCAAGAAGAGGAGTTGCAATACAAGCCGTTGCTGGAGTACCTGAACGCGCGCCTGGAGATGGCGCAGGGACATTGGCTCGCGGCTTCTCAGGGCTTCGAGAAGAGTCGTCGCAACGTGCTCACCCCGGAAGGATTCGATCTGCGGAAATTGGCCGACATGTCGATCGGGGCCTGCTATGGCCGGTTGGGTAGTGTCGATCAACAAATCGATGCCCTCCGCCGCGCCCTGAAAAACGATCCCGGCTTGACCAGCGCCCGGGCGGGATTGGCCGAGGCGCTGTTGACCAGCGGCAACACGAACGAGGCCCTGCGGGAGTTCAACGAACTCCATAAACAGGGCAAACTGACTGCCACAGGCATGGTTTCGCTGGCTCGCCTGCTGATTTACAAGTCTCTCTCGCAAGCGGCCAACAAGCGCGATTGGAGTCCGATCGAGACGCTACTGAACGCGGCCGAGAAGGCCACGCCGGATTCGGTCCAGTTGGTCATCGTCCGCTCCCAACTTCTGGTGGCGCAAAACCGCTTGGCAGATGCGGTTTCGTTGTTGCAAAAAGCCCAGCGCAAGGCCCCCCAGGAGGCCGACTTTTGGAGGTCGCTGATCGAGCTGGCGGAAGGTCAGCAGGACTGGACGAAGACCGAACTACTCCTGCAGAACTCGCGGAAGGCTTTGGGCGATACGGTGGAGCAGCGGCTGTACGAGGCACAATACCTCGTGCAGCGAACAGACGCAAAGACCGCCGGCCGTTTGCAGAAATTAGCGGAAAACGTTGATCGCTTTTCCGAGGCCCAGCGCACGCAACTCTGGACCGGTCTGGCCAGCGCCGCCAGTTTGGCCAACGATCCCCAATACGCGAAACGGCTCTTGCAGCGAATCGCGGATAAGGATCCCAACAACGTGCAAGTTCGCTATCAACTCGTGGAGCACGCGCTGCGCACGAAGAACGAGGCCGACCTGGAACAGGCGCTGAAGGGGCTCGAAGCGGTCGCCGGTCCAGATGCCTACTGGCACTACGGGCAGGCCCGCCGACTCAGTTGGAGCGTCGAGGACAAGAAACTGAGCAAGGCCGCCGCCGAACCGGTGCTCAACGAAGCTCTAAAGCACCTCGGCCAGGCTCGCGAGTTGCGCCCTTCCTGGTCGCGCATCGTGGCGTTGATGGGAATCGTTCACGGACAAATGGGCAAGTTCGACTTAGCATTGAATAGCTATCTGGAAGCCATCGAGTTGGGAGAACGCAATCCGCAAGTCATTCAGCGGGCGATTGAGCTTCTTTACACCAAGCAACGGTATGACGACGCCAATCGGCTGTTGCATCAATTCGAGCAGCAAATGGCCGTCTCCCCGGACATGAATCGGCTCAGTGCCAGCGTCGCCTTGCAGCAGAAAGATTTTGATCGCGCCGTGGAGACGGCGCGCAAAGCCGCCGCAGGATCAAAGAACTGCGAAACCCACCTCTGGCTGGGGCAGGTGTTAAGCGTCGTCGGCCGCCAGGCCAAAGCCGACGGACACGCCAAGAAAGCCGAGACGCTTTCCGCCGAAGCCGAAAAGGCCTTCCGTCGCGCGGTGGAAATCGAGCCCACGGTCGCCACCACCTGGGTGGCGCTCATCCACTTTCTCCACGTCGGCGGGGAAAAAGACCGGGCTGCGCAAGCGATCAACGAAGCCCGCCAGAAGATTCCGGCGAAGCAGGCTCCTCTGGCGCTGGCCCAATGCTACGAGGCCATGCAAAAGTTCGACGAGGCGCAAAAAATGTACGCGGCGGCCTTGGCGGCAGCCCCCGATGACCCCCTGACCGTACACGCCGTGGCCGATTTCTACTTTCGCGCGAAGCAAACCAAGCAAGCCGAAGAGCAACTCAATCGCATCATCGACCGCAAGGTGGCATCTCCCGAGGGCGACGTGCTTTGGGCCCGGCGGCAACTGGCCTTGATGATCGCGAACCGCGGCGGCTACCAGAACTTCCAAAAGGCGCGGGAATTGGTCGACAAGAATCTCGCTGCCCCGGAAGTCTCGCTCTGGGACCGCCGCGTGAGCGCCGTGATCGACGCCTCGGATCCCTTGCACTCTCGCGGCAGAGAAGCCCTCAGCACGTTTGAGTCGATCGTGCAGGACCAATCCGCCACGCCCGACGACCACTTTGAGCTCGCCCGGATGTACCTGGAAGCGGGGAACTGGATCCAGGCCAGCGTCCAATTACGCAACCTGGTTGCCTCTCAAGGCAATGAGCCCCGCTACCTGATCGCTTACGTCGATGCCCTCGTGGAACACGGCGAGATGACCAACGCCGAGATCTACCTGGAGCGGCTGGAAAAGCTCTCCCCCAACCTCATCGATACCGTGGTTTTGCGGGCGCGAATGTTCGTGGTGAAAAATGAGCCGGACAAGGCATTCGAGTTGCTCAAGGGGTTCGTCGAAAAGCCCAACGCTCAACCGCCGGATCGCAACGTGCGCCTCCACGGGGTGGCGACCTATCTCGACCATCTCTCCCGGCAACTCACCAAGCCGGCGGAAAAACCGCTCGCCGAACGCTGCGCGCGCCAGGCCGAAACATTCTACCGCGCCTACCTGGAAAAGAACCCCGGGCACGACTGGGAACTGGTATCGTTTCTGGCACGTCAAGGCCGAGTCGATGAAGCCCTGGACCTGTTCGATCGAATTTGGGATAGCTGCAGCGCCGTGGTGGTCAGCCAGATCTGTGAGCTCATGGTCGAACGCAAACTCGGCGTCGATCAAAGGGAGCGTCTCAGCCGCATTCTCCAGACAGCCATCCAGCGCTTCGGCCGGCTGAATCCCTTGTTGCTGCCGATGGCCGACCTGGCCTTCCGCGGAGGGCACTATGCTAATTCCGAGGAGATCTATCGCGAACTCCTCCAGAAAACCAAGGGCAATGCGAGCGCCATGAACAATCTCGCCGTGCTGCTGGCCCAACAAGGCATTAAGCTCGACGAAGCGCTCAAACTGGTCAATCAGGCCATCGACATTATGGGGCCCGCCGGCGCGCTGCTCGACTCCCGGGCGAGCGTCTACTTGGCCATGGGCGACACCGACAAGGCGCAGGCCGATTTGACCCGAGCCCTGGCCGAAAACGAGTCTGCCGTGTGGCTCTTCCACCAGGCCCAGGTCCATCACAAGGCCGGCCGGCGTGAAGAGGCCGCGGCCGCCATGACGAAGGCCCTGCACATGCCGAAGCCCCTGGCCAAGGAAATGCTCTATCCACCCGAGGTCGCCGGCTTCGAGCAACTATCGCGGTTAGTGGGGCAGCCTGCGGCCACGGCAGGTCACCGCTAGAGCCGGAGAAGCGCTTCGTTGAGATAGCCGGGCGGCGCGGGAAGCCCGCTCCTTGGCCGCGGGGCTTTACGTCTCGTTTTACTATCTGGGCGGCTCGGTGGGCGCCACGCTGTTGGGCCGCTTGTGGAAGTGCGGCGGCTGGCCGGCCTGTGTGGCCAGCGTGGCCGTGCTGCAAGCGATTTCCGCCGCGGTTGCCCTGCGATTTTTCAGCGCGTCGACCCGCGAGCCTGCCGGGAGAATGGACGTAGAGCCGGACGTGCTCTCGCAGCAGTGACGCTTCACTTCTTCATTTGCGCGAAGGCAATCGCATGGGCATTGAGCCCTGCTGCAAACGTCTGAAAGCTGAGTTCTTCTGACGAGCTGCGGAACTGCCCATCTTTTCCGGCCGCGCGCGTAGTCAGCAGAAGGCATGCTCCGTCATAAAGACGTTCACGGAGCAATTTCGTCAATAAGATTTCATATCGCTTTGCGTACGATGCATTCTGAAATTCGGGAAACACCGCGAAATGCGGCTGTTTTACCGATACCGGGCTTCGAGACTTGGCGGAGTCTTCGAGGATGAACACGTATCCAAGCCAAGGACGAGCGGACGGACGAAACGCCCCTTCTCGATACGCCGCCCATAGATCGGTCGCGTTGCCCACGGCCTCTTCGGTGCGATTGTTGAAGTTATTCCCAAATGATGGTCCCACTTGTGCCTTGAACTCGATCACGGCCAACAAAGAGCCATCGGCAACCACTAACAGGTCCCAGTTCTTTTCCGCGCGGTAGAAACCAGGCAATTCCTTTCGGTTCTGCCAGAAAACATGCGCCTCGGGCAAACCGGCCTTGATGAACAAGTCGCGGCAAATCTGCGTGAAACCGTCCAGATGTTTCCCACCGGTTACCGCTGCGCGCAGGCCGGCGTCCTTCCGTCCACTCTTTTCGCCCTGCGCCTGACTTTGCCTGTCGCGAGTCAACCAGAATAGCTTGATTGCTTCCGCGACCTGCTCCTCAAGATCCTTCATGAACGTTCACCTTACTGGTCGAGAACAGTCCCAACGAATTGTGAATTCGTTTGCGGGCATAGGCTAAATAGCTCTTGTCGATCTCACAGCCAATTGAGTTCCGGCCATTCCGCATGGCCGCCAACGTGGTCGTGCCGGTCCCCAGGAACGGATCGAGCACGGTGTCGCCCACAAAGCTGAACATGCGAACGAGCCGCTCCGCCAGTTCTAGGGGATACGGGGCCGGGTGGTTTCTCGTCGATGCCCCCGTGAGGCCCGTCCAAATCTGCTGGAACCACACCTTGTGATTCTCGTCCGAGATGATGCTCAAAACCCGCGTCGCGACGGACGGCTGGCGGTATCCGCCCGACTTGCGTTCCATCAAGATGAATTCGATGTCGTTCTTGATCACCGCGTTGGGTTCGTACGGCTTTCCAAGAAACGACGATCCGTTCTCGACCTCATGCACGGCGTTGGCGATCTTGTGCCAGATGATCGGGGCCAGATTGTCAAACCCAATCTGCCGGCAATGCTCCTGAATCGAGGCGTGCAGCGGAACGACCGTATGGCGTCCGTTGTTCTTTCGTCGCGACAGGCAAACGTCGCCGACCACACAAATCAGGCGTCCGCCGGGCGCCAACGCTCGAAAACAGCGTCTCCACACCTCGTCCAACGCGCCCAAGAACATCTCGTAATCGGCCACATGACCCAACTGTCCCTCGACGTCGCCGTATTCTTTCAGCGTCCAATAGGGGGGCGAGGTGAGCACAAGATGCACCGACTCCGGCTCCAACTGCATAGCTCGCGCGTCGGCAAGGTAAAGATCATGGAGGGTTGGGACGCGCTTGACAGCCTCTTCAATCAGTCCCATCAGCCGCGCATCCTTGGCAAGCGCTGGAATGGCCGTTTGGACGTTATCCAACTTCGCCAACTCCTCGGGCACATAGTCTTCCGCGCAAAAGTGCGTCGTTGTGATGCTCATATGTTTGATTTCGACCAGGCGGGAGATGATTTCCGGAAGCCTTTTTGCAGTAGTTGACCGTCACAGGTAGTCACGACAACTCGACTACCACGACCGCCCTACGGCTGATGCGGCCGCCGCGAGTCGGCCAGCATGGGACGTAACTCTTCCACGAAATCCTGCACGTCTTTGAACTGCCGATAGACGCTGGCAAATCGAACGTAGGCCACTTCGTCCAGTCCCCGCAAGTGCTGCATCACCAGTTCGCCCACGTGGCGGCTTTCCACTTCCGACTCGAAATTAGCCTCCAAATCGTTCTCCACCGTGGCCACGATCGCTTCGAGTTGCTCGTCGCTGATGGGCCGCTTCCAACAGGCCTTCTCCAAGCCACGCTTGATCTTGGCGTGGTCGAAAGGCTCGCGCGAGCCGTCCTTCTTCACGATCTTGACCGTCGTGGCCTCGATCCGCTCGTAGGTCGTGTAGCGACGCTTGCAGTCCAGGCACTCGCGCCGCCGCCGAATGGCAAAGCCGTCTTGGCTCGCCCGGGAATCGAGCACCCGATCGTTATCGACAAGGCAATAAGGACACTTCATGAGCGGTTCCGTTTTCCTATCGGGCCAATCTACTGTACACTAAGATGGGGGCAGCGGCAACGGGCCCTCGGTTGCGGCCGGCCGGGAACTTTCCGGGCGGGGCCGCTTGCGGGGATTGAAACCGCACGCCGCCGGCTGCTACGATGCGGGAGGAAAAAAGGAAACTAGGTGGCGGAACGAAGGTCCGTGTAAGAACAAAAAAGAGGATGGGAGGGAAAAGGGAAGTTAAACAACGGAGGTGTGATGGTGCAACATTTGTTTTTCTAACCCGAGCCTTCGTTTTTCCCCCTTACCCCTTTTGCCTCCTGACACACGAGCATTCCTCAGCCGGTACCACCCAACTTTTGGCCAGGGAGCGATGAACTTGTTTCCCCAAGTTTTCCGAGTCCGTCAAACTTTCGAAGTCCCCCGGATCGACGACGTCGCTGCCGAGGTCCATGCCCAGTTGCTGCGACTCGAACTGGGCCGGCAGATTCAGCCCGGCCAAAGCGTGGCCATTACGGCCGGCAGTCGCGGCATCGCCCACATCGCTCTTGTCATGCGGGCGATCGTCGAGCACCTGAAGGGCCTAGACGCCAGTCCGTTCATCGTGCCGGCCATGGGCAGCCACGGCGGCGGGACGGCCGAAGGCCAACGGCAGCTTCTCGAATCCTACGGCATTACCGAGAGCTACGTCGGTTGCCCGATCCGCGCGAACATGGAAACGGTGATTGTCGGCCATGCGCCGGAAGGTTTTCCCGTCCATTTCGACCGCCTGGCCTTCGAGGCCGACCACGTGCTGGTCTGCAATCGCATCAAGCCGCATACGGCCTTTGCCGGCCCCATCGAAAGCGGCCTGATGAAAATGCTCTTGATCGGCTTGGGCAACTGCGCGGGAGCCACCGTCTATCACCGCGCCATCCGCGATTTCAGCTTCGATCAGATCATTCACAGCGTGGCGGCCGAGGTGTTGCGTCGCTGCCATATCCTGGCCGGACTGGCCATTGTCGAGAACGCCTACGACCAGACCGCACGCATCGAGGCCGTTCGGCCCGCGCAATTCGAGGCCCGCGAGAAAGAGCTGCTCGTCCTGGCCAAGCGTTGGCTGCCGCGTCTGCCTTTCGAGCACGCCGACGTGTTGCTGATCGACCGGCTCGGCAAGGACATCAGCGGCACGGGCCTCGATCCGAACGTGGTGGGGCGAAAATTCAACGACCATCGGGCCCTGGACGACGAGTTTCCCAAGGTGCGGCGAATCGCCCTGCGCGGCTTGACCGAAGCCACGCACGGCAACGCCATCGGCCTGGGCATCGCCGAGTTCTGCCGTAGCGACCTTTTGCGGCAAACCGACTTCGCTGCCACACGACTGAACGGCCTGGTCTCCGGGCACATTTCGGCCGCGATGACGCCCCTGGACTATGCGACCGATCGCGAGATGCTGGCCGCGGCGCTGGGCACGATCGGCCTGACGGAGCCGCCGGAGGCAAAACTCCTCTGGATCGCCGACACGCTGCACCTGACCGACGTGGAGTGCTCGGCCGCGTATCTGGGCGAAGCCCGGCAGCGCAGCGATCTGGAAATCCTGGGCAGCCCGCGTGATCTGCCCTTCGACGCCGCGGGCAATCTGCCGCAGCAGCCGTTTATTGAGCGTCAGGAAAACAGTGTCGTAGGACAATAGCCGGGAGCTAACAACTCCCGGAGGGAACCGGTAAAACTGCGCACATTCCGCGAGCTGTTAGCCCCCGGCTATTCCCATCGTCAAAATCCCTTACGGCACCCGTGCTGTTTCTGCCACTTGCCGCCGCAATCCATCGACTTCTTGACGAATCGCGTCGAGGTCACGACGAAAGTGTTCCACGCGGCGGCAATCGGCTTCCACGCGGGCGAAAATGCCCGCGGCCACCGAAGCGTCTTGCCAGCCGGCGGCCAGCCGATCGATCTCACCGCGCAGCCCACGCCGCAAGCGCCGGCAAAAGGCCCACAGCAACAGCAAACACCACAACACCAGCCAAAACCCGGCCGACAGGTAGAACTCCAGCCCGTAGACCGGCGCCGGATGCGGGGCCCACCACGAATCGTAGAAGAAGTTCTTTCCCAACCGATACAACAGCAGCCCGAGCATCGCCACCAGCAACAACTCGTAGCGGCAGCGGGTGAACCAGCCGGCGTGGCGCTCGGCCAGCCGGGTGACCAACGATTCCAGTTCGGCGGAAACGCGGGCGACAAAGCTACCGGCGGCCGTCTCGGCCTCCGCGGCCACCACTTCAAGCGAGCTGGAATTAACCTCTTTGTCCGACGACGATAGACGAGAATGTCGGTCGCCCAGCCCGGCTTCCGTAACATAGCCGTCAACGATGATGGCGGCCTTGTGCAATGCGGCCGGGTCAAAGCCGCCGGCGGCCGCCTGATCGATGCCCCGATCGGCCTGCCGCGTCTGCTGATGTTTGCGCCACGTGCGCATGCCCTCCAGCGCGCCCCAGAGGGCCATTTGCGCCGGCGTGCGAACGCGGTACAAGAGGGCCCCCGCCACGAGTCCGCCGATCCCCTGATACGCCCGCAAGACCAGCGAAAACGGGCTCAGTCCCCAGCGCGATGCGGTCTGGCCCAGCAGCCGATTCTCCCATTGTCGCCGGTTGGCCAACAGTTCGGCCCGCATTTCGCCGGCAATCTGCTGGGCCAGCAGGTTGCGCTGTTGGTCGACCGCGGTTTGCACTTCGCGCACCTGCGGCATTGCTTCATTGACGCGAGAGGTGCAAGCCTGGAGCGCGGCGGCAGTCAGTTCCAAGAAATTGGCGCGGCGAATGCGGTTGGCCGCCGCACCGGACATTTGCCGGGTGAGCAAATCGAGCAGTTCGGCGAACTCGCCCCGCGGTTGCAAGCCGCTTTGAGCCTCGGCCAGCGCGGCGAGCGAATCAACGCGGAAGAGGTGGCCGATTGGCCCGGGTTGCTCCGCCCTTTCTCCCGCGGGTCGAAGAAGGGGGACAGGCACCTCACGACCGGTGTTTTCCGCGGGTGTTTCGCTTTTCCGTTCGGAGCCAGTCCCCTTTTTCAACAGGCTGGCCTCCCCCCTGCCCTCCCCTGCCCCGGATAGCTTCTCCACTTCTTCCAACACTCGCCGCCAATCGTCGCGGATATCATCGTCCACGTCGGCGTGGGTCTGCACGAAAACCAAGTGCGCGCCCGGCGCTGCGGCGGCCAATTCGTCGGCCACGCGCGCGCTGCGATACTTTTGCTGCGTGGCCGTTACCAACAGTACGTCGCAGTGGGGTAGAATCGCCCGCAAGCGCGCCAAGTTGCTCGCCGGGG
>Ga0181529_10006757_pt1 | contig 11569 bp, 4 predicted proteins | sample PEATcosm2014_Bin_36_FD_119763 | JGI IMG/M metagenome (GOLD analysis project Ga0181529, IMG submission 119763) | Peatland microbial communities from MTU Mesocosm Facility, Houghton, MI, USA - PEATcosm2014_Bin10_30_metaG | ecosystem: Environmental > Terrestrial > Soil > Wetlands > Peat | place... | reverse complement strand
TGAACCCGCTGGGATAGACGCGGCCGGTATGGCTGACGAACATGGCGCCCTTGCCGTCGTTGACGCCCAGAGGCGCGCGCCGGATGGCGCCGTGGGGCGCCGAGCCGGGCTGAAAGGCCGGATTGCCCTCGCGCTGCAGCACGTACCTGCGATAGTGGTGCGCCTCCGTCGTCTTGATCCCGTAGGGCTGGCGCTGCGCATTCTCCCATAGCTTGCCGAAGAGAAGCTCGTACTCCGGCGCGGCGATCCGCTCCTCCGCCAGGCCGCGCCCGACCGGGACGAGGAAGAAGACGGACCAGAGGACGATGCCGAGGCCGGCGAAGAGATCGGCCATCTCGTCGAGCTGATGCGCGTTACGGCGCGTGATCGTGGTGTTGACCTGGATCTGCAGCCCGACGGCCCGGGCCTCGCGCAGGATGTCGAGCGTGCGCTGGAAGCTGCCGGGAACCTCGCGGAAGGCATCGTGCGTTTCGGCGTCGGAGGAGTCGATGCTCAGCGCAAGCCTGCCGAGCCCAGCCTCTTTGAGTTTGCGCAGGGCGTCCGAGCTCACCAGCGGCGTTGCGGAGGGCGTCATCGCGGTCTGAATTCCGACGGCGCCGGCGTACGTGACGAGATCGAATACGTCCTCGCGCTTCAGCGGATCCCCGCCGGTGAAGATGAGGACGGGCCGCTTCGGAAACGAGGCGATCTGCTGGATAAGCGTTCGAGACTGGTCCGTTTTCAGCTCGCTGCGATGTGGGCGGGGCTGCGCGCAGGCGCGGCAGTGCTTGCAGTGCAGGTCGCAGGCGCGCGTGACTTCATAGAAGAGGACGAACGGGCTGTGATGGAAGTCTGCGGCGGTATAGGCGGCGTCGAGGTCCATATAATCCACCTTTCGATTGCGCGGGCGGCGAAAGCCGACGCTTGGAGAGACGCCCGGCATAGCCTGCAGCTCACGATCGACCGGGATCATTGCGCTGCGAACCGCCCGAAAAAGGTGCTCCATTATGCCCGAGGCGCGGGAACCCCGAACATCCGCGAATCGGCGGATTGTTGCGCGCCCTAATACCGGCGCCATCAGCCGGGCGAACACAGGAGATCCTCCCTTTTTTGCGCCTTTTGCGCCTTTTTGCGGCCATCATAGTAATTAGCCGCTTGCCGCCGTAAGCGCTCGGCCGATCGTGTGACTATCCTATGACTATCCTATGACTGTCCTATCTTGCGCCCTATTGCGGCCAACGATTCCCGGGAGATCCCGACTATGCTCGCTCGCCTGACAATCGCTCTCCTTATGGCCCTTGCGATCCCCGCAACCGCCTCCGACACCGCATCCCTCCTCCGCAACGGCGGATTCGAAACCGGCGGAGTCTGGACCCTCTCGGCCGGCGCGACGATCGATTCCGCTCAGCCCCACTCCGGCGCACGATGCCTCAAGGTCGTTACCGCCGAGAACGCCGTCGCCGAGCAGATCGTCTACGGCGTAAAGCCCGGTCAGACGTTTACCGCGTGCGGGTGGCTCCGAACGGAATCCGTCGTGCCGCGCGGCGGTTCCGGCTACGCCTTCCTCGCGCTCTATCAGCTCGACGCCGACGGCCGCATCGTAGCGTACAGGGATTTCGCGCAGCAGAGCGGCACGGCAGGCTGGGCCTTCGCCAGCCTCACCTTCCGCGCCGATCCGGCCGTCCGGATGCTCTCCGTGCGCGCCGGCATCTGCACCGCGCATGGAACGGCCTGGTTCGACGACATCAATCTCGTTCCCGGCGATCGGGCCGAGCCGTGGCAGGAGCCGACCGGAGCCGCTGCGCCGCGAGCCTACCGAGCCGCCATCCTGGACGAGCCGGGCCTTCCGGTCCAGGGTTGTGCGACGCCCGTCGCCACGTTCCGCGCCGCGCTCGCGGCGGAGGGCGTTCCGCTCACGCCGCTCTCGGCCGATCGCCTCGCCGATCCCGACGTCTTTAACGCGGACCGTTTCGACCTGCTCATCGTCCCGACCGGCGCCACGTTCCCGATCGAGGCGCGCGGCGCGCTCATCTCCTTCCTCACTCGCGGCGGCGACCTCTGGTGCACCGGCGGCTATGCATTCGACCATCTCGTCGTGCGCGGCAGCGGATCGCGGACCTGGACGCCATATGCCGACCTGCTGGCCGAGGAGCGAAGGAAGGCGCGCAATCCGGAGGCCGCGCGGATACGCAACGGCGGCTTCGAAGATGGCGAGGAGGGCTGGTACGGATCCGTTCGCGGCCAGTGCAGCGTCGTGGAGGAGCGGCCCTACTTCGGGCGCCATTGCGGCCGGGTCACGGCGCCGGCCGTCGGCAAAGACGCACGATACGAGACCGCTCTCGGCGTCGAGCCCGGCGACACCTATCTCGTCGGCGCGCACGCCCGGTCGGAGGACGTCGTAGGGCCCGGCTATGGCTATATGGCCGTCTACCAGTACGATCGGGAGGGAAAGCTGGTCGCGTTCCGGGACTTCGCCCAGCTCAAAGGGACGCGCGAGTGGGAGCGGCACGAGTTCCAGGTGTCGATCGTCCCCTCCGCTGCGCGCGTCATGTTCTACGCCGGCCTCTACAACGCGTCCGGAACGATATGGCTCGACGAAGTCACCTGCGCCCGCATGCCGCGCGAAGAGCGCATCAACGCCCACTACGGCGAGCCGCTGGACGGGCTGGGGATCGGGCCGCTGCAGCTCACCCTCTTCAGTCCGGACCAGCCCATCGCCGGCCAGACTCTTGAGGCCGCGGCGGGCGGGCCGCTGCAGCCGCAAAGCTCTTTCCACCTTGCCGGCGCCGTCATGGGCTTCGAGGCGACGGCTCAGCTTCAGTCGGACGCGCGCTGGCTGCCGCTCGTCGACGCGCGAGACTCGCTCGGAAGGCTCACCGGCGCGGCGGGCGCGCTTGTGACGAAGGTCGGAGGGCCGTTCTGCGGATCGACCTGGGCGCTCTTCGGAGTGACCAACCGCGATATCTTCGCCGGACCGGGCGGGATCGCGCTCGCCAGGCGCGTCCTGCGGCTGCTCGCGCGGCGCGTCCACGCCGAGAGCCTCACCGCCGGATACGCGATCTACCACCCCGGCGAGACGGTCGCAATCCAGCTCAGGCTGGCTGCCCGCCGCAATCTGCCGACAACGCGCGCGACGGGCGGGACGGGCGCGAGCGGCGCGACGGGCGAAACCGGCTACGCTACGGGCTGGCGCATCCGGCTGGAGCTCTCCGCGCCCGCAGGCGCCGATCCGACCGGAAAGCCGGCGCGCCGAACCCTCTACTCCGTCGAGGACCGGCTCGCGATCCCGCCGGATTCCCGAAGCGAGGTCCCCTTCACATGGCGCGTGCCGGCAGGAGCTCCGGCCTTCGTCGCCGTCCGCGCCCGCGTCCTGTCGCCCGAGGGCGCATGCCTCGACCGCATCGAGACGGGCTTCTGCGTCTACGATCCTTCCGTCGTCATGCGCGGCCCGCGCACGCTTTTCCACAATAACGCGTTCGAGCTCTCCTATCCCGGCCGGAAGACTCAGCGCGTCACTCTCTTCGGCACGGATACCTACGGCAACATGTTCGTGTCGCCGAGCGCAAACCCGCTGACCTGGTATCGCGATCTCAGCATGATGCGCGATTCCGGCCTGCACATGTTCGAGAACCTCCAGTATGCGCCGTACGGCTACCGCTTCACGGAGGCCCAGATCCGCCAGCTCGACGCACTGATCCAGATGGCGCAGGGATTCGGCCTGACCTACATGGCCGGCCTTCTCGTCGGACAGGACGTTGCCGTGGACGACGCGACGCTGGCCAAACAGGCCGAGATGTGCCGCGCCTTCGCCGCCCGCTATAGGAGCACGCCCGGCCTCATCTACTATCTCAACGGCGACTTCCAACTCGAGCTGAAGGATACGCCGGACCTGCGCCGGCTCTGGAACGGCTTCCTCCAGCAGCGATACGGATCGGAGGCCGGGCTGCGCCGCGCGTGGGGAAAGGAGGCGAGACCGGAGCCGCTCGGCCAGATTCCGGTCTTCGACGCGCCAGCCGACGGCCTCTTCGACGTGCGCGCCTGCGACGTCCATCTCTTCCGGAAGACGCTGATGCGCAGATGGATCGGCGCGCTCTGCAGCGCGATCCGCGCCGAGGATCCGGTCCATCCGATTACGAGCGAGTACTATCAGCGCCCCTACGACGGAGTCGATCTGCGCCTATCGGCCGACCTGATGGACGTGGCCAACTACGGCTTTTTCGCCCCGCCGCGCGAGGATATCGCCACCCTCCTGGCGACGATCAAGTGGAACGACATGCGGTTCGCCGGCAAGTCCGTCAATATCGGCGAGTTCGGAGTCAAGACGCACGACGCCTGGGCGGCCTCGCGCGGCGCCCCGGACTATCACGTGGCGCGCACGCAGACGGAGGCGCTTCAGCTCCTCTGGTCCATCGCTCAGGCGGCGCTGGCGTGCGGCGTGAGCAAGATCCAGAACTGGTGCTGGAGCGACGATCCCGACCACATCTTCCCCTGGGGACTCGCGTGGAACAATCCGCTGCATCCGAAGCCGATCCTCAGCCTCTACCGGAACCTGCGAATCCTATCGAGCCGCTTTCCGATTCCGGACGCTCGCGCGCCCATCCTGCTTCTGCTCAACGACCGCTGGCGGCTCGGCGTCTCCGACGGCCTGGGGCGCGGCGGCCTTACGAACGCGATCGAGTGTCTGCTTGCCGCCGGGGCGCCGTTCGACGTTGCCAACCTGTCCGATCTACCGTCGATTGAAGGCCGACGGCCCGCCGTTATCCTGGCGCCTCTCGCCTACGCGATGACCGAGGCCGATGTCGATGCGCTGCGCCGGCTCGCCGAGGCGGGCAGCAAAGTCTATCTCTCGGGCGACGTGGAGATCGATCCGGAGGGCCGCCGCGAGCCGGGGCGGCTGCAGCGGCTCTGCGGCGTCCGGCTCGTGCGCGAGGCGGCGCACGCATCCGGTCTGTCCATGCCCGAAGTCGAATGCGCCGGGGCGGAGCGCGTCGCCTGCAGCCGCCCACTCTTTCGTTGCGCGGCCGGTAAGGGCGCCATCTTCTATTCGCCGGAGCCGTGGGAGACTCTGCCCGGCCGGGACATCCTGGTCCGCAACGCGGAATCGTGCGAGGCCGCGTCGGAAAACCTCTACGTGAGCCTGCTTCCCGAGATGGGCGTCGAGCCGACCGTCCGCGTCAGCGCGCCGGGCGGCGCGTGGCGGGCGCTTGATACGGCGTCGGGCTCGCTCCGGCTGATCACGCTCTTTCCGCGCTCGCTCATGGGAGGAGTGACGCCGGTTACCGTTCGGGCCTCAGGCGCGACGATCGGGTTCGGCGTCAGCACCGGCTGGCCGTGCGCCGCGCTGCTCGACGCGAGCGGGCAGGCTGTCGCGGCGGCAGCCGGCCGGGAGGTGACGGTGAAGGGAGTGGAGGCGGCTCGCGGCTCGGGACCGTGGGCGCTCGTGAGCCTGGACGGCCTCCCGCTGAACCGCTCGCAGGCGCTCGCGGCCTTCCTGGTTGAAGGCGGCCGGCTGCGCTGGTCCAGCAGCGCGAAGGGCCTATCGGCCTGCATCGTCGAATGGCGGCAGGGCAAGGCGATCCCGATCGCCTCCGCGCCGCTCAAGCGCCAGGGAGCCGCATGGGAGGCATCCGCCGGCCCGAATGATCTGATGCTCATCGCTCCCAGCTCCGCAGCCGGACGCTGGCTCCGAGCGCTGGACCGCTAAACGCGCCTAACCCCCCGACCCCCTTCCCCACGGGGGACGCCTAACCCCCCGGCCCCCCTTCCCCACGGGGGACGCCTAACCCCCCGACCCCCTTCCCCACGGGGGAAGGGGGAGAATCTCGTCTTGCAAGGTCTTTTCTGTTTGTTTGATTGTACGCGGAGGTGGCCTCACCTCGCGTGATCTCTACCGGAAGCTGAGCTGCACGCCCCTCTTCGAATCCCAGGAGAGGAGAAAAGAGCCGGCGTCCAGCTCCCCCTTCCCCGCGGGGAAGGGGGCCGGGGGGTTAGGCGCCGGGGGGGTTAGGCGGCGCGGGCTGAGACCGCGAGCTTCGCCAGTTCGGTCGCCATTTCGGAGAAGATGAAGCCCCAATCGCCCTGCCGGCGCTGGCGGAAAAGCCGCATCGTGGGATACCAGGGCGAATCCTCGCGATCCATAAGCCAGCGCCAATCGGCGTCGAAGGAGAGAGCAGCCCATGACGACGCGCCCATGCCCCCGGCAAGATGCAGGACCGAGGTGCAGGTCGATACGACCAGATCCAGGCTCGAGATCAGCGCTGCCGTCTCGGTGAAGTCCGTCAGATCGCCGGAAAAGTCCCGGATCTCCATTCCCTCCGGCGGATTTGCCGTCTCCTCGGCGCGATTGTCCTGCTGCAGGCTAATGAACGTCACGCCCTTCACTCCGGCGAGCGGCGCCAGGTCGGCGAGCCGGCAGGAGCGCGTGCGGTCGCCCGGGAAGTTCGTGTTGCCGCCCCAGCGCAGCCCGACTTTCAGGCCGCGGCAATCCGCCAGCTTATCGCGCCACGCCGCCTTACGCTCCGCGTCGACGTCTAAGTAAGGAACGTCGGCGGGAATCGAGCTTTCGTCCGTGCCGAACAGGTACGGCAGGCTGAGCAGCGGGATGTGAGCGTCGTAAGGCAGCGTGGGCGTGGAGAAATCCGGCGCGCGCTGCACTATCTCGTCGAAGCCGTCGCACGATTTCAGCAGCGACATCAGCTCCGCCTGGCACTCGAAGAGGATCCGCGCCCCGGACCGCTCCTTCGCCATAGGAAGATATCGCACGAATTGGAGCACGTCGCCCAGCCCCTGCTCCGGCGCCACCAGCAGAGTCTTGCCGGGCATCGGCTCGCCGTCCCATTGCGGCCCCTCGAGCTTGCGCCAGGCAACCCGCGCGATACGCAGCCGCGATTCGTAGCGGCGCCAGCCCTCCGCCCAATCTCCGCGCTTCAGGATGCAGATAGCCAGGTTGAACCCCATGTCCGCATTGTCCGGATTGCGGTCCGCCGCCGGCTGGAGGATCTCGATCGCCTCGTCGATCCGGTTCTTAGCAGCCAGCATCACGCCCAGGTTCTGCTGCGCATCCTCGTTGTCCGGCTTGATCGCCAGGGCGCTGCGCACCGTCTCCTCGGCCTCCTCCAGCCCGAGCCTGTGCTGCACAACGCCAAGGCGGCACAGCGCGTCCGAATCCTTCGGCCGCAGGCAGATGAGCCGCTCCAGTGTTTCGACTACAGATTCCAGCTTGCCGGTCTCGTACTGGCAGAGCGCCAGGGTGCGAAGCGCCTCGACGTTGTCGGGCTCGCCCTCCAGCGCCTTGACGCACCAGGGCACCGCCTCCTCGTACCTGTACTGCGCGGTGAGCGCGGACGCCAGGTTATGCTGCACCTCCGGCCAGTCGCTGCGCCGGTCCAGCGCGAGCCGATAGCAGGACTCGGCGTCCTTCAGGCGCTTCATGGCGGCAAGGGAGTAGCCCATCGCATAGTAGGGATCGGCGCTCTCCGGATCGCACGCCGCAGCCATCAGGCAGAAGACGATCGCATCCTCGAACCGGCTCTGTTTCGAATACCGATCCGACCGCAGAAGCAGCGATACGCGGTCCTCCTTCCGGAACCTGCCCGTCTCCTCCAGCCCGGCCACTGCCTTCGCGAGATTGCCCTGCTCGACGCGCACGAACGCGATGCGCGCCAGCGCCTCCAGCAGGTTGGGCCACTTTTGCGCGACCTCCTCGTACTCGGCCACCGCCTCGTCCGTCCGGCCCTGGCGCTCGAAGGAGACGCCGAGGGCAAGCCGGGCCTCCGGATACTCCGGCTGCAGCGCGATCGCCTTCCTCAGCGCGATCTCGGCCTCCGGAGCGAGATTGTCCAGAGAGAGCCGTGCGTGACCGAGCCGGTACCAGGCCTCCGCGTGACCTGGAGCGCGCTCCACTACATGCTCGAGCGTCTTTGCGGCGGCCTCATACCGGTGCAGCTCCGCCTGCGCGACGCCCAGCCCGAAGAGCGGCGCGTCATGCTCCGGACAGCGCTCCAGCGCGCTCTCGAACGCCTCCGCAGCCGCCGCCTGCTTCCCGCCGCGATGCAGGGCGATGCCGAGGCTGTTCCAGCTCTCCGCAGAGGTCGGATCCAGCGCCAGCGCCTTGCGAAAGGACGCAGCCGCGAGCTTCCACCGGCCGAGCAGCAGCAGCTCGTCGCCGAGCGCCACGTGCGCCTGAAGGAAATCCGGCTCGCGCGCGGCGACCTGCAGGTGACGCACCGCGGCCTGATGCCGGCCCCGGTCGCTCTCCAGGCATCCCAGGAAGTAGACCGCGCTGCGATCCCCCGGTCTCACGGCAAGAGCTTGCGAGAAGCACTCCGCCGCGCCGTCGAAATCTCCGTTCTGCTGGCGCGCAAGACCCTCCTCGATCCAGTTGTCCGCACGCGCCTCCGACGTCTTTCCCATCTCTATCTCCCCGATCTATCTCCCCGATCCGTATCCCCGATCTATCTCGCCGCGCTCTTCTCGTCGGCCAGCCGCCGCAGCGCCGATGCTGCCTGCTCCACGGCCGGGCCCCAATCCCACGGCGACCTCTGGCGGAATATCTGCATGTCCGGATACCAGTCCGTCCGCTCGCCCTCGCGCGGCCAGCGCCAGTCCGGACCCGCGGACGGCAGGAGCGCAAAAGCCCTTGCGCCTAGCGCGCCGGCAAGATGCAGCACGTCCGTATCGACTCCGATCACAAGATCCAGATGCCGAATAACCTGCGCCACTTCGGCAAGATCAGCGGAACCCGCGCCCAGGTCCACAATCCGTATCTCCTCCGGGGCGCTGTCCAGCTCGCGCGCCGGCTCGCCGCGCTGAAGGCTGAAGAGAGCCAAGCCGCGAACGGCCGCGAGCGGCGCCAGGTCGGAAATCCGGCAGGAGCGCGAGCCTTTCCAGCGCAGGCGCGTTTCCGCGCTCCAGGCCACTCCCACCTTGAAACCGCTCCTGCCGGCGTGCTCCGGAGTCCAGAGGTCCGACTCGCCGTCGGGCCATCCGAGGTAGGGAGCTGCGGCGGCGCCGGGCCAGAATGAAAGGCGGGCGCAGAGACGCGTCAGCTCGATCCGCGCGTCGGCCGGCTCGTCCGCAGGCGCCCGGCCTCGATCCGCAACAATGCATCGATCCACGCCCTCGCAGCTCTCCGCCAGACGCGCCAGCTCCGGTGGACAGACGAGCGCGATCCTGGCCTGCGAGCGACGCTTCGCCTCCGGCAGCAGGCGCAGCAGCATCAGCGCCTCCGAGACGCCCCACTCGCACGATACAAGCAGCGTGCGGCCCGGAATCGCGCCGCCATCCCAGACCGGGGCGGCATGCGGAGGCAGGCCGCATATGAGATCGCGCTCCGATGCCCAATCCTCATAGACGGCCCATCCGGCGGCGCGGTCGCCCGCCACGAGCAGCGTCTCCCAGAGGCTCTGAAGCAGCGCGCCCCGAACGCCGGGAGGCGGGTCGAGGTCGAGAGCGAACTTGCAGGCCTCCTGCGCCTCTTCGAGCCGGCCGTCAAGCCGGAGCGAGGCGCTCATGCCGATGTAGGCCGACAGATCCTCGGGCCGGATCAGGATGCAGCGCTGCCATGCCGCGGCGGCCTCCTCGAAACGGCACATCTCGTACATGGACCGGCCGAGCGTCTCCCAGGCGCATGCGCTGTCGGGATGGGAGCGCAGCACGTGCCGGAGGCAGGCGACGGCCTTGTCCGGCTGCCCGACGGCGACGTGGCACCTGGCCATGCCCTCGTATGCGCCATGCTCGCCGGGCCGCATCTTTATCGCCAGCCCGTATGCCTCCAGGGCCTCCATATAGCGCCGGGCGAGCTCCAGCGACACGGCAAGATCGTGCTGCACCTCGAAGCGTCCGGGATCGGACGCCAGCAGCGTGCGGTACGCCTCGATCGCGCCGTCGTAGTCGCCTGCGGCGTGGCGTGCGGCTATCTCCTGCTCCAGCGATTCGCCTGTTGCGGGCAGCCCAGGCGCAGCTTCCCCCGCCTCCTCTGCCGCGAGAACATCCGGCTCCAGTTTACGCGCTCCTTCAAGGTGAGAATCCATCGGATTAATTCTGGCCTATTCGCCCTGAAGCTGCAGCGTGCGCGATACCCGCGCCGCGCAGGAGGCAGGGCGCAGAGCCCGGCGATTTCGTGCTGTGCCGCACGCAGTTGCCCGGCGTGTTGACCTTTATGAGCAGGCGGACAGTAGAACGCGGATTGCTCGTTTCTAACCTGTAAAAAATACCTGAATCCGGGCGCGACCCGAAAACCCGGTATTTTTACCACCGGCAAAGGCACAAGTCTTGCTGAGTAAATTACCGGCTAGTAATTTGCTCAGGAAGAGGGCCTTCCGGGCGCCGGGCTGCGGCTACCCGAAGTTAGGCCCCACGTGGACAACGACATACCGGAGAGTAGTAACAAGCCGCTGCGGCAGCCAGGCATGACGCGCGGGCCGACCCACCCTTGTCTGGCAGCGCAACTTTGCTGCAGAGCACGACTCCGGCAACTGGCGGAGGCAAGAAAGAAACATGAATATTCGTAACGTACCCATGCGTCAGAAGTCCTTCGTGCTGGGCGCCGCGACTCTCGGCGCTCTAGCAGCAACAGGCGCGGATGCTCAGATTTACACGTCCGCAACCTACTCCGTGACGCCGGGATCCGCTATGGTGACTGGCAACGCGGGCCAGTCCACCGGCGCGTTCATCTCGGACGGACAGGTACTCTCGGCCACCGTCACCGGCACATCGGCGCCGGTCACGGTCACCGGATTGCCGTTGTTCAATCCGGCCAACTATCACAGCGGCAATCCGAACTTCACGGTTCCGGATCTGCTGGGCGTTACTCTCTCGCTCTCGTCGGCGATTAGCTTCGCGCAGCAGGTCGTCGCCGCAGCGAACTACATCGGCATCATGAGCGTGTCGATGTACGCCAACCCGTTCAGCGGCTCGCTCGTTCTGACCCAGCCGAGTCTACCAACCATTACGCAGACCGTGGCGCCGGGAACGCCCAACACGAGCACGATTCTGTTTGCGTTCATCTTCGCTCAGACTGCGTCGACCACGCTCTCCTACAGCACGGCGGCCAGCGACGGCTCGTCCGGCATCACGGGTCCGGGAGTCTCGGCGTTCATCGGTACCGGCAACGTCCAGAACCTGTCGCTTAAGACGATGGACGACTCAATGGTCGCCATGTCGGCTATAGGAATCGGCGATCTTTCCTATTCGCTGGCGGCTTTCTACGCCCAGAACGCCAGCACGACGGTCTCGATCACGTACAACCTGGCCTATCTGCACTCTGCGCCGGCCCCCGGGGCGCTCGCGGTATTCGCGCCCGGCGCAGGCATGTCTCTTCTCGCACTGCGTCGCAGGCGCCGGGCCGCCTGACAGGCACGCACCGAGGTTCATTTTGGGCGGAAGCGCGACTTACTCGCGCTTCCGCCCCTTTTTATGCGGCCGGTCGGACAAATTGTTGCTCGTCTGCCCGCAAAAATACCTGTGGCGGCGCCATGCACACTCCAATAATCCCTAATGAGGCCGCCCGCCTGTCATGCCGCTCGCTCACAGTTCACATTTAGTTGATCTCTCTTGGTGGCGCGGCGTGTCGTTTGAACAGCAATGCGGC
>Ga0181529_10006755_pt1 | contig 11569 bp, 9 predicted proteins | sample PEATcosm2014_Bin_36_FD_119763 | JGI IMG/M metagenome (GOLD analysis project Ga0181529, IMG submission 119763) | Peatland microbial communities from MTU Mesocosm Facility, Houghton, MI, USA - PEATcosm2014_Bin10_30_metaG | ecosystem: Environmental > Terrestrial > Soil > Wetlands > Peat | place... | reverse complement strand
TAAGCGCGTCTTCTTCGCGATCCGCGAGGACGGCTCCCTCCTCTGCCATCTTTGTCTTCTTTTTTGCTTCGTATTCGATGTAATCTGAATGTATCAGAAGAAGTCGCATTGCTTCATCTCCAAACCGGAACGATTATCCGTATAAAATGGGATCTTAAGGTATATACCCTCATTGCCCCCGGCACCCTGATGACCCCCGGCATTTCCACGGGAATTCCCCTATTTTTTATTCCCGGGATACCGGGAGAGAGTCGCCTGCCGCTGGTCGAGGTACTTAGCATCGATCTTTTTGTCGTACGGGTTTTCTGCCCGCTCGGTCGTGTAAAAGACGAGCTGGCCGATCGGCATCCCGGCATACACTTTTACCGGCCGTGCGTTCACGTTTGCCATCTCTAACGTAATCGTACCCCGGAAACCGGCATCGATCCAGCCACCGGTCTGGTGAAGGGTGACGCCAAGCCGTGCGATGCTCGACTTGCCTTCGATTGTCGCAACGATGTTGTCCGGCAGGCCGATACTCTCAAGGGTTTCAGCGAGCACGAACTGTCCCGGCACGAGGACAAAGGAGTCGGCGTGAGTCTCGCCCACATCGGCGGTTACGCTCGCCTTGTCGTACGGGTCGATGACCTGTTCACCCGGGTTGTACCAGACAAAATGGTTACCCAGTCGGATGTCGACCGAGTTTGGCTGTACAAGTTTTGGGTCGTACGGATCGATTTTTATGTGGCCCCGGGCGATGCGGTCCCGGAGCTGCCAGTCCACGAGAATCATTGGATTACCGGGTTGGCGTTGATCGGTGATAATTTCTCTTGGGACCGGTTTTCTGCTTATGTGGATCAGATCAGGTCATGGACAAACCTGACTGCCGTGACCGGTTGCATAAAACATTCGGACTCCATTTTAGCCCTCACGCAGGAATCATTGGCGACCCCACTTCCAGTACCTTTCTGTTTTCCCCAGTATCCATCAATGACTCACCCTAATCCGGGCTCAATCTGGCCACCGATTGCCTCTTGGCAGACCAAAAAAAGCCCGTATCGGGCCCCGTTTAAAAATAACCCCAAATATGCCGTATTTTCGCAATCGGACGAAATATAACGGACACGATAATGCGGTTTTTTTGGCAGATCTCATGCGAAATTGCCACTTGTGCGATCCGTAAAATGACCGCTGCCAGAACGCGAATATGAGGCTGTAAAAGGCATTATATGGGGCTCAATTTGGGCGTATTTCGGGAAACAGGGACTTATGCATTGCCAGATTTTTCCTGCCGCAAATCAGACCGTTTTACGGGCTTATTTCAGAGGCTCAAAACGAGTGGGATACCCGGCGCCCGATCCTGGGACAAAAATATTTTCTCTCACTTCCTCACCACGTACCCCCGCATCGTAAGCTCCCGGATCACCATCTCGTCCCACCGTGAATCGTCCGGTTCCCGGACCGGGTCAATGCACTTCTCGAAAATCCGGGTCACCAGCGGATCTTCAGAGCAGAGATATCGCGAGAACATGATCCGGCCAACCCGCCGGCCGGATCTGTTGATAATGAGCATCCGCCAGCAACCATAGTCCCGGCAGATATCGGGCCGGGTCAGGTGCACCGTGCAGAACGCTTTTTCCGAACCCGGCTGGTGACGGAAGAACGGGCAGGCTTCAGGGAGCGTGGCAAAGATGCTCCTGTCGTCAAAAAGGGCGTGCTTGTCGGTATCGACGCTCACGACATCAGACTCATTCGTGTACCGGTTGAAGACCACGAACTCGTAGTTTCCGTGATCCTCGGTGATACTGTGCACCAGCCCCAGGTGGCTGCAGCACTCCCCGCACTGCTGGCACTCAAACACCATGTGTACCCGGTTCTCCTGTTCCGGAATGTGCCGTCTGCCATCTTAATAGCAATGATGCCCTGGTGGTCAAGGATACTAAAAAATGTGGATATAATCGTTTTAATTTGATCCTTTATATTCGTCAGGAGTATGTCATGCCTAGAACTTTGGTTCTATACCATACCGAAAGTCCGCTTGCGATGGCAAAAAGAATGACGATAACGATGGTAAGTGCGGGCTGACTGTCAGGATGCACCACCATATTGAGGTATATAACCAATCCCTCCAAAAGGGTAAGACCGACTACCATCATTGGTAAGTTATACTTCGTTCGCGTCATGCTATCTTCAATAGTGGTCAAGGACATTTAAAATTGTGAGGTATTCTCCCAGAATAGTATCCACATGTTTAGTTGTCCCTCTCCACTAGTCTCTCACACCTGCCGGAAACCGGGGGACTTCGCATTCCTTTAAAAAAAACTATAGGTCTCGCCAACATTTATACCGGTCCGACGCCAACAGGTTCGTACTTCATGGATATATTTTCCATTCTCCTGATCATCGCCGGGCTCTGCCTGTTCGAGACGATCACGAGCATCGACAATGCGATCATTAACGCCGAGGTTCTCTCGACAATGTCGCAGAAAGCCCGGCGCTGGTTTTTGGTCTGGGGACTCCTGTTTGCTGTTTTTGTGATCCGGGGCGTGCTGCCGTGGCTGATCGTCTGGATGTCCAATCCGACCCTCGGGCCGATCGGGGCGCTCACCGCAACATTCTCCAGCGATCCTGCCGTTGTATCGGCAATCGAACGATCCGCCCCTGTTCTCCTGATCGGCGGCGGCACATTCCTGATCTTCCTCTTCTTCCACTGGCTCTTTTTAGAGGAGAAGGCATTTGGTATAAGGGGAGAGCGTTACATCGCAACAAAAGGCATCTGGTTCTTTGCCGTCGTATCCATCCTCCTTGCCGCCATCGTCTGGCTGGCACTCGGGAAAAACCCGATGATGGCATTCGGGGCTGTGATCGGGTCAACCGCGTTTTTTATCGTCCACGGGTTCCGGCAGAACGCCGAAGAACAGGAAAGAAAGATGATCTCGGGCGACATCTCGGACCTCAGCAAGATCTTCTATCTGGAGATCATCGACGCCACCTTCTCCATCGATGGGGTGCTGGGCGCATTTGCCTTTACGATGGCAGTCCCGCTCATTATTCTTGGTAACGGCATCGGGGCATTGATCGTCAGGGAAATAACGGTCAGGAACGTGGACTCGATTAAAAAATACCGGTACTTGAAAAACGGTGCGATGTACTCGATCTTCTGCCTCGGTATCATCATGGTCTTCGACAGTTTTGGCTTTGGGATTCCGGCTTTTATCTCTCCCGTTATCACGTTCGGGGTCGTCGGGTTCTTCCTGTTTAAGTCCATCAGGGCCAGACCGACCGGGGATACTGCATGAGACCGGAAGGCATCGTCATCCATTGTGGGAAATGACCGTACTTTAGCGCGACCCGTATGACCGGACATGGTCGCGGGCGCGGCGGTATGGATCAGAGACAGGGCTTTTCTCATCGTACATCCGCATGTCCTCCCGATCGTACTGTTTCCGGTCCTCTCCAACCGGGCAGACCTTGATACAGCACCCGCACGGTGAGAGGTACCGGCGGTGCAGTTCCTCCGAACGTACTGCACAGGCAGTCTTGTCCGTGAGTTCCTCCGGGTACCCGCCCCCGGGAACAGCGGCTACCGGGCAGACCCTGACGCACCGTCTGCACCGGATGCAGAGTGGTTCTTCGAAAACCGGATCGGCAGGGAGTTCGGCGGTCGTAAAAATCGAGGCAAACCTGACCCGGGGGCCGTACCGGGGGGTCAGGAGCATGTTATTGAGACCGAAGTTTCCGAGGCCTGCACAGTACGCCGCGTGTCGGTGAGAAAAGAAGGCGATCGGTTTCTCTTTGAGGACATCAATCGACCCGTACCCGTCCCGTGGTACCCAGACCGAAGGGTAGCCTTTCTCGGTAAGGAAGGTGGCGATGCGATACCCGCAGGAGTCAAGCCCGGAATTGACCGTCCGGTACAGCTCGTGATACCAGATTGAGGGGGAGGTATCCACGATCGGCAGGCTGACCGGAAACCCGATCACGATCACGGTTTTTGTCCCGGGAAAGACAGATGCAGGCCGGAACGCCTCCGGCACCCACGGTTCGAATGGAGGATCGTCCCAGCGATCTGCCGGGGCAAACCCGACCAGCGGGATGTCCATGCCGCTGCATTTCCTGATGATCTGACGCCGGAGGATCGTGCTCATGGATCAACGGTTGCATGGGTAAGGATAAGAGGGTTTGTTCCCACGCCGGATATTCCCCGTCTCCTGATCCGTATCTCTCTCATGAATGACCCGGTTGTCACAGCATGGCACCGGTCCTTTACCGGGTCAGATACATTTCAGAACCATAGCCAAAACACATGCAGAACCACAAAATCATTGACGTGTTCGAATGTCACCAGACTATTCGCCGGTAATGGTACAGACCACCGTCCTTTCGCGGCCCGCGTTTACATCCAGTTCGAGAAGAACAATCTGCTGCCATGTCCCGCAAGAAAGATTTCCGCCCGCGACAGGGATCGTAAGTGAGGGCCCGACAAGGGCCGCTTTCACATGGGAACGCCCGTTGCCATCACCCCACTTCGTATTGTGGGCATAGTCTGCATGGTCTGGAGCGAGCACCTCAAGCGCCCGGCTGAGATCCGCAAGCGCACCTGGCTCATACTCGATCATGGTGAGCGCGGCAGTCGAGTGCTGTACGAACAGGTGCACGAGCCCATCCTGTATGGCACTCTCGCGGACAGCAGCTGCCACTTGCGGTGTCAGGTCGATGATCTCCCTTTCGCGTCGGGTTGAGACATGGATGACGTTCCTGAACATGGAATCACACCTTCCTGTTTAGTAGAGAATCAGATAATTTTCATATCGTTACGGTCAGCGAGTTCACGACGACCTGCGTTTTCTGGTCCGTAATGTACACAATCCAGACTCCTGATGGCATATCCTTGATCGCCCCGGATCCGTTTTTTGCAAGAAGAGTTGCAATATCATCGGTCACAAGGAAGCGTGAACCATCATAGTAAATGGTTGCTGTCTCCCCTTTGACCCAGGGATTGCCGGTCAGGATAGATGAGGGGTATACCATGATTTTGTCGCGGTGTGGTGACTCAAGAGTAAAAAAAACACCGGATGCTGTTCCCGGTACTGAAAGGTTGGAGAAGGCCACAGGCTCGCCTTCCATGTGGTACAGGCTGATGACAGATATGTTTGTGTACGGGGATGTGCTCTTTGCCTGAACGGCAAACACCGGGGGTTTTAAGAGGAGAGAATCAACAAAACCACTCGAAACCACAAAGATAATGATCGCCACGGCACTGATCAACAGGGCAATGAGGAAGAGACCATATATTTCGGTCAGTGCATGGTCACGGTGCAGGAGTGTCAAGTGATCAGTCCGTAGACGATTCTTGGGAAAGACACCTGAAATAAGTTCTGATCAGGATCCCGCTGGAAAACTACCGGAAAAAAGGGATGGCGATTACGGTGCAGCAGGTGCATCGGAGTCTGGTTCATCTATAATGTCAGACTCCGGCTGCACGATAGCAACACCGACCACTTTGTCGTTCTCGTCAAGGCGCATGATCCGGACACCTTTTGTCCCCCGCCCGACGATCCTCACTTCGCTCACCCGGGTCCGGATGACGACCCCTGCTGCCGTCATCACCACAATCTCATCAGTGTCCGAGACTGCACGGGACATAATGACGACCGCTTCACGTTCGAGCAGGATATTTCGGACGCCCATCGTTCCCCTCGCGTGCCCGCGGAACTCGTCAAATTCAGACCTCTTCCCGAAACCGACATCGGATATGGTGAGCAGGTGATCTTTTTCAAGCAGGGTGACTGCGACAACCGTATCCCCGCCCCGCATTTTCATACCTCTCACCCCATACGCATTCCTTCGGACAGTCCGCACGGTCTCCTCATGGAACCGGAGGCTCTGGCCAAACCGGGAGGTGAGCACGAGTTCATTCGTGCCGTTTGTCGCGATCACCTCAACCAGTTGATCATTCTCCCTCAGCTTGATCGCGTTTGTCCCGACCGACCGGGGGAATGAGAACTCGGTCTGGGGCATCTTGATGACTTGTCCGAGTTTTGTTGCAAAGAGGAGGAACCGGTCCTCGCGGAACTCGCGGATTGGGATCACGGTCGTCACGATCTCCTCTTTTAAGTTTAGGAGGTTCACTATCGGTTTGCCCTTTGCCACCCGCGAACTCTCGGGTATCTCGTACACCTTGAGCCAGTAAACCCTGCCGAGGTTCGTGAAGCAGAGCAGGTAGTCCTTCATCCCGGCAACAAATATCGAATCGACAAAGTCCTCCTCTTTGGTGGTCATGCCGGTGATACCCTTGCCACCCCGACGCTGTTTGCGGTAGGTGTCAAGATCGATGCGCTTGATGTAATTTGCCGTGGTAATGGAGACGAGCACGGTCTTGTCCTCGATCAGGTCTTCGGTGGTGAGGTCGCCGGTCGCGCTTGCGATCTGCGTCCTCCGCTTATCACCGAACTTCTCGGAGATCTCGGTAGTCTCCCGCCGGATCTCGTCTTTTATCGTGGCTTCGCTTGAGATAAGTGTGGTGAGACGCTGGATCTCTGCTGCAAGCCCGGTTTTTTCATCGGTTATTTTCTGCTGCTCAAGAGCCGCGAGACGGCGCAGCTGCATCTGAAGGATCGCATTTGCCTGCGGTTCGTCAAGCCCGAACCGGGAGATGAGCGTGAGCCGGGCATTCTCGACCGTGTCTGACCCCCGTATCGCGGCTATCACTTCATCGATCCGTGCGAGTGCGAGGAGGAGACCTTCGAGGATGTGGACTCTCTCCTGGGCTTTCTTGAGATCAAACTCAGAACGGCGCCGGATCACTTCTATCCGGTGCTGGACAAACGTGGCAAGAAGGCCGTGCAGGGTGAGCACCCGGGGCTGGCCATCCACAATGGCAAGGTTGATCACCGAGAAACTGGATTCGAGCGCCGTGTGACGATAGAGATTATTCAGGATGACCGGTGCCATCGTGCCTTTCCTGAGCTCGAAGACGACCCGTATACCTTCCTTGTCAGACTCATCCCGGAGATCGGAAATGCCATCGAGCCGTTTCTCTTTTACCATGTTTGCAATGCCCTCGATCCACTGAGCCTTGTTCACCTGGTACGGGAGTTCGGTGACGATGATCCGGTCGCCCCGGTTGCCACCCTCTGACTCTTCGATCGTCGCCACTCCGCGGACGACAACCCGGCCCTGACCGGTCATGTAGGCATTCTTTACTCCGTCAGTGCCCATCATGATACCGCCGGTCGGGAAATCCGGGCCCGGCAGAACTCTCATGAGTTCGTCTACGGGAACCTCAGGGTTTTCGAGGTATTTTATGACCGCTGCACAAACCTCGCGGAGGTTGTGGGGCGGCATCTTTGTCGCCATACCTACCGCGATGCCGTCAGTACCGTTCACAAGAAGTTCCGGTATTTTCGCGGGGAGCACGGTCGGTTCCTTGAGGGATTCATCGTAGTTGGGAACGAAGTCAACCGTCTCCTTCTCGATATCCTTTAACATCTCCTCGGCAAAGGGGGTAAGCTTGACTTCGGTGTACCTGCTTGCTGCCGCAGAGTCGCCATCGATTGACCCGAAGTTTCCCTGCCCCAGCACGGGCATGTACCGGTAGGAGAAGGGCTGAGCCATCTTGACAATCGTGTCGTAGATGGATGAGTCGCCGTGCGGGTGGAACTTCCCCATCACTTCACCAACGACCCTCGCACTCTTTTTCGTGGGCTTGTCAGAGGTATTACCCATCTCCCACATGGCAAAGAGTGACCGGCGGTGGACGGGTTTGAGACCGTCCCGGGCATCGGGGATCGCACGCCCGATGATGACACTCATCGCGTAGTTGATATACGCGACCTTCATCTCTTTTTCGATACTGATGGGCTCGACCCGGTGGGTAATCGGACCGGATGCGGGGGGCATGTCACCTTCAGATGTCAAGGTTGGTCACCTCCTTCGCGTGGCGCATGATGAACTCTTTTCGTATGTCTACGTCCTTTCCCATCAGCGTCTTGAAGATCTCGTTTGCTTCCATGGCATCCTCGATATTGACCTGCCGGAAGATCCGGTGCTCGGGGCTCATGGTCGTATCCCAGAGCTGCTGTGCATTCATCTCACCAAGACCCTTGTACCTCTGGACGGAGACACCCTTCTCTCCCATATCTGCAGAGAGTTTTTTCATGTCCTCTTCGGTAAACGCGTATTTTTCCTCTTTTCCCCGTGCGATACGGAAGAGAGGAGGCTGGGCGATATACACATACCCCGCCTCGATGACTTTGAGCATGTACCGGTAGAAGAAGGTCAAAAGGAGCGTCCGGATATGTGCACCATCGACATCGGCATCGGTCATGATCACAATGTGGTGGTATCGTGCCCGCTCGACATCGAACTTATCACCGATACCGGTCCCGATCGCGGAGATCAGGGTCTGGATCTCGGCGTTCTTTAATATCTGGTGCTCGCCGGCCTTTTCCACGTTGAGGATCTTTCCGCGGAGGGGAAGGATGGCCTGGAACTTTCTGTCCCGGCCCTGCTTTGCGCTGCCACCTGCCGAATCCCCTTCCACGATATAAATCTCGCTTTTCTGGGGATCGCGTTCCGAACAGTCTGCAAGCTTGCCGGGGAGGCCGGAGCTCTCCAGAGAACTCTTGCGGCGTGCGAGTTCCCGTGCGTTCCGCGCTGCCTCGCGTGCCTTTGCTGCCGAGAACGCTTTTTCGATAATGATGGCAAGCACTTTCGGGTTCTCGTCAAAATACTGGCTGAGCGCCACATAGATGAGCGAATCCACGATGCCCCGGATATTGCTATTTCCCAGACGCATCTTGGTCTGGCCCTCGAACTGGGGATTTGCCATCTTGACCGAGATCACCGATGTCATACCCTCACGGACATCCTCGCCCCGGAGCGTAAGGGTCGCATTCTCTTTTATGAGGTTATTGCGCTTTGCGACCGTGTTGATGGCCCGGGTGATCGCACTCCGGAACCCTTCGAGATGGGTGCCGCCCTCACGGGTGTTGACGCTGTTGACATAGGAATACACCTTCTCATCGTATCCCGTTGTGTACTGGAGGGCGACCTCGATCTCGACCTTATTTTCGGGGTCTTTCTGGGTGATATCGATGGGGACGGGGTGGAGGCATTCTGTCCCTTCGTTTAAGTATTTCACGAACTCCGATAGCCCGCCCGTGCAGTAAGAAGCACGGGCGCCGGTCCGTTCATCCGCAATACTGATAGTAAGGCCGGCATTTAAGAATGCCAGCTCGCGGAGCCGGGTGGCAAGGGTGTCATAATCGAACGTAACGGTCTCGAATATGGTCGCATCGGGCCGGAAGATGATCCTGGTCCCCGTAAGTTTCTGGCCGAACTCTGAAAAGAAACGGGTACGGTCTTCTGCTTCGGTATCGACGGGTGCAACAGGCACTGCCGGTTCAACGGGCGAGGCAGGTGCTACAGGTTCTGCAGGACCGGACAGGCTCTGCTGGACGGTTACATGCACGGAGCCCCGGGTAAACGCTGCCGGTGCGCCGTACCACTGCTGGTACCGGATGAATGCTTCATTGAGAGTCTCTTCCCGCTGCGTGATGGGACCAGTGGGGATTCCCCGGGCAAAATGCATCTCATAGATATTGCCATTCCGGTAGACGCGGGCAGCAAGGTTCGCGGAAAGGGCGTTTACTACCGAGACGCCGACCCCGTGAAGACCTCCCGAGACCTGGTACGTGGCCTTGTCAAATTTGCCACCGGCATGGAGGACGGTGAGTACCACTTCGAGAGCGCTCTTATGGTTCTTTTCCATCGTATCAACCGGGATGCCCCGGCCATTGTCCTCAACCGACAGCGAACCGTCACCGTTGATAACAACGGAGATTAAGGTACAGAACCCGGCAAGCGCTTCATCTATGGAATTGTCCACGACCTCGTACACAAGATGATGGAGCCCCCGGGTATCGGTGCTCCCGATGTACATTGCAGGGCGCTCGCGTACTGGTGTGAGCCCTTCAAGTATTGTGATGTGGGATGCATCGTAGGTATCAGTCAAAGGAAACCTCCTTTTAAAAAATCAATAAAAAAATTTCCTGAAATCAGCACAATAATTATTGGTGTTGAAACAATAAAACCCTACGGTCAAAAAAATTCAGGCGTAAAGATTAAGAGGAGCAACCGAAATTTTCATGAGGAAAACATTTTAGGGATTCCGGTACCCGCCTTTTGGAACACGGATCACAAAACGCGTGGTCGCCATGTCACCGGTTTCCTCGATGACAATACCGGTCATATCGAGGATCTCCCGGATAAAAAAGAGGTTGGGACCGGACGTTTTTGCCGGAGCCCAGACAAACAGGGACTCTTTCTGGTCAGGAGGGACACCGGTTCCTGATTTTTGCAGCATGAGCGTGAGGCCTCCTGCAGTCTCTGCATGGGATATCTGGACCGGTTCCGTGATCCCACCATGAGTATAAAGGTATTCCATCAGATGCGTGAGCCCTTTTTCCAGCAGCGGATCGGAAAGGATCTCGAGCCGGTCCATATTCGTCATGTGTCTGATAAGGATGGGCGGGAGATGCGATATCGCATACAGCAGCACCCCGGAAAAGTTCTGCCAGCGGGGGATCTGGACCCCGAGTTTCTGGTAATTTTCTGCTAATTCAATCTGTCCCTGGATCTCACCGGTGGTGTTCTGGAGTTTGTCCAGTACCGAGATCTCCTCAGGATGCTTTGCAATCTGCCGGAGCACCTCGAGATATGCCCGCACAATGAAGATCTTGCTTTTGATATCCATGCGGGTCAGTGAGTTGATCAGATTGAGTTTTTTCTGGGTTGCAACAAGCGCACGCTCATACCGGATCCGTTCGCTGATATCGCGGGCAACGATCACGCCATAACTCTGTTTGTCGAATGTAACAAAACGTATCAGGAGCTCAACCGGGATCAACCCACTCTGTGCTGTGCAGAGGGTGGTTTCGATCTTCTCCTGCGTCCCGCTGACAGCAGCCTTTGAGAATGCCTTCCGGAACTGTTCGCATTTCTCGGGAGCAAGAAGTGTGAATATTTCCATACTGAACAGCTGGGCGGTGGTGTACCCCAGCTGGGCACAACTGGAATGGTTTGCATCCACACACCGGTTCTCCGGGGTCTGCACCATCAGGATCATATCGTTGGTTTCATCGATAAGGGCCCGGAACCGTTCGAGTTCCAGAAGCCGTTCCTGGAGAAGAGGATAATAACTTTTGTGGAGCGAGGTCTCCCCCATCCCGATGATCCGTTCCCTCAGTTGTTCCCGCTCATCCGGTTGTTCAGAGGGCTGATTCATAGAGTGCCTCGATCTCGCTTTTCATAGGATTCCTGGGGTTGGTCGCCATGCAGACATCATGCATCGCCTGTTTGGCAAGGAGCGGGATCACCTCTTTTTTCACCCCGAGAGCCCCGAGGGTCTGCCCGACACCAAGGGCGGTGCGGAGCCGGTGGATTTCTGTACAAATCATCCCGGCCCGCTCCTTTTGAGATACAGTGTATACGGGGCAGCCCATCGCTTCACCGATACTGTCGTACCGGTCCGGTGCTGAAGCATAATTGTACATAATGACCGTTTCCAGCAGGAGGGCATTGCATT
>Ga0181529_10006754_pt1 | contig 11570 bp, 8 predicted proteins | sample PEATcosm2014_Bin_36_FD_119763 | JGI IMG/M metagenome (GOLD analysis project Ga0181529, IMG submission 119763) | Peatland microbial communities from MTU Mesocosm Facility, Houghton, MI, USA - PEATcosm2014_Bin10_30_metaG | ecosystem: Environmental > Terrestrial > Soil > Wetlands > Peat | place... | reverse complement strand
TTCTGCATTGCGAAGAGATAAGGGTGCGCCATGTTCCATCGAGCAAATTCAACGCTCCCAGGCTCCAATGTTTCAGTCGGCCCGCTGGATGGAGCAATATGAAGCAAATCAATAGTCCCATGCGCAATCACAAATAGGCAGACGAACAGCAGCATGAGAACCAGAACCTGCAACTTCCTTTTCGAATTGCAGTGCAGACAGACAAGAAAATATGCAAAAGCATTCGGGATGAAAATAAAAAACGCCTGAACAGCGCCCCCTGCCCAATGCACCCCGATAAGTACGGACAGCAGGACAGCAATCGCCAACCCAACCAAAGCCAGTGACTGGAGTGTCTTCGGGAGAAATGATTTCATCAGCGCGGGCAGTGAGACCAAGACGACCATCGCCGCAAGAATTTGCTCGGTATGTATTTCGGTCGCCAGCCCCCCAAATACGGTGGTCGTCCCGAGGTATGCTACGACGAAATAGAAAACGGATAAGACGAATCCCATTGTGAGTGGCCTAAGCAAACAGGCTGGCTGAAGAAGAATAACACCAAATGGCGTCGGGGCTATTCGTTTGGATAGCTCCGAAGAAAGGGGAGCCTGTAACCCGCCCGTGCATTTCTACGCCGTATTGTAGCAAAGACACAATAGTTCAGTGGACCAGCAGGGGTAGAAGCCATGATACCATGGCATTCAAGCGAGGGAAGCGAGGTTAAAGGCTAGAGAACGAGCACCAGGGAATTGGGGATAAGTGGGAACAAATCCAGGGGTCGTGTATCAATGACGAGAAAGCTTTCCATTCTTGCACTGTTGCTTGCATTCACTAGTCCGATGCTTGCTAAGACATTCTACATTGCGGCGAGCGGCGGCTCGGACTCGCACCCTGGCACATTGTCAAAGCCGTGGGCCACATTCAACTACGCTTTGAGCGTGATGATTGGAGGCGATACGTTGATTGTGGGCGATGGCATTTATAACCAGGTGATTCTTCCCAAGGCCCGCAATTCCGGGACTGCCAAAGCGTACACCATCATCAAGGCGCAGAACGATGGAAAGGTCACAGTGGATGGCAGCAAAGTTTCACCAGTGCCCAACGCCACATTGTTCATGTACGACCTAAGATACATTCAAGTTGAAGGACTCCGAATTGCGGGCAACCCCTCAGGCCCCAAAGGCCTAAGTCCGATTGGCGTTCAGGGGTCAGATCATATCAAGCTGATCCGGCTGGCTGGGTACAATGCGCCTTGTGAGGGAAATGCCAACGTGTTTTCAATTGGCCCCGGATCGAGCTATGTCCTCGTGGAGGACTCCTATGCCTGGGGATGCGCGCGCTATAAGTTCGAGGTCTACCAGTCCGACCATGTGATCTTGCGCCGCGATGTGGCGCGCCACGATTACCACGACAACACGGGATGGCCGGAACGGATTCTGGGATGGGGAAGGCAATGCGGTCTCTTCGTAAATTACGACGGAACTGAAAACATCTTTCAGAATGATATTGCCATCGACAGCGGAGATGATAACAATGATACCGGCATTCTCTGGGGAGGATTCTGGAGCGAAAATAATCGTTACGCGAAAAATGACATCGAGGTGGAAGGTTCCATCTTCCTCAACCTGCACGGGCTTGCCGCGATTCAAGATGCCAAGGAAGAAGGTACCCACATCTTCACGAACGACGCAATATGGGACAGCCGAGGCGGTTTTGAGTATGGCTACGAAGCTGGTTCTGGCCTGCCGCCAACCATGCTGGCAGATCATCTAACCATCGGCAACATCTCGGGGACCGCGCAGGATACAAGTCATGTGTGGGGTGTTGGAGCTGAGAATGGTTCTAAATTCTCCGATTTCAAGAGTCAAATGGTTAAGAATTCAGTCATCCAGCAAGCCGAATCCTTCGGCGTGGGCGACTATGTTACTTCCGACTACGATGTGTTTTACAAGAACAAGGCGAATTACGGAACCACCTACTATAAAGGGAATGTGCCCGTTGCCGGAGCACACGACCGAACGGTGAATCCGCAACTGAAGTACATCACCCGGGCGGAGGCCGGATCGCCCTTGATAGGTACGGCATCGGATGGTGGCAATATCGGCGCAACGATTCTCTACGAAATCGGCGAGTCCGGAACGCTGTGGGGCGACGCTGGATATGACACCGTCACATCGACCTCGCTTTGGCCCTTTCCGAATGAAGCGGCAATCAAAACCGACATGGCCTCTTACAACGGACCTGGGCCAGCGGGCGCACGCGGATTTGCGGCGCCGGGAGTTGGTCTTTACGGAGGACCCATAACGCTTACCAGCTACATTTGGGAGTATCTTGGCTATCCCTGCCCCGCCGATGTTTGTGTAGGAACAAAGCCTTCGAGCGTCACAGTGTCTCGCTCGACGGCCAGTGTTGCAACCGGGCACGCACAGTAGGAGACATTTCAGCGACTCAACCATTTCCGATTGCGTGAGTAGGCAAGAGTGCTCGATACTCCATGCAATACCTTGGTTGTCATGCAGTCGCGGTTGTCCGGAAGCTATAGAAGGATTCGAGGCGAACCCACAGGTATGGGCAGCGCGGGAACGCCGCGGTGGGAATGCTGGTTCAGGAAAGGGATCTCAGAATGAAAGTGCTACACGTAGTTGGAGCGCGGCCAAATTTCATGAAAGCGGCTCCCGTTTATCGTGCGCTGGCTGATCAGGGGCACGAGCAGATACTCGTACATACAGGCCAGCATTATGACGCGCTGATGTCGGACGTATTTTTCAAAGCATTGGGAATCCCAAATCCCGATGAAAGTCTGAATGTTGGATCGGGATCGCACGCGCAACAAACCGCGGCAATTATGAGTCGATTTGAGCCGGCTGTCCTCACGCATAAGCCGGACATCGTGCTTGTCTATGGCGACGTAAATTCTACTGTAGCGGCGGCACTGGTATGTTCCAAGCTTGGCATTCGCGTGGGACACGTCGAGGCAGGCCTGCGCTCATTTGATCGCACGATGCCAGAAGAGATCAATCGCCTGGTTACTGACCAACTCGCGGACATTCTCTTTACCCCTTCGGCCGATGGCAATGAAAATCTGGCGCACGAAGGCGTTGACAAGGGAAAGGTATTTCTTGTCGGCAACGTAATGATTGACACTCTGATTCAGTTCCTTCCGAAGGCGGATGAAGTATTTCCGCAACTTAAGGCAGAGCTATCCCTGGATTCATTTGGACTAGTTACGCTGCATCGTCCATCGAATGTCGACGACGAATCGACGTTTTTGCCGATGTTGCAGGCGCTTGACAAGTTAAGCAGGGAACTTCCCTTGATCTTTCCTGTCCATCCAAGGACGCGCCAAAAGTGGTCGGCCCAGCTGGAAAAGTGTAACCCAAATCTTCGAGCCATCGAGCCTTTGGGATATCTTGAGTTTCTTGCACTTCAAAAGAATGCGAAAGTCGTCATCACGGACTCGGGCGGGATTCAAGAGGAAACCACATATTTGGGAACGCCATGCCTCACCCTGCGCGAAAACACAGAGCGGCCAATCACTGTGACTCTTGGAACAAATGTCTTGATAGGGCGCGATTGGAAATTGCTAGAGGAAAAGTTTCATGAGGCGCTGCGTAGCGATCACAGGCATAAGGGCCGTCCACCTCTATGGGATGGCAAAGCATCGGAACGGATTGCCGAAATTCTTACTCGGCAGACTCTTTAGCCTGACATCTTTATCAGCGCCAAAGGGGCTAACTGCAAGGGATATTGGAGTCTTTGACAGGCACGAGAAACGTGTTTGATACTCAAATATGGCCGGTTGCTTTCTGCTCAACTTCTGTATGTTATGGCAACATAGGAAGGGAAAGTGATTTCATGAAGTTTCCCCGACACGCAGAGACTTGGCTTATGCCGTATTTGAAGGACCGCTTGCGAAGGATCGCGCGGCCCGCAAGGCCAAAACGCGCCTGGGTTGCCATTACCGATCACTATGAACCACTGGGCATGGGCGCATCTGTTGAAACCGCCCTTAGCCGCATCGCGCAGTGGCGAGAGAAATGGCCACGCATCGCCGATGCCGCTCCCAGGGACGCGGTGGGCCAGTGCCCCCAATACACTTTCTTCTACCCGCAGGAAGAGTACCGGCGCGACCTGCTCGACGGCATTGCGGAGATGGTCCGCATCGGGGTCGGCGATCTGGAAGTGCATATACACCACGACAACGAGCAGCGCGATTCCTTCATGCGGAAAGTAACAGAGTACTGTCGCCGCCTGACAGATGACCACGGTCTGCTTCGTCAGCAAGACGGCAGAACAGTATTCGGCTTCATCCATGGCAACTGGGCTCTGGACAACTCGCGTCCGGATGGCAAGTGGTGCGGCCTGAATGGCGAGATTGCCTTACTGCGCGATCTTGGCTGCTACGCCGATTTCACCATGCCCTCTGCTCCTTCGGTGACCCAGGGGCGCGTGCTAAACCAGATTTATTGGTGTACAAACAACTCTGGCAATCGTCCCAAATCCTTCGATCGCGGAATCGAAGCCACGGTTGGCGGCGGCAGGCGGGGCGACCTGCTGATGATTACAGGGCCGTTCGGCCTGCGATTCGGCGGACGGCTTGTGCCGCGGATGGAAACCGGCGAACTTGCCGGCTACGATCTGCCGACGCCCTCGCGAGTGAGCCAGTGGTTCGATCTGGCGCCGGCCATCGGCGAAGACATTTTCGTGAAGCTCTATACCCACGGCGCGCAGGATAGAAATCTCGGACCGCTGCTAGACGGAGGCCTCGCCAATCTATTCCATTGGCTCGCGGAAGAAGCTCGCCGAAGAGGTATCGAGATACACTGGGCTACGGCCTGGCAGATGTACCAGGCTGTCGATGCGCTGATTCATGGCCGCAAACTTACCATGCCGTGCGGCGTCGGCGAGACCTCGCGAGCATGACGCGGCCGTTCCCAAACCGCGTGGCTCGTGCCTGAGAGTTATCTGGGTTGCCTTAGTGCATTTTCTGGAGTAAAGTTTTTTCACATAAAGTTAACAGATGGAGGCACTTGTGTACGGCAAACAGTTCGATGCATTAGTCGTCGGCTCCGGCGCAGCAGGTAGTTTTGCGGCGAAGGAGCTTACACAGCGCGGTTTGGAAGTACTTCTGCTGGAGGCTGGCCCGAATATTACTGAAGACGACTTCAAGGTCCCTTCCCATCCGCGTCAGAAAGGCATCAATTTAATTGCGCGTGCTCTTGCTGTACTTCAAGGTCAATACATTCAGGCCAGGCTTAGTTTTTTTGGAAAGCAGTTCAAGCACCTTTTTGTGAACGATTGGAAAAACCCGTACACCACTCCCCGGGATGCCTTCTACCTTTGGATTCGCGGAAGACAACTCGGAGGCCGTCTTCATCTATATGGCCGTGTATTGCTTCGCATGTCCGATTATGACTTCAAAGCGGCAAGCAGGGATGGATATGGCGAAGATTGGCCGATATCTTATACTGACATTGCTCCCTATTACGATCAAGTTGAAGAATTCCTGGGCGTTTATGGTTCTCAGGACAAAGTGCGCAACCTGCCAGATGGGAAATACTTCAAGGCTCCGAAATTAACGGCAGTCGAACAGGCTTTCAAGTCTAATGTGGAAGCTAAATGGCCTGACCGATCAGTAATCTCGTGGAGATATGCAGCCCCGAATCTCAAGCGGGTGCCGCTGCCAATTCTAGCGGCCAGGGAAACAGGCCGGCTCACGATTCGGACCGATGCAATTGTGAAGAAAATCACGGTCGATCCAAATACCGGCAAGGCAACAGGCGCAGAGTTTGTCGATCGGCTGACCAAGAAAACTGAGACAGTTTCGGCAAATGTCGTCGTCCTGTGCGCATCGACCATTGAGTCAATACGGTTACTCCTCAACTCAGCTTCCCCGAAACACCCAAACGGCCTAGCTAACTCCTCAGGACTTCTTGGCCGTTATTTTATGGATCAATGCCCAAGTCAGATTTACGGGTCCGTGCCGGGCATCAATGGGTGGGAGCTCGACGACTCAGCGCCACAGGATCCTTTCTACGCCCCCGCCGGCGGAGTTTATATTCCTCGATTCCAGAATCTCGACAGCGTCACAAATCCAAAATTTCTGAGAGGCTTTGCAGTCCAGGGAGCCATCGGGCGAGGCTACATTCCCGATGACCGTCCGGCCGTATTTGGGCTTATGGGCTTTGGAGAGACGCTTGCCTACTATGACAACCGCATTACCCTAAACCCGAGGCGGAAAGATGCCTGGGGCATTCCTGTGCCTCATATCAAGTGTTCCTTGACCCGCAACGAACACGAGCTGCTGCAAGAGCAAACGAGATCGATCAGGGAGATGGTTGAATCCTGCGGTTATAAGATCGCCTTTTCGGGCTCAGCTCTCGGACTTGATAATGAGAAAGAGGCTTTCGCTGAAGCTGATTGGTTCAGCAGGTTCATGTTCCGCAAATCCTTCAAGAAGAGCATGGCGGTTGGAGCTGCGATTCACGAATGCGGCGGAGTTCGAATGGGAAGTGATCCCAGCAAATCTATTCTTAACTCCTACAACCAGTGCTGGGATGTTAAGAATCTGTTTGTGACCGATGGAAGCTGTTTCCCTTCCAGCGGAACGGTAGGCCCGGCACTGACAATCATGGCCCTTACAGCGCGCGCGTGCGAGTATATCGCGAGAGAGTATAAGACTGGCGGACTTTAGTGTCGAGCTAAAGCTAGTCCGACCAACATGTCGATTCCTGACTGCGGTTGAGCTTGCGGACAATTACGCGCTTGTCGTAACCTCTGGCGCACATAGCAGGCGCTCTCGTATAAGCGCCAGATCCTCAATGGTGAAGCGATCGCTCTCGACCGCGCGGACATTGGCGCGCAGGTGGTCCTCTTGCATCATTGAGAATACCAGCGCGTGAATGCCCGTACCGTTCAGGGCCGCTCCGAAGATAGCTTCAGTTATTGTCTCCCAGTCCGCGTCGTACAGTTTTTCGCGGAGTTCGGCTGGTACACTCTCATCGGAAGAGATTGCTTCGAGGGTTGCCTGCACTCGCGTGACGCGCTGCTCGCCGCCGAATGGATGATTGGCTATCAGAAATAGCCCGCGCCGGTTGTGGCGTGGAATCGCGGCTACCACAGGATCAAAAGGATTGGCGCCAAACTGCATCGCAGTCAGCGTCGCCGGTCCAGTACCCATTCCTTCAGCGACCACGTCCGCGTCAGCGTACAGGCCCACGCGCCGCACTTTGCCTGCTTGCACCAACCTGTCGAGCGCCTCCATCAGGTCGTGTTGCGACAACACGTCTGCTGTAGCCTCATGCAGAAAAAGCATATCGACGTAATCGGTCTGGAGTTGCCTTAAGCTGCACTCAAGCGACGCTCGCAACCCTTCCACAGTGAACTCCGGAAGCGTGAACTCACTCTTGCCGCCGTGCCGGAATAGTTTGCGAAATCTCGGCATTTTCCGGGCAGCGCGCGCAACGGGAATCGCAGCACGCTCCACCGCGCTCAGCTTCTGGGGATTTATGCCAAACTTCGTCGCCACGGTGGCCTGCGCTCGTTTGCCGTGAAGGAACTCGCCCAGCACTGCTTCTGCTTTGCCAAATCCGTAGCTCCGGGCAGTATCGAATAGCGTGATTCCCTGGTCCCAGGCAGTGTTCATTGCGCGCAGCGAGTCACTGCGGCCCACGCGCCCCAGCACCGATCCGCAACCGAACCCCAGCACCGATGTCCGTATCTCCCCGCATATGCATTGCCGCATAGGCTCTATTCTATCGCTCCTTCGCGTTAGTCAACCACTTTAGAGCTCGTTGCAAAGGTTGTTCACAGCGAATTCGAGGGCATGAAATACGATTCCAATTCAGGTAAAATTCTGGTCAGGGTCGCATTGTGCTTTCCGTACGCGGCCGAAGCGCTAGAAGGGAAATTGCACCATGAGCCCCTTGAAGGTTCTGCTGATTGTTTACGCATTTCCGCCTGCCGGAGGCGTCGGAGTTCTACGCGCAGCAAGCCTGGCGCGCTACTTCCCCGCCGAAGGAATTCGCCTCGATGTGCTCACCACTCGCAATCCAGCCTCCGTGGGCGTTGACCCCTCGCTTCTCCGGGATATTCCGGCCGAAGTTAATATTCATCGCACCATCACCCTCGATCTTCCTTTCGGAATCAAGAAGCGGCTCAAGCGGCTGATCACTGGCTCAAAGCCGCCCGACAGCCAAGCCGACAGCACCACCAAGACCGGCAAGCCCAACTTACTCAAAAGGGCTCTTCAGGACCTTCTGCTGCCTGACCCGCAAATTACATGGTCTCCTGTGCTTACCCGCGCCGCGCGCCGCATCGTCAGGAAGCGGAGAATCGACCTCGTCCTCATCACTGGAGCGCCGTTCTCCAGCTTTCTTCAGGCCGAACGTCTTCGCAAGGAATTTCCAAGCCTTGCAATCGTGTTGGATTTTCGCGACGAATGGCTTATTTCCCAATTCGAATTCGGGAGCTTTCAATTCAGCCGCAGTGAACGTGCCCGCGATTTCGCGGTTGCGGCAGAAGCCAGCGCCGTCGCAAATGCAACCGCAGTTGTTACCGTGAATGAAGCTGCGCGTGAAGTGATGCGCGCCCGATATCCGCAGGAACCCGCAGAGAAGTTCCATCTCATTCCCAACGGTTTCGATGCGACAAGGGTCGTTCGCACCACTCCGTCTGCAACTCCTCGCCCCGACGGCAAAATCATCGTCACCCACATCGGCTCGCTCTACGCGGCAACCGACCCCACTGCTCTGATTGAAGCGCTGCAAACGCTTCCGCCCGAGATAAAATCCAGGGTCGCTCTTCGCTTTATTGGCCATATCGATGAGCCTCGTTACCGCGAAGCCCTCCTGCAACTTGGCGACATGGTCTCACTGAGGGGGTACCTGCCTCAACGTGAAGCTCTGACCTTGATGAGCGAAACCGATTATGTCCTCATGATCGCTCACGATCGCTTCAACATTCCGGGTAAATTCTACGATTACATTGGATCAGGCAAGCCCATCCTCGGCTGCCTCAATCCAGGAGGGGATACGCGCCGCCTGGTCGAGGAGATGCGCGCTGGATGGTGGGCGGGCAATCACGATGTCGAAGGCATCCGCCAGCTCTTCATCGACGCTGCCGCCCGCAGCGGTTCGTTGAGCAAAGAGTTTCAACCCGATGTCGAGAAGATCGCGCAATACGAGCGCAAGGTCCTCGCGCAGCGATACGCCGCGTTACTGCACTCTATAACCGGCGTACAACGCGAACGCGAATCACAAGCGCCAGTCGTCCAGCAGGTAGGAGCGTAACAAGAGTCATGCTCAAGATTGCTGTTGTCACTGCGCATTTTCCCAGTTCGGCGCAACCCACGCATGGCAAGCCCGCATATGAGACTCTGCGTGTACTATCCAAAAATTCCGATGTGCGCGTCTTTTATCCCCACGCCGTATACCCATCCTTGCTCAAGCCACGCAGCCGCATTTACGACGCGTTCGATGCTTCCTACAGCTTGCCGGGGGTGAAGGCCGGCTATTACGACTATCCTGTTTTGCCCCTCGTTTCTCGGCCCTTCAACGGATGGATGGTCGCTCGCGTCCTGCTTCCTCATGTTCGCAGCTTTGCGCCGGATCTCATCTTCAGCTACTTTCTTTACCCTGACGGATATGCTGCTCTCAAGATAGGCAAAACGCTCGGCGTCCCCGTCGTCGCCATGGGCGTTGGCTCCGATGTCCACAACATTCGCGACCGGTTCTCCGCGATGCACACGCGCACCGTGCTGCGCGATGCCGATTATCTGGCCGCGATCAGCGGCGACCTCCGCACGAGAATGATTGCCATGGGCGCCCCGCCGGAGAAGACGCGCGCGGTCATCAGCGGCTGCGATGTTTCAGTCTTCCATCCAGCAAACCGTCTGAAGGCGCGGCAGAAACTCGGCATCAACCCGACGGCGGAAGCCGTCGTTTACGTCGGGCGCATGGACGTGAAAAAAGGCCTCCGTGAGCTCGTAGAAGCGGCGGTATCGCTTCATCCTCTTCGCCCTGACCTGCATGTGTATATGATCGGCGAAGGGGCCGATAGACCTCTTATCGAAGCCGCCATTATGGCCGGCAATGCGGCCACCTACGTCCACGCACTGCCCGAGTGCGCCTTCGACGATGTCGCTGTTTGGATGGCGGCATCCGATCTGGTCACCCTGCCGAGTTACATGGAGGGCTGCCCCAATGTGGTGCTAGAAGCGCTCGCCTGCGGCCGGCCGGTAGTCGCCACAAATGTGGGTGGCATTCCGGAGATACTCAACGACGAGTGCGGATGCCTCGTGCCTCCTCGCGATCCATCAATGCTGGCGCAGGCTCTCGGATCGGTTCTCGACAAAACCTGGGACGCCAGGGCCATCTCCGCGTACGGCAGCCGAAGCTGGGAGACGGTCGCGGGAGAAATGTTCGAGATATTCGAATCGCTCGTTTCCAAGCGTCCGAAAGCGAGAGTATGAGAACACTTCACAGAGCCGGCGTTTGGCTCAACCGCTTGTTCGCGGCCATCGGAATAATCACGGTACTCGTGATCACTACACCGGTCGTCTCGTGGTGGGCACAGGCCTACGCCGGCCCGATTGAGCGGCCAAGAGGCGACGTGCTCATCCTCCTCAGCGCGGCGGTCGACGATATGGGCGGCATCTCCTATTCCTCTTATTGGCGCGCGCGCGAAGCGCTTTTTGCATGGCAAACAGGAGGCTTCAAGAAGATTGTAATCAGCGGCGGCGGAGGCCCTGGTATTCTCAACTTCCTGCTCGCCGAAGGTGTTCCCCGCGAAGCGATCGTTGCCGAGTGGCGATCCACCAGCACCCGCGAAAATGGAATCGAAACTGTCCGCCTGATCCAGGGCATGCCCGGCAAGAAGGTTCTGCTCACCAGCGACTTTCATATGTACCGGGCGATTCGCGTATTCCGCAAGCTTGGCGTTGAAGTCTCACCCATGGCAGTTCCGGATGCGCTTCACTCAACCGAGCATTGGAGCGGTCGCTTCTCCGCCTTTGAGAACATGGTGGTCGAATCCGTCAAGATCGTCTACTATGCAGCGCGCGGCTGGATATAGATTGGTTCTCCTGCGTTGTATCATGTGTCATGCGTCCGTCAGGGAAAAGTAACAACTTATAGAAGCCATCTCGGAGCTGCGAAATCCGGCATCACAGATGTAAGTCATGTTTCATTGGGAAGGAAAAGACAGTGAGCCTGAAGATAGCGATTGTTGGATGCGGAAAAATCGCTGACGCGCATGTCGAAGAGATCCGGAAGATTCCCTCGGTTCAACTGTGTGCTGTCTGCGATCTGGAACCGATAATGGCTGAGCAGTTGGCCGTTCGTTACGCCGTCCCTCGATGGTACAGTGATGTTGCCAAAATGCTGGATATGGAAAAGCCCGATGTCCTGCACATCACCACGCCGCCACAATCGCATCTTTCCCTTACGCGGCAGGCTGTCGCGGCAGGCTGTCATATTTTCCTCGAAAAGCCCGTCGCACTTCACCATCGCGATGCTGAAGCTATCATCAAAACCGTAGTCGATGCTGGGCGAAAACTTGCAATAAATTACTGGCCGAGGTTCGAGGCGCCA
>Ga0181529_10006751_pt1 | contig 11574 bp, 8 predicted proteins | sample PEATcosm2014_Bin_36_FD_119763 | JGI IMG/M metagenome (GOLD analysis project Ga0181529, IMG submission 119763) | Peatland microbial communities from MTU Mesocosm Facility, Houghton, MI, USA - PEATcosm2014_Bin10_30_metaG | ecosystem: Environmental > Terrestrial > Soil > Wetlands > Peat | place... | reverse complement strand
GGCGGAGGTGGACCGGCTGACGGCGGAGACGCAGAACCGGACGTATCTGTCGGACGGCACCCCGGCGGGCCAGTTGCAGTCGATGCTGTTCGCGCAGCGGCACGCCGAGCAGACCTTCAAGTTGGAGAACTACGCGCAGAAGATCGAATCGCTGCGGGTGAAGGTGGAGCAGGCCGCCTCGGATGTGACCTCGCTCACCGAGCGGCTGCAACTGGCGGGGGAAGTGGAGGGCAAGCGGCGCGAGCTGGAGCGGTTGCGCGTGGGCAGCCAGCTCAACCGGTTGCAGGCCACCGACACGCGGGTGAACATGGCGGCGCAGTTGGCGGAGGCGCGCTCGCAACAGCAGGCGGGGCAGCGCGACATGGACGCGCAGATCGCCGAACGCGATGACTACGTGCAGCAGACCGCCGCCGACACGGCGCAGCAGTTGACCACGCAGGGGCGCTTGCTGGCGGACGCCAAGGAGCAGCTGCACAAGGCGAGCCTGCGGCGCACCCTGGTGCAACTGCGCGCGGAGCGGGATGCGATCGTACTGCGGGTGGCGCCGGTGAGCGTGGGCACGGTGATGCAGTCCGGCGATCCGTTCATCGAGCTGGTGCCGCTGGACACGCCGTTGCAGATCGATGCGGTGGTGGGCGGAGAGGACGTGGGTTTTGTCCGGGTGGGCGATCCGGTGACGATCAAGTTCGCGACATTTTCGTATCAGTTGTATGGCACGGCGACCGGGACAGTGCGCTCGGTCAGCCCGGACAGTTTCAAGGACCCGCAGGCCCAGTCGGCGCCGGACGACAAGACGCGGACGGGCAAGGCGATGGGGCTGCTGTTCTTCCGCGCCAAGATGTCGATCGACGCGGTGCAACTGCACGATCTGCCGGAGGGGGCGCGGGTCGTGCCCGGGATGCCGGTCGAGGCGGACATCCGGGTGGGCAAGCGCACCATCATGCGCTACCTGATGTCCCGTCTCATCCCCGCGGGCTCCGAGGGCATGCGCGAGCCATGAACCCCTGGTGGCGCCATCCCGGGCGTTGCCGCGTGCGCGGAGCCTGATGGCGATGGCGGGTCTGTTCGGTTGGCTGCAATCCGCGTCCGGGGCGCTCAAGCGCGGGCGGCGCCTGATCGCGGAGGGCAAGCGCGCGGAAGCCTTCCCGCTGTTGGCGCGCGCCGCCGAGGCCGGGCTGCCCGAGGCCGCATTCCAGGTGGCGCGCTGCTATCTGGAGGGCGCCGGGGTGCCGCCGAGCGCGGTCGAGGGCGCGCGCTGGCTGGAGCGCGCGGCGGCGGCGGGCCATGTCGAGTCGCAGTCGATGCTGGCGGCGCTGTATGTGCATGGCATTCCGGGCAGCGTCGCGCCGGGCGCGGCGAGCCACGCCTCCGAGCTTTCGGCCGCCCGCCCGGCGGCGGCGCTGTTCACCCAGAGCGAGCCGGCCAGACCGGATTTCGAACGCGCCGCGACCTGGGCGCGCAAGGCCGCCGATGCCGGCTCGGCCGACGGCCAGGCGCTGATCGGCTATATCCTCACCTCCGGCCCCGAGGCGATGCGCGACCCCGAGGCCGCCGAGCAGTGGTATCGCCGCTCGGCCGAGGCCGATTGTCCGCAGGGCCGCCTGGGTCTTGGCCTGGCGTTGTTGCGTCAGGCCCGCGCCCCCGAGCACTACGCCGAGGGCGCCAGCCAGTTGACCGCCGCCGCCGAGGCGGGGCTGCCGACCGCGGAGTATCTGCTCGGCGTGCTCTACGAGCAGGGCCTGGGGGTCGAACGCGACGGCGAACGCGGCGCCGCGCTGTACAAGGCGGCGGCCGAGAAGGGGGTGCGCTCGGCCCAGGCGCGCTGGGGACTCGCCCTGTTGGAAGGCCGCGGCGTGGCGAAGGACGCGCTGGCCGGCGAGAGCTGGCTGCGCCGCGCCGCGCTGGCCGGCGACCCCGAGGCGGCGGCGCTGATCGGCGACCTGTATGCCCGCGGCGGCGCGCTGCCGCCCAATTATGCCGAGGCGGCGATGTGGTTCCGCATCGCCGCCGAGGCCGGCCACCGCAAGGCCGCGCGCGCGCTCGGCATGCTGCACCTGACCGGCGCCGGCGTGCCGCGCGACCCCACCGAGGCGGCGCGCTGGTTCCGCACCTCGGCCGAGGCCGGCGACAGCCAGTCCAAATACGATCTCGCCGCCCTGGTATTGCAGGGGCAGGCGACCAGCGAGGACTCGGTCCGCACCCGCGAATGGTTCGAACAGGCGGCCGCCTCGGGCGATCTGGTGGCCGCGTTCAACTACGGCGTCTGCCTGGCCCAGGGCGTCGGCGTCGAACGCGATGACCAACGCGCCGCCGAATGGCTGCGCCGCGCCGCCGAGGGCGTGGTTAACGCCCAGTACTGGTACGGCCGCATGCTGGTCGAGGGCCGCGGCGTCGCCCAGGACCTCGCCGAGGGCCGCGTCTGGATCGGCCGCGCCGCCGATGTCGGCATGACCGAAGCGCAGGTGGCGCTGGCCGAGATGATGGTGAACGGACGCGGCGGCCCCAAGGACCATCCGGCGGCGCTGGCGCTGTTCCAGCGGGCCGCCGATGCCGGGCATGTCGGCGCCATGTTCGCCATCGGCGCCATGTTCGGCGGCGGCCACGAGATTCCCTGGGATCGCCCGCAGGCCCAGCGCTGGTTCCGCATGGCGGCGGAGCGCGGCCATGCCCATGCGCAGTTGATGCTGAGCCGCTACCTGGCCCGCGGGCTCGCCGGCGAGACCGACCCGGCGGCGGCACTCGACTGGCTGGAGCGCGCCGCCGCGCAGGGGCTGGAGGAAGCGCGGCAGGACCTCGCCGCATGGCACGGCCAAGCCCCGGCCGCCGCCGCGCCGGAGGCCCCGCAAGCGGCCGCCGGCTCGCGCTGAGCGCACCGAGCCGGTGACGAGGACCCGCGCCGAACTGTTCGCCGAACAGGCGCGGGAGGCGTTTGATCGTGGCCAGGGCCTGCTCGCCGCCGGTGATCCGGCCGGCGCGGTGGCGTGGCTCGAACGCGCCTGCCGCTTCGCGCCCACGGACCAGACGGTGCGCTACGCGCTCGGCCTGGCCTGGCTGCGTCTGGGCGAACCCGGCCGTGCCGCCCCGCTGCTGGAGACGGTGGTGCTGGCCAGCGATGCGGGGGAGGCCTGGTTCGCGCTGGCCTCGGCGCGCGCCCGGCTGGGCGAGGCCGGGCCGGCCGCCGCCGCGCTGGCCGCGCTGCTCACGCGCCACGTCCTGCCCGACGGCGGATGCGCCGGGATGGCCGACGCCATCGCCCGCGCCGCCGGCGCCCCGGGCTGGTGTGGCCGCCGGCGGGACGGCAGCATCGTCGCGACCGCCGGGGCGCCGATCGAGGCGACGCTGGACGGGCGCCGCCTGGCCGCCCGCCGCCTCGCCGCGCCGCCGCCGTCGGGGCTGCTGGCGCTCACCGCCGGCGGCGCCGGACTGCTGGGCAGCCCGCTCGATCTATCCGTCTTCGGCCGCGTGGAGGGTCTCGTCGCCGTCCGCGACGGCGGGCTCGAGGGCTGGGCCTGGCACCCCGCCGACCCGCATACGCCGCCGCTGCTGCGGGTGAGTACCGCCGCCGGCGCGCTGGTGCTCACGCTCACCGCCGAGGACACCGCGGCGGAGGCCGCCCGCCCGCTCGCCCGGCCGCGCCGCTTCGCCGTGCCCGCCGCGCGCCTCGCCGGTGCCGGCCTGTTGCACGTCACCGGCGCGGACGGGCGCGACCTCACGGGCAGCCCGCTCGACCCGGCGATGGCACGCGGCAGGCCCGCCCGGCGGGGCATCGCCGCCGCCCGGCCCGACCCGCGGCGCCCCGTCGCCGTGGTGGTGGCGGTGCATGGCGCGGTGCGGCTGACGCTGGCCTGCCTGGAGTCGGTGTTCGCCAACAGCCCCGCCGGCACGGCGGTGGTGGTGGTGGACGACGCCAGCCCCGAGCCGGAACTGGTCGCGGCGCTGGATGCGCTGGCGGCGCAGGGCCGCATCGTGCTGCTGCGCCACCGCCGCAACCGCGGCTTTCCGGCCAGCGCCAACGCCGGGCTGCGGGCGGCGGGGTCGGGACCCGACGCGGTGCTGCTGAACAGCGATACGCTGGTGCCGCCGGGCTGGCTGGAGCGGCTGCGCGCCGCGGTGCACGCCACCGGCGATATCGGCACCGCGACCCCGCTGTCCAACGACGCCAGCATCGTCAGCTATCCGCACGTCGGGCGCGCCAACCCCGTCCCCGATGCCGCCGGGCTGGGCGGGCTGGCGGCGCTGGCCGCCCGGGCCGGCCGGGGCAGCGTGGTGGACATCCCCACGGCGGTCGGGTTCTGCATGTACATCCGCCGCGAATGCCGCGACGCCACCGGGCCGTTCCGCGAGGACGCCTTTGCCCAGGGCTACGGCGAGGAGAACGATTTCTGCCGGCGCGCCCACCGGCTGGGCTGGCGGCACGTGGCGGTGCCCGGCGTGTTCGTCGCCCATGCCGGCGGCGCCTCGTTCGGCGGCGCGCGCGCCCAGTTGATGGAACGCAACGCGGCGGTGCTGGAAGTCCTGCATCCCGGCTATCGCGCCCTGGTGGCCGCCCATGTGCGCGCCGATCCGCTGGCGCCGGCGCGGCGCCGGCTCGACGCCGCCAGGTTCAGCGCCGATGCCCCGCCCGATGCGGCCGCGGTGCTGCTGGTGACGCATGACAGTGCCGGCGGGGTCGAACGCGCGGTGCGGGAGCGCTGCGCGGCGCTGCGGGATATCGGCAAGCGGCCGATCGTGCTGCGGCCGGTGCGCGCCACCGAGGGCGAGCGCACCTACGTCCCCGGGCTGTGCCTGGTCTGCGACGGGGCGGCGCGCGACACGCCCAATCTGCGTTTCGCCCTCCCCGCCGAACTGCCGGGCCTGCTGCGCCTGCTGCGCGGTGCCCGGCCCGAGGCGATGGAGGTGCACAACCTGCTCGGCCACCACCACGCCGTCATGCGGTTGCCGGCGCGCCTGGGCATTCCCTACGACGTGCATGTGCACGACTACGCCTGGGTGTGTCCGCGCATCGCCCTGCTCAGCCCGTCGCGGCGCTATTGCGGCGAACCGGAAGCGGTGGCGGCCTGCGAGGCCTGCGTCGCCGAGGCCGGCCGCAAGACCGAGGAAGCGATCGGCATCGCCGCGCTGCGCGCCCGCTCGGCCGCCGAACTCACGGCGGCGCGCCGGGTGGTGAGCCCGTCGGCCGATGCCGCCACCCGGCTGCGCCGGCACTTCCCCGGTGTGGCCCCGGTGGTGCTTCCCCATACCGACGATGGCGCCCTGGCGCCGCGCGTTCTGCCGCCGGCGGGCGGGCTCACCCGGGTGTGCGTGATCGGCGCCATCGGACCGGAAAAGGGCTACGACGTGCTGCTGGCCTGTGCCCGCGACGCCGCCGAGCGCGCGTTGGCGCTGCAGTTCGTGCTGGTGGGCCACACGCCCGACGATGACGCGCTGCTGGCGACGGGTCGGGTGTTCGTTACCGGACCGTACGAGGAGGCCGCGGCGGTGGCGGAGATCCGGGCCCAGCGGGCGCATCTGGGCTTCCTGCCCTCGGTGACGCCGGAGACCTGGTGCTATGCCCTTGGCGAGGCCTGGCAGGCCGGGCTCGACGTGGCGGTGTTCGACATCGGCGCGGCGGCGGAGCGGGTTCGCCGCACCGGCCGGGGCTGGGTGCTGCCGCTTGGACTGCCGATACACGCCATCAACAACGCACTGCTTGCGCGACGACCGCGCGCGGACCATGAATGGCCGGTAATTTGACGTTTTCTCAATACGCCGTGTCGTACGTTGCGCGAACGGCCCACAGCGAGACCGCCTGAATGTCCGACGCCGAGAGTGCTGCCCAGCGAACCGCCAGGTCCTTGACGGAGCTGAAGGTGAGCGGCCGCCTCATGACCCTGGAAACGGGTCTGTATTGCATCGTCCACAATCCCTCGCGCGCGGCCGAGCCGGGATCCGGCCTGCCCGGCGTGCGGTTGTCGCTGCCGCCCGGTCCGCTCGGCCGGCCCGAGGCGGTGAGCATCTGCGGCTTTCGCGAGGATGGCTGGCTGCAAGGCGCCGGCGATGCCGCGCTGGTGCGGGTGACGGGCGGCGCGGCGCAGGTGTTGGTGACGATCTACCAGTCGCCCAACGCCGATGTCACCGCGGCGCCGAACCTGCAGGTGGTTCGTCTGCTGGAATCCGGTGGCCGCCAGGCCGGGCCGGTGCCGGCGGCGATGCCCAGCCAGGCCGCGTCGCAGGAGGTTGACCTGCTGGCGCATGTGCAAAGCCAGGGCGATGTCGGCGGCCGGCTGGGGAACTGGATCGGCGAGCGTGGCAGCAAGCGGTGGATCGAGGGATTCGCGATCGCGCCGGCCAGCGGCATCCCCGCCGGTGACATCGAGTACCAGGCCGTGCTCGGCCGCGGCTGGACGTCGCCCTGGGTCGAGGGCGGCCAGTTCTGCGGCAGCCGCGGCATGGCCCTGCCGATCCTCGGGTTGCGGGTGCGGCTGCGCGGCGCCACCGCGGCCACCCATGAGTGCGTTTACGCCGCCACCTTCGTGGATGGCGCCAGCGTCGGCCCGGTGCCGGGCGGCGAGGCGTGCGAGGCCGAGAGTCTGGCCCCGGTCGAGGCGTTTTCCATCACCATCCGTCCGCGTGGCGCCGGCAAGGCGCCGGTGATGCCCGCCGCGCCGCCGCCCGCCTCTGCCCGCCCGCGCGGCCGTCCCCCCAAGGCCGCGGCCGTGCAGCCCGCGCCGGCGCCGGCCGCTCCCGCCCGTCGGCGCGGCCGTCCCCCCAAGGTGGTGGCCGACGCGCCGCCGCCCGCCCCGGCCCGCCGGCGCGGCCGCCCCCCCAAGGTCGCGGCCGACACGTCCGCGCCACCGCCGCCCATCTCCAAGACGCCGCGCAAGTCCAAGACTCCGCGCTGGGCGAAGCCAAAGCGGTCGAAGTCCCTGATCATTCCTCGCCGCCGGGGCCGTTGATGCCACTCCCCGGACCAATCGGGCTGGGCCGCCCGACCTGACCGGGTCGGCCGACCCCCCTCCTGCATTTCCCGCCGGGATCGCGCGTGCGCTACCTGTTCGTTCACCAGAACTTTCCGGGCCAATACCTGCACTTCATCCGGCATTTGCTGGAGGACCAGGCGAACGAGATCGTCTTCCTGTCGGAGCCGAACACCAACGCCCTGCCCGGCGTGCGCCGCGTGGTTTACCAGAAGCCGCCCGGCGCGTCCGACGCGCACCCGAACATGCGCGACATCGACGCCGCCGTGCGCCGCGCCGAGGCGGTCGCCGGCTTGGCGCGCAACCTGCGCGGCCTCGGCTTTACCCCCGACATCATCATCGGCCACCACGGCTGGGGCGAGACACTCGACCTGGTGGACGTGTGGCCCGGCACGCCGCTGCTCGGTTATTACGAATTCTGGTATGACACCAACGGCCAGGACGTCGGCTTCGATCCGGAATTCCCGATCGGCACCGACCAGTTCCCGCGCATCCGGGCGATGAACACCATCAACCTGCTGGCGCTGGCGCTGGGCCAGCACGGCCAGACCCCGACGCACTGGCAGCGCACCCGCTATCCCGAGTGGGCCCAGTCGCAGATCGAGGTGCTGCCGGAAGGGGCGCGGCTCGACATCTGCCGCCCCAACCCCAGGCTGCGCGAGGAGTCCTTCGCCCTTGGCCACTTCGTGGTCAAGCCGGGCGAGAAACTGATTACCTACGTCAGCCGCAACCTGGAGCCGTACCGGGGCTTTCACGTCATGATGCGCGCCCTGCCCAAATTGCTGAAGGCGCGGCCGGACGCCAAGGTGGTGCTGGTCGGCGGCGACGACGTCAGCTACGGCGCGCGCCTGCCCAACACCACCTGGCGGGCCCATATGCAACAGGAACTGGCCGGCAAGTACGACACCAGGCGCGTGCTGCTGCCCGGCCAGCTGGCCTATGAGGATTACGTGCGCCTGCTGCAACGATCGGACGCGCACGTGTATCTGACCTACCCCTTCGTCGCGTCCTGGTCGCTGCGCGAGGCGATGGCCTGCGGCTGCGCGATCGTGGCGGCCGACGTCGACCCGGTGCGCGAATTCATCACCGCCAACCGCAACGGCCTGCTGACGCCCGCGCTCGACCCCGTGGTGCTGGTGGGCAACATCCTGCGGCTGCTGGAGGACGACAAGCTGAACCAGCGGCTGCGCCGCGCCGCCCGCCGCTACGCCGAGCAACACCTCGACATGGATCACCACATCGCGGCGTTCACCGCGCGGGTGGCCGAACTGACCGGGGGGTGACGGCCGGGCGTGCGGGGCGCGGGGCCGGTCCTGCCGCAAATATCTTGCCTCCGCCGCCAATGCACAACATGCTTCCGCCGCACCGTTGGCGGGGGGGGTCCCATGGCGCGTTGGCAGGTTCTTGCGGTCGTCGTTGCGATTTTGGCGCTCGGGACGCGTGCTGGCGCGCAGCCCGCCGGCGATGTGCGCCGCTTCGATGGGACGTGGACCGTGGTGCTGCGCTGCGGGCCGGCGCCGGACGGCGCTCTGGGCTACTCCCTCGCGTTCGATGCGACGGTCCGTGACGGCCACCTGCACGGCCAATACGGCAACCCCGGACAATCACCCTCGGTCACCTACGATGGCACGATTCACCCCGACGGAAGCGCGATCATCGGCGCTGACGGGCTGACCGGAGACCCGCTCAGGAATGTCGGCCAGATCAGCAAAGGCCAACACTACGCCTACCACGTCCCGGCGCAATTCTCGGCAACGCACGGGTCGGGGAAGCGGACGGAGATACGGCCCTGCGATGTGGATTTTGCGCGCCAGTAGCGCGCGCGACCTGCCCGGTCAGGCCGCCGCCGGCGGCGCGACGAACTGATGGCCCGGGGCGGCGTAATAGAATCCGTTGGCGAATGACATGCCCTGGTGCAGCAGGGCCAGCCGGTGCACGGTGTCGCCGGGTTCGCTGCGTCCTTCCAGCACGTCGCGGAACAGCGCGGCGGTGGCCACCATGTCGCCGGTGTGCGGCGACAGGCGGAAACGGTGCACGCCGGCCGCGCGCATCGGCGCCAGCTCACCCATCAGGTTGGCGCAGCCCCACGACAGCGTCTGCAACCCGTTCATCGCCAGGAACGGCATGCCCTCGATGGTGCGGACCGGCCGGCCCTGAGGGTCGGCCTGGCAGGCGAACTGGCAGCCGTCCTTGCTGCGGTCCTCGGCGCGGGCGTGGAAACAGCGCGCCGAGATCGCCAGCGGCAGCCGGCCGAATACCATGACCTCGAGCGGAATCGGCGACAGGCGGGCGAGGTCGGCGATCAGCGCGCCGGGCAATTCGGGATTGAGGCAGGCCCGCACGGCGCCCTGGGCGACCAGGAAGTTCAGCGCGTCCTCGTTGTAGATGTTGACATACGGCCCGATGGCGTGCGGCCGGCCGCGCAACTCGCGCAGCACGGCGACGTCGTTGGCCTCCACCAATCCCGGCGCGGTCGCCGCCAGCGCGCGCATCACCGCCAGTTCGCGCTCGTCGCTGACCAGCGCCAGGGTGGAGAACAGCACCTCCTTGCCGGAGCGAGTGAGTCGGGCGATCACCTCGGGCAGCTCGTCGGCGAACAACGGCGCGCGTTTGGAACACACGACTTCACCGATGCAGACCGTGTCGTAGTCGGCCTCGTCGGCGATACGGAAGTAGAAATCGCGCAGCACCTCCGCGGGCCAGTGGAACAGCACCGGCCCCAGGGTCAGGGTGTCGGTATTCATCGCCAGCCCTTCCGATAGGCGCCGCGGGTTTCCTCGCCGCCCTCGGCCAGACGGCGCAGCCGTTCGAGTGCCGCCGCGTGGTGGGCGAGCGCCTCGCCGCGCGCCTCGGCGTCGATCAGTTCGCGGAAGGCCGACACCACCTCGGCGACGTAGAACCGGCCGCGCTGGCGGCCCTCGATCTTGAAGGCGCAGATGCCGGCCCGGCGCAGCGCGCCGATGTACTCGGCGGCGTTCAGGCACTCCGGTTCCTCGAAGATATAGGCGGGATCGGCGTCGCCGGCGATGTAGCGGCCCTTGCAGACCGTCGGGTAGCCCGCCGGCTCGCCGGGCTCGAAGGCGTTGATGGCGAAATCGCCAAGCCGGCACAGCAATTCGTCGTCCACCGTGGCGTAGCGCACGAACTCGGCGGGCGAGCAGACCCCGCACAGGTTGGGCGAGCGACCCGTGGCGTAGGCCGACAGCGAGCAGCGCCCCTCGGTCATCGGGCTCAGGCTGCCGAAGATGAAGCACTCGATCTCGACCGGCGCGCGCGACTTCAGCTCGGCGATTTCGTCGAGCGTGAACATGCGCGGCAGGATCATCCGGCTGATGCCGAAGAACTCGTAGTAGTACTCCATCGAGGCCACGGTGGCCGCGCCCGCCTGCACCGAAAGGTGCCGGCGCAGGTTGGGGTGGTGGCGCGCGGTGTAGTCCAGCAGCGCGATGTCGGCCATGATGACGGCGTCCGCGCCGAGCCCGGCCGCGGTGTCGATGGCGTCGTACCAGGTCCGCGTGTTGCCGGCCGAGGCATAGGTGTTGATCGCCACGTTGACTTTTCGCCCGCGCGCATGGGCATAGGCGATGCCTTCCTTGAGGTCCGCGGCGGTGAAGTTCAGGCCGGGGTAGTTGCGCGCGTTGGTGGCGTCGCGGAAGCCGCAATAGACCGTGTCGGCGCCGGCATCGATGGCCGCCACCAGCGCCGCCGGCGTGCCGCCGGGGGCGACGATCTCGGGAATCATGGTTTTGTCCCCAGCGCGGCGGCGAGGGCGGCGGCCTGCTTCGGCCGCGGTTTCGGCGCGGTTTCCTTGAGCCGCCGCACCTCGGCGCGCAGCGCCGCGAGGTCCGCCTCCAGCCGCGCGGTGCGCCCGGCCAGCGGGGCCAGCAGGACGCCGGCGCAGCGGTCGGCCAGCGCGCCCGCGCCGCGCACCACCGGGCCGAGCGGACCGGGCAGGTCGAGGAACTCGGCGAACAGGTCCACCCCGGCGCCGTCCATGGCATTGCGCAGCATCACCGCCGCCGCCATGTCGCCGGTCACCGCCAGCTCGCGGCTGAAGAACAGCGCGTCGCCGTCCCGCCCGCCGCGCACCAGGTCGTAGAACAGCCTGAGCGGCCCGCGCATCTGCGCGTCGGTCGCGGGCGCCTGGTCGGGGTCGAGCAGCCCGATCGCGAGCCGGCCTGCCCCGAAGTCGAGCAGGAAGGCGTACGACAGCTCCTCCGGGGCGATCAGCAGCCGCTTGCCCTCCAATTCGGCCAGGCGGGTGGCCAGCTTGGGATAGCGGCGCGGCAGGGCGCGCGTCATCCGGCGCAGCAGCCCGGCGATCAGCGGACGCGGCAGGGTCGCCAGCGCGAGCGACACGGCGAGGTCGTGGGAACCCGGCGGCAGGGCCGCGGGCGTGCGTTGGAACAGCATGGGGGGACAGTCGGCCCGTTGGGCGCGCAACGGCTTTGATCTGGGTCAATGGCTGACAGGGTTGTGACGAGACCCTGCCAGAATGGTGGGCGCGGCAGGGATTGAACCTGCGACCCCTCGCGTGTGAAGCGAATGCTCTTCCGCTGAGCTACGCGCCCGGACCGGGGAGCGGTCTGATAGGTCGCACCGCTTCGGCGTGTCAAGC
>Ga0181529_10006750_pt1 | contig 11574 bp, 11 predicted proteins | sample PEATcosm2014_Bin_36_FD_119763 | JGI IMG/M metagenome (GOLD analysis project Ga0181529, IMG submission 119763) | Peatland microbial communities from MTU Mesocosm Facility, Houghton, MI, USA - PEATcosm2014_Bin10_30_metaG | ecosystem: Environmental > Terrestrial > Soil > Wetlands > Peat | place... | reverse complement strand
GACCATGGGAACATACTGGCCGGGGCTCAGCTTGATCTGTTCGTAAACCTGTGGCTCCCAGGTCGGGTTGCTGATGCCGCCGAAGCTGCGAACGATATCGCCGGTCTGGATCCCTGCGTCGGCCGCGGCCGAGCCGGGAGTCACCCACTCCACGATGGTGTTCTTCACGGTGACTGACGGCACCTCGTTGAAGAGAGCGTAATAAACAAACATCAGCACCAGGGCGAGCAGGAAGTTCACCACCGGTCCGGCAAGCCCGATCAGCATCCGCTGCCAGCGAGGTTTTGCCGTGAACGTGCCGGGGTCTCCGGCGATTTCGTCGGCCGACTCTTCCGTGGGGTTCTCGCCCGCCATCTTCACAAACCCGCCCAGAGGGAGCAGGCACACCTTGTAGTCGGTATCGTGGTATTTGAAGCCAAACAGGCGCGGTCCGAAGCCGAAGGAGAAGGCTTCGACGCGTACTCCGAACAGCTTGGCCATCACAAAATGACCCAGCTCGTGCAGGATCACGATCAAGCCGACAAGGACGATGAAGGCAGCGGCAGAAATCAGGAATTCATGCATAGATGGTCGGCAATTCCTTCAGCAAATCGCGGCCTTCTGGCCTGCGTTCATTGCGGTTACGTGATTAACGCCCGGGCCCGTTCCCGCGCTTCCCGGTCCGCGGTAAGCACCTCAGCAATCGTCAAGGGGTGCGCCTCCGGGGTAGCTGCGAGGACTTTTTCAATTGTACGCGGGATGCCGGTAAAGGGAATACGACGTTCGAGGAACGCCGCAACCGCTATTTCGTCAGCCGCATTCAGGGCGATGCAGTGCGTCCCCCCCTTTTCCGCGGCCTCAAAGGCCAGACGCAGGCAAGGGAAGCGGCCAAAGTCGGGCTGCTCAAAGTCCAGGTGCTTGAGGGCAGCCATGTCAAAGGTGAGCGTGGATGCGGGCCGCTCCGGCCACGCCAGCGCGTACAGGATGGGCAGCCGCATGTCGGTCACCGAGATCTGCGCCAGAATCGAGCCGTCGACAAATTCCACCAGGGAGTGCACGGTCGATTGCGGATGAATGGTCACTCTCACCTGGCTGGGCGCGACGTCAAAGAGCCGGCAGGCCTCGATCACCTCCAGCCCCTTGTTGAGCATGGTGGCCGAATCGATGGTGATGCGGCGGCCCATCACCCATGTGGGGTGCTTGAGCGCCTGCTCCGGCGTGATGCCGGCAAACTGGTCCATCGGAAGCTCGCGGAAAGGCCCACCCGAAGCCGTTAGCCAGATGAATTTGACTTCATCGTGCGCGCCCACGCGCAGGCACTGGTGCACCGCGTTGTGCTCGCTGTCGATGGGCAGGATGGGCACCTTGCGCTCGCGCGCCGCGGCGGTCAGAATCTCGCCCGCAGCCACCATGCACTCCTTGTTGGCCAGACCCACCGGCTTGCCTGCGAGGATGGCCGCATGCGTAGCTTCGAGTCCGGCAACGCCCACGATGGCCGACACCACAAAGTCCGCGTCGTTCAGGGTTGCGCAGGCAATCGTGCCTTCTGTGCCGTGCACAACTTCAATGCCCGGGACGCCGGCCTCGCGGAGCCGCGTGGCCAACTGCGTGGCGAGTTCTTCCGTGGCCAGCGAAACCACGCGCGGCCGCCAGCGCGTTGCCTGTGCAAAGGCCTCGTCGACATTGCGGCCGGCCGCGAGCGCGGCGACGGAATAGCGCTCAGGGAATTGCTCAACAATGGAGAGGGTGCTCTGTCCGATGGAACCCGTGGAACCGAGAATCGCGAGTCGTTTCAAAACTGCTTCTAGCTCCTAGCTTCTAGCTCATCCGGCCGCTGCGAAGGGCCGCGGCTCGCGCCTTCTGTTCTGCGCCGGAAGCGGAGATGCGATGGCGTTGGCGCTTTAGTCAAGTTTAGACGATTCAGAGCAGACAGCAGACAGCAGACAGCAGACAGCAGAAGGCTAAGGGCTAAGAGCTGACACCTGACACCAGAAACCTGAAACCTGAAACCTGTGTCAAAACTTCTGGTGCAGCACCTGCGCGTACCAAAGCACCGGGGCAGCAATCAACAGAGCGTCGATGCGGTCGAGCACGCCGCCATGGCCCGGCAGCAGGTTGCCGGAGTCTTTGACGCCTGCGGAGCGTTTGAGCGCCGATTCGGCCAGATCGCCTATCTGCCCGGCTACATTGACCACCGCGGCCAGCACCAGCCAATACCAGAGTTCTTCAGGAAAGGTAAGAATGGCCGATGGGCAGACTCGCTGCAGCCAGCTGAAGACGACCGCGTTCGATGGTTTCTGTAGCAGGGTTGCCAGTCCCACCAGCGCCGCAGCGACCAGCATGCTTCCCGCTACGGAAGCTATGGCGCCCTCCCAGCTTTTGCCGGGGCTCAGCTTGGGCGCCAACTTGTGTCGGCCCCAGGGGCGGCCCACGTAGTAAGCCGAGGTGTCGCCGGCCCACACCACGAAAAGCAGAAACAGCAGCAGCGAAGCTCCACTAGGCTCGGCGCGCAGTGCGGGCAGCGCAAGCAGCGTCAAGCCGGTATAGAGCAGGCAGAAGATGGATGCGGAAGCGTCCGCGATGACCTCATCAACCGGCTTGAAGAAAGTGCAATAGACCAGCAGGCCGAGGCCCAGGATGCCGAAGATACCCAGGAGATGATCGGAGTCGGGCCACTGGAAGTTGGAGGCAAACAACGCGAGGAGCGCAACCAGCGTGGCAATCCGTGGCGGATTCGCTCTGCGGCGCCTGGTGAGGCCCAGATACTCCCACCCAGCCAGCACCGCCACGCCGGCCACGGCGAGCGAAAAAAGCCACTGCCACTGGACCGGGAGAAAAATCAGAACCAGAACGAGCGGAATCAGAATGAGTGCTGTGATGACCCTTTTCATCCAGCGTTGAGAATACACCGCCGGGGCCGGGGGGCCGGCCAGCGAAGCTTTGGAACTCGTGCCGCGCCTTGCCGCACGATTCGCTAGCTCACGGCGATTTTCATCTGCTCGGGATCTTCTTCCACTTCACCGCAGGATTCGCCGATGCCGCCGTAGCGGCGCTCGCGGCGCTGGAAGTCGGCGATGGCTTCCAGCAAGTGAATGCCGCGGAAGTCGGGCCAGTAGCGCTCGGTGACGAAGATTTCTGTATAGGCAATCTGCCACAGCAGGAAGTTGGAGACGCGCAACTCGCCGGAGGTGCGGATGAGCAAATCGGGATCGGGCATGTGCGCCGTGTAGAGATGGCGGTGGATGTCCTCCTCGGTGATGTGCTCCGGGTTGAGATGCTTTTGCTTCACCTCAGCCGCGAGACGGCGGAAAGCGTCCACCAGCTCCGAGCGGGCGCCATAGTTCAGGGCCAGTGTGAGCGTAGTGCCGGTATTGCGCGACGTTGCCTGTTCCGCTGCGCGCATGCGCTCCTGCACGTCGTCGGGCAGATCGTTTGTGCGCCCGATGTAGTTGAGGCGGATGTTGTTCTTCACCATGCGCTCGACATTGTCGTCAAGGTAGGTCTTCAGCAGGCGCATGAGGAAGCTGACTTCGGCGCGCGGCCGGCGCAGGCTGTTTTCCAGCGAGAAGGCGTAGAGCGTTAACCAGGGCAAGCCGATGCGGGCCGCCGTTTCGGTCACGAATTGCACGGTCTTGGCGCCCTGCTGGTGGCCCAGGAAGCGCTTGAGCGAGCGGCGGCCGGCCCAGCGGCCGTTGCCGTCCATGATGATGGCGACGTGCTGGGGCAGCCCCTCCGTCTTCAACGTCGCATAGACGGCGCGCTCTTCCGGGGTAAGCTCGTCGATACGGGTCGCACGGCGTGTCGTGGGGCTGCTTGTTGCGGGAGATGGATCCAAGGACTCGCCTCTGGGTTCTAACGCGGACGCCGAAGTGCGTCCCGAAGTGGCGCCGACGGAGATCACGTCCGACGTGAAGATGGGGTCGGCCATCGCATGAAAAAACTTCCGGCCGGGACGGCCACGTTCGGCCGAGTCCGAGGCGTCGCAATCTTGACCGTAGCACAAGCGCCCACCCGCCGCAATTGAGTGGCCATTACCAAAGGGCACAGCACGCGAAGAAGCGCGTGCGCCGCGAGGCAAGCCGCTGGCGGGAGGGCGAAGCGCGCGGCGGCGCGATTACGCGGTGCGCCGCCGTCCTGACGCCGTGTCCCGTACTGCGCTGAAAAAGAGCGTCCGGTGCAGCGAGTCCAGATGCGGCAGCAACGGAGCAATCTCGGCCAGGAAAGGATCGCTCAGGATCGCCTCGACCTCTTCGTCGCGGCGGCTGCGGGCATCGCGCACCAGTTGGCGCACTTCCACGCCCAGGGCGAGAGCGAGCCGTTCCAGCGATCCCAGGGTCGGAATCGCTTTGCCGTTCTCAATCTTTGAAATGTAGGTGCGCGGCACCTGCATCCGCCCCGCCAGTTGGCGCTGGCTCAGGTGGCGTGCCCGGCGCAAATCCCGCACCTGTCCTGCCACCTGCGACCCCGCGTCAGTGCAGTCGGGCACAGGATGGCTTGTCACCAGCTGTGGAGCTAATTGTGGGGGTTCCTCGAAATCGAGGGGCTTGTGGCATTTCCTGCAAAGGGAGTTGTTGGTTCGATACTGCATTAACCTGCAGTACTCACACCGCACCACTTCGCGTGTTTCCACGCAGATTAGAGAAGTAGCCATTGGCCTTGTACGGAGCGCCAGAGCAAGCGTCCCGGGCAGCCTTGTTGCACTGCGATTGGTGCTACTTTCAACGAAGTGAACCATAATTGTCAAGTAGAAACTTAGGGACAAACCGAAGAAACTCAGGGCAGACCCAAGGAAACCCGACGATTCGCGAACCATAATGATCAACAGGAGTTTTCGATGACGAACCCGACGCGCGGACGGGAGCAAGCGTGGGCCCTGCTAACCGAGTGGACCCAGAGCGAAAGCCTGCGCAAGCATGCGTTGGCCGTAGAGGCTTGCGTGGTGGCCTGCGGCGAGCGGGAAGCCGACCGGCTGGGGCTCACGGGCGACGATCGCGCAGCCCTCATCGAGCTGTACTCGACCACTGCCCTGCTTCACGACTTCGACTACGAGCGCCACCCCACGGCCAACGAACACCCCTTTGTAGGCGTGCGCGAACTGGAGCGGCTCGCCTGGCCGGAGGAGATGCGCACGGCCATTCTGGGCCACGCCCAGTACTCCGGCGTCCCCCGCATCTCGCATCTGGCCAAAGCGCTCTTCGCCTGCGACGAGCTGGCCGGCTTTCTCACCGCCTGCGCCCTCGTCAAGCCCACCAAGGCCATCGCCGATGTGGAGATTGCGAGCGTGAAAAAGAAGATGAAAGACAAGGCCTTCGCGCGCGGCGTGCATCGCGAAGACATTGTGCAAGGAGCCGCGGAGCTCGGTGTCGATCTCGACGTGCACATTGGCTTCTGCATTGAGGCCATGCGAAAGCGCGCGGGGGAATTAGGGCTGTAGTTACTTTTGGCCATCAAGAAAGGCCAGGACTAGCCCATTTTGGGGGTCGGCATCGCCCTCAAAAGAGGACCCTAACACTATCGAAGAATGAATAGTTATGGTTTTTTCCCGAGCGCGTGTCTGCTCCGCTGCGACGAAGGCCGAATGCGTCCTAAGTAACACAAGCCTTGGCCCGGTAACCCAATTCAGTAATGCAATGAGCCTTCCTAAACCCTAATCTTTGTTGCTCGTAGGCCGACAGGTATGGAGACTGAATCCATCTCTCAGTGAATGTAAGGGTCGTGTGTTCGGTCATGCTTGAAAGCCCGCAGCTCGCAGCGGAATATTCGGGATACTCTTTAATGCCGATGGTGCCTTGCTTTACCGCCACCGAAATCGAGCGGCGGGAGTTGTCCTATCTCCTTGCGGCCTTCCACAGGCGTTTGCGGTTCGAACGGAAGATCCAAAGTCTGCGGACTCTGATCAGCTTCTGGCCGGTTGTGCTGGGAGTGATGCTGGGCGTTTACGCGCCAACTCTGCGCGATCTTGCTGCCAACTCTTCCGCACCCTGGGCTGTGACCCTCCTGTTTCCGTTCTCTGTCCTGGTGGGCGAGCGCGGCCTTCATTTCAGCTGGGACACCGCGCACGCGCTTGCGCAGATCCTGCTCTATATGCAGTTTCCTTTTGAAGGCCTGATGGCCCGCATCGTTCTCAAGCACCGCGTGAGCCTGTTTAAGGTCTTCGGGCGGGTCACCTTCCTGCATGCATTCGCCGTGCTTTATCTCGTCCTGGCTTCGGGGGCACTCAGCCAGTTCCTGACGAATTAAACCAACTTCCATCCCCGCCGCAGTTCTGCGCACATCCCAGCCGCTTGGGCCGGGTCGCTACGTTTTCGGCTCACGATTGTAGCGATAAATCCAGCACTCCAGAGTGCCGCCTCCGCTCAACTCCACGGCGTGCTGCACGCGGACGAATTCACTGGTCTCCGGATCCTCAGGATCGTAGCCCTCGAACTCGTCGAGCTGGCTCAGGACGCCTGTATCCTCCGGCAACTCCAAGACCGTGCCTCTGATCCTGTTCTTCGATCGCGGATCGGGAACGGCGCCGGGGTAGCCGTGCAGCTCATACAGCTCGCCATAGACGAATCCCTGGCCCACAGGCCGCAGCTTTGCCGCCGCCTCTGCGACTTCCTCAGGCGCAAAGCCGGGCTGCAACGATCCGTAGGCAAAAAGATATTCGCTCATAGGGCAGTTCATCGTTCGCAGTTCAAAGTGGTGAGTGACTAGTAAAGAAGTAAAGCAGTCAATGAATGGCAGCCGGTTGACTCTATCACTAATCTCTAATCCCAGTCTTTCGCAATTCCGCCACAATCTCCGCAGCCGCTACGCGCGCCTTCGCCTCCTGATCGGGCGGGAAGCTGATGGCGCCCACGCGTGCATGCCCGCCTCCGCCATAGCGCTCGCAGACTTGCGCCAGGTTCACCATCTTTGCCGGGTCGACCTTGGTCCAAGGGTTCGATCCCACGGCCACCTTGGTGCGAAAACTCGATTTCGACAGGCCGATGGAATAGATGGCGTTGGGGTAGAGGTAGTACGGGATGAATTTGTTAAAGCCTTCCAGCGGATGATCGGTGATGTCGAAGAAGATCGTGCCGTCGCGCTCCTCAGCGCGGCTGCGAATCAGCTCCAGGGCCTGCTGGTGGCGTTCGAGCAGCGGCGGCAGCAACGGTGCGACGAAGGACTGTTCGAGAATGTTGCCGAGCGGCATCTCGGTCAGCAGCGGAATCAGCCGCGGAATGAACTGCGGGTCCGATGCGGATTCGATGATAAGGGTCAGCTTCATCGCCGGCGCAGCCATCTCCACTGCTGATTCAGGGCTCTCATATTTCGCGCCGTCCACGATGTCGGCCCAATGAATCAGGTCAGCGACAGGCGCGGTATTGAAGCCGAAGCGCGTGGACGCAATGTGCGCCAGGAAGCTGGTGCAGGACACATAGGTGGGATCGAAAAACTTGTGCGCCGCGCAAACCGGCTCGCGCTTGCAGGCTAGGAATTGCTCGTGATCCTGCGGCGTCAAAAATGCCGACTGGTGGTGATCGAACCACCACGTGATGCGCGGCGAGGGCGAATATTTGAAATCGACGATGGCGTTTTCGTCGCCCGTGAATTCGCTTTCATCGAACAGCGCCCCGGCGCGGTGCACCAGCCCGTGGTACTCGTAGCTGGCATCGGGATCGATGCACTCGCGATGAAAGCGCGTGAACAACGAGGCTGAACAAGCTCCGTCAAAACATTTGTCGTGGTAGAAGACGCGAACTTGCAAAGCCTGAGGCCCTCCTGGGCGCGGTGCTAAGAAACAAGCGGAACTGTTAAGAATCAAGGGGGCGGCTGGTTGTGTCAAGTAAGAAGGAGACGAGGGAGCAAGGGAGCAAGGGAGCGAGGGAGCAAGAAAACCTCAGCGTTCCAACTTGTTCATTAGGGCGATCAGAAGCCGGCTGACGTCCGCGCACAAATGTTCTGTGCGTTCATATGAGTTCTCAGCGCCGAACCCAAGTGACTTTGCTATGACGATTTGCGTCTGCAACTCGCATTTTGGACCCCGCGCGTGACCGAGGGACTGCAAGTACTCGCCCCTTGTTCGCTTGCCATACCCTTCGGCAATGTTGCTCGCGATCGACACCGAAGCACGCCGCATCTGGTTCACCAACCCGAATTGCTCGGATTTGGGATATGCAGCAGTCAGACGATAGATGTCTGTGCTCAACTCGACGGCTCGCTGCCAAACGATGAGATTCATGAATGAGTCTCCCATGCCTTATCCTTTCCTTCGATTGATTTGGGTAACGACGCAAAAGGATAGCCCAGATCTCATGCTGGCAGTGTGACCCGTAACACGCGAAACTTAGGTCGCTTCCTCTCGCGCTCCCTCGCTCCCTTGCTCCCTGTATTTCAAGTCACACCGGACGCCGCCGTCCATCGTTTACCCTCATAGGGTTCAATCTGCATGACGACGGCCGCCGCGAACGCCCGCTATCCGCTCACCCAGGGTGTCAACCCATGGCTGGTCACGGTCTCGGTTATGCTGCCCACATTTATGGAGGTGCTGGATACCGCCATCGCCTCGGTGGCGCTGCCCTACATTGCCGGCTCGCTCTCGGCTTCCAACTCCGAAGCTACCTGGGTCCTCACCAGCTACCTGGTCGCCAATGCTGTCATCCTGCCCGCGTCGAATTGGTTCGCGCGGCGCTTTGGACGCAAGCGCTTCCTGCTGACGTGCGTCATTCTGTTCACCATCGCATCGTTCTTTTGCGGAGCGGCGCCGTCGCTGGCTGTCATTCTGGTGGCGCGCATTCTGCAGGGCGCGGGCGGCGGCGCATTGCAGCCGCTCTCGCAGTCGATTCTGCTGGAAAGTTTTCCCATAGAGAAGCGCTCCATGTCCATGGCTGCCTACGGCCTTGGCATCGTGGTGGCGCCCGTTCTCGGCCCCACCCTCGGCGGCTGGCTCACCGATACATGGAGTTGGCGCTACGCGTTCTATATCAACATCCCCGTCGGCATCCTTGCGGTGATCATGATCAGCCGCTTCGTCCACGATCCGCCCTACATCAAGAATGCCAAGGTGGGCCCTTTCGACAACATCGGCTTCGGCCTGCTCGTGGTGTGGACAGGCTGCCTGCAGATCGTTCTCGACAAGGGTCAGGAGGACGACTGGTTCGGCGCCATCTGGGTGCGCTGGGCCGTGGCGGCGCTGGTGGTCGCGCTCGTTGGGTGGATATGGCATTCATGGGCTCATCCCAGAGGCCTGGTGGATCTGCACATCCTCAAGGACCGCAACTTCCGCACCGGCTGCTTCATGATCGCGCTCCTGGGCATGTGCATTTACATCACCATCGCGATTCTGCCGCTTTACTACCAGGAGATTCTCGGCTACACCGCGTTTACCGCCGGACTGGTAGTGGGACCGCGCGGCATCGGATCGTTCATCGGTTCGCCTGTGGTCGGGTTCCTCGGTTCGCGCATCGACAACCGCAAGCTGCTCTGCGCCGGATTCCTGGGTTTTGCCGCCTGCTCGTTCATCTTCGGCACGGTCAATCTTTCCATCGGCCCTTACACGCTGCTGTTTCCGATCATGATCACCGGTTTCGCGCTGAGTTTCGTTTTCGTTCCGTTGGCCACCATGGCCACGCGCACCATTCCCCCGCATGAGATGGGCAACGCCACGGGCCTCTTCAACATGCTGCGCAACATCGGCGGGTCCATTGGAATTGCCATGGCCACCACAGCCATCATTCGCCGTGCCGATCTCCACCAGAACGAACTCAGCGCCAGCCTGCCGCAATCGAGCGCAGTGTTGCAGCAGAGATCCGCCATGATTGCCCAGTATCTTGGTCATCGCATGAGCCCGGGTGCCGCGCGCCCCGGTTCCTTCGGCCTCATCTACGGCCTCATGGAGCAGCAAGCCGCCCTGCTCGCCTACGTCGACGTCTTCCGCTGGACCGCTGTCCTGGCGTTGATCTGCGCCTGCGCCGCGTGGCTATTCAAAAAGCCGGCGAAGCACGTGACCCCGCGGCGGGGCGTGCATTGAGGCGTCAGACGTTTCGTTGCTATTGCACGCTTGCGTTCCGGCAGGACTTGCGTTCTACTTGCTGCCATCATGCAATTCATCCAGTTTTTCGTGGCTATCCGATCCCCGCGGCGTATTGCTGCTTGTCTGTGTGTCCTCGCCGCGCTTGGCATATCAGCGTCAGGCCAGACCGCCGGCGGTTGGACGCATAAGTCCACACCCGCAAAGATCGACAAACAGATCCTCATCTTTCCTGACTCGGTGGTCGCGGAGCAGTGGCCGCACACGCTCAAGCTCGTGAATCCTCCGCAGAATCTCAAGCTGCTCAACCCGGGCCAGTGCATTCGCATTGGGATTGTTGCCACCGGCGACGATCGCGACAGTCTCCTCGAGAAAACGCAGCTTTCCTTCCACGTAGAATTCGCCGGCCAGGCGCAGGACCACGCTCTCGCGCCGCTCGCGGGCACAAAGCAAATCAAGCCGGAGGGCGGTGATTTCGTCTTGCAGTCCCTCGCGGCCGCGAATGTCGAGGCTCCGCCACTCAGCATGGCGTCACTGGGTGCTTCGGCGGACAACTGGTGCGCCCCCGATGACGCGCGAGACGGGACCGCGACGATCGATGCCGAAATCGAATCTCCGGCCGGTAGTCAAAAGCAAACCCGAGTCAAAATTCAGATCGAAAGCCTCGAAACCGGAGGTAAGCGTTCGTTCAGGAACGAGGAAGAATTTGAAAAATTTACCATGGACTTCCACTACCAGCCCAACCCTGCGCGCCTTTATCCCGAATTGCTCTTTTTCTGCGCCGATCAAAAGATTTCTTCCAACCGAAGCGAGGTCCTGATCCAGGCCGCCTTTCTTGGCGCTGCGCTCAAGGCCGATGCGATCGCGGCAAAAGACTTTATGGCCAGGATCGCCGCGAGAAACGAGTGCCCGCAGGGGCTCGGCATGATGGCGCTCCTCATGGGCGGCTACAACGTCGATCTGCTGCTGGATACGATGAGCGTCGAGGACCGGCAAGCCTTCAAAGAGCATTCGGAGCTGCCCGATCCCTACGACTTCGGTTCGCCTGCGGAGGCCCCCATGCATTTCGACATGCTGTGGGGAATGTTTACCGCCAGCGGTCAGTTCGCGTCCATCAAGAAGATCGCAAGCGCCCTCGCCTGGCGTCCCGACTGGGACGACTACGTCAAGGCGCGCAAATCATCGCATCCGCCCAAAGCGTGGACACCCTCCCTAGGCCGGGCCCTCGCCTATTCTGCCGCAGGCTGGTCGATGAACTCGTTCCTGCATACCGATCCGCTGGCCGCCGACTACATCGACTTTCTTATCGCCTCGCCCGACACGCCCGATGCGATCAAAACCGAACTGAAGGGGCTGCTGACTAATCCTGCCTTCCAGCGGCAGGGCGATAAATAGAAATCGCCGCGGCGCGTTCAGGACTCCGCCGCGTAGTTTGAGGAAGCGGGAACTGGCCCGAACGCACCTTCGGGGCCCTCAAAAAATCATGTGTTTCAACGCGCCTCCCGCGCGGTATATTGGCGGCATGCCCGCGCGAGCTTCCCACTTTCCCGGCTTGAGTCTTTTCATCCTTGCCTTCGCTGCCTGCGTTCTGGCCGTTG
>Ga0181529_10006749_pt1 | contig 11575 bp, 9 predicted proteins | sample PEATcosm2014_Bin_36_FD_119763 | JGI IMG/M metagenome (GOLD analysis project Ga0181529, IMG submission 119763) | Peatland microbial communities from MTU Mesocosm Facility, Houghton, MI, USA - PEATcosm2014_Bin10_30_metaG | ecosystem: Environmental > Terrestrial > Soil > Wetlands > Peat | place... | reverse complement strand
TTGACTTCCTTCGAAATCGGGCCGGAATCCGCCTCGTCCACCTTGATGACTTCATCCACGATTTTCGTGTTGAGGTTGACAGGAATGAATCCCGCGCCGATGCCCTGCAATTTGTGCGGTCCGGGCGTGCCGCCGGAAATGACGGGCGACTTCGCCGGTTCAACGGCAATCGCCTTGAATGACGGTTTGCGCTGCTTGATGACCTCCGCCACGCCGGTGATGGTGCCGCCGGTGCCGACGCCCGCGACGATGAAATCCACCTTGCCGTCGGTGTCGTGCCAGATTTCCTCGGCGGTCGTTTTGCGGTGGATTTCCGGGTTGGCCGGATTTGAAAACTGCTGGGGAATGAAGCTGTTGGGAATCTGCTTGCTCAATTCCTCGGCCTTGGCGATGGCGCCTTTCATGCCCTTCGCCCCCTCGGTGAGCACAAGCTTTGCGCCGAGAATTTTCAGCAGCTTCCGGCGCTCGGTGCTCATCGTCTCGGGCATTGTCAGGATCAATTTCAATCCTTTGGCAGCGGCGACGAACGCCAGCGCGATGCCGGTGTTGCCGCTGGTCGGCTCGATGATGACGGTGTCCGGCTTGATCTTTCCGGCCTTCAGCCCGGCGTCAATCAGGGCGATGCCGATGCGGTCCTTCACGCTGGAGAGCGGGTTGAAGAACTCGAGTTTGAGCAGCACGTCGGCGAGGGCGCCGTGTTTTTTCGCCGTGCGGTTCAGCCGCACGAGCGGGGTGTTGCCGATGGTTTCGGTGATGTCGTTATGGATGCGTGACATATGAATATGATTCAGCGGTTGGGTTCGATTGTCAGTTCAGGTTAAAATTTTGGCTGGAGGCGGTCCGGCGGCGCAAAACGGTGCGCGCGGAGGAACCACAACGTTGCCGCAAAAGCGGGCACCGGTGCCTCCTCCAGCCTTGATCGTTTTGCTTTCAGAATTCCCATTTGGTCGTGATGCCCCAAACGCCATTGGCCTGGTCGTTCAACACATTGCCGAAATGTCCGTAACCCGCCGCGAGCGTCAGGTGTTTGTTCACGACGTAAGCCGCGTCGAGCGTCCACCAGTCGCCTTCCTTCTGAACCAAACTACCGATGGCCTGATAGTTGCGCGGCTGTTCTTTGTATTCCGCCGCCAGCGCGAAATTGCCGGTGACGAACACCACCACGTTGCCCTCAAAGAGGTAGCTATAGCTGTCGGTAAATCCGCCCAGGCCTTCCCAGACGCCTTCAGTCGCGCGTCCACCGAGTTCGAGCAGCACGGGCCGTGGCAGTTGCGTGAACAATTTCGAGGCGTAGAGCGTGTAATCCACGCCTTGCTGACGCGAGAGGCCGGCTTGGCCCAGCAAGTCCGCGCCCGCCCCCTGCGTAACTTCATTTCTTACCTCATTGATGCCGTCGTTGTATTTGTAATGCACACCGGCTGTCAGCGCCGGAATCCACTTTTGGTCGAACTCACCTTCCTTCAAAATCTGGAAGCGCGCATTGAAGTTGTGCAGCTCAACCTCGTCCTGATGATAATTCTTCAACCCCGCATTTCGCAACGCCAGCGGCAGATCGCCCAGACCGAGATGATCCCAGCCGTAGCCAAGCTCCAGACGGCTCAACGGCGATTCCGTGAGCGTCAACGCTTCGAGATTTTTGTCGGAGCCGAGATTGACGTAGGCAAAGCCGACGCTGGGCCGCCCAACCGGCTCGCCATTGCGCGGCGGATTGACGATGTAAGCCGACAGCGTGGCGAAAATGCCGCCGTTGCCTTCGATTTGATGCAACGGCAGCGGCGGCCCCTTGTCGTCAGATTTGGCGGCAGTTGGTTGCGCGGGCGGTGCATTGGTTTGTGTTTGATCCGCATTCACGCTCCAGCCCGCCGCAACCAAGAATGCGGCAAGCCAGGCAACGGAACGGTTGCGATTTTGTTTGTTGTGTTTTTCAAGGACGTATCGGCCGGTTTTCATGTTTGTTGTCTGTTTATTTTCTCAACCAACCTCCGGTAGTCCGGTCGGCGTTGCTCAATTATTGTTGTTTGGTTCTTTGATCCAGTTCGTCTGGTGTAAATCTTAATTCAAGCGGAGCGTCCACACTTTTCAGCCAGCACGCCGAAACAAAATCCATTTATTCGACTCGCCGCCGCCGCTTTGAATTGGTTTAATATGCGACTTAACTGGTCGTATATTTGTTTGATTTAACTGAAAGCACTCTCCGTTTATTGGCAAATGCTTTACATTTATTGTTACGGGTCAGAACGATGTAATTTCAAATATGGATGCAGTTTTTCCAATTCATTCTTTCGTCGGTTTGGGAGGCCATTTGGTGATGCCAGCCTCCAACGCATCGGCTGGCAGATCGAAATAGTTTCGCCCACCAAATTGGTCGTGTAATGAAGTGCTTGGCTGAAAATTGACGGAAGTCTCTTCGGCTCCAAATCAGGCGGCTCCAAAAACTGAAACTGTTACAATCGCGGACGGCGCAATCTCAACTGACGATCAGCGTGAGCTTGCCGATGGTGCGCCCTGATTCGAGACGCTGGTGAACGCGCGAGAGATTCTCCGACGTCAATTGACCAACGGTTTCCGTGTTGGTGGTGCGCAGAATCTTATGCTCCACCAGTTCAGCGACACGGGTGAGCAGGTGATGTTGTTCAATCATGTCCGGCGTTTGAAATTTGGAGCGGGTGAACATGAATTCCCAAATGAACCCAGCACTCTTGTTTTTCAACAAACCCAAATTGAGCGGGTTTTCATTTTCGACAATGGAACAAATCCGTCCCTGCGGTTTGATGGCTTCGGCCATGCCGGCCCAATGCCGGTGGGTGTCGTTGAAGCAAAGGATGTAATCCAATTCGCCAACACCCAAAGTTTTAAGTTGCGCGAGCAGAGGCTGGCGGTGATCAATCACATGATCCGCGCCCAGCAAACGGCACCATTCAATGGATTCTTTTCGCGACGCCGTGGCGATGACGGTCAAACCCGCCACACGTTTGGCAATTTGTATCGCAATTGAACCGACGCCGCCCGCGCCGCCGATGATCAAAACACTGCGTTCGCGGTGCACCGGTTTTTTCTCCGGTGCGATGTTCAATCGGTCAAACAAAGCTTCCCAAGCCGTGATGGTCGTAAGCGGCAACGCGGCGGCCTCGGCAAACGAAAGCGCGCGCGGTTTGCGGGCGACGATGCGCTCGTCCACAATTTGGAACTCCGCATTCGATCCGGGGCGCGTGATGTCGCCCGCGTAAAAAACTTCGTCCCCCGGCTTGAAGAGCGAAACCTCCGAACCAATGGCTTCGACAATCCCCGCCGCATCCCAGCCGAGAATCTGCGGCTCACGCGCCGCCGCACTGCGACGCTGCCGGACTTTGCAATCAACGGGATTAACCGAGACCGCCTTGACCCGGACCAATAAATCTCGCGGGCCGGGCGCGGGTTTGGGAAATTCAAGCTCGACAAAACATTTTGGATCATCGAGCGGAAGTTTTTCAACAATGGCTATCGCTTTCATGCATTCTCGAATCAAAACACCGCCATCCAGATACAGATCCGCACCGTTGGTGGCCGACGGCAGCGGACTACAGGCATGTTACCTACTTAAGCCAGCAACGGCCATCTCAATCAAGAGATTTGCGCTTGTTCCACGGCATTTTGGCGAGGAGCAAGCCCATGCCGCAAAAATCCGTGATGCCGGCGAAGATCAAACCCGCACCCACGAAACCAGACAGCCAGATGAAGTTGAAATTCACAAAACGCGCGAGCAACACTCCGGAGAGCACAATCGCGCCTGCGGCAATGCGAACCTGGCGTTCAAGGCTGATGACCTTGGTTTGGCCACGAGTCACCGGCAGATTGGCTTCAATCCATGCGAGGGTTCCGCCTTCGACGACAACCGGCTGGGCGAAGCCGTCCTTTGTAAATTTATCCGCCGCCTTCGTTGCGCGCTGGCCGCTCCGACACAGCAGATATATCGGCTGATCCTTCTGAAGTTGCAGCGAACTCGGCTTCAACTCATCCAACGGAAAGTTGCGCGCCTGCGGAACGTGAACCTCCGCGAACTCCACCGGCGTGCGCACATCAATGACCGGCGATGACGGTTGAGCATTGAGAATTTTTTGCAGTTCTACCGGCGAAATGGTTTTCATATCACCGCTAGTTTATCAGCTTCGCTTCAACGAGCGCAATGCCAGCACCAACGCGTCCACTTCTTCGCGGGTGTTGTAGAATGCGAGTGACGGACGCACGCTGCTTTCCAATCCAAAATGGCGAACGGCTGGCAGCGCACAGTGATGGCCGGCACGGACGGCGATGCCATTTTTGTCCAGATGCCGCGCGACGCTTTCGTTTGGCACGCCGGGAATTACGAACGCTAGCACGCTGGCTTTGGTTGCCGCCGTGCCGATGGGCCGCAGACCGGGAATTGTGGCAAGCGCCTGCGTCGCGTGTTCGAGAAGCGCGTGTTCGTAGGCCGCAATCGCGGGAACGCCCACCTTGAACAAGTAATCAATCGCAGCGCCCAAGCCAACGACGCCGGCGATGTCTGGTGTCCCAGCCTCAAACTTTTCCGGCGCGTGCTGATAAATTGTCTTTTCAAAGCGCACGTCCTTGATCATGTGGCCGCCGCCTTGCCACGGCGGCATGGCTTCGAGCAACAGCGCTTTGCCGTAGAGCGCGCCGATCCCGGTCGGGGCAAAAATCTTGTGGCCGGAGAAAACATAAAAATCTGCATCCAGCGCGCTGACATTGACCGGCAAATGCGGCGTGGATTGCGCACCATCCACCAGCACCGGCACACCCCGCGCGTGCGCCAGCGCGATGATCTGCTCGACGGGATTGATCGTGCCGAGCGAGTTGGAAACGTGCGCCACGGAAACTATTTTCGTCTTCGGGCCGAGCAGCTTCACATACTCGTCCAAAATCAATTCGCCGCGATTATTAATCGGGATGACGCGCAGCGTCGCGCCGACCTGTTCGCCGAGCAATTGCCACGGCACGATGTTGGCGTGATGCTCCAGTTCGCTGACGATGATTTCGTCGTCCGCGCCGATATTTTTGCGTCCGTAACTTTGCGCGACGAGATTGATGGCCTCGGTCGTGCCGCGAAGAAAAACAATTTCCTTCGCGTCCGCCGCGCCGAGAAATTTGCGGACCTTCTCGCGTCCGGCCTCGAACAATTCGGTCGAGCGCGCGGCGAGAGCGTGCGCGGCGCGATGGATGTTTGAATTGTCGCGGCTGTAAAATTGCGAGGTTGCATCAATCACCGCCTGCGGCTTGTGCGTGGTGGCGGCATTGTCCAGCCAGATGAGAGGTTTGCCGTTGACCAATTGATGCAGCGCGGGAAAATCGCGGCGCACACCTTCGATGTCGAACTTCGGAATCGGCGCGGCGGTTTTCGGATACGACTGGCAGGCGAGCGGCGACTTTCCGGACGCATTGCCGCCGCGCAAAAAATAGTATTCAGGAGTGGCGAGAGATTCGGGGTCGGAAAAGCCGAGCGCCGGATTTCTGTTTGCCGTTTTCGTGTCCGGCCGGTTGCCTTGTGGACGGTAAGCGCCATTGCAACGCGGCTCACCGAATGCGTAACTATCGCCGGAATCCGGCGCGTGTCCGCCCGACTGTGGTTTTTCCGGTTCGGATAATTTCGGCGCGGCCGGCTGGGCGCTTGGATGCACCGGCGGCACGGCGGAACTGGCATCCGCTGCGGAAACACCCGGCGGCTTGGCAACATCGGGAATCTCCGATGGCACGACGGGTGTCGCGGCTGGCAGTGCGCCACGGCTGAATTCCGAAAACGCCTCCGCCACGAGTTTGGCAACCAGATCGCTGTGCGCCGCTTCGCCCGCCGCCGGTTCGGCGACAGCGGAAGCTGGTTCACTATTTGGCGCTGTAGTCATAGTAATTGTTCACCACTACATTATCCAGGCGTGCGATGGCGTCGGTGGTCAGCACGCTGGCCGAGAAGTAGCGCGTGACGAGATGCGACGCGATGGAATTCTCGTTCGTGCCCATGTAGCGGACGGACAGGCCGGGTTCCACTTCGCCGGTGACGCCGGTTTTTTGCAATCCGACCACGCCTTGCTCGGCTTCACCGACGCGCAATAGCAAAATGCTCGTGGCATTGTTTTTTACTTCGAGCTTGTTGGTCGGAATCAACGGCACACCGCGCCAGGTGATGAACGGCGTTCCGAAAAGGTGAACCGTCGGCGGTGGCACGCCCCGGCGCGTGGCTTCGCGACCAAAGGCAACGATGGCTTTCGGATGCGCGAGAAAGAAGGCGGGTTTTTTCCAAACGAGGCCAAGCAATTCATCAAGATCATCTGGCGTCGGCGAGCCTTTGCGGGTCTTGATGGTCTGCGAGGCGTCCACTTCCTTGAGCAAACCGAAATCGGGATTGTTGATGATTTCCCATCCCTCGCGTTCCTTCACAGCCTCGACCGTGAGACGAATTTGCTCGCGAAGCTGATCAATCTTATTGCTGTAAAGATCGGTCACGCGGGTGTGCGTGTGCAGCACCGTTTGGATGGTGCTCAAATGGTATTCGCGCGGGTGCGGATCATAATCCACAAACGTCGTCGGCAGCTTCGGTTCGCCGCCGTCCACGGTGAGCAGATCCACTTTGACCTCGCCGAATTCATTTGCGGGTTTTCCCTTCGCCGCCTGGGCGACGCGGTTGACGCGATAAACACCACCGTCCACGTTCACCCACGGCAGCAGCTTGTGCAGCCAGCGGGGGGTGATTTCGGTGTATTGCGGGACGGTGACGGTGGCGGTGGCGAGGTTGCGCGCGGCGGGGGCGCTCAAGCTCAAGTGGATTTCGTTTTCTTTGCTCATATTATTTTAGTTTGATTGTTGGTGAAGGGGAAAATTCAACGCGGATTGTGTGACGGAAAAACGGGGGAAGCCGCTTCGCGCGTGAAAACGCCGAAGCGAAACACCGGCTAAAATTTCCGGCCGCGCCGGAGTCTGGACACAACTCGACATGAATACACTTTCAGTTTCATGGGAGCTTCCAGTGGACCGGTCAGCACCGTGAGATTTCGATCAGGTTTCAGAGTGGCGTTGTCGCCTGCCTCGATTCAAATCCTAAATGCAAAGGATTACTTGTCAATGCCAATGTCTATTCAAATTGCCTTTTCCCAACAGACCTGGCATTGGATTCAGCCCTCGACCACGTCCAGTTGGAAGGGATCAACCTCGACGCCATTTTTCCGCAACCATTTCACGGCGGCGGCAAGGATTTTCTGATCGCCGGTAAGTTCCAAGGCGATGATGCCAACCTTGTCGGTGACGTTGGCGCTGCGGATGTCGAAGACGAGGTCAAATATTTTGCTCAATTCCCAAATCAACGGTCGCTTGGCGCGTTCCGCCGGAAAGGTGAGCCAGTAGCGTTGTGATTGCTTGGGCATATTTGTTTCAAGTCAGAATGGATTCAATGGGAAGGTTGGGATCAAGATTGTTGTCCTTGAGCCAGGTTGGATTAAACAGCTTGGACTGGTATTTCAAACCGGAGTCGCACAGCAAGGTCACAATCGTCTGCCCCGGCCCGCGCTCCTGGGCGAAGCGCACCGCGCCCGCGAGGTTGATACCGGAAGAAAGTCCGAGGAACAAACCTTCCTCGCGCAGGAGCTGATAAACGATGGTCAGCGCAGGCTGATCCGCGATGCGGTAGGCGCGGTCAATCACAATGCCCTCCAGATTTTTCGTCACGCGCATCTGGCCAATGCCTTCGGCGAAGGAATCGCCGTCCTTCGTATCGGTGTTGCCGTTCGTAAACCACGACCACATCGCCGCACCGTAGGGATCAGCGCAAACGGCGGCAACGTCCGGGTTGCGTTCCTTCAAATACAATGCCGTGCCCGCCAGCGTGCCGCCCGTGCCCACGGCGGAAACGAACGCGGTGACTTCGCCGTTTGTCTGGCTCCAGATTTCCGGGCCGGTTGTCTGGTAATGCGCGAGCCGGTTCGCGGTGTTGTCAAACTGGTTTGCCCAGAACCAGCCATTTTCTTCCGCTAGACTTTGGGCAACGCGGTTGTAGTTGCCGGGATTGCTGTAAGGTTTTTCCGGCACGGCGATGACTTCCGCGCCAAGCGTTCGGAGCAGCGTGATTTTTTCCGGCGACTGTGTTTCGTTGATAACGATGGCCGTGTGATAGCCTTTCGCGTGACCGATCACCGCGAGTCCGATGCCGGTGTTGCCCGCCGTGCCTTCAATAATCGTCGCGCCGGGTTTTAATAATCCCTTCGCCTCGCCATCGGTGATGATGCCCAGCGCGGCGCGATCTTTCACCGAACCGCCGGGATTCATGAACTCCGCCTTGCCCAGAATTTCGCAGCCGGTCAGTTCCGAAAGTCGGCGCAGCCGGATCAACGGCGTGTTGCCGACATGTTTTTCAATTCCGAAATAACTCGTGATGCTCATGGTGAATATGCTTTCCATTCACGCGAACCTCCGGTTGTCCGGTCAGTCGGCTGTTTGATTTTTGATTTAAAACAAGCGGGCGCTGGTCTGAACCGTTGCGCACCGCAAAATTATTTGGCTGCCGTCTTGAACCGCAATGACGAATCCAGGCTTTCGTGTAGCAAGCGCACCGACGCCACCAGCGCGGCCACGTCGGCGGGCAGGCCGTCGAATTTCTCCGCCGGATTCGCGGCGGCGGCGGCGCGTCTGCCCGATGCAATGACAGCGGTGAGCGAAGCGTCAACCAGCCCGGCTTCGATGAAATGATTTTGGAACAGCGCGAACGTCTCCACGTCGCTCTTCGGCCGCGCCCGCTGAACCACAAGTAATGCCCGTGCCGCCGCGAGCGCCGCCGCATAAAACCGTCCGGCTTCCTGCGACTCACGCGCGTTGACGAGGTCCACTTCAATCAAATCGAACACGCCCGCGCTGCATTCACCCTGGCCGCGCCCGACCAGCGAAAACAATTTCTTGGAGTCCCAATCGTAATAAAATTCCTTCCGGCTGGCGATGGGCGGAACTTCCTGATGTCGCGCCAGAATTTCTCCGGCAATTTTTCTGCCGTCGTTGTCCACGAACTGGTGAAAGTTGCCGGTGTCGGGAGATTTTTTCCACGCTGAAAGCAAGTCGCGCAAGAACGCCGGCGCGTTTTTTGCCGGCACCGCGCCGACATTCGTGCCGAAACGCGATTTGCCTTCGGCCAGCCGTCCGCCAAGTTGCACGGCATAAAATGGGACGAGATTTCCGCCCACGCGCCGCGCCGCGCCGGAAAAACCAATGTTGCCAATCGGATGCCGACCGCAGGAATTCGGGCAGCCGCTGATGTGGATCGAGAAATCTCCGAGGCTGTCCAAGTCAAGTTCGCTCGCGCTCAATTCGCTCCGCACCGCCTTGGCGAGTCCGCGCGAAAGACAGATGCCGAGGCGGCAGGTCGAGGCTCCGGCACACGCGACGAGGTTTCGCAGCACCGGCGCTTCGGGTTCGGCCAGACCGAGAGCCGCGAGCTTCTGATGCACCACCGGCAATTCTGCCGCCGTGATCCAGCGCAGCCCGGCGTTTTGCGATTGCGTCGCCCAAAGAATGTTGTCGCCGTGCGCCGCCAGAATGTCCGCGAGCGCGGTGGTCTTGCTGGCGGGAAGGTCGCCGAGCGCCAGCGGAATTTGCACGAGGAAAAATCCCGACTGCTTCTGCGGCGCGACATTGTGCACGAACCAGCGGCTGAATTCAGCGGACTCATTTTTGACTTCGCCATTTTCCGGCACGCTCGTGAGTTGCGGCAGGGGACGCAATTCCAGCGGCGCAGGGTTGCTGGCGCGCAACATAGCCAGTTCGCTTTCATACAATTCGCGGAACGCCGGCAGCCCGATTTTCTCGACGAGAAACCGCAGCCGCGCGAGATGCTTGTTTTTGCGGTCGCCGTTCTTGTCAAACACGTGCTTGATGGCTTCGGCCACAACAAATGTGTCGGACGCCGGAATGAATTCGTGAAGCAGACTGGACAGCCGGCTCTTGCCGCCCATGCCGCCCGCGACATAAACCGCAAAACCGTCCACGCCGTTTTGCCTGCGGGCGACAAAGCCGACATCATGCACGGTGGCACCGGAACAATCCTTGTTGCACGCGGCGAAGGCGATTTTGTATTTGCGCGGCAACTGGAGCGAAAGCGGATCGGCCAGCAGCCGTTCCGTGGTGGCCACGGCATACGGCGTTACGTCAAAGACCTCGTCGCGGCAGACGCCGGAATCCACGCAGGCGGTGATGTTGCGGACGGTGTTGCCGCCGCCGCCTTTCGTGGATAGCCCGGCCTTGGCGAGCAAGCGCAGCGCGGGAATGATTGAATCCAGCGGCACGCGGTGGATTTGAAACTCCTGGCGCGTGGTGATGTGCAAAAGCCCGTTGCCGAATTTCGCCGAGACTTCGCCCAGCCGCCGCAAGTGCGCCGGCGTCACCCCGCCGGCGGGAAAACGGACGCGCAGCATATAAGTGCCGTTTTCGCGCTGCTCATAAACCCCCGCCGGGACGCGGACGATGCGGAACTGGCCTTCGCTGATGACACCGGCTTTGAACTGCGCCACCACGAATTGAAATTCATCCAGCTCATCCTGAATGCGGTCGGAAACCCGGAAGGCCCAGGTGTCTTTCGGTTGTTTGCTCATATTCTTTTCAGACATCTTGCATTTTTAAATCCGCGCGGAAAATCAAATTATTCACTCGCGCGCGGCTTCTGCTTTCCGCGCGGACTTGTCGCGGATAACGATTTGCTTTTCCTCAAATCGGCGCGGGTTATGAGGCGCTGGAGGCGCTGGCTTTGAAGGTGGCGTCCGGTTTCCTGCCGGTCCGGTTCCATGGCGCTCTGGCCAGCACGATGGCCAGACCGCAAATGTCGGTGACGCCGGCAAAGACCAGCCCCGCGCCGACGAAAGCCGATAGAATGTAAAAGGCCGGATGCACCCGCCAGCCCAGAACCGTGCCGATCAAGACGAACGAGCCGGCGCCGATGCGGACCTGGCGCTCGATGGAAATGGTTTTGCGTCCGCGAACCACCGGCAATCCGGCGGCGGCCCATGCGTTGGTGCCGCCTTCGACCACGACCACCTCGTCGAGTCCTGCGTTGCGAAGTTTTTCCGCAGCCTTGGTGGCGCGAATGCCGGAGGCGCAAAGCAGATACAACGGCCCGGCGTTGGCTCCGCGCGCCGCTTCCACTGCCTTGCGATCCAAAACATCGAGCGGCACGAGTTGCGCGCCCTGCGCGTGAATTTCACGAAATTCCGCCGTCGTCCGAACGTCCACCAGCGTTCCGTGTCCGCCTGAAACCAGCGCCGACGCTTCGGCGGGCGCGATTGTTATCGTCTGATTTGACATATTTTTCCTGGGTGAACAATTTTGGCTGTTAAAGAATCCAGCCGATGGCGATGCCAACACTATCCTGGCTCATCTTCAAATTGGCATTGGCTGGCGGGCCGAAGTAGTTGCCGCTGCCATTCACCGACTGCTCGAAGGCGTGGGCATAGAAGGCGCTTGCTTCCCAATTCTTGTTGAACCGCCAGGTCACACCGGCGGTGACATGATGCTGCACCACGGCTGGCGCCAGGATGTTGAAGTAGGTCTGATTATCGGGAATCGGCTGCGTGCTGTAGTT
>Ga0181529_10006748_pt1 | contig 11577 bp, 12 predicted proteins | sample PEATcosm2014_Bin_36_FD_119763 | JGI IMG/M metagenome (GOLD analysis project Ga0181529, IMG submission 119763) | Peatland microbial communities from MTU Mesocosm Facility, Houghton, MI, USA - PEATcosm2014_Bin10_30_metaG | ecosystem: Environmental > Terrestrial > Soil > Wetlands > Peat | place... | reverse complement strand
CGCGACGGTCGAGGACCTGCCCGAGGACCGCCGCCAGAGCTACGACCAGGACAGGAAGAGCAGGGTCTACGTCTTGCGGCTCACCTGATATCGAAATATTGCCGCTCGATGTAGGCCGACGCGCGCGCGGTCTACCTTATATCGAAATACTGACGCTCGATGTAGGCCGCGCGCGCATCGGCCTCGTCCCAGAAGGGGCTCTCGGGATAGCCGTCCACCAGCTTCTTGTAATAGGCGTATGCCCGCTTGATATCCTTGAGCGGCCCTTTGGCCTCGAGGGCCTTGCCGTAGAGGAGATAGGCCTCGTCGATGCCGGAAGGAGCGAGGGCCATCAGCCGGTCGAGGGCATCAAGGGCTCCCTGGACGTGGCCTGCAGCCAGCTCGGACCGCGCCTGGGAGAGGGCCGCCTCGGGCGTGGCCAGGGCAGACGCGGGGACAGCGGCCGGAACCGCGGTCGCGGGCGTCGTCGCGGGCGTCGTTGCGGGCGCCGTCGCGGTGGCCGGTTGAACCGAGGCTGGCTTAGGGGCCGCCGAGGCGCCTGCCGTCAAAGCCGCGTTGGGCGGCGCCGAAGTCGATGCGGCAACCGGTGCCGCGTTGGGCGACGCAAGTATCGGCGTCGCTTGCGCCGCTCCCGTGGGCGCGGCTGCGGGCGAAGCCGCCGCCAGGCTGCTGGAGGGCGGCTGGGAGGGGGCTTGCGAGCCAAGGGCGCTCTGAGCGCTTTTGGGCGCCACGCTCACGGCGACTAGCTCCTCGTAGGAGAGTCCCCGCAGGGCGTCCTGCCTCTGGAAGCGCAGGAGATAGTCGCCAGCCTTCTCCGGGTTCAGGGCGAAGACTAGTCCGCTCGCCGAGAAGCTCTTCGAGTCGTAGCTGACGCCCGGCTTGCCCGACTGCTCGCCGAGATACGTCCATCCCGTGCCCTCAAAAGGGATCTCCAGGGTGGTGCCTTCGGTGGCCGTTAGACTTCGAGTCACGGCCGGACTGGAGGCGGCCGCGGCGTCGAGGGCGGCCGCTTCGCTCGAGGCCGCATTCTTGGGCTCGGGCGTGGGAGCGGGCGTCGCGGCCGCGCTCTTCGCCGCGCTCTTCGCGGGGACGGCGCTCGGCTTGGGCGCGGGCGCGGGCGCGGGACTCGCGGAAGTCTTGGGCGCGGCGGGGGCGGGACTAGGTGCGGGCGAGGCCGCAGGCGGGTTTGCGACTGCGCCTTGAATGGGAGCGGGCGCTGGTACCGGCGCCGCTGCGGGCGTGGGAACGACGGGGAGCGCGGGAGCGGCCGGTTTCGTCGGCGCGGGCGGGATCGGCTCGGCGAGGGAGGCTACGATGAGCATGGTCGGCCAGGGTTTCCTGTGCGGGAACGAGACTTCGGGCTGGGCTCTCTCCGCTAGGACTGCCTGGCTCTTCCCCTCGGCTCTGGCGGCTGGGACCGGAACCGAGGCCGGGGCCGAGGAGGGCGTTGGCGCCGCCGCGCTCTCGCCGCTGCCTGGAGCGGCGGCGGCAGGCGCCGCCCTATCCTTCGCGCTCGCCGGCTGAGCGTTAGGCGAAACGATGGCTGGAGCCGAGCCCTTGGAGGCGCACGCCCCTGCGAGGACCGCCGCCGCGAGGGCAGCCGCGACCGCGGCCGCGAAGACCAGCGAGGCTCCTTCCCGCCTCATGGCGCGGCCTCGAGGAGCTTGTCCATCTCCGCGTCGCTCATGGCGCGGAGCCGGGCGGGAAGGGCCGGGTCGATGCCGAGCCTAGCCGCGTCGTCGGGACTATAGGCGGGAGCGCCTTCCCTTTCCATGGGCATCCTCGCCTCCAGAGGATCGCCCGGGGGCGGCAGCCACGTCTTCAGGAGGGCCTCGCCGCTCTCGGAGAAGGGCGTGGGCGCGGCGCTCGGCTTCGGGGGCGTCGTGACGATGAGGGAGGTGACGGCCAGGGCGGCGACGAGGGCGAGGATGACGATGACCGAAACGAGGATATAAGGCTTCTTGATCGCCGCCCCGACCGCCGAGGCGGCCATGTCCTTGAGGTCCGGCCTCTCGCTCGGCGGTTCTTTGGCAAGGCCGGGAGCGGCGTTGGAGGAGGAGAGAAGGTCGCCGAGGGGGGTCTCGTCCTCGATCGCCGAGAAGGGCTCGGGACTCGCGGCCGACTTCTTGGCGAGGAAGGGAAGCCTCGATGCGAGCGAGGACGCGGCCGCGGCGAGCGAGCCCAGGCCCTTCTTCTCGGCCATCAGCTCCCCCCGGCTCCCAGGGCCTCGGGGGCCTTGTCGTCACGTCGCTCGGCCGCGGCCCTGGCTTCCTGGACCTTGTCCTCTGGGGAAGCCTTGGGCGCCTGGGCCTTCCGCTCCTTCGGCTGCCCATCGGAGGCCGCCGAAGAGGGCGCCGAAGGCGTCGCCGAAGGCGGGAGTTCGTGGCCGTCCTCGTACTCGACTTCCTCCTCGGGCATAGGCTCGGGCGAGGGCAGGGGGGCAGGCGCGCCGCTCGAGTGCTCGAGCCTGACGGCTATGACCTTGGTGACGCCCGAGTCCTCCATGGTGACTCCGAGCAGGGCGTTCGCGCCGGTGACCGTCTTCTTGTTGTGCGTGATGACGATGAACTGGCTCATCCGCCCGAACTCGCGCAGGAGGTTGACGAAGCGTACGACATTCTGCTCGTCGAGGGCCGCGTCGATCTCGTCGAGAAAGCAGAAGGGCGAGGGCTTGACCATGTAGGTGGCGAAGAGCAGCGCGATGGCGGTCAGGGTCTTCTCGCCGCCGGAGAGCAGGGAAATGGCCTCGAGCTTCTTCCCCGGAGGCTGCGCGTAGATCTCGATGCCCGACTCGAGGATGTGCGAGCTGTCGACGAGCCTGAGCTCGCCGCGCCCGCCGCCGAAGAGGCGCCGGAACATGTTATGGAAGTTCTTCTTGATCTTGTTGTAGGTGTCGAGGAAGAGCGCCGCGCTCTCCTCGCGGATCTCGTCCGTTATGCGCTTGAGATCGGAGCGCGCCTTCTCGAGGTCCGCGAGCTGGGTCGAGAGGAAGTCGTAGCGCTCCTTGACCTCGGCGTATTCCTCGGGCGCCATCAGGTTGACCGAGCCCAGGTCCTTGAGCCTCTGCTTGAGCGCGGCGAGGGACTCGCGCAGGTCGGATACGGGGGTGCGGATCTCGAACATGCGGGTCTCGAATTCCATGAGGTCGCGGGAGTAGGCCTCGGTGAAATTCTCCTTGACGTTGCGGATCTCGGTCTCGACCTGGGCGAGGCCGAGGTGGATCCGCTCGAGCTCGCCCTGAAGCTGCGCGAGCCGCTCCATCTTGCGCTTGACGTCCTCCTGGCGCTTCACCAGGTCGGAGTTCTTGAGCGCGATGTCCTTCTCGAGCCGCTCGAGCTCCGCGGAGAGCTCCTTGCCCCGGCGCTCTATGTCGGCGATCTCCTCGTCGATGCCGCCAAGCTCCTCCTCGGCCTCCTTGAGGCGCTTCTCCTCCAGATAGACCTCGTTCTCGAGCTCCTTGAGGAAGCCCTCCTGGCCGGCGATCTCGCGCCGGAGGAGAGTAAGGGCCTCTTCGGCGGCCGTGGCCTGGGTCTGCATGCGGATCCGGTTGCCGCGCTGGTCCTCGAGGGTGCGGCGGTACTCCTCCACTTTTTCGCCGAGGGCGCGGCTTCCCTGCTGGAGCGCCGCGATGCGGGCCTTCCGCTCGGCTATGCCCGAGTCGCACTCGCCTATCTCGCGGTCGATGGACCGTTTCTTGGTGATGATGCCCTCGGGCGAGAGGAATTCGTCTATGAAAGAGGGCGTGGTCTTCTTGTAGTCCTGATAGCGGCGCTTGAGCTCCTCGGCCTTCTGGGCGGTCTCGGCGAGGTCGGCGGCGGCCTTCGCGACTAGGGCGTCGCGCGCGTCCGCCGAGGCTCCCGGCGCGGAGCGGCCGAGGTCCTCTAGGATGGCGGCCTTGCCGGAGAGCCGCGCCTGGATGGCCGCGATGAGCGACTCGATAGCCTCCTCGGCCTTGAGCCGCTCCTGCGCCGAGTAGCCGCTCTCCTTGAGCCTCGCGTCGAGCTGCGCGACGATGTCCTCCGTGATCGCGTCGAGGCGGCGGCGAGCCTCGGCCCTCGCGCCCTCCTGCGCCGAGATGTCGGCCTCGGCCTTGGCTATCCCCGAGTCGTTCTCGCGGATCCCGGTCTCGGCGGCGCGGATTCCCGCCTCGAAGTCGGCGATGTTCTTCTCGATCTCGCGCAGCCGCGCGCGGAGGCCGGCGAGCTCGGCCTCCTTGTCGCCCTCGTCGTCGCGCAGGGATTCGAGTTTGGCGCTCAGGGTCTTGGCCCGGAGCCTCGCCTGGTCCATCTTGCCCTTGGACTCGGTCAGCCGCGAGGAGAGCAGCTTGCGCTGCTCCTGCTTGCCGCGCGCCTCGACCGCGAGGCCGAATACCGTCTTCTGGTGCTCGACGAGCTGGGCCTCCATGCCGTTGACGACGTCGAAATTCTCCTCGAGCGAAAGGTTGAGCGAGTCGATCTCGGCCTTGATCTTGTCCCGCTCCTTGGTCTTTTCGGAGACCTCCGCGTCCCTTCGGTCCTTCTCCTGGACGAATTGGCGCAAGCGGAGCAGGTGGAGGTCGAGCTCGGCGGCGAAGACCTCGTCCTTGAGCGCGCGGTACTTGAGGGTCTTCTCGGACTGCGACCTGAGGCTGTCGTGGGAGCGTTTCACCTCGGCGAGAATCCCGCCGACCTGGCGCATGTTCTCCTCGGTCCTCTCAAGCTTCTGCTCGGCCTCGCGGGAGCGCACCTTGTGCTTGGTGATTCCCGCCGCCTCCTCGAAGAGGTAGCGCCGGTCCTCGGGCTTGGAGGAGAGGATCTGGTCGATCTTGCCCTGCTCCATCACCGAATAGGCGGACTTGCCGATCCCGGTGTCCCAGAAGAGCTCGCGCAGCTCCTTGAGCTTGACCTGGTTGCCGTTGATAAAGTACTCGGCCTCGCCCGAGCGGTAGAGGCGGCGCTTGATGGCCACCTCGGGCGCGTCGATCATCGTCAGCAGGCCCGTTTCGTTCGAGATGGTTACGGTCACCTCCGCGACGGAGAGGGGCTTGCGCGTCTCCGTCCCGTTGAAGATGACGTCCTCCATCGAGTCGGCGCGCAGGGATCTGGCCGACTGCTCGCCGACTACCCACTTGATGGCGTCGACGACGTTGGACTTGCCGCAGCCGTTGGGACCGAGGAGGGCGGAGATGCCGTCCGAGAACTCGATTAAAGTTCTATCGGCGAAGGATTTAAAGCCGAACATCTCGAGACTTTTTAAGAACACTAACGCTGCCCTCGTCCTGCCCAGACTTGAACCTGACTGTACCATGCGCAGGGGCGAATTCGCAAGGACCGGGCAATTTTCGACCCAAGCTCGCCCCAGATCGAGGACTTCGCGCTGGAACCCGGGATATTCAAGCTCGCCGTCGAGGAGACCGGCTACTTCTACAACGATTACCTAATCCTGGCGGCGGCCATCGGATCGGAGCCCTCGGTCCGGGCATCCAGAGTCGCGCCCAATCCTATCAAGACACCTGTTTAAGTCCATATCTCGACCGTTTCGGCCTCGAGGACCTTTCCCTCCCCCATTCGCGCCTCCACGAAGACGGTCGCTTTCTCCTTGAGGCTCGACTTCTCGGCCTCGCTCAGCTTGATGACATCGGTCTTCTTGTCTATCAGGATCGTGATCTCCTTGGACATGCCTCCCATAAGCTGTAGTGTCAGATGAATCTTGTCTCCCTTAATCGTGGCGATCTTCCCGACATAGAGGCTCTGCGCGACCTTGGTATCCCTTCCTCCAGGTCCTCCCGGTCCGCCCGAGCCACTAGGTCCTCCTGGTCCGCCGGGTCCACCCGGACCGCTTGGTCCTCCAAACGATTCCGCGGGCCCGGCGTGATCATTCATCGAGGAGAGGATTTTGACTGTATCGGCCGTAATCGTGAGCGCGCTCGCGTTCACCGGCCGTATTTCCACGAATGCGCCGATGGCGAGATCCGAGGCCGAGACGCGGCTCGCTATGAAATAGCGCGTCAGCTCGCCGAGCTGAACTTTAGTCTTGCCCGAGATGCCCGCCACGACGAGGCTCGTGTCGTCGATGCTCGACACCATCCCGTTGATCGCTGAATAGTCGTTTTGGGACATACCAGGACCGCCGGGGCCGCCAGGACCGCCCGGTCCTCCTGAGCCGCCAGGCGGCCCGCCGCCAAAGCCTTGGGCGAAAAGACCCCAGGCAGCGACAAACCAAGACGCGCAGGCTATCGAGAGCTCCAATCTTCTATGGATATTCATGCATGCCGCCTTCCGCTCGCCCCAGCCGACGCTCCCCGGCCGGAATCGGCAGGAGACACTGCTCGGCAGGCGAGCGCTTCGGGCATCAATATCCCAAACGCCGGCGAAGGTTTCTTGAAGGAAGCCTGGATTTTCAGCGAAGCATCGAGAGGCAGGTCCAAGGAGGAGGATCGGCCGTGGATCGGCCTGGGACTACCTAGCGGCCGCCAAGCTCGCGTCTTGCGTTTCCCCCTCCTCGAGGCGGGAAAGCATACCCTCGAGGGACGCGCGCACGGCTCGGTACTCCGCCTCGTCAGCCGCCAGGCAGCCCGCAAGCGCAGCCGGTACCTTCCGGGCCCTCTTTTCTAGAGCCGCGCCCGCGCCAGTCAGCCGCACGGAGACGGAGCGCTCGTCCTCGGCGCGGCGCTTTCTCTCTACGAGGCCCGACGCCTCGAGACGCTTCAGGAGCGGCGATACCGTCCCGCTGTCCAGCCTCAAGAGCTCGCACAGCTCGCCGACGCCCAGCTCGCGATGCTCCCAGAGAGCGAGCATAGCGAGGTATTGGCCGTAGGTCAGGCCGAGGGGAGCGAGGACGGGACGGTACTTGGCCGCCATGGCCAGGTCCAGCCTATGCACGAGAAAGCAGAGCTGGTTCGAGAGGAGGAGCTCCGGATAGCTCATGCCGAGAGCGCTGCCTCGATGTCCTTCTCGAGGCTCGCCGGCTCGGTCGTAGGGGCGAAGCGGGCCACCGTTTTGCCATCGCGTCCGACCAGGAACTTCGTAAAGTTCCACTTGACCGCAGATCCGATCGCTCCGGGAGCCTTGGCCTTCAGGAAGGCGAAAACCGGATGAGTCCCCGATCCGTTGACTTCGATCTTGGACATCAAGGGGAAGCTGACGCCGAAATTCACCTGGCAGAACGAGGCCACCTCCGCGTCGTCGCCGGGCTCCTGGTGCGCGAACTGGTCGCAGGGGAAGCCCACCACGACAAGCCCGCCGTCCTTGTATTTCCGGTAGAGCTCCTCGAGCCCCTTGTACTGCGGGGTGAAGCCGCACTTGCTCGCGGTGTTCACGACGAGCACCACCTTCCCTTTCAGCGAATCGAATGAAAACTCGCGGCCGTCGTTGGCGCGGGCCGAAAGCTGGAAAAAGGAATCGATCATGATCCCTCCTTGTATTGTACATAATATAATTGTGCACAATATATAAGGACAAGCCGATTCGATCGCCACTTACGGAGCTAGGGTGAGTTTGGACCGTCCAAGTAAACGATTCGCCGGCTAAAGCCGGTGGATTTCGGAACGGCTAAAGTCGTATTATTTCGGCTTCATCGTGGGCTGGTCGATCCACCAAAAGCCGACGGACACGGCCTGCCTGATTCCCCACCTGAAGGCCCTGAAGAAATCCTTGTGCACGCTGCCGACGACGATCGCCGACGACGCGGGTTATGGCAGCGAAGAGAATATTGCCTTCCTTTAGAAAAAGCGGATCAGGGCCTTCGTGAAGGACATGATGTTCCGTCGGGAGAGGGAAGGGTCATTTGCGAGGCAAATCTATCGCAATGAGAACATGCCCTAGGACGAGGAAGGCGATCGTTTCACCTGTCCAGCGGGTCGGCACCTGACCTTTAACCATAAGCGGCACGAGAAGAGCGATAATGGCTTTTCAATCAGCGTCAGAGTCTTCAAGGGCCGCCGCTGCGGTAGCTGCGAACATCGTACAGACGCGAAGGCGGCTCGAATCGCCTGAGGGACCTCGCCTTCGTTCCAAGCGACCGGTCGATGTGGAATAGGTATGGGGGCAAATCAAGCAGGATCGGGGATTTCGGCGCTTCGTGCTTCGCTGCCTTCCGATGATCGACGCGGGATGGAGGCTCGTGGCGCTCGCCCGCAACATGATCAAGAGACAAGCTGCAATGGCTTGAATGAGGACTACGGGAAGCCCTTCCCGCTGCTGCTTGCCTATGACGGCGTGCTCTCCGCCCAGAGCCTTGACTACGACCTCGAGGCCGCGGGATTGGGCAAGCAGGGCCAACGGCAACGCCATGAAAATTATAGAAAGTAGTGTCGCTATTTTCATGGGAATCCGTCCCTGGTACGCATTTGATAACATTTTCTACTATCACCGAAATGATGCGAGCTCAAGCGATATTCATGTCATTTCAGAAGGGTCCGACCTCGCCTTATAATCTCTTGGCAATTTCGTCAGCAATCTCGCGGACACGCCGCTCGGCCCACCGCGAGACCAGGCCCATGATGCCTCTGGCCAGGAAGAAGGAAAGACCGAGGCAAACGATGGGGACCGCTACCGCGAAAGGGGTCGAGCCGAGGGCTCCCAGTCCGACACCCAGGCCCACGCCGAGGCCGCAGCCTCCGCCCAAGCCGCCGACGATGCCGCCGTAGAGGCCGCCCGCGGCCGAAGCTGTATCGACGGTGGCCAGGACCCAACCGCCCTGCTCCGCTGAGCTAACCTCTACCCGGAAGCCCATCCCTCGCCTCTCGGGCGTCCCTGCGCTGCCCCTCCACACGAGCCCGCCCTCGACTACCTGGCCCGAGCCAGACGCCTTGAGGATGTCCGGAAGGACGGCGAGAAGCCTCGCCAAGGCTCCGTGATCGGGCTTGCGCGTCAGGGCGATCTCGCGGGTCGCGGCCTCGGCTCTGAAGAAGTGTCTGAGCCCCGAGCTTTGCCAAGACTTCGGCCTCTCGAGCTCCGAGGCCGCTCGGCGCACGGTCTCGGCGGAGAGCCCCGCTTCGGTGGCGATGCGCTCCAGTTCGGGAAGGCTCGTGCCATCGCCGTGGGCGGCCGGCCCGCGCTCACGGCGGCTCAGCTCGACGGCCTTGGCGAGGATGGCCTCCACTTCCTTGTCGGAATAGCGCCGCTCCCCGTCCATCGAGTATTACTTCTCGTCCTGGCTCACGAGGAGAGAGTAGGCTTCCTGCGGAGTCTTGGCGGCTACTAGCGAGGCGCGAAGCTCGTTGTTCTTGAGCTTGGAGCTGAAGAACGAAAGGGTCTGCAGGTAGTAGGCGTGCTGGTTATAGGCTGCCGCGATCATGAAGAGCAGGCGCACGGGCACGTCGTCGAGGGACTGGAAGTCGATGATGTCGGTCTGGCTCACGCCGACGGACACGACGAGATCGGTCACCGAGGAGAGCCGCACGTGGGGAATCGCGATCCCCCGGCCGATGGCCGTGCTCATCAGCTCCTCGCGCCTGAGGATCTCGGCTACGAGCTCCTGGCGGCTTTTTATCTGCGGAGCTCCGGCGAGATTCTCGGCGAGGGCGATGAGGGAGTCGCGTTTCTTGGAGTAGTTGAGGAAGAGGATTCTGTCGGGAGACAGGATATTCTGAATTTGGACTATGCTGAAGACCGAGGCCGGCCTGTTCGAGGAGAGCCGCTCGTTGACCCAGCGCTCGATCTCGACCTTCTTGAAACGCCAGACCGTGCCTATCTTGCCTGAGGGTATTTCGCCTTTCTGAGCCCAGTCATAGACCGTCCGCTCGGACACACGAAGGTAGCGCGCGACTTCTTCTATAGTGAGGATATCGTCATCCATGCGAAAGACCCCTCTTGAAGACTATGATTCTTCACGATTTTGCAACGAATGTGAAGGAATGTCAAGGATAGAGTAGTTCGAAGAGTTCCGATATCTCGTCAGAGCGATACCCAAGCATTCTCAATCTCCGTTTCAGCCCCTCTTTATCGAGCCTATCGCGCTTGCGGAGCTTTTCCACTGCCGCGCGCAGAGCTTCGGCCCTCTGCTCCAGGCCCAGCGTCTCGGCGAGGGCCTGGGCCGTTGTTTCGCGGTCCAGCCCCTTCTCTCGCAGGGCCGCGGCTAGGGTCGAGGGACCCTCCGGCTTGGATCCCGATCGCGCGAGTCTCGAGCGGATGAAGGCCGAGGCGAATCGCGCGTCGTCCAGGAGGCGGCTGGAGCGGAGGCGAGAGAGGGCCATCTCGATCGCGCGTTTTTCGAAGCCGCGGTCTTCGAGCTTGGACCTGAGCATGAAGGACGACTGCTCGGCGCGGGCAAGGAGGGCCAAGGCTCGGCTCTCGGCCTCTTTTGCGCGGTCGGCCAGCTCGACGAGCGCGCTCTCCTCGACGGACAGCTCGGAGCCGGGGACAAGGGCTGCCGGGTCGAGGCCCAGCTCCTCGAGCTGGTCGGGGCGGACGGAAAAGGAAAAGCCCCCGGCCGCGAGGATCGCGATGCCGGAGGCTCCTCTCTGAACGGACTCGATCCGCAAGGAAGCGCCGACTTCCCGTGCGGGACGCGGCGCCTGAATCGGTACCTCCCGCGCCGACTTTCGTCGCGCCGGAGACTCGCCCATGCCTGTAGCCGCTTAGCGCTTGCTGAACTGGAAGCGCCTGCGAGCTCCTCGCTGGCCGTACTTCTTGCGCTCGACCATGCGCGGATCGCGGGTCAGGAAGCCGTTGGCCCTGAGCGTCACGTGGCTCGCCGGATCGACTTGCGCGAGGGCCTGGGCGAGGCCGTGGCGGCAGGCGCCCGCCTGACCGTTGGGACCGCCGCCCTGCACCGTGATGAGGACGTCGTACTTGTTCTCGGAAGCGGTGACGAGGAGCGGCTGGCGGACGACGGTGACGAGCCCGCTCAGCTTGAAGTACTTATCGAGCTCAACGCCGTTGACGCTCACCTTGCCCTCCCCCTCGCGGAGGAAGACGCGGGCCACGGCGCACTTTCGGCGGCCGGTTCCGATTCCCAAATTCCGTATCATGCTGCGGTTCCCCTTACTCGACGTCGATGGCCACGGGCGATTGGGCGGCGTGCGGATGGCTCGCCCCGGCGTAGATCTTCGCGTTCTTGTAGAGCTTGCGGCCCAGGGGCCCCTTCGGAAGCATGCCCTTGATGGCCTGCTCCAGTGGGGCGACGGGATCGCGCTCGATGAGCTGGACGAAGCTGAAGCCCTTGATGCCACCGGGGAAGCCGGTGTGGTGGTAGTACATCTTGTTCTGGCGCTTCCGACCCGTCACGGCCACCTTCGCTGCGTTGACGATAATGACGAAGTCGCCAGTCTCTTGGGAGGGCTCGTATGTCGGCTTGTTCTTGCCGCGGATCATGTAGGCGGCCTTGGCGGCCACGCGGCCGAGGCTCTTGCCCTCGGCGTCGATCACGTACCAGGAGCGCTTAGCGTACTCGGACTCCGGCGTGATGAAGACGGTCTTCATGTATCTATGTCCTTACCGTTCGGGAACCACGCGCGTCGCGAAGCGCCGCCCGCGGGGCACCGCTATGATGCGCCGCAGGGAAAGGCGGCGCGAAAGCTCGCTATATTCACACGCCCGGCCGCGGGATGTCAATACCCGCGGCCCTTCACTGGCGGCCCAATCTCTGGTCTTATTG
>Ga0181529_10006746_pt1 | contig 11579 bp, 7 predicted proteins | sample PEATcosm2014_Bin_36_FD_119763 | JGI IMG/M metagenome (GOLD analysis project Ga0181529, IMG submission 119763) | Peatland microbial communities from MTU Mesocosm Facility, Houghton, MI, USA - PEATcosm2014_Bin10_30_metaG | ecosystem: Environmental > Terrestrial > Soil > Wetlands > Peat | place... | reverse complement strand
CACTGAGGGGCGGGTATTCTGTCCTATCTGCACGCACACGGTCCCGGCCAACCTGGACCTGAAGGGGAAAATCGTACGGGTGTCGCCCGGGCAGCAATGCCCGCGCTGCCGTGCTACTCTGGACGTCGCGGTGATCGTACAGATTCCCGAAGCCGCATAGTACGGCGTTTACCGGCGGACAGGTTGTGTGACAAGGCGGTTTCTGCCATAGTGAATTCAGGACTGGGGAACGCGATGCGACGGAAACCTCTACCAAAACCCGAGCCGGTAATTGCCGCCGAGATCCTCGAGCAGGCAAAACGCTCGATTTCCACCGACAAACTCAAGAAAGTCGCAAAGTGCTCCGTGTGCGGCGCCGAAAGCTCCGGAACGGGAGACGAACCGCTCTGTTGGGTCTGCCGCCGCCTCAAAGTCAGCGCTTGGCGGGAAATCGAACAACCCATGCCTGCGCAGGAATAGCCGGGCCGTCCACAGTCTTACGAATTCGCCTCGATCGCTTGCGACACGTTCTCCCATTCGGCCATCAGATCCTCCAGTTCCTGACGGCGCGCTTCCAGCAAATCGCTGACTCGCCGGGTTTCTTCGGCGCTCACGTAGTTGCTTAATGCCGCCTCGTGGTCCGCAATCTCCGTCTCCAGGCGGGTCACTTCTTCTTCGATCTCCCGCAGCCGGTCTTTCATCTGCCGCAGTTTGATGGGGTTCAGGCGCTTTGCGGAGTCCGCCGTCCCGTCCGCCGGAGCGGCCGCGCGCGTCTCCGCAATCACCGCCAGTGTCGATTCCCCTTCCGCCACCGCGGTCGCGACCGGATTCTCCTTCTTCCAGCGGTAATCTTCGTAGTTCCCGGGGAACACCGTCACCCGTCCGTTCTCCACTTCGATGACCTTGGTGGCCAGCTTATCGATGAAGTAGCGGTCGTGCGACACGAACACCACCGTGCCGCTGAATTCCTGCAGCGACGTCAGCAGCACGTCTTTGGCGCGCATGTCCAGGTGGTTGGTCGGCTCGTCGAGCAGCAGAAAATTCGACGGCATCATGAGCATGCGCGCCAGCGCGTAGCGGTTCCGCTCCCCGCCCGAGAGCACGCCCAGCGGTTTGAACACGTCGTCTTCGGAGAACAGGAAGCAGCCGAGGATGCTGCGCAGTTCGGTATTGGTGGCCCGCGGCGCCACCGTCGCCAGGTCGTCGATCATCTTCGCCGCCGGATCCAGTTCCTTGTACTGATCCTGCGCAAAGTAATCCGCCTGGGCGTTGTGACCGAGCGTGTACGTGCCCGTTGAGACCGGCTCGGCGCCGGCCAGAATCTTGATCAGCGTCGATTTGCCGGCGCCGTTCACGCCCACCAACGCCACACGTTCGCCGCGTTCGATCAGGAAATCGGCGTCCGCGAACACCTGGTGGTCGCCATAGCTCTTCGATACCTTTTGAAACTCCGCCACAATCCGTCCACTGGGCTTGGGCTGCGGGAACTTGAAGTGGATGGTCTTCTCTTCCGGCGGAATCTCGATCTTCTCGATCCGCTCCAGCTCCTTGATGCGGCTCTGCACCTGCTTGGCCTTGGTGGCCTGGTAGCGGAAGCGGTTGATGAACGCTTCCAGTTGCTTCACGCGATCCTGCTGGTTCTCGTATGCCGCGTAGAGCTGCGCGCGCCGCTCGTCCTTCAATTCTTCGTACCGGGTATAGCCACCCGTATAAAAGTGGACTGTCTTGTTCCACAACTCCACAGTCTTGCGCACCGTGATGTCCAGAAAGAAACGGTCGTGCGATACCAGCACGTAGGCGTGCGGATACGACGCCAGGTACTCTTCCAGCCAGTTGCGCGCTTCCAGGTCGAGATGGTTGGTGGGCTCGTCGAGCAGCAGCAGGTTGGGCTTTTCCAGCAGCAGTTTCGCCAGCGCGATGCGCATCTGCCAACCCCCCGAAAACTCTTCGGTGCGCCGGTTCCAGTCGCGCTCGCTGAATCCCAATCCGGAGAGCACCGCGCCCGCCTGCGATTCCAGGGCATACCCGTCGCGTCCGCGGAATTCGGTTTCCACGCGATGGAACCGGTCCGCCACCTGGCCATATTCCGCGCTGGCCGGGTCCAGCTCCGCCAATTGGTGCGCCAACTGTTTCTGCTCTTCCTCGAGCGCCCGCAAGCTGGCGAACACCGTCATGCACTCGGCGAACACGCTCCGTCCCGAAAGCGACAGACCTTCCTGCGGCAGATACCCGACCGACACGCCCTTCTGCACCGACATAGTGCCCAGATCGAGTCCCTCGATGCCCGCCAGCACTTTCAGCAGCGACGACTTGCCGGTCCCGTTGGCGCCCACAATTCCGGCGCGCTCGTTGGGTGTGATCAGCCAATCGGTATTTTCAAAAAGGATTTTGGGGCCGTACCGCTTCTGTGCCCCTGTGAGTTGGATCATGGAGAATAGGCTAAAAGTCTATTCTAAAGCCTTCAGCCATCGGCCATCAGCCTGCAGCTCACCCGTGCGTCGGGGAGCTGTCGGCGTGCGCCTCGCGGCGAAGCATCAATGCGGCCGCGCGTCGCGCTGGAAAGCTGATGGCTGTTGGCTAATGGCTGACGGCTTCTAATGCTTCTCCGGCGTGAACAGCGAGAATACCGCGCCCTGCGGGTCCGTCACCACCGACATCCGTCCGACCTTCTCGATGGTCATCGGTCCCATGTGGACCTTCCCGCCGAGCTCCTTCACCAGTGCGCTCGAGGCGTCGGTGTCGGTGACGTAGAAGTACAGCATGAAGTGCGCCGGCACATTGGGCGGTATCATCTGCGCCGGAGGCATTCCGCCGATGAACGTCTCGCCGTTTTTGATGTGCAGATATCCCGAGTTGTCGTTTTCGCCGGGAAGAATCTGCCAGCCGAACACTTCGCCGTAAAACTTTTTGGCCGCCTCGGCATCGCGCGTCATCAGGTCGGCCCAGCAGAACGTTCCCGGAACCCCCGCGATCCCGTTGGTCGAAGCCCGCTTCTCCTGCCAGATATGGAAATACGCGCCGGTCGGATCCTGCACTAGCGACATCCGCCCGACGTCGAACACGTCGAACGGGGGCATCATCAGCTTGCCTCCTGCCTGTGCGGCCTTGGCCGCGGTCTCGTCGGCGCTATCGGCCGCGATGTAGATTCCCCAATGCGGCGGAACGTGGCTCGCCACCATTTCCGGCTTCAACGTGTAGGCCGCGCCCGGAGTCCGGCCATCCAGTTGAAACATGGTGTAGATGCCATCCGGGCCCATGGGCAGGTCCATGGCACCCCATCCGAATAGCGATTTGTAGAATTCTTTGGCGGCATCCTGGTCCGAGGTACCGAGTTCGAACCAGCAGAATGATCCTGGCGCGTACTTATCGATATTAGCCATACGGGGCAGTGTATCAGACCGTGGCGGGCACAGTTGTTACCACCAGGTAAAGCTACTTCCGATACGCCTGGTCCAGGATTTCCACCACGTGCATCACCTTTTGCCCGCTGCCGTGCAGCCGCACCCCAGCTTGCAATTGCAGCATGCAGCCCGGATTGGCCGACGCGACAATGGTCGCCCCTGTGGCGTTGACCGCCTCCATCTTGCTGGCTAGCAGTTGCATCGCCATACCGGGATGGATCACGTTGTAGATCCCGGCGCTGCCGCAGCACTGGTCGGCGCCGCGCAGAGGCTTGAGCGTCAAGCCGGGAACCGCGGACAGCAGTTTCCGCGGCGCGCCGCGCACGCCCTGCCCGTGGGCCAGGTGGCAGGAATCCTGATACGTCACCACCGCATCTACCCGCTTCATGGATAGATTGAGATCGATCGACGCCAGAAACTCCGTGACATCGCGGATGCGTCCCGCAAACTCCCTCGCCTTGGCGGCATACGCCGGGTCGTCTTCCAGCAACTCGCCGTACTCTTTCAAGGTGGCCCCGCAGCCGCCCGCGTTGCTGATGATGGCGTCGTAATCTCCCGAGAGCAGCGCATCCACGTTGCGGCGAGCCAGTTGCCGCGCCTCGCCGCGCAAACCGGCATGTACGTGCAGCGCGCCGCAGCACCCCTGTCCGACGGGGATCGCCACCTCGCAGCCATTCTTTTGCAGCACGCGGACCGTCGCTTCGTTGAGCCGGGCAAACGCCACATTGGCCAGACAGCCAGCCAGAAACGCCACGCGATGCCGCCGCTCGCCTTCGGCCGGGAACGTCTTGCCGATCTGGCTGAAGAAGAAAGGAGGGTCGATCGACGGCGCCATCTGCACCAGGTCGCCCAACCATCCCAGCAATTTCAGCGACGCCACGGCGCGCATCAGCGCCTTCATGCCGCTGGCTTCGAACAGGTACAACACGGTGCCCGCAACCGTCATATACCCGCGCGATTGCAGCACCCGGCCAAAGAAGAACTTGCGGATCCATCCCGCCAGCCGGCCGCGCGATCCCCGCGCCTCGATTTCCTCGCGTGCGTCTTCGATCATGCGTCCGTATTTCACCCCGGACGGGCACGCCGTTTCGCAGCCGCGGCAACCCAGGCACAGTCCGATGTGTTCCAGGTAGGAAGGCGTAATGGGAGCGCCTTGGGAGACCTGCACCATCTGGTAGATGCGGCCCCGCGGAGAGTCCATTTCGAGTCCCAGTTCGCGGTAGGTAGGACACGCGTTCAGGCACAGGCCGCAGTGCACGCAACGGTCCAGGTCGAATTGCCTGGGTCCTACCGGTCTGGCCGCGGAATCGTTCTTCTCAGATAAGACGGTAGAGCCTTCCACGATTGAGCACATCTCCCGGGTCGAAGAGACGCTTGACCCGCTTCATGATCTCGAAGTCTCCTCCGACCGACGGCCACAGATTCAGCCCCGGCTTATCTTGGTTGGACGCAAACTCGATGACAGCCTTCCAGTTGTTCCGCGCGGCGGCTTCGATCCACGCCGCCGTGGCCGACGCCTGCTCGAAGTAACCGTAGCACACGCCTGAACCGGCCCGCGCGATCACCGGCCCCTCAAAAGAGGCGGCCACCGATTCCAACTCCTTCAGCGTACACGAGGCGCGCACCACCGCGCCATTCGGATGGCCGGCCATGAAGTCCGGCGTGAATTCCTCCAACTGGTTCCACAGCGAGCGGTGCTCGGCGCCTTCCAGCACCAGCGCATCGCGCAAGTCCGCTTCGCGCTGCGAGCGTTCCACGGCAGCCTGGTTGCCGCTGGCGCGCATGGCCAGCATCCATACTTCGTCGGCCACCGTCTTTCCCACCGCTGGATTCAGCAGGTCCAGCGCCGCCGGCTGCAATCCGCTCGCCAGAATGCGATCCCGCGCCGCCATCGCCTCCGCTGCCGAGGCGAAGGGCGCCAGGAACGTCCTCTCCACTTCGGGCATGGGAACCAGTTTGAAGTTCACCACCGCGATGGCCGCCAGGGTCCCGAAAGAACCGATCATCAGCTTCGCCATGTCCAGTCCGGCCACGTTCTTCACCACCATGCCACCGGAGTGCACCACCTTTCCGGTTAGGGTGGCGAAGTGCATGCCGATCACCAGGTCGCGCGCCGTACCGTACAACCGCCGCCGCGGCCCGCTGCAGTTGGCCGCCACCACGCCGCCCACCGTGGCGCCCCGGGCGAAGGGCGGATCGAGCGGAATCATCTGCCGGTTCTGCGCCAGCAGCGCGGTAAGCGATTGCCACGACACGCCGGCCTCCAGGCTGATGGTGAGGTCGTTGGGCTCGTAATTGAGGACGCGGTTGAGGCGGGCGGTGGAGATGGATTCATCGGCATCCTCGACGGGACCGGCCATCTGGCGCTTGCTCCCATTTCCTTCCAGGAGGATGGTGCGATCGTGCACGGCCTGCCGGCGGAGTTCGTCGGCCAGGTCTTCGGCGGTTTCGGGCAGCGTCACTGTTCGGATATCCTGGACCCCCGTGGCAAACGCGCCGTGCACGTTCGCCCTGGGCCAGAGATAATGATAGACCATGGCGACTCTGTATGCCGGGACCTCCGGTTTCGCGTATCCGGCCTGGAAGCCGGACTTCTATCCGGCCAAGCTTCCGGCCAACCAGTTTCTGAAACACTACGCCACACGGCTGAACTGCGTGGAGATCAATTACACCTTTCGCCGCCTGCCGGCCGCCGCGACTCTGGCCGCCTGGGTGGAGGCCACGCCGCCCGGATTCGTCTTCGCCGTCAAGGCCAACCAGCGCATCACCCACATCGCGCGTTTGAAGAACGCCGAGCAGGCCACCGAAATCTTCCTCAGGGCCATCGATCCGCTGCGCACCTCGCGCCGCCTGGGACCGGTCCTCTTCCAGTTGCCACCCAACCTGAAGTGCGACCCCGGCCTGCTGCGCGCCTATCTCGATCTGCTCCCCGAGGGCACGCGCTACGCCTTCGAATTCCGCCACCCGTCCTGGCTGGCGGAGGAAGTCTACGAAATCCTGCGCGGCCGGAATATGTCGCTGTGCGTCGCCGAATCGGAACGCCTGGAAGTTCCCGAAGTGATCACCGCCGATTTCGTCTACTACCGTCTGCGCAAGCCCGACTACACTCCCGAGGACATCGACACCTTCGCCGCGCGCGCTAAGGATCTGCTGGCCGGCGGCCGCGACCTTTACCTGATGTTCAAGCACGAGGACACTCCCGACGGCGCCCGCCACGCCGAGTCCCTATTGCAAAAAATGGGGTGAGCAAGACATGGGACCGCGACCGCATGGAGCGGCCCGTCGAGGAATTGCACCCCCCATGCGCAGCAATAACTGAGAAGCAGGGGTTGCCTCATCCGTCGATCGGGCCGCCCGCTCGCTCGCGGTTCCAGAGCGCCTCGACGCTTTGTCCCCATCCCGCAAGAACTCCCGCTCCCCGCCGCTAACTTTGCATCTGAAATGCGCATTCCAGTACAGAGGGCCGTGCGTCCGTGCGGGCGCCAGGCTCCGAATTCGGAGGAAACATCCGTGAATGACTTCCGGAGATTTCCTGCAAGAAGACCTTAGCCGGCTACAGCTCGCGGCCTTCGGACTGTGCGACCTAACTGAAATCAAAGGATTTTCTTCATGAAGAACACTTGCCGAAAACTCGCCGTATTTCTTTGCGCTTTCTTGCCACAGGCGGGAAGCCTGCTGGCCCAAAGCATCACGATCAGTCCGACCAGTCCATCCGTCGGCGTCGGCTCCAGCGTGCAATTCAGCGCCCAGACCACCGGCTTAGGATCCGCCCCGGTCACCTGGACAGCCGGCGGCTACGCCGGAGGCAACTCAACAGTCGGCACCATCGATTCCACCGGTCTCTACACAGCGCCCGCCACGGTGCCCAGCGGAGCCTCAGTGCGGATTGTCGCGTCCGCGGTGAGCGGCGCTTTGTCGGCGTCGGCGAAGACATCGGTATCCATCCTGGCAGCCGGCCCGACCATCACCAGCGTTTCCCCCAATCCTCTGCCGCCAGGCACATTTACGGTCACTGTCCTGGGCTCCGGATTTCAGACCGGAGCGACCGTTTTCGATGGAGTGGTGCAACTGACCACCGTCACCGGCGGCGCTGGCAGCATCACCGCGACCGGCTATCAGGGCCCCGCAACCAGCACCACGTTCTGCGTGAAGAATCCAGGAACGGCTTGCGGCAATTCGCTCTCCGTGCCGGTCGGCCCGGCGACTTCCTCCGGCGGTGGGACATCCGGCGGCGGCACGGGTGCTGGCGGTTCCGGTTCGTCGAATATCCCCGTTCTCACTTCGGTCACGCCGAACCCGCTCCCCGTGGGAACCGACACCATCACCATCCTCGGATCCGGTTTCCAAACCGGCGCTTTAGTCTACGACAGCTACGGCACGAACAGCATGATTCAGACCGCCCCCACCACGGTCAGCGCCGGCTCCATCACCGTCACCATTTATCAGGGATCCGCGACCACCAGCACTTTCTGCGTCAAGAATCCCGGTACGGCGTGCAGCAATTCCATCACCGTCCCGGTCGCCGCCGCCAGCAGCGGCTCGGGCGGCGGCTCGGGCAGCGGCGGTTCGTCGAATGTCCCCGTGCTCACTTCGGTCACACCGAATCCGCTCCCCGTGGGAACCGACACCATCACCATCCTCGGATCCGGCTTCCTGACCGGCGCGCTGGTGTACGACAGCTACGGCACGAATAGCATGATTCAGACCGCCCCCACCACGGTCGCCGCCGGTTCCATCACCGTCACCATTTATCAGGGATCCGCGACCACCAGTACGTTCTGCGTCAAGAATCCCGGCACGGCGTGCAGCAATTCCATCTCGGTGCCCGTCACCGCCGCCAGCAGCGGCTCGGGCGGCGGAGGAGGCACCGGCAACGCCACCTACACGCTCACCGTGGTGAATGGAACAGCCAATGGTTCCGCGACCGGATCGTTCGCCGCGGGTGCGGTGGTCACGCTGGCGGCCAATGCACCGCCGCCTGGCGAAGCGTTTCAGGCCTGGACCGGAGCGCCGGTCGCCAATACCATCGCCAGTTCCACCACGCTCACTATGCCTTCCGAAAACCTCACTGTGACCGCCAACTTCTACACCCCGGCGCCGATTCCGTTCCCGGTGACCACCCATCCGCGGCTCTGGCTGACGCAGCAGGACCTGCCGCGCTTGCAATCCTGGGCCAACAGCGGCAACGTGGCCTACCAGGGACAGACCGGCCCGCTGTTTGCGGCAATCGGCAACTACCAGCTCTTCTTCCCCGGCGCGGCGCTGGGCGCCATCAATCCCACGCCCGCTAATCCGTATCCCGACCCCGGCGATTCCCAGGGCTACGATAATTATTTGAGCGAAGAGAATGCCTTCATCCTGGCGTTCAACTCGCTCATCGATCCCAGCGCCACCAATCGCGCGCAGTATGCGCAAGCTGCTCGCAACCTGCTGATGGTCGCTATGAACCAGGCGGCGCTCGGGCCCTCGAACGGCGCGCCGTTCCGCGATCCGTCCTTCCCGATTTACAATCGGGCCAGCTTCACCGGCCACGAATGGCCGCTGATTGTGGATTGGATCTACCCCATCCTCAGCGCCTCCGACAAAGCCACCATCCGCACCGCGTTCATGATCTGGGCGAGTGAATGCCTGACGGCCGAAACCACCGGCGGCGACAATCCCGGCGAGCCTGGACTGGAGAACAGCCTGGCGCTGCTTCCCAACAACCTGCCGTATCGCTTCGCCTCCAACAATTACTATCTCGCCCACGCCCGTCTGCTCACCATGATATCGCTGGCGCTCGACCCGGCCGACGATCCACCGTTGAATCCAGCCGTTCCCGCCGCCGCGCTGGGAAATACTTTGCGCAGTTATCTTGCGGACGCCACCGGCGCCTGGCTCTACGAAGAATTCGCCATGATGGGAGACCCGCAGGTGGTGGCCCAGGCCTACGGCGTTCCGAATAATCCCACCGGCGCCGGCTTCGGCCTGGCCAGCGGCGGATTGCCGCCCGAAGGCATGCTTTACGGCGAATCGTTTGGCTACGTTCTGGGTCAGTTGCTGGCGCTCCAGACCGCAGGCTTCAATAATGCGACCTACTCCGGACCGCAGATCGGATTGATCGGCGCGCCGGTATGGGACCGCTTCACGACCGGATATATTTCGTCGCTGGTGCCCGCGCCGCAGACCTTCCCCTCGGAGCTCTGGAACGGCTCGGTCTATCAGTTCGCCGGCTATGGCGACCTGCTGCGCACCTTCGTGACGCCCGACCAGATGGCGCCCTGGGCGCTCCTGGGACTGCTCGATCAGGAGACCGGCGTCTCCACCCACGTCAATGCCGCGCGCTGGTTCGCGTTGAATGCCATGCCCAACGGCGCGCCGGGACTCCTCACGCGCATGGTCGATCCGTGGACCTGGGGGGTGACGCAGGACGTTCTGTACTACATGCTGCTCGATCCCACCGCGCCCGGTGCTACCGATCCGCGTCCCAGTTTCCCCACCGTCTTCTACGACCCGCCGGCCGGCCGCATTGTGGCGCACAGCGATTGGACTCCCACCGGCACGATGTTCGACTATCGCGCCAGTTGGATCTCCATCAACCATCAGGACGGCAACGGCGGCCAGTTTGAGTTGTACCGCAAGGGCGAATGGCTGACCAAGGAGATGAGCAACTACGACAACAATGGTCAAGGCCAAACCGTCATCTATCACAACACCCTGGGACTGCAGAACTGGTGCGCCCCCTGCGCCACCATTACCTGGCAGGGACCCGACGGTCCCATCTACGCCAACGGCAGCCAATGGATGCTCGGCGAAGATGCCGGCGATCCCACCACCATCATGAGCACGGGACCGGGATATGTATTCGCCGCCAGCAACCTGGTCAATCTGTACAACAAGGCGCCCAATATCTGGACGCCCGCGGACAGCATCGACAACATCACCCAGGCTACCCGCTCGATTCTCTGGTTGAACAACGACTACATCGTGGTCTACGATCGCGCTACGTCCATCAACTCCGGATTGTTCAAGCGCTTCTACCTGAGCCTCGACAATCCTCCGGCGATTCACGGCAACACCGCCACCGAGACCCTGGCCAGCGGCCAGCAGTTGTTTATCCAGACGCTGCTGCCGCTGGCTCCCTCGCTCAGCAGCTTCAACGGCGCGGCCAATCTGACCACCCTAGCCGATCTGGAGCCGACGCAGTACATCTACCAGGTGCAGGATCCCAGCCTGCCGCTCGACACGCGTTTCCTGCACGTCCTGCAGGGCGCCGACGCTGGAGCGTCCATGGCCGCGGCGACCTATCTGCAGAGCACCGCCGGCACGCCGTTCGACGGCGCCCACTTCGCGACCTCCGAAGTCTGGTTCCCGGTCAGCGCCAACGGCGTTTTCAGCGGCTGCACGCTGCCCGGACAAACGGGCGTTCGCACCGTGATCGTGACCGGCCTGACGCCTAACGCAGCATTCGGCATCAGCATCAACGGAAATTCCGTCACCGTGAGCCCCAGCGGATCGACTGTCACAGCCGATGCCGCGGGCGTTCTGGTGATCCCGGTAACGTTTTAGGAAGAGTGTGGGGCAGGTTGTTCTGCCAGCCTGCCCCGGAATTCTACCTGCGCTACCATAAATTTTGATTCCGCTCATCGACCTGAAGGCCCAACACCGCGCCATTCGCAAGGAACTGGACGCAGCCATTCACAGTGTCCTGGACAACACGGCGTTCATTTTGGGCAGTGAAGTAGCCGCTTTCGAACAGGATTTCGCCGCCGTTTCCGGCGCGGCGTTCGGCATCGGCACGAATTCCGGCACCAGCGCCCTGCACCTGGCACTGCTGGCGGCGGGCGTCGGACCGGGTGATGAAGTCATCACCACACCGTTCACCTTCGTCGCCTCCGTCGCCAGCATCGGCTATACCGGGGCGACGCCGGTCCTGGTGGATATCGATCCCGCCACGTTCAACATCGATCCCGCCAAAATCGAAGCGGCCATCACCCCGCGCACCAAGGCCATCCTGCCGGTTCATCTCTTCGGCCAACCGGCCGATATGGACCCCATCCTGGAAATCGCGCGGCGCCACCGCTTGGTCACCATCGAAGACGCCGCGCAGGCCCACGCCGCGGAATACCGGGGCCGCCGCTGCGGTTCCCTCGGCGACATCGCCTGCTTCAGCTTCTACCCCACCAAGAACCTGGGCGCTTGCGGCGAAGCCGGCATGGT
>Ga0181529_10006745_pt1 | contig 11582 bp, 14 predicted proteins | sample PEATcosm2014_Bin_36_FD_119763 | JGI IMG/M metagenome (GOLD analysis project Ga0181529, IMG submission 119763) | Peatland microbial communities from MTU Mesocosm Facility, Houghton, MI, USA - PEATcosm2014_Bin10_30_metaG | ecosystem: Environmental > Terrestrial > Soil > Wetlands > Peat | place... | reverse complement strand
CGTACATGAGTTCGTCGTCCCACGAATCGTATTCTATCTTGCAGTTATACGGAGGGGAAGTACAAATAAGATCGACAGAGTTCGATGGAATCTGTTTCATTGCTTCGCGGCAGTCGCCAACGATGAGTATCGGTTCAGTCATACGTCTCATCGACATCGAAGATGTGATCGATTGGGATTTTACGGACTCTTCTATATCCACAATGCGCGGGTGGGAGTGGCATCGCGATTCCGCGATGCGGAATCGCATCGCGATTCCGCATCGCGGAATAGGCAATGCAGAACATCGATCCCTTTTCATACGTGTTGATCACGTTGTCAAACTCAATCGGCTGCGATGATTTCTCTAATCGTAGTGTTACTTTCATAGTTCTTCACCTTTTTATCCCATACCATTGTTCATAAGGAGTTCTGCGATTACGATGTTCGTTTCTGCAATAGCCCGAAGGTATAACGTGCTTGCTTGAATTGCGCCCTGTTGTTCTCTGCCAAGCTCTATCTCCGCTTTCGCAACTTCGATTACCTTCCTCATTTGTTCCTTGTCCATGATATTCACTTATATATTAACCGGATTCGTTTAAAAGCTCTTCTGCCATCTTTATGGCTTGCGGAACTGCGTCGATTCCGGTATAGATCCGGTTTGATTCTTTTGCCGCGCGCAGGACAACTCCCACCCCGCAGAACGGATCAAGGACGAGATCGCCAACGCGAGTAGTATCCCATACCAGAGTTTCTGCATACGCGCGGTTCATGGAACTGAAATCCCACTTACCTTTATGGTTGCGCTTCCCCCACGACAGGGTTTCGATCTCACGCTTGCTCTTTGATATACTGTAGTACGCGGTATTCTCGTACTGATCCTGTTTGCAGAACCCGAGAAGGAACCGACCGTACAGATTTGAGCATGTCACCGCGCAGTTGTTCTTGATCGGGCGTTTGTAGTACAGGAATTGTGATGATATGAGATCGTACAACCCGTACCCGAGAACTTCATCCACGATCCGGTATGGAACCCCTACTGATATACCATCGTAGTATCTATCTTCAACTTCGATCCATATTGTGCCATCCTGTTTAAGCACGCTCTCTAACTTCACGAGCACACTTGGCACTACTGACAGAGCACCGACCTCGGATGGAACGGAAGATATAACCACATCGACTGTCCCCTTGTGGAACTGATCGACAACCTCCGTAGCCTTTCCGAGAAATATCTTGTTCTCCATCTCTTCCCGCGTAAGATATCTCGTCATAACCACACCTCTCCTTTTGCATGTAAGTAAGCTTCTTCGGGCTGCCTACTCGTATGTTTATACTCGGTGTCTTCCCCGAATGTCATTACGAACAACTTATACGCAATAGACCCGACATCGAGTTTCTGCAGGGATGATGGATCATCCTCATCCCCGGCGCTGTACATGACTTTTGCAGATGTATAATACGATACCTTATTAAAGTTATCAATAAGGGGAAGGATATCACCCGCGTGATAATAGGCGAATGTCCCGTCTTTCATATACGGGGCGAAGTATTCTCCTTTGTCAATGAGGTCTTTCAACTTGTTCTTACCGACCCCGCAGAAGATTACGTGCAAGTCTGCGTCGCGGAGATTGCTGCAGTTTTCGGATACCCACTTTATTCCTTCGTAGAACGCATCCATCTCGTTCAGGGTGTCATCATTGAAGCTCGTGTTGAAGGTGAAGCTGCGTTTTATAAGCTTTCCATCTTCAACAATCACGAACATTGCAAACGTAGCCTTCTGACGATACTGATATATCCACGGAAGGAACGCTCGTGTATAGGTATAGAGTTTTATAACCGCCATGTTACCAGAACCTATGTAATGCCTGTATCGGGAGGTTGTAACAGTTTGCCCGAACCGTGAAGTTATTTGATGGGTCTTTATCCCCGATCTTCATGTGTTTCGCGGCCTGTAGGTAATCGCTTGTCTGCATGTACCCGAGTATGAATGCAAGTTTATATTCCGTTTCGTGGCGGAACACGGAGACGAAAACGTAGAAGCTTGCATTCTGACTATGGTTCATCTCCGCCACAGAACACTCATAATACGGTTTTGGTCGAACCGTCCTATCTTTCGTTTTTACTTCGATGGGCGTTGTACCATCGTACACGAGATCGAAATCATGGGTATCAAGCTCTTTCATCCCTTCAATCGCATCCCTGACAGCGATTTGACCGATGTATCCGACGCGGTTCCCCATTCCATGACGGATTGATCCGGTAAGAGCACCGAGGCTAAGCGCACGCTGCTCTGCTTCGTCATTCATCTTCTTTGTTACCGGGACGATAATGTACCCGTATTGGTCGCGGTCATACTCCGGTTTCGCTGTCATCTGGATACGCATATCACTCAAACCCTTACATCCCCGGGTGGAATCTCTCCATTACGGATTTCAACCCTTCCCGATTTTCCCGACATGAAGTAACCGTGACCATAAGGTATTGTTACTAACCGCTTACACTTTCTGCACTGCCATAGTACCGCTTCCGGGGCGATAGCTTTCGGAGGAATTGGTGTTATCTTTTCCCACGAATCACCTTCACACTCATTACAGATTGCCATTACTTCGCCTCTAATATCGCCTTGTATGCAAGCTCGTATGTGTCTTTCTCGATCTCACACCCGATGAATTTGCGCGCGGTCATCTTCGCCATGATCCCCACAGTACCGGCTCCCATGAACGGATCGAGAATAACATCGCCGGGTTTGGTAAAGGCGTCTATCATCGGAAGAAGTTCTTCACCAGACTGTTGCCAGTCGTGCATATCTTTCTCCCGACCACTGCCTTCAATCAGGTCGTTGTAGTATTTATATGGCTTCTGCTTAGGGGGTTTCATGGCGATCATCACCGGCTTGAAACCGCAGTTGGCTCCGACCGGGTGAACTGCGGCGAGACGCCCACGATGGACAAGCGCACATTGCCAGTAAAACTCGACTATATCCATGTCCTTTTCGTTCTTTGCCATCTCGCGCATGAACTCAAGAGCCTCGAAGTAGTCCGGCAGGCGAATGTGTCCTAAGTAAGTTACAACTGCGCCACCCGGTTTTAAGATTCTTGCAGACGCAAAGAGGAATCGTGCAATGTTCTCTTTCCACTCTTCGACGTATGGAACATCCGTTATGATGCAGTCAATGGAGTTCGGTTTGATCAGTTTAACATGCTCGAAGAAGTCCGCGTTCACGAGTTGAACGTTATCGGGAAGTTTCTTAGTCTCTTCCGATAGTTTCTCGAATTCCTTGCGCTGTTTGTCGCGCTCCATCTCGGTCACGGCTTCCTTTACGGTCTTTATTCTCCCGTCCGCGACTTTCTGCGCGATTATAAGCTGTTCCTCTGCAGATGAAATATCAGCGAGCCGACCCAGCTCGGATGCGCTCTCGGCAACCTTCGTGTTGCGTATTGCATCGCGCGCGTCGGTTCCAATATTCGTTGCAATCCGTATTCTTCGGTTGAGGGTTGCTTTCGACATCCCGATCTCTTTTGCAACCTCTACCATGTTCTTCTTTCGCTTGCTTCCTTCGCTTCTCCGGTCTCCGCCGTTTTCGTTACGAACTCCGCGCGCCACGAGGATATCGTTATATTCTTTAAGACTTTCCGCCTCTTCAAGTTCGGTAAGACCGTGACGCATTAGGTTTTCAACGAGTGCCCACAGTCGGTTGTCGAGATCATCTTCGGTGACTATCTCGGCTTTTATCTTTTCCCATCCGAGAAGTTTTGCGGCGGCAAGACGGTGATTACCTGCAACCAGAGTTCCTTTATCGGTAACGGTGATAGGATATCGAAGACCTATCTCCTTCATGCTCGCCGAGATCATACGTACTCGGTCTTCGTTGAGAGGTCGGACTAACTTTTCGGGAACTACCACCTCATCAACCGGGACAAAAGTGATTTCCGTTCTAATCTCTTTTCCCTCTGTTGGATGTTCTATTAATTGCGGCATTAGTAATATATTAACAGTCCGTGTTTAAAAGCTTTAAGATTTCAGAGACTCACAATGAGTCTCTGAATTACACTCTTGGCTGGATATGCCATCCACGCTTTGTTCCTTCGGATACGTAGTCAAGCCTCTCGATAACAACTTCGGGGTCTACCGTATCGAATTCGTCGTTCATAGGATCGATGAGTTTAAGAAGAGTGGAGAGTTCCTCACCGAAACTGGTTTGAGAAGGTATGTTTTTATTGATTGTCCATGCGTCGTCACCATTGGTGAACCCCGCCGCCGTGAAGATTGCGTCCCATAGTTTATCGTGCTTCTCCTTATCACTGATCTTCTTCGAGTGAGTGAACCGGATATACTTTCGGATCGGCTCGATGGGGACTGGTCGCCCTGCGATGATAATCTTATCGGATAACATGCAGAAACACTTAGCGCAGAGATATTCGTCGGGAAAGACCGCGTTCTCGGTATCGACAATCGCTTCCCCGTAATGGGTATGCTTTTTGCAAAGGGAGATACTGTCAACGAAGAAGTGAAGTTTCCATGAATGACACGGTATAAACCATCCTGTATAGACAAGCCCTTTCAGAAAATCAGAGTGTTCTGCTTCCTCACACTGGCGAATCTGTTCTTTAGATGGCATAATTCATCACTATTGTTCATCCCCTCACAATTTAAACCTTACGCACTTCATCCCCGGTTAAGCCTGTATCGTATTTTGTCAAGCATTATCTCCATCATATCGGAAGGGGAAATCGACCTGTTTCCGAAATCAGACCCCAAAAACGTCTTCCCGTAATATGTCCTGTTCTTGAACATATAGTTGAGTTCAGCAAGCTTCCAGACTTCCCACGGATCGATGACACCATATATCTTGAGATTCTTCGGGGGAACCCCACCCCTTATAACAAAATCCCCGATAAACCCCTCCATTACTTCGAGCCCGGTCGGGTCAATCTCAAATACTGTTATGCCATCCGGTTCGACTTTTCGGAAGTCACGATATTCTTTTCCGAAGGAATCCCGCTTACTTTCGGTGTCGGTGGAAAGATATGAGATGACCCACAATGCAGACATCTCCGGGACATCCATGAGGTAAACATAATCGTAGTAGGGATTTCGTTTCCCGCCTGCTACGTCATTGATCTCTTCTCTCCACCGCGCGTAGTTTTTCCACAACCGGGGTGCGTCAACCCGTAGTCCTTCTGTAAGAATAGACGATGCGTTTGCGCGGAACGTGGCGTGATAATAAGGAACGTCAGTTGGAGCCGGATGAAGTGCTTTCCCCGTTCTCGTAACTTTCGTCTTTATCTTCACCATAGGGAATCACTTATCGAGTCCCATTTCACTTCGGTGCTTATCTATATCGCGCTTGATGTTCGTGTATATGCGCTTGAGTTCTGATTTCATGAGGTTATTCGTATACTCTTCGTGGGGAATCTTATTGAGCTGTGGTTCAACTGCAGCCATCATATTGAAGTCCCGGTTCATCTTTATGGATACCTTGCGTGCTTCTTCGACCCCGTCTGAAAGAGCTTCGGCGAGAGCTGTCATGTACACCATCGCGTCGAGAATCTGCATACCATATTCTACGCGGGTTGCAGAGTCATACCTGCTGCTCTTTATCTGGTTGGATAGTTTATGTACTACCATACCAACAGTGTCTATATCCTGATCAACCCGTAATAGAAGTTCCAGCATCTGTTCTGTAACCCAATCGGGTCGTGGTATGGTGGTTGGTTTTCTCGGCATCGGCGATCCCTTTCTCCTGCGAGTAATGTGCGCGGGTTATATATTTAAAGATTGGGGTCTGTGAAATGCGTATATAAATCTTTTGTAAGTGGCGATCAACATATATAAACTTACCGATTTTTCAAAATATTTTCGCTGAAAAGGTTCTTATACCCATCATGGTGGAACATTGTAACCTTATTTATAGTTGACTGTACGATGGGTATCAAAATGGGTGCGGAAAACTATAAATATCTCATCACCTGCCGGATCGAGATCATCATTTTCTCCGACGTGAAAATATGTGATTTTGAAACCCGAAAACAAAATCGTTGAACTCCGATTTCTATTTAAGTTCCTAAAACCAATTCGATTTTGATTTATCGTTCGTAAATCAGTCCGTTAAAATTTCAGTTTTCCTTAGTATGTACGAGAGGTGTTCACATAGTACATCCGTAAATCAAAACGGGCGTATTTTTCTATTCGGGACACAGAATGTGTCTTAAAATAAAATTCCAGTCCAACGATCTGTTGGATTCCGTGGGATTACCGGAAGTATTCCTTCGTCCATCTATCGACGATCTCTTTACCGTATGGTGTGTTCCACGTCTCGAAGATTTTACGTCGTATGGCAATGGCTTCGTCATATCCGATCTCGTGATGCTCGACACGCCCTTCTATGGGTTTCATGTCGAGATCGTGGATTTCACATAATCCCTTATCGTTCAGAAAAGTGCATCTCCCGAATGAGGATGCAGATACAGTGAGGCTTCCGCCCGTATGCGGTCTGAGTCCACACTTGAGTCTCTTCCCCTTATTTGTCATAGCGGGTGCAAGGACTTCTACACGTTGCTCGAAATCCCTTTCCGGTGTTTTGGTAAAAGACCCTTCGGGCAAGACAAACATCATAAGACGTTTCCCGTACCCCGCACGGATCAATGCGTCCATCTCCTGTGGTGTCCCCCAACACGGTGCAGACTTGCAAGCGTCCACGCATAACTCACATGTGCATTCATTCTCGGGAAACCTGCAAAGTACGTCGCTTTCGCAAGCGGCGATTCCCGCCGTCACCAACCCGAGTGTGACCATGTGCATAGTATATTGGAAGTGTCACGTGGTATATAAGAGTATCGGATATATTGCAATTTGCAATACTATTTAAAGTTAACCTATATAGTGGGCGCGAAGCGAGTTGAACGCTCTTCGCTCGGTTTGGAGCCGAGTTTCTTACCGTTAGAGACGCGCCCTACTCCCTCGCCGAGACTCGAACTCGGAATGATGGGTTAGAAGCCCAACGTGATGTCCAATTTCACTACGAGGGAACATGCACCCACGCAGAATTGCACTGCGTCCCGCACGTTGTAAGCGTGCTATGCTTACTATTACACTATGGGTGCTTACGGAGGCGACGGGAATTGCACCCGCGCGATCAGATTAAAAGTCTAACATGCTGCTACTACATTACGCCCCCAAGTCCGTTGGACAGGAGTTGAACCTGTTAACACCCCGTCTACAGCGGGAGGCGATATCCGATCTGCCACCAACGGAATTAGTTACACTCTTTCTCGTCCCATTTTATGAGGACGCTATAACCAAGTTGCGGGAATTCCACATACATAATAAAAGGTGGGAGTTGTTCCTATTTAAAGATTCTCCCGGGCGGAGTCGAACCGCCTCCGCAGCTTTCAAGGAGCTACATCAATACCGTTAGACTTCGGGAGTCCTCCATATATTTGCGCTTTTCCTTGTAATGAACTTTTCTATGGCAATTCGCGCAGAGCACTGTGCATTTTGCAATCTCCTCGAATATGCGTTCAACCGACACACCATCATAGACCGCGCGCCCTATGCTGAAATCCTTCTCTCCTTCGTGGTGGAACTCTAAGCACGCCGGGTGATCTTCCGGGCATTGCGCGCACTTGAGAGTGCGCTTAAAGTCATACAAAATAGCGAGTTTACGGTGGATTTCGATTTTCTGGCGACGGGTGAATTTCTTGCGCGGTCGATTTCGATTGGATTTCCGTCGAAACATCCACCTTGTGATAGGCGATGATAGTTAAAGAATGTTACGCCCACGCCGCGATTTGAACGCGGGTCACGAAATTCGCAATCTCGTAGGATGTCCGGGCTACCCCACGCGGGCAAGTGTATCATCTTTATGATCTTCATCGTAATGAAGCTTTCTATGGCAATTCGAGCACATCGGGGTACATTTCGATATTTCTTCGAGTATTCGTTTTATAGACCATCCTCCACAAACCATACTGGACACTGAGTATTCTTTTTGCGTTCTGTCTTCATGATGAAATTCTATACATGCAGGGTGATTTTCTCCGCACGCGCATGTTATCATTTGCTTATATTCTTCAAACCATCGTTTTATTTTATTAATCCGTATTTTATTGAGAACAAGACGTTTATTCGTGTATCCACTCCGAAGATACCACGCGCGTGTTTTCCTATTTTGTTCTTCTTTTGTACCTGAATACGGCATTATGCGACTACGGGGAGTCGAACCCCGTCCGTCAGCTTGGAGGGCTGTCATGCAACCGCTTACACCTTAGTCGCGCAGTGGGGCTACTCGGACTCGAACCGAGGATTCCGGTTCCCGGAACCGGGAGTTTTCCACTATCTTATAGCCCCAACGGTATAGTAAGGTTAGATGTTATAGTATTTTAATGTTATCTTCTTCGGTATTTTGCTTATCCGTGTAATGAATCTTTCTATGGCAGTTCGAACATAACGGGGTGCATTTGGCGATTTCTTCCAGTATTTTCTTTTTTTCCCATCCATTTCGAACCATATCCGATATATTATGCTCCTTTTCTTCCCCGTCTTTATGATGAAAATCAATACAGGCGGGATGATTTTCCGGGCATGATGAACATCCCAATCTGTGTTTTAAATCGTCGAACCACATCTGCAGTTTTATTCTTCTTTCTCTGTTCTTAGCAACCTTAACTTTAGAGTAACCCGTTCTATGATACCATTCTCGGTTTTGGCGGTTTATTTCTTCTCTATTTCCAGCGTACGGAGACACATATATATATTATAGTTTATACCATAAAAGTTTTTTGGAACATCGTTCTGTGGTTCCAGACCAATGAGGTCTGCCAGATTTGCACTGACGTACACTGGTTCCAGACCAGCGCGGATGACTTCTACCTCAAGACCCCATACTTATTTTGATGCTGGTTTATTTAAACTCTTCGGAGGTTTCGGGTCGGGAACATCGCCATAGATTGTTATGTCAGGGATGCGGTAGAACTTTTTCCCGTTCTTCGTCTCGCTTCTGATTGTGCTGATCTGGCTCATGCGCGATAGTGTCTCCCTTACCTTCGCCGTTGTTATTCCCGAGTTCTTTTTCGCGTTTGCAACGACAAGTTTTATAAGCGAACTCTCACTACGACGGTGTGTGTTTCCGCTGAGACTTTCAATTACGATCTTTTCAATGTCTGTATTTATAAGGCAGGCAACCTGATACCGTGTGTCTTCGAGCTTGTTCTTCTTGAGATAGTCGTCGAGTTTCGATACGGTAACACCTTCGACTATGTAGGTGGGGTTCCGGTTCTTCGATTTAAATTCTTTCGAAACGCGCGCAAGATGCGGCAGGTGTGACATCGGGTAATCAGCGATGTTACGGCTTTCCAAGTTCTTCCTTCGGGAAACCTTCTTCGGGACATCCACGAGTATCTTGAAAGCCGGGTTTAATATCTGGCTTATCTGTTCGTCGGTGAAATCCTTAGACGCGCAATATTCGAGACTTCTGATTTCTGAATGAAGGTTCGGGAGAATCTTATCGGCATCCGATCCACGGATTACGATTATCTTCGAGTCAAGCTCCTTCTGTGAAACAAGTCCCGGGGCGTCAACGGGGTTTATCTCCTCGTCTTTCGTTGGACTGCAACGAAGAACACTGTTGGTAACTTCATCGGTTATGATCTTTGCGATAATCGCGTTGCATTCAATAACTTTATTAACATTTCCCTGCTGGCGCGCGTATTCTCTCATGGCAGTCCAATAGGGGACAGCAAAGTTGAGGGAGTCGGCAAATGTCAGGTCGTAGAACGGAATATCAAGACCACGGCTCAGGGTAGAGTTCGAGTAATAAACATTTGCCTTCCCTGTTTCCCAATTAAAGAACTGGTCGATTTCGCTATCGTCGGTACTGTCAAGACTTCGTGACTTGAAGTGTTTTCGGACTGAGTCCTGCTTCGCCTTACTTGATTCGAGGATGAGATGCGGGACTGTGGGCGATCCCTCACGGTCTTTATCTTCGTTGTACCGATTGAGCATGTTCATGAGCCGGTACATCATCTTCGTCTCGGTTTTCTTATCCTCACTGATAAGTGTTATAATGAGGAAATTATTCGAGTATTTAAACTTGTTTATTTGTATGATCTTCGTTGTTTTATCATAATCCTCTCCCGCAGCTTCCCGGACATATAACTCGGATTCCGTTGCGCCGATGAGGATAATCTTCTTATATGATTCGTCCGGGTAAAAGAGAACTTCCCTGTCCGCGATAAAGTGAATGGACTTACTTCGTCCTCCCACTTCGACAAACGGTATCTTCGCTACATGGATCAACGGGGAGAAAATATCGTAGATATTCCTGTCTCTTCCACTGTCGATTTCCTTTTCATATTCCGTGAGTTTTCGTCTCAATTCATATTTGTCAGTCGCAGTATACTCGTTCTTGAGGTCAATCTGGCTGAGCGTCGGCACAAGGTTGGCGGCATTGTCCTGATTCGGGTTGTCAAAGAATGTCTTTATAACCACTTCGATCTTTTCAAGGAGAGTGATCATGCGCAGGATTTCTCGGTCTATACGGGGCTTCTTCTTTTTCTCTCCGATGATCTTTTTAAGGGCTTCGGTTATCCGCATCTTCGATTCCATGTCAGACGAGCAGTTGACAGCGTGCCCCTGACGGTGCGCGTACGAAAGGAGTTCATATCCTTGCGGATAGAATGAACCGACAACGGGGTCTTCGTCGATGATGAGCATGTCGCGCTTCCTCTTCACACCCCTGATGTAGTCGGTGTTCATCAGGAAGAACGGGATTGTGAAACAGAAATCTGCGGCATTCTCGGCGATCATGAGTGTGTAATACGGGCAGATATCCACGTTGTCCATCAGTGAGTCCGGTGTAAGTATTACGTGTTTCCCGAGAAGTTCGAACGATTGTCGTGTGGCTTTTTCGAGGGTGAGTCCGTCTTCTCCTGCGGGAACATACTTCTTCGGGAGTTTATGGCAGTTTCTACAGTCTATTCCACCCTCTCGGTTGCAGCATCTGTCTTTTCCCGCGAGATAAACGGCTGTTTTTCCCGGGGTAATATATCTCATAAAAATATTTATGGCGTGGTTAATAATTTCGTGTCGGTTCGTGCAGTACACACCGTTTCCGTTTAACGCCATCTGTTCCATACTCCAATGTGTTTTCCCGAGACGTGGTGGTGCTTTTACGAGGAGCCATCGAAGGGAGTTTTCATGCGCGATTGGGAGAATCTTAGGAAGTTCGGTGATTTCATCTCTTTCGATATTGGTGAGTTTTTTGTCGATAATTCTCCCGTAATCCGGGTTGTAGTGCTTCGACATCTTCGATTTAGAAATCGTTGCCTCAACATAATCCCGTCTGTAGAGAGTCTTATCATAACCCCGGAACTTCATGAGGATTGCTGCGCGGTCTTCATCGGAGAAGCACCAATAGTCGAGCTTTCGAGCCACGTCGAAGTCAGCTTCACTTCTACTTGCTTTTCCACCTTTATGTTCAGCACCGTGCAGATACTCGTCGAGTTCCTTATCTTTCTCCCTGACTTCTTCGAGAGTCATTCCGAATTCATTTACGAACTTTTCCTTGTGGTAGGCGTCAACGAGTTTAGAATCTTCAATGT
>Ga0181529_10006743_pt1 | contig 11584 bp, 9 predicted proteins | sample PEATcosm2014_Bin_36_FD_119763 | JGI IMG/M metagenome (GOLD analysis project Ga0181529, IMG submission 119763) | Peatland microbial communities from MTU Mesocosm Facility, Houghton, MI, USA - PEATcosm2014_Bin10_30_metaG | ecosystem: Environmental > Terrestrial > Soil > Wetlands > Peat | place... | reverse complement strand
TGGCCGCGATGCCGGTGTTGTTGAAGGTCACGTAGCCGCTGGAATCAATGGCCAGCGAAGAGAACCGCGTGGGGAATGCCGGCAGGCTGCCGCCGTTCCACTGGTTGACATTCACGTTCTGGTTGGCGGTGATCGTCTGCGCCGTGCCGGGCTTGCTGAGGCCGCTCTGGATGGCAGTCACGGTGCCGGTGGCCGTCAGGTCTTCTACTCTGGAAAGCCCCGCCGTGTTACCGGGGGCCACCGCCGCGCCACCGCTGACACCGACGGCCGTGGCGATCGGCACCAGGGCCGCCCCCGCCGCGAAGTTCAAGACCACGAAGGAGTCCCCGTAGGCCGGGGCGCCCGACAGGCCGGCCGCCACCGTCATCAGGCCCGTGCTGGTGTTGAAGGCCGTGACCAAGGCCTCTTGCCCAATCAGCGCGCCGGACACGAAAACGATGTACTGCCCCACGTAGCTCGTGGTCAGCGACGTGGTGAACTGGGTTGACGAGAGCAGGCCAACCTCAAAGGCATCGCCCAGGGCCGGGGCGCCGCTCAGGCCGCTGCCCAGCGTCACATCGCCCACGGAGTTGGTCGCGTCCCACGTATAGCCGGCAATGGCGGCCGTGTTGCCGGCCTGGGCGCCCGAGGTGAACGTCAGGTTTTGCCCCACAAAGAAGCCGGCCGTGGAATTGCTCAGGTTAGTGGCAAATCCGCTGGAGGACGGATTGCCGATGAGGAAGGCATCGCCCACGGCGGGGGCCGCGCCCAGCCCCGATCCGACCGTCAGAATCCCCACGCCGTCCGCCGTGTAGGTGTAGCCCGTCACCGTGGCGCTGTTGCCGGCCTGGCCGCCGCTGGTGAAGGTGATCGTGTCGCCTACGTAGTCGCCGCTGTTGGTGCTGGGCAGGTTCGAGATGAAGGATGTGGCCGAGGAAGGGGCCACGTTGAAGTATTCCGTGTGCGAGGGGATGCTGCCAAAGGCCGTTCCCACGGTAATGGTTTCGGTGCTGCCCGCCACGGTATAGCCGGAAATCTGCCGGCTTTGCCCCGCCAGGGTGCCGCTGCTGAAGGTCAGGTATTGGCCCACGTAGCTCCCCGCCGCGCCGTTGAGGCCGTTGATGCGGAAACTGGTGGTGGTAAAGGTGCCGCTGGAATACGTGTATCCCGCCGCGCCGTTGGCAACCGCCGCGGCAAAGCCCACGTTGCCGGTGACGTCGGTGATGGTCTCTTGCGGTCCTTGTGCCGCAAAAGCCTTGGTCTGGGCCGCAAAAGCCGCCAGTTCCACCGGCAGGGCCGAGAGGGGCAGGTCGATCACGTTGCCGTAGACCTTGCTGCGGTCGAAGGTGCAGCCGTAGCAGGTCACGGTCGAGCCCGTGCAGGCGTAGATGGCGTAGTCCCAACTGGCGGGGCTGGTGTAGTTCAGTTCGATGCGGCAGTTGATGAGCACGAGGTTTGCCGTCCCCGCCGCCCCCGCCACGACGCCGAAGCAACCCGACTGGGGAGCGCTGCCCAGGGCCGAATTGATGCCGTCGCCGCCGGTGCCGGTGTTGGAGGCCACGATGTCGCAATTCACGGCAACGGTGCTGCCGCGCGTCGCGAAGGCCCGCGTGATGGAAGTCCCCGCCGCATTGAAAGAGGCCATCGTGGTGTTTTTCACCACGGCCAGGCCGCTGGGCGACACGTTGCAGGCATCCCAGCCCGAAGTCAAGTAGCAGTCCTCGACCCACAGATCATTCACGGCCTCGGCCCATAGGCCGTCGATGCCGCCGGAGCAATAACAGCGTTTGACGGTGAGGTTGGCGGCGGCGTTGTTGATGCCGATGGGCGGATTGGAACCCGTCGAGGAGTCGATGACCGACATGTCGGACACGATGCCGCCGGGCATGCCGATCCCGGTGGAGGCCACGACGTAGGTCGCGCCCATGCCCGCGCCGAGCAACTGGCAGGCGTTGGCCGGCGAAAAGCCTACGGTCCAGGTGCCGGGGGCGAAGCGCACGATGTCGTTGGCCGCGATCGTGAGGGCCGCCGTGGTGAGCTTGGCCGTGGCCGCCGAGAGCCCGTCGCTGGAATCGTTGCCGGAGGGCGAGAGGTGCCACACGTGGGTTGTGGTCTGGAAGGTTTCCTGGGCGATCTGCTGGAGGTCGGCGGAAGAGAGGCCCACCTGGTACTCGCGGGACCAAGGCACGGCCGTGGAGGCCGAGGCCAGGATCAGCAGTTGGCCTTGCGCCCCGGTGTCCACCGAGGTCCCGGCCGGGGTGTACTCGGAACAGCCGTTGGTGTCGGTGTTGGCCGCCGTGCCCGCCGAAGACTGCTTGACGCCGTTGACGTAGGTCACGACCGTTACCGCCGCGCTCGTCACGGCGGCGTTGGAAGAATTCAGCAATGGGCCGAGCGTGATCGGGCGTGTCGAGCCAAGCGGTAGGTTCATGGTATCTGCCTCGTGCTGCCGCTGAAGACGAACATGGTTTTTATCCGTGCAGGCTGGCTTGGTCTTCGGCGTGCCGGCGGATCGCGGACTGATCGCTGTCACGAATGGATAACTGGATGCGGTCCATCCGCCCGGTGTGTTCCGCCAGGGTGGTCTTGATCCCCTGAATCTCGACTAGCATCGCCGTGATATGGTCCAACTGAATGCAGTGGTGGGGGACCGCCTTGGATAACGTGTCCAGCTTGTCGAAAATCGCGTGCAGCGTGCCCTTGACCTCGGCCTTGAGTTCGTCATGGGCCTTGCTGGTCGCATCCAGCTTCGCCGTGTAGCGGCCGAGGAAATAGCTGATCCCCAAAAGCCACGTCACGGCGGCGAAGACCGCGCAGGTAATGGTGGCGGGGTCAACGACCATCTCGGCAATCAGCATGATTTCTTTCTCCGCGCGGGGCGGGGTCGGCGGTTAAAGGTGCCTTGCCGCTCTCACGTCGTCACGCGTGGGCGGCAAGGCCGGCTGCGGCGGCAACTGCGTGTCGGGAAGGAGAGGGCTGCCGCCGTGTTTCCCTTAGCTGCCGCTGCTGCTGCTGGTGCTCAAGGTCCGGTTCCGCTGGATCCGCCGCGGTTCCATGACCGCCGCCGTGCCCCGCTCGCTGGCCTTGAAACGCACCACGATGTCCTGCGTGAACTCGGCCTCGCTGTTGGTGGGGGCCTGGACCACGGTAATGGGCCAGTTCTCCATGTAGGCGAAGGCCGCCGGGTCGCCGTAGAACCAGTAGCCGCCGGCCGTCGCGGCGGACAGGCCCATCTGCACCTGGAGCTGCTGGTACAACTGCCGGCTGGTGGCGATGGTGATGTCCAGGCTCTGCAAGGGATTGGGCCCCAGGGTGTTCACGCCGGTCTGGCCCGTGGAGGGATTCAGGCCGCCCTGCGTGAGCTTCCACACCTGGTTGGCCAGGACGAGCTGGTTCAAGGCCAGGAACTGGATCTGGGGGGCGATCAGGATCCGCTTGCTGGGCAGGATGATCGGCTCGCCCGTGTTGGGGTCGAGGATCTGGGCGAAGGCCTGTTCCGCGGCGTTGATGTTCGTCCAGTCGGCCAGGGGGTTGCCGTCGAGGTGGTTGATCCAGCGGCCGTTGTCGTCCGCGGCGTAGTACGTCTTGAGGCTCACCGCGGCCGAGTCGCCGGTGCGCTTCTCCTTGAAGGTGTTGACGGCGCCCATCAGCACGCCCAACAGGTTCTTCTCCTTCCGCAGGCCCAACAGGGTGCCCACGTAGCTGGCGCGGTCCAGCACCAGCCCGGTGCGGTCGAAGAAGATCGCCTCCTTGGTGATGGCGATGCCCAACTGCCGCTTGACCGTGGGCGGGGTCTCGACGTACTCTTCGCTGAAGCCCACGTAGTGCAGGGGGTCCATTTCCTCGGCCTCGACGAAGTCCTCGCCGGGGTCGCGGGGCAGGGCCACGCCGGGGATCCGCTCGCCGTTGAGGCTGGTGGGCATCGTCGGGATGAGCCTGCTGACGATGAACTCCTCGGCGGTGAAGGCCGCCAGCACGCGGTTGATGAGCAACTGCCCGGTGATGCCGGCGAAGGCCGAGGCATCGACGGCCCCCATGGCCTCCTGCAGGGCGCGGCCGCAGGCCGGGTCGAAATACTCCTGCACGAAGCCGTGGCCCACCGCCTCGCCGTCGCGGCTGAAGATGGTGTTGGCCGCCAGGTCGCGGAGGGAAAAGGCGTTGGCGGCGATGCCGCCGGGCTCGCCGCGGCTGCCCAGGTCGAGGGCCTCCTGCAGGTCGCCCCAGGTGCGGGAGTGGAGCACGGCCTCGCGGCCGCGGCCGGGAACGCCTTCCAGCCGCAACCCGCGGGCGATGGCGCTTGCGTTGATTCTCATGTCGGTTTCCTTCTAAAACAATGGTCGGGGGGGGAGGGGTGTCAGGAGAGTTGCCGGTTACACGGCGCCGCTGGAACTGCCGGAGACGGGGGTCGATTCGCCGCCGTAGAAGATCGTGGAGAGGATCTCGACGGCCACCACGTTGGCCTGCCCGAGGTAGGCCTGGGGGCTGAGCTGGGTGGCGTTCTGGCCGATCTCGGCCGCCGCCGGGCTGGCCCGGCCGATGCTCCCGGCGATGCCGGCCACGGCCGTCTTCACGACCTGGTTCTGGAGGGCCGTGCCGCCGGTGTTGTTGGCCGGGGCGATGAACTCGCCGCCGTTGTAGGTGGCGGCCGAGGAGAGCTGGAACTCGAAGACGCCCGTGGTGGCGACCTCGATCACGTTGGCCGGGCTGTGGTTGACGGTGCTGTTCAGGGGCACCGCCTCGTTGGTCTGCAGGCCGTTCTTTTGCAGGGCCACGCCCAGGAAGTAGTCGTGGAAGGCCTGCTGGTTGAGGGTCTCGCTGCCCTGGTTGACCATCGCGGAGGCCGGCCGGGCGAGGTTGTTGCTGGGCTCGCGGAAGAGCAGGTCCCCGACCTCGATCGGGTAGTTTGCGTCGCAGAGGACCGCTTTGGGGTTGCAATCGCCTTCGCGATAGCGGGCAACGGATGCCATGGGAAAGTCTCCTGAAGGGTTGTCGGTGGGGGAGAGTTGTCGGTTGGGGGAGGGTTGTCGGTTGCGCCGGGGCGGGGCCTAGCGGGTGAAACGGGCCAGCCGCTGGGCCAGGGGGGCCGTGGCCGGGGGGATGGCCGCCCCGTCGCCGGCCTCCTGCAAGGGGGCCGGGGAATAGGGCGCGACGGCGCCGTTGCCGGCGGCCGCGGCGGCGCGGACGAGGGCCTTGCGATCGTCGATCTTGGCCTTGCGGCGGCCGGGGTCGGCGGTGGCGTGCAGGTCTTCCAGGAAGACCTCGCTGCACTGGGTCTTGTTGGCCGGGTCCAGGCCGCCGGCCTTCAGTTCGCCGGCGACGGCCTCTTGCAAGGCCCGCTGGGCCTTCTCGGCGCGGAGGGTGGCGAGTTCTTCTTGTTCGGTCACGGAAAGGTCTCCTTCGTTGGATTCTTGGCTCCGCTCGTTCTCGGAACCGGGTTCGGGTTCGGTCATTTCGTGATAGGTGGTCTCGTGCCTGGCGGCCTGGGCGTCGTGCTCCTTGGCGGTCTTCTCGTCGCCGGCCTTGCGGGCCGCGGCGGCGGCATGGCGGTGGGCCTGGCCGGCCTTCTTGTGGGCGGCGGCGCGCTGGTCCCAACTGCCCTTGGTGCCGCCGGCCTTGTCGGTGGGGGTGTCGAGGTCCGCGGCGGCGGCCGTGGCGGCGTGGGCCGCGGCGCTGTGCTTGGCGGCGCGGGCGGCGGCGGCGGCCTTCCGCGCGGCCTCGCTCCAGGCCTCCTGCAAGACTTCGGGTTCGGTCGTCATGTGGCTCTCGCTTTCTTGGTTGGGGGTGCGGTGCCCGGGATCGGGTTCGGAGGACTCGAAGAGGCTGTTGGTGGTGGCCGGGTTGGCCACGAGGTCCACGGAGAGGACCTTGTCGATGGACTCCACGACGACCTTGCCGCCCGCGCTGCGGCTGCCGCCGCGGGTGTCGTGGGAGAAGCCCAGGTTCTGCGGGGCGTTCTCGGCGTCCCAGGCGATCTGCTCGGCCAGGGCGTGGCGGGGGTTGAAGTGGAAGTCGCCGTACAGGCCGTCCTCCTTGAGGGTCACGTTCTTGACCAGCCCGATGCGGTCGCGGAGGCTGCGGCGCTGGCCGGGATCGACGTGGTCGATGTTCACCCGCATGCCCTCGTACAGGGGCAGGGCGCGGGCGATCACGGCGGGCGGGTAGACGCGGCCCTTCTTGGAGACCGTGCCCAGCAGCTTCACGCCGGGAATCACGCCCCGCTCGCGATCGACGCGAAGCTGGACGCCGCGGTTGTCGGCGTATTCCTGGAGGATGGTTTCTTGGGTGTCGGCCATAATCGGAATCCAAAGAGTTGTCGGTTGCCGGTTTGCTGTCAACTGACAACTAAAAACCGACAACTAAAGATATAATACGCAGGAAAAAGGAAACGGTTACTGCGCCAAGCGATCGGTGCCGCTGAGCGTGCGGCGAATCTGGATCACCCGGCCACCATTCGTTCTGCACCGCCGGATTCGACCCGCATTTTGTCGCGCTGGTCCGCATAGACGAGGCCGTGCCGCGCGGCCATGGTTTCCCGGCTCATGACGCCAGCGAGCAGGAGGATCTGGTCGGCCTGGGCCTCCTGCAGGCGATTCTCGCTCTTGATGATCGGCGGCTCGGCCTCGACCTTCACCTTTTCGAGGATGTCGTCCGGGCTGGTCCTTGCGATCAGTCCGGCCTTGGCCGCGATCTGCAGTTGCCGCTCCATGATCTCGATGTCGGCCTCGATCATGTCGGCCTGCATCTCCTCGAAGGTCTTGACGGCGGGCCCTTCGGCCACCATCGTGCTGGAGAAATTGGCGTTGGACGCATCGCCGGAAAGCATGTACTCCGGCATGGCCAGGGCCGCCGCGCAGGCCCGCAACTCGGCCTGGATCGCAGCCACGTTGGAATCGACGGGCACGGTGCCCGACGGGAATTGGTACTCCGTGGCATCGCTCGTATCGAGGATCGAAGCGTAGGGGTACTGGCCCGCCGTGCGGATGTGGGGGCGGGGAGGGGCGTTGTCACCCGGCTTATCGTCGATCATCATCCGCAGGCTTTCCTTCGTGGCGTTGATGTGCCGGCGGATCATGCCGATGCGGGCCCGGAATTCGACGATCTTGCCGGTGGCTTTCAGCGTCTTCACGGCATCGGTCAAGTGACCTTGCAAGGCGTACCACGTGGGCAGGCCGCGGGGCCAGGTCATGTCGACATTGGCCTTGAGGTGTTGCACCTGCTCGGCCGGCACGGTCTCGCGGAGTCCGATCGATTCACCCAGCGTGCCGATGTTGACCAGGAAATAGCTGAGCGGCGTCTCCACGTCATAGACGGGCAGGCCACCGCGCTGGACGCACTGGAAGGCAATGCCAAAATAGACGCCGTCGGCAGCTGTTTTATCCGGCGGGTTCTGGATCTCCAGCGGCTCGACGAAGCGGACGTTCAATTCCCCGGCCTCTTCGTCGACGAACAGCCGCAGGAACCGCTCGCCGTCGCGATCCAGGCGGCGGATGGTCTCCTTCTGCCGCTTGCTCCACTTGTTCCGCTTGCGGAAATCATCGAGTACCTTGCGGCAGTCGCCAAGCACCTGCTCGTCGGCGCCGTGCGGGTCGCGGGGCAGCACCTTGTAGGTGTGCCCGCTGCCCACGGTGTAGGCCATGCGGTTGCGGGCCGCGCCGATGGCGTAGGGATTCGTCTGGCCGAAGACCCGCGTGCGGGCCCGGATCTGCCGCAGCTCGATTTCGTTGATGTAGGCGAAAGCCGTGGCGCCGGGATAGATCAGCGCGCGGCTGTAGGCGGTGCCCGGGTCGGTCAATCGGCCTGGAAGCGGCGTGCCGGCGTGGTTGATGCCGTCGCCGAAATTGGCGATGTCGCTCATATCGACGAGCTGGTCAAACATGTCGCAATAGTCTTCGGCCAGCCTCAGCCGGTTGAGCGCCTGTCGCATGGCCAGGGTGGCTTCAGGATCGGATTCGTTCATGATGGGTCTTTGTCTTAGGTTTCATCCTGCGTCATGTTCGTTCAAAGCTGCACACGACTCGGCCGCGCGACGTGGTGCGGACGGGTCCGCCAGTAGACGATTTTCTGCGCGTTGCCGCCGTGTGCGCGGCGAAGCCCGTCTTCTTGACCGAGGTGCACTTCCAGTTCGTGTCGCCGTTCAAGGCCATGATCATTGCCGGATGTCCGGTGGTAATGCTGATCCGCGGGTACATTGCGGCCACGGCGTTCAGCGCGGCGCGGCCCACGCCGACGCCCTGAAAATCGGGGCGGACCACGATCCGGGAAATCCTCCGCCTTCCGGCGAATCCGATCAACGGCAGCACCGCGCAGAAGGCCGCGGGCTGCCCGGCGATGACCCCGAGATAGCAGTGTGCGGTGCGGTTCAAGCCGCTGCTCAAATAGTGATGCTTCGCAAACATGGCCCACGCAGAAGCGTCCGATCGATAGATGTCCATGCGGAGGGAAGGTCGCCGAAGCCGCCTCCGTTGCAAGGCGGGACGTTGCATGTCCAGCACCCAATCCGGTTCGAGCCAGCGGACAATGTCGTAATGGCAGGAAATCGCCACGAATCGCCGGCCCATGCGGCGAATGGCCTTGGCGACGGCTGCCGATCCGATGCGGGCGACCGTTCGATCCACGACGCTGGTGACCTCGTCGAAAACCACCAAATCACCGCCCTCCAGGATCGCCCGCGCCAGATCGCAACGGAACCGCTCCCCGTTGGAGAGGACCTGGTACGGCTTGACCCAGTGCGGCGGGGAACTGAAGCCCACGGCCGTCAGCGCGGCGGTAATGTGCTTGATGGGGCCGGCGGCAAAGCCATCGACCAGGGCGCGATGCTCGGGCCAGCTTCGCGAGATCGTGTACGCCTGGGGCCACTGCCGCCGGGCGATCGCGGTCTTTCCGCTGCCGGAAGGGCCGACGACGAGTCCGATGTCCCAGGCCTCGTCCAGGCCGGGAATTTCCGCCGTGAAGCGTTCCGTCTGCTCCGCGGCCAAAGGAACGTCGAACATGCCGGCCACTTGCTGCACGCGAAAGGAGTCATGCAGGGGGCAGCGGACTACAACGTCAACACGCGGCATGAATAACCCTCCTGTTGCAGGCGTTCGAAGAGATCTTGCTGACGGCGTTCGCTCTCGCACTCGACAAGAATCTGCAGGATGGAAGGGATCGGCAGCGGGGGACGCTGCTTGGCAGGATCGCGAATGTCCGCGGGCGCCTTGCTCCGGGCCTTTCTCTTGCTCACGGCGTTACCTCCTGTGCATGCGGCTCGTCACAGAATAATACGATTGAGCGGCCGATGCGGTCTATCGGAATTCGGTCCCCCGCGGCGTCCGCGTTGGGCGGGCGGCGTCCTAAGGCATTTATTGGCAGGATGTTGAGGAGAGGCGTTCGGGACGCGAATCCGCGACCGGCGAATTACGGCTTCGCGCGCTTCACGACGCGGAAAACGGCGCGAGGAGCCATGCGCTTCATGCGTGAAGCAGAGTGCCTATCGCTGGACGACCACGAAGGCCGCGGCGATCTCGGGCGGGATTCGCACGGGCTTGCCGGTGGCAAGATCCACGAAGGCCCAGTTCGTCTCGGCCGTGGCCAACAAGGCGCCGTCGCCGCCACGGACGATCCGGTAGCGCCGCAGCGACGTGACCTTCCTCATCGAGGAGACCCAGGTCTCGACCACGACGTGGTCGCCGGCAAAGGCGGGCAGGAGATACTCGATGGCATGCGAACGGACGACCCAGCCCTGGCCCAACTCGCGGTAGCGCGGGCCGGGCCAACCTTGCGCGGCGGAATGGCCCACGGCGGCGGTCTGCAGCCAGGCAACATAGACCACGTTGTTGGCATGGCCCAAGTCGTCGATCTCGTCGGCCTGGACCACGTGGGGATGGAAGAAGACAGCGGGCATGGAAATCACCGTTTACGGGAGCAAGAAAGCGAGTCGGCCGTGCCGATGGGATTGTTGCCCCACGCAGCGCGGCCGACGTCCACTCACCCCAAAGTTCATTTGATCCTGCCGCCGCTGGCGGCGGCCGGCAGGATCCTTGATGACGCGCCGCTTAGAAGCGGACTACGACGTCGTTGCCCCACAGGAACTGGCTGTTGCTGCTGCCATCGTTGTAGGGCTTGGCGCCCGCAACGCCCGAGTTCTCGGCCCAGTCCCAACGGACCTCGGTCCGCAAGGTCACGTTCTTGTTGGGCTTCCAGTTCAATCCAAGCGTCACGTCGTTGTACTTCGAGCCCAGGACGGGGGTGGGGAAGGCAGCGATCCCCACGGTCGTGGGCGGGAGACCAACCGCCGGTACCACGGCGCCGTCGAGGTCTTCGAAGTACTCGTATCGCATGCCGAAGCCCCAGCAATCGTTGATGTCGTAGAGCAGGTAGTTCGACCAGCCGGTCCACGAGGCCGGGCCGGTCCCGTTTTGATTGGAATCATGGCACACGGTGTTTTCCAGAATATAGTGCCACTTGTCGCCCAACTTGAGCGTGATGTCCGTGCAGCACTCGGTGCGGGTGCTGTCGATGCCGGCGGGCTGGGTGTTGCCGATGAACCACTCCGAGGTCACGTTGATCTTGTCGTCTTTGCTGGTCCAGTTGACGCCGAACATCGCGTTGATCTTGCCGTTCAGGGCCTTGAACTCGTTCCAACCGGTGTCAAAGCCGGCGTTGACCAACAGCTTGTCCTGGAGCTTGTAGGTCGCCTGACCGCCGGTCAAGGTCGTGGGCATGCCGTACAAGAATCCGTAGGTGTGCGAGTAGAAGAAGTTCTCGGTCGGCATGGGGTTCTCATAGCCGCAAGGGGCATAGAAGTGGCCGCCCTGGAGAGTCAACTTGTTGTAGGCCAACGTGCCATACAACTGCGGCATGGCCAGTCCGTAGAATGGGCTGCCGCCGCTCCAGGTGCTGTCCCACTCCGTGCCCGGGGTCGTCTGGACGAAGTGGGCATCGGTGCCGAACATCACGTCGGCACGGTAACCATAGTCGACGCCGCAATCGTTGTCGACCTTGGCCACGCGCTCGGCGATCAGGTAAAGCTGATCGAGAACGACCTGGTTGGAAAGGTCATTGTAGCCGTCCGGACCATTGAAGCCGCTCAGCGGATAGGCTGGGTTGTTGGTATAGCCGACTTCGGCGTAGCCGCGGATGTCGAGGTGTTCGCAGTCCAGCCAAGGGCCGTGGAAGAGTTTGTAGGGGCCTTCCTCGGCGGGCTTTTCTTCCTCTTTCTTCTCTTCTTCCTTGGGCTTCTCCGCCGCAGGCTTCTCTTCGGCCTTGGCCGCGGGCGGGGCCGGCGGCTGATTGCTGGGCGAGGCCGACGGCGCTGCGGGAAGCGGGTCGGCTGCCGCATAGCCGGCGGAATCGTCCGCCTGGAATGCCATCTGTTGAATCGAGCTTGGCTGTTGCACCGGATACGACATGGTCGCTTGCGCCATGGCCGTGCCGGCGAACAATGCGCCCACGAGCGACGATGCGATTGCCCACCGTAAAGTTTTCATAGTTCGCGATCTTTTCATAAAACGGGAAGTGGATGTTTCGACAGAGCGCCTCCGTGTAAGCCGTGCGGCGGACGGGCGAAGCACTTGGCACGGTCTTCGTCCGTAGGCGCGTAAAGCTTATCTCTGTCACCATTGCT
>Ga0181529_10006742_pt1 | contig 11586 bp, 28 predicted proteins | sample PEATcosm2014_Bin_36_FD_119763 | JGI IMG/M metagenome (GOLD analysis project Ga0181529, IMG submission 119763) | Peatland microbial communities from MTU Mesocosm Facility, Houghton, MI, USA - PEATcosm2014_Bin10_30_metaG | ecosystem: Environmental > Terrestrial > Soil > Wetlands > Peat | place... | reverse complement strand
TGCGTTGCCATCATAAACCCCGAACTACAAGGTCTCCGGCAGGGAGTGTTGATTTAATCCAGCTACGGAACCGAGAACGGGGCTTCGCACCCCGCCCGCCGCGTGAACGGACTCGGTTATCCTGTCACGAACATCCACAACCCGTATAAACAGACGATTGTAGTGAGGATTCCGGTGATAAGATCACCCCATCCTTGCCCAAGAAGATAGTCAGAGTTGTTCTTATCGGATAGATTGAGATATCCGTAAATGGCGATAATAACGCACATAGCCGTGACAACCAGAATGGCTACCATCATTAATATGTTTTCCACGGTGAGATGTATCATCGTTTCTTCCTCGTAAATACTTTCAGAGCATCACGTATGAAAATCCCTGCAACTGCAAACATCCCGAAGTTCTGGATCAGGATATTATCGTTACACTCCGATGGCTCCTCAGGCGGATATATGTTGATGATTGCTTCCCTGAGTATGGGGTAGGACGGCTTGTCATAATCCCCCATAAACCCCCTCGTATAGTTCAGGCAGTCGATAAAGGGGCTGAGTTCCGTGCGATGGTAATACCCGCCGTTATTCTTGAAATAGATATACTTCTCATCCCAAGAAATAACGCGAGCAGGGCGAAGAAACTTATTCGCAAACGATACCCTGCACGTTTCCTCGACCTCCTCTACATTAATTTCGGAGAGGAGAACGGGGTTTCCCTTGAGATCAACCCAATGAGCGTTCCCCCGGTAGACCATACTTACGCATCCTCTTCGAGAATCTCTACGGAATCAACCCCGAACACGAACCTCTGACCGTCGATCACATGCTGGTATTCGACGTTATAGTTGTCGAAAGTCCGCTTTAACTCTAAGATGGTGTTGATTTCACCGGGTCTTTTATTCTGTATATCGCGGAGAACTTCGCTGATAAGCTTGAACTTATCCGGGTTAACAAGGAAAAAGTCCTCGGTAACATCGGCATTTAGCCGTCCTGAATTCGCAATCCGCACAACTAACAGTGCTTTCTCATTTGATACTTCCATGTTCATTCCTCTGTCATTAGTTTGAGTTCGATTAGTTCTTTCAGTACATCGCCGTGACACGCGGTTGTATCCCCGCGATACTGTTTGCACCAGCATCCAAGACGCTTAGCATCCTTTATTTCGTTCAGGTCGAGTTTACCGTCACGAATCTGTTCCAAGACATACTTTCGATACATCTCGACGGCTTCTTTGCGGCTGACAACCTTCTCCGGGTTCATTCCCAACCCGACAATGCGGTAAGGATTCCCCCATTTAGTCTGGCGATCAATCCGCACATCTCCGGGTTGACCCCACGGCGGGAGACATCTGTGCATGTGTACAACATCAACCATATCCCTCACCAGTTAGAGAAGTTCGTTATGTTCTTTTCTTTCCCGCAGATGAGACACCGCAGTATAACTACAGTCCCAACACTACCGGGAATGAAACGGTATTCTATCTTCTCACCCATAGCCGATGAACTCACACAGTTTTTGTGCTCGTTGATAAAATCGTTTTCTCTCGATGTTTCAACATCGTCAAGTGAGAATGTCTGATTTCTTGTAACTGCCATCTTTACCTCCCTTGTTCCCGATTATAATGAACCGGCTGCTTGCCCACTGATACCACGATCTGTGCGGGGCATTCATAGGGATATACCCGTTTTTCGCCGCCATAACTCGGTATTCGGTAATCTCCCCACTAAGTATTGCACGCGGGATATATAAAAACCACGGATCGTACTTTATGGATAGTTTATCCGCCCAACAAAGTTTCGACGGCTTGTGTCTAATCCCCGATACGGCAATTCTCTCGTTTACTAGCTCTGTATATGATCTCGAATGATACAAACACAGCTCATAATAATCGTTATCCTTGAGTAATCGGAGGATAATTCTCGCGCCGAGCTCTGGATGAGTCGATCCTTCATCGCCATCCATGTTAGAACGTCCGAAATACCCCCAATCGTGGAAGAAAATACAAAGAATTTCCTTCCAGTTGGGCATCCCGTACAGTTCGTTCCATGCCAAGACTACTGTGAAGGGATGCCAGATGAACTGGTGAACCCCGAACAGCAGTGATTTTGTACCTACTTTCATAAAGTTCACCATTATTCGGCGTTATTTATCTTTCCTGAATATCGTCACGACCTTCGGGTACTGCTTGATCCTGAGGAGAATCACGACGATTTCCTCGAATGAGCACCCATCGGGGCGTGGAACGATGTAGTTATTCATAATTCCTACGAGTCCGCCCGGCTTGACAACACGCACAAGCTCCTTAGACCACAGGTTGTACTTCGGGTATTCAGTCCCGTACAACTTTAACGCGAACTCTTCTGTGTACGGCGGGTCTGCAAACCCACCCTCGAATGTGTTGTCTGCGATTTTGTCCAAGTGCTGACAGTCAGCCACCATGTCGGGCTTTGTTTCGGGGTTAATATCAACGCGATACCCCGAAGTAGATGCCCCCGCGAACATGTGAATGAATCTATCCGTGCCGATTAACTCCGGTATCCGCTTCTCGAAATGAAGAGGATAAGATCCGGGGTATTTCGACGCCGGACGCGGAAGATACATGATCCTCGTTTTCACTTTCGGTTTCTCTTCTGCCATATCACACCCGTTCAAAATAGTACCATATTGAAGTCTCTGGCATTCTCCATCATTTCACACTTGTCCAAGAACCACAACAGGGTAATTTCCTCTTTCGTGAACTTCTCGGAGATTTCCTTGAAGAGTTTCATCGGATGAGCATCTTCTGCCTTCATCCGATTGAATATCTCGTTGTACTGATCAATGAGTTCGTCACCGCGATCTGTGGTGATTCCCAACGCATCGGCGACTTCGCGCCTCGAATAGTCAACCATTTTTCACCTCGTCTATCTGGTTCATTCGGAATTCGTACATAAACTTCCTGAACGGCTCTGGATTCGGTTCGTCCGGGAGAGGAGATTCCTTATACGTGCGCTCAAGAAGTTCCATCGCGCTTGCAAGTAGTTTCTCTCCCTCGTTAATATCCATCGCCTTCGCAACGTCGCCAGCCAGTGCAAAGTCAACCCGACCATACGCGAGACTTATCCCGAAAGTCATTGCACGCATCGCCTGACGGTATCCCTTGCCCGGATAGAAGTGTTCCTTCCCCGCCCTTCGTGTCTCGTCCTGCCAGTTTGACATGGCGATACCCTTGATGGGCTTAAACGATGCCTTTGAAAGATTCCCCACTGTGATCTCACGGAGATCACGGAGAACGGGGCTATCGACGACAACAACAGGGGAACACACCGCCCATATCGCGCTGACGTTCCCGTTGATAAGCAGGTTCACAAGATGCCCGATCTCCATGAACTGATGGTCGGTGTTCTCTTCCTGCTTCGTGGGTTTTGTTTCAGCGATACGCCGACCTTCGAGAATGTCGATAATGTCGGCAGTATAACAATGGAACAGATCGGTGTCGCTCTTCGCGTGTTTCATTCCCCACATCGCCGATCCGATCTCTGTTACAAATAAATCATCTGTTTTCATTATATCACCTCTACCTTAGAGAAGATAATCCCCGTTGCAATGAAAGCTAACAAGAGGATAAGAATACACCCCAAGCTATCTCCTAAGTGGTATGCAGCGTCGAAGAATATCGCCGATACAATACACACCAAGAAAAAAATCAGTCGTTTTGCCCAAGCAATATCCCGTTTCTTTTCCTGTTCGTATGATGTGTCTGTCATTTCAATCCGAATCCCACGGGCACAAACACTACCGGAATCTTCGATAGTTTCTCTACATCTTCCTTCGTGAACTGCTTTCCGGTGGCAAGAATTCTCTTTATCTTTGCCCACTCTTCGGGCTTCACGCCCAACTCTCTCATAAATTCTTCTTCTACTAACATGTCAATCACCACACTGATAATATGATGTTAAAGAACGGGTCAGCCCCGATCCAGATCATCAAGAAGATCAGATCAGCCATGCACACTATTCCATACGCCCACATCGGGAACTTCGGGAACTCAAACGGAATGAAGAGTGCCGTCATCGTCAGCCAGATGATGAAACAAAAATAGAGGTTAGCAAGCATCAAACACCCAGCTCCGAGAAGCCAATGGTAATCGACTACCTTGCCGTCCTCGTCGTATGTTACCCACTTGACCATTATCCCACGCTCCCCCAATCGACGCACTAATGAAAATTAGTAGCCCGGATACTGCAACAAAGGCGTTTAAAATCACCAGTCCAAGAAAAAGGAGTGCTACTCCCCCAACTGCCACGTACGCCCATAGTCGTGAGTGCATGATGTCATCTCACTTGACTAAGTCGGCGTCGGCGCGAGCACGAATCTGAGCGAAGGTCTGAGTGTGCATTACCTCGCCGTCGCGGAACACGACTTTCAGGAAGTCCTCGCGCTGGAAACGCTGGTCGTCAGTCATCATCGGAATGGTGACGTAACCCGCGTGCGGGTCTTTGACAACGGAGAACCGCCCTTTCTTTGACGCCTTGCGTGCATCGGATACCGGGCGTTTGTACACTTCCTGCCACACCCCGTTCTTGTCCTTGATTGCAGATGCCTTGAACGCGAACATCTGCGTGTCACGGTTGACCTTCTGCAGAAGTGCGCCGCCCATGCCGAACACTATGTTCTGAGCTGCGTACCGGCGTTTACCGACAACCTCGTACATGATGTTATTGATCATGTCGTAGTCTATGTAGTCGCCGTAGATCATCCCGACGTGTGGGTCGAGAACCTTGTACCCCTGATCGTTGATCGTGCCGCCGAACTTGTCCCACAGGATGTCCAAGACGGTTGTAGCCATCCAGACCGGATCGCCACTGTCAGGACGGAACACAGTCTTGCCGGGACGACCCATGATGAGAGGCTTGAGTTCCTCGCCCAAATATTTCTCTGCCGCCCGTACCGGATCGTATGAATCGATCACGATAGAGAGGATGGCTTCTGGCGGGGTCGTGGTCAGGAAGTGGCGGTATGCGTCAATCTCGTGATCCTCACCCCAGCTCGTGACGGTTGAGTGTTCTGCCGCATAGACAGATACCCCAACCGGGGGCTGAGCGCGTGCACCGTAGTATTTATTCGCATACCGGATACCCGGAAGAGTGTCCGTGCCAGCGAAGTTTACCAAGTGCGCCATGCCGCCGATACCCGCAGTCTCAGGTGAGGATGCGCCCCGGAACCCGAAATCATTCAGGTGGACGATTGAAACGTCTTGCCCACTCTTCGCCGCCCAACCTTTCATCATCCGCTTGATCTCGTGGCTCATGGTTGCAACGGTAATCGGATACCACGCCATCTCCAAAAGCCCCTCGAAGAAGTTCGTGACGAAGGGGAAACGGTCATCGGTGTTCACAACGGTCATCAGGGCATTGTGAACCGGGATAACCGTGCCTTCGGGAACCGCCCGTATCTCAAGCGGGAGTTTACCGTTGAGCTCAGTTGCGATTTTCAACCACCCATCGACGTTGAAATATCGGAACCCGAAAACCTCTTCCATGTCCTTCGCGGCTTCGTTTACCATGTCGGTAGTAATCACACTACCAGCGAAATACTTTTGCAAGTAATACTGGAAACCGAACACGGTTGTTTTCTCGAACTTACCGCCACGGCTCTCAAGATATGAGTAGACCCGGCGTGTGCCTTCTGGATATTGCATCCAGTGGGTTTGTTTATAGGCGTCGGTTAGCTCAGTCATTATACTGTCGGCTATCGCGGCGTCAATTAGTAGGTTGTTTTGCTTCATTCTCTTTCTCCTTAAAGTAGTCACTGATTTTCTTCTTGATACCTTTCCGCAGGTCGTCGTTCTTCGATTTGTACCCTCTCGCCTTGCACATTGCAACCATCATATAGACGAGATTTCGTATCTCCCTAAGCTCATCATCGGTGAATTCCGGGGTCATAATAAAGCCTTCGGGACAATCTTCTTCGCCCCAAGAATCTTTCCGTTTTTCCATGTTTCCAGCCAGTGCTTCTCAATCTTCACGAACTTGTTGATGTAGTCAGCCGCGCACGAAGCGGAACAGAATATCAGCTCGTGATTCGCACGCGGGTCTGTTGCTCCAAGAAGTCCGTCTTTGATGTCTACGTTGACCGTAACATACATGACCTGCCCGTGCTCGGGTGAATCTCCTTCAACAATAGCCCTGCACGCAGGGTTATCACAGTAGTGTAGTTTTCCCATCATCTCACCCCATTGTTTTCAGCTTAGCTTTCACGAAAAGTATAACGTCGCTGAGATTGTTTACCCTGTCCATAAGGATTTCATCTCCACTCAGGATGCGATAGTAAGTGTCATCGTGTGCATCCCGGTTAACTTCAATAGTTATCTCTGCCATTTTGTTTACCTCGATAATCGTCTGTCCAGTCGCCATCTTCCAGTGTACATTCTGATAAACTTTTCTGCCCGAAACAACACGTCGAACAGTTCTTATCGGAATTCGGTGGGAATTTGGTATCCAAGTGATAATCCTCACAATCCGTCTGCATTTTTTACCTCTGGTTTATAATATCCGATCTCCATTTCAAGCCAGAACCGTGTGTCCGGGTGAAGTAATATACGATCACGGTTGGCAGTGTACCACTTTAAAGGGTTCTGCGGATCGTCCACACCCTGAGCTCTCCCCGCCCCACGCATATCACATACCATCTCTTTCATGGCATCCCAATCCATAACGCGGGGGTTCATCGTTATGCGCCCATCATACGAGAACTCAATCCAGTATTGCCAATGATGATCGTTTCTCTTGAGATGGTGGTTCCAAGCCCGTGCAAAATCTTGTGACCGCACGTTATCATCATGCTTCACGAAGCGTGTTCCATCCGTGTCGAAGAAGTAGTTGGCGTATTGACAGAACTCCGATGGAGAATACTTGCTCAGGTCGTGAAAGACCCCGCGCCAAAATATTCCCATATATATACATTCCAAGAATACGTACCACTTGTGCATGGTAGTGTACTTAAAATGAGACCAGTACTGCATACCCGGAATAATCACAATACATCAACCCCCAACAATACTTTGCAAGCTACACGATAAGTCGTAGCTGCTTCGAGTTCATTATCGAAATACCCCAAGAATCGTCGTTTCCCGTCGATGTAAATACGCAGCAACCATTTTTTACGGCATTCACGCCAGCATATTCCCGGGAATTGACTGCTTTTCTTAACATGCCAGTTCTGTAAATTTTGCCGTTGCGTAACGCATCTGAAATTTTCTCGTCTGTTGTCCAACCCATTGCCGTTCACATGATCAATCATCATTCTCGGTGGTATATCGCCGTTCTCGTGTTCATAGATTGCACGATGCATGAACGTAAAGGGATATCCTTTATTCGGTCTTCGCCTTGCATAGAGAATGTTTCCGCATTTCCCGACGTGCCATTTGAATTTTGAAAGCCATTCGTAATCTTCGTCGTCAACTATCGCAAATTCCCCCCGTGTAAGCGCAATCTTTCTCATATTTCCTCGTTTTCTCATCTCACGTTTCGTACTTCGGATTTGAACCTGTCTACAAACTTCGGGAAGGTGGACGGATTTATTACATCTGATACCGAGTACATGTGTTTTATCCCATACCGCGAGAAGTAAAACCCAACTTCGGTTATATTAGACACGTCGAGTTTGTTTGAACCGATACCCCCGATGTATGCAAGAGTATAATACCCGATAATCTGGTTGAACATATCGGATGTAACCCCGATTTCTTTGATTGTCTTTATATCGACAATTTGATTCCCGATTACGAGATCGGCATCCGCCCCTCCGACAAGACTCGATCCTTCATTGAAAGTCGGGTTCAATAGGATCGTAGGGGATTTAAACTTATCAAAGTCAACGAGAGAGATCATGTTCCTCAAGTCTCGAATGTCTAATTCGTTGACCACACCGATTATATCTTCGTTTACCATCCCAGCGCGATAGTACGGGTCTAACTGTGCTAGGAGAATCGAGCTTTTTAGAATTTCATCGCCAATCGTTCCGGTTTTAAGAAACCTTGCGTAAGATGATTTGGCGAATTGTAAGCTCGCGGTCATTTTTTTGATGCAGGTTTCCCCTTCGCATTCTGTGGCTAATTCCACAGCGGTTTCTGCAACCCATCGTTTAGTTTCTGATTTCGGGTTATGATATTTTAAACCGAACCGTAACAAGTAGTCAAACGCTGTACCTACCATAGAATAGTTTTTTGTGAGAGGAGATGCTTTAATCTCCGCCGACAACTTTCCTTTTGGTCGTGTGAACTCGTTTTTAAACAGCTCACGCATTTCTTTTGTGTGTATAACTGATGTTAATGACATTATATCCACTCGTCGTCTGGATGTGTTGCAAGATACTCGTCTTTCTTCTCCCGGTCTCGTGCCATCCCCATACAATAGGTTTCAACGAAGTCGAGATCAAGAATATCACACAGTTTTCTGGTCTGAACTAACACATCGCCAAGTTCCGACTGTGCGTAAACGCGGTATCCCTTGTAGTCCATCCCCTTATGCTTGCCGTCTGGTTGCGTGCAAAGCCTCATAATGTGCGTTATGCAGTCACTCAGCTTCGTCATCTGACGGGTAAGCATCATGTAATGGACTATCAGTGCCTCGTCCCGCGTATTCTTTATCATTTTCAGGTTGGGATCGTTATCTTTCATACCCGCATCTCCACGCTGGCGAACTGTTTATCACCCGTGAAACCCCACCCCTGAATCCAAGACGGAGAACGGATTCGAGCATCCCCGTTGTCATTCCATTGTGACGCGGCTGTGTTCATTCCTTCAATCGTCTTTCCACAGGCGAACCCCACAATGAAGTTCCATCCCGCGTTTCCAGAGGACGACAAATTAACAACCTTTGTTATGAATTCGGTTGCAGACTCCGAGCTCTCCAAGCTTTCGTAGATTATCTTCGTTAGCTGATTAAGTTCCTCGGGTGTAAGCCCAAAAACCGTTTCGGTGGACACCATAACCGCATTCGGGTCTGGTGTAACCGGGTCGAGAACTTCCCGACCCTGAACAAACTTCATCCTCATTTCATTCACCCCTGTTTTGCACGTTCCTCGATATGCACTCTCATACCCGAGATTGCAGCCGAGAGATCGGAATACAGTTCTGAGTAACCCGCACCCATCGCAACGTCACGCATGGCGTCCAACAGGTCTTTGCTTTCCTGCATGTAAAGAACGCCAAACCCATGTGTCTGCGTACGGTTCGGGAAGTCCATGACATTATCAATCCGGTCACACATCTTGACCAAGACTGCTACAGCCCCGCCTTCGAGAACGCGGCGAATCATGTCCTGTTCGCGTAATGCGCGTGGTTTCATCCCCACGTTCTTCGTGAGAGCGTGTATAAGATTGTCCACGTATGCGATTTCGTTGTTCGTTGCATTTAGCGACATGAGGCATTCCGACACGATACTCTCACCATCGGGAACATCCTCTATAACATCATGCAACCACGCGGCTGAAATTGCCGCACCACTACCACCATACACCCGCACCAGAGCCGCAACCCTCGCGGGATGTGCAATGTACGGGGTCTTGTCATCCTTTCGGAGCGCGCCACTGTGCGCACGAGCCGCGAAGCCCGACGCAATAACTATGTTGTGCTCCCATCTTTCTGATATACCGTTCATTTTTGTCACTTCATAACTCTATGTCTATCCGTCCCGAGATGCCAGTAGTGGCAGTACGGGCACAAATACACGTTGAATTTAGCCGTCCTGTCCTTCTTTGACATCTCTTTCTTTGCAAGTTCGGCGGATTCGGGCGACGAATATCTCACCTTCGTACCGCACATGTGGCGTTCACGATTGCTCATATACGGTACTAGCCGATCACCAAATTGTTTCGTCTGATTCTTCGTCTGCATCCCCACCGCCCGTAAATGTGCATGGTCTTTCGTTCTGTTTTTGACGTTCCCTCTCTTCTTTAACCTCGTCGTCGAGTATCTTCCTGATCTTTCTACCCAATCCGATAAGGTTAAGCGTGTCCACTATGTCGTCGTCAGCACCCATGCTTCTCAGCTCCCGCACTCTTTCCATCCCGATATGCGGCTCCACAGTTAGGGCACATTATCATATCATCCTCTTCGATGATGTCATCTTCACCGGGTATCAGTTCGATACCGCAGTAATTACAGAATTTAGCCACGTTTTTCCCTCGCTAGCACATAGTCCTGAAAGTTCAGGTTGCGGTAATCGAACTGATCACCATATCTCTTCCACGCCTGAGCCCGGGTCATTAGATACTTGCATCCCCAAGCACCCTTGCCACAATTCTGTGGGTTGTTATCTTCATCGTATGCAATTCTGCAACACGGTGGGCGGAAGTTTGTACCTCCGTCGCCTTTTAACTCCGCTGCAACGCAAACGTAGTCGGGAAATGTAAAATGAACCGCCATTTCATGCCTCCTTCTCTGAACGCTCCATGTCTTTCTCGTGCGCGATTTGTCTCCTGTAAGAGAGTTCGTGTTCGTAATCTTTCAGCTTTCTCGTCCAGTATGAAACCATCGCGTAGATGTCAGAATAATATTCTGCGTCCAACGATAAAGATATGTCGAATTCGTCCTTCGGAGCTCCAAAAAGATCAAATTGGAGCCGATACCACCACTGGCGAAGAATGGGGATCAACTTCCTACGGGGCTTCATCTCTCTTCCTCGAAAAACCCACCCGAGTACGAGTACACAGAGGGTATTTTCCCGAAGGAAACGTCAAGAGCGAATATCCCGTCTTTGCCTTCCGGGTCGGTGTTATTTCGGTAATTGTATGCCGCATCATCACGCGAGTCCCGGTCTGGATACGATCCGAGAATCTCGGGTTCAACGTCACCGTGAACAATCAAAAGAAAGTAGTCTATCATGTTGATTCACCCCAACGTTACGGAACGCCACCGGAATCCCAAGTTCGTCCCAATCCTCGTCTTTGAATTTCTTCACGTCCTCTTTTGGAACCCATATAAACGGTTCATCGCAGTTGTCACCGCCGAAGTGGACTTCGTAATATCCGGTGGTAAGACCGTATGAGAACATCGCACTCGACAGGTCTAAGTCCTCTACCGTATATCCATCGCCGTGTGAACTGTTCAGGTCTGCATACGACATGTCAATACGGACACGGGCATATTCGGATAACTTAACCTTCTTCAGCTCGCACGGGTTCCCGTGATGCTCTCCATTGATATGGCAATCGCGGCATCAGCAATCAGCCCCACTTGACACTATCTTAGTCATACCTTACCATCCACAATAGCGAGAATATCCTTCAAATCAGCACCAACTTGTTTTACGGGTTCTATGAGATTCTTATCCCAACACATTCTGAATAATGCAAGCTGTGATTCTTGTGCCTTTAAAACCGCGTTCCTGATGCGAGTCCGGTCTTCCCGGATGGCTGCGGATGCTATGGCGGATTCTCGTGCTGATGAGATTATACGTGAGCAGTTGGGATCACATAAACACTCATCACAAGCAAGCCCCATTACCGGATCATATATTGGTTTGTATTCTGGTGCCGGTTCGGCTGCGCCTTCCTGCTGTCTCTTAATTGCGTTCTCAATTGCATGTACCTTACATAATGCCACTATTACCGG
>Ga0181529_10006741_pt1 | contig 11587 bp, 6 predicted proteins | sample PEATcosm2014_Bin_36_FD_119763 | JGI IMG/M metagenome (GOLD analysis project Ga0181529, IMG submission 119763) | Peatland microbial communities from MTU Mesocosm Facility, Houghton, MI, USA - PEATcosm2014_Bin10_30_metaG | ecosystem: Environmental > Terrestrial > Soil > Wetlands > Peat | place... | reverse complement strand
AGTATCCGCGGAGCGAGTTGGTTTCCCAAGCCCTTTTCCATCGCGGCGAATGCTTCTATCAACGCGGCAAGAAACAGGAAGCGGCCGAGACATACACGCAATGGTTGACCAAGTTTCCCGGCGACAAGCGGGCTGCCGACGTCCTTTACGCCTTGGGCGTCAGTCAGGAAGAACTCGGGCAAAGCGCGGAGGCCGGCAAAAGCTACGATCAGTTTCTGGGAAAGTACCCGAAAAATTCCCTGGCGGCGGAGGTGACGGTGCGGCGGGCGGCCATTTTGGCCCAAGAGCAGAAATATGCCCGAGCGGCCACGCTGTACGCCTCGATTTCGGCCAAGTGGCCGCAATCGAAACTGCTGGCCGTGGCCGGCCTGGCAGGCGGAAAATGCTACTATCTGGCCGGCAACTTCGCCGCGGCGCAAAAAGTGCTCGCCCAGCTCGTAGCCGCCGACGGTCCATCGCTCGGCGAGGCCGCCCATTGGCTGCTGCGCAGCTTGTTGAAGGGAGGCAAAGCGGCCGAAGCCGCGGCCACGGCGGAGCGGCTGCTGCCGAAGTTGGCCGATGGCCCCCAGGCGGCCCAGGTGCGATTGGACCGAGCCGACGCCGTCTACGAGCTTCCCGGGCGACGCGGCGAGTCGGTGGCTTTGTACGCCGCAATTGCCGCCGAGCATCCACAAGCGTCCGTGGCTCCGGAGGCCCTTTATCTGGCCGGCTTCGCCGCCCTGGGGATGGGCGATTATCCGACGGCGCTCCGGCATGCCACGGCTTTCCTCACCGCATATCCCCATAGCAAGTTGGTCGCCGATGCAACCTACGTCGAGGCGGAGAGCCATCTGCAATTGGGCCACTTCGCCGAAGCGGAAAAATGCTTTGGCCAGTTGTTGCAAAAGTACCCCGCCCAGGCCGACGCGGAGACGTGGCAGGTCCACCGTGGTCTGTCGCTCTACCTGCAAAAGAAATACGCCGAAACGATTGACTGGCTTCAGCCCAAGCTAGCCAACCTGCAAGGACCGGAGGCCTTGGCTGAAGCGAATTATCTGCTGGGAGGGAGCCAGGTCGAGTTGAAGCAATTCGAGGCGGCTGCGAAGTCGCTCGAAGCGTCGTTGGCTGCCGCGCCGAAATGGCGGCAGGCCGATCAGTCGTTATTGCTGCTGGCACAGGCCGACGGCGAGCTTCATCGCGACCAGCAAGCCAAGATGGCGCTCCGCCGGCTCATCACGGACTTCCCCGAGAGCCACGTACTGGACCGGGCCCATTATCGCTTGGGTGAGCTGGCTTACGCCGGTGGCGACTTGCCGGCGGCCACGGCGGAGTACGGGCAGGTGGTCGACCGGTGGCCGCGCAGCCCGCTGGTCCCTCGCGCCCTCTACGGATTGGGTTGGACCAAGCTTGGTCAGAACGACTACGCCAGCGCCGAACGGCTGTTCGACACGATGCTCGAGAAGTATCCCCACAACAAGTTGGCGCCGCGCGCTCGCTACGCCCGCGGCATTGCCCGCCACCAGCGGAAGGACTTCAGTTCGGCGATCGACGATGTACAAGCCCTGTTGGCAGCCGATCCCACGCCGGCGGAGAAGTCGGACGCACGATACCTGTTGGGCCTGTGCCACACAGGTCTGAAGCACTACGACGAAGCGGCCGCCAGCTTCCAAGCGATCCTCCACAATGATCCCCAATACCCCGGCGCCGACAAAGTGCTCTACGAATGGGCCTGGGCGCTCGAGCAGCAGGACAAGCAGAAGGAGGCGGCCGAGGTCTTCGCGCGATTGGCGGCGGAACATGCCGACAGCCCGCTGGCGGCCGAAGCTCAATATCACATGGGTGAGTCGGCCTACCAATCGGACCGTTTCCACGAGGCGGTCGCCGCATATCGGACGGCGCTCGTGAAGGCCGGCCGGAGCGCGTGGGGCGAGAAGGTGGCCCACAAGCTCGGTTGGTCCTATTTCCAGCAGGGTGACTTCGTTCACGCCCAGCAGACATTCCACGAACAGCGAACGATCTGGCCCGCGGGACCGCTCTCCGGCGACGCCGCTTTCATGGAGGCCGAATCGTTGGCAAAGCAACGGAAGTTTACCGAGGCCTTGGCGACGTACGAACAGGTGAAGAATCCCGCGGGAAAAGATTTTCCGGTGCTCACGTTGTTGCACGCGGGCCAGGCGGCCGGGGAGTTGAAACAGTGGGGAAAGTGCCGGGACTGGCTCGCGAAGTGCATCGCACAGTTCCCCGACTCGCCCTATTTGCCCGAGGCACGCTGCGAGCAGGCGCGGGCCCAACAGAACCTCGGCCAGCTTGACAACGCCTTGGCCCTGTATCAGAAAGTGATCGCCGGCACGGGCCGCGAGGCAGCCGCCCGGTCGCAGTTTGGGATCGGCGAGATCCAGTTCCAGCAGAAGAAATATGTGGAGGCAAAAAAGAGCTTTTTCAAGGTTGCCTACGGCTACAGTTATCCGCGATGGCAGGCCGCGGCAACGTACCAGTCCGGCCGCTGTTTCGAGGCCTTGGGGATGAAGGGGGAAGCGATCAAGCAATACCGGGAGTTGCTGGAGAAATATCCGCAAAGCGATCAGGCGCCGCCGGCGAAACGACGGATCGCAGAATTACAGAAGTAAATCCGACCTTTGCTGACCAACCGGGCGACTGGTCCGTTTTTCGGCCGGCGGGACGTATCCTGTCGACCGACGTGGGCCGAGAACACGGACCTGTGGCCTTCCGCGGCCCGTCACGCCCGTTCTAATGCCTGCCCCAGGTCGGCGATCAGGTCTTCGCTGTTCTCGATGCCGCAGGAGATGCGGATCATGTTGTCGGGGATCGCCAGGGCGGCACGCTGCTCGGGAGTGAAGTCATGGTAGCTCATCACCAGCGGCTGCTCCACCAGCGACTCTACGCCGCCGAGGCTCGGTCCTATGCGGGGAATTCGCAACGCGTCGACCACGGCCGCGGTTTGCCGGCCGTCGGCGTTCCTCACCAAGAACGTGACCAGCCCGCCAAAACCCTGCATCGTCCGCCGGGCGATTTCGTGATACGGATGGCTCGGCAGCCCGGGGTAGTAGACCCGCTCGATCCGCGGATGCCCGGCGAGAAACTCGGCCACGGCCTGGCCGTTCTCGTTGTGACGCCGCATCCGCAGCTCGAAGGTTTTTAGCCCGCGGAGCAAAAGGTAGATGTTATGCGGCGCGTTGACGATGCCGAGGATGCCGCGGAGCTGTCGGAGTGGATCGATTTTCTCGGCCGCGCCGATGACCGCGCCGCCGAGCATGTCGTTATGACCGGCAAGATACTTGGTACACGAATGGACCACGTAATCGACGCCCCACTGCAGCGGCCGAACGTTGTAGGGCGTGGCCAGCGTGGCGTCGATCACGGTCTCGATGCCATGCCGGCGGCCGAGAGCGGAAAACCGCTCCAAGTCGACCACGCTCAGGTGCGGATTGGTGGGCGATTCGCTCACCAGCAGCCGCGTGGCCGGAGTGATCGCGTCTTCCATCGCGCGATAGTCGCCGGTGGGCACCAGCCGCGTCGTCACGCCGAAGTTGCCCAGGTATTTCACGCAAAGCTCGCGGGTGCGATGGTAGCACTCGTTGAAGAGCACGATTTCGTGGCCGGCGTGCAGCTTGGCCAACAACAGCCCGGCAATGGCCGCCATACCGGAGGCATAAAGCAGGGCCGCCTCGCCCCCTTCCAAGGCGGCCAACTTGCGTTCGGCCACGCGCTCACCCGGGTTGCTGTAACGGGCGTACTCATCGCGTGGCTGCTTTTGGACAACGAAATCCAACGCCGCCTGCATATCGGCGAACGTGTAGGTGGCCGTGCAGAAGATCGGATCGGTCAAAGAGTGGCCGGGCTTTTGCCGATCCTCGCCGGCATGCACCGCCTGAGTCGATAGTCCAAGGGCGGCAGGTGGTGAATTGTTGGTCGCCGGACAGGTCTGGTTGGACACTATGGCACCTCGTTGGTTCAATAGATCAATGATCGGAGGTCAGCCAAAAAAGGCAATCGCTGGATCGTGCGCCGTGTTCCGATGCCGACCTTTGATCTCTGACCGCTGTTTTGCCGCAGGCAACAAAAAGCCGCGACAGGCGCCTACAAGGCGGTCGCGGCTGGCTTTGGTCAAGTTGGATCACCCCCCGGCAAACGCCGAACTCGGGCGATGGCACTTTAGCAGGTTTTGGCTGCAAGCGGCCGCAAATCCCATTCAATGCTTATTGTGGCGCAACGCCGTTCATCGGGCAAGGGCCGCTACTCATATGAGGTTCTCTTCGCGTACCAGACGCCGCATATTACCCATTCGGCGCAACCTTTCTTGACTACGGGCCTCCAACGACCGATAATTCGTCGCCCTTTTGCCGATATATACAAAATAAGCGATTCACTCCGCTCAGTTAGTATGAGGAGATGGCTGTGGCACGGACGCCTCAATCTTTCTTGTCGTCGATCAGTCTCGCGCTGGCCGTCGTGGCGCTGACTGGCTGCGCCTCGGACACTCATACCGGTGAAGGGGCCGTTCTGGGCGGTCTACTTGGCGGAGGGGCGGGCGCATTGATCGGCTCCGCGACCGGCCATGCCGGAGCCGGTGCCGCGATTGGGGCCGGCGTCGGCGCACTTACCGGTGCCGCGATCGGCCATAGCCAAGACGAAACCGAGGCGCGGAATCGGGCCTTGATCGCTCAGCAACTCGGCCGCCAAGTCAGTGCCGGCGCTGTCACCCCGAACGACGTTATCGCCATGACCCGAGCCGGCGTGAACGAGGAGCTCATCCTCAACCATATCCGCGCCCACGGCATGGCCGCCCCTTTGCAGCCGCAAGATCTGATCGCCCTTCAGCAGCAGGGTATCACCCCGCGGGTGATCGCCACGATGCAGGCATGTCCGCCGCAGGCGCAGCCAGTGGTGGTCGAGCAGGCGGCGCCGGCGCCGGTGGTCGTCGTGGATCCCTACTGGGGCCCGCGCTATTATCGCCCCCACGGTTACTACTGGCGGTAATGCATTGCCAGCGTGAATGGGTCCGAAGTTTTACCGCTGATCGAAGAACTCCTCCCGCCGCCCGAGCCGGAAGACGTGTTCGTGCGGTTGGCGTGCCTGCCGCACTGTTTGTTTCTCGACAGTGCCCTGCGTCACCCGACGTTGGGACGCTATTCGTTTCTGGCGGCCGACCCCTTCGATTTCATGCACCTTCCGGCTGACGGCAGCGATGCGCTAGGCGTGCTGGCCGGAAAAATGGAAGCATTCGCCGCGCCGGCCGTGGCGGGCCTACCGCCGTTCCAGGGCGGGGCCGCCGGACTGCTCAGCTACGATCTGGGACGCAGTCTGGAGAGGGTGCCGGCGGCGGCCGTGGACGAGTTCGGCGTGCCCGCCTTGGCCATGGGGTTGTACGACGTCGTGGTGGCGTTCGATCACCTTGCCGGCCGGGCGTGGATCATTTCGCAGGGATTGCCCGAAGCCGAGCGGCTGCGCCGGCGTCGGCGTGCCGCCGAGCGAATCGCCCAGATGCGCGATTGGCTCTGCGGTGGCAGCGGGACTGCTGCCCCAAAGCTGTGGGCGTCCTGGCCGGCTCGGCCCAGCGTCACCGTAGACCAATTGGCGCCTCAGCATGCCGTCGCCGGGGTCTCCGGCCTAACGAGCAATTTCTCGAAGCAAGCCTATTTAGGAGCCGTGCAGCGGACGATCGACTACATCTATGCCGGCGACGTGTTTCAGGTGAACCTTTCGCAGCGATTGCTGACGCCTGCCCGGGACGATGCCGTCTCGCTCTACCGGCGGCTGCGGCGCCGCAACCCGGCGCCGCTGGCCGGCTACTTCGATCTGGGCGAGTTTCAGATCGTCAGCGCCTCGCCGGAACGCTTCCTGCGGCTGTCCGACCGTTGGGTCGAGACGCGGCCGATTAAAGGAACCCGGCCGCGTTCGGGCGATCCCAGCGTCGACCGGGCGGCCGCAGCCGAACTGGCAGCCAGCGAAAAGGACCGGGCGGAAAACGTGATGATCGTCGACCTGTTGCGGAACGATCTGGCGCGGGTATGCACAGCCGACAGCGTGCAAGTCAGCCAGTTATGCGCCGTCGAGGCCTACTCGTACGTGTTCCATCTGGTGTCGGCCATCGGCGGCCGACTGCGCGACTCGTGCGCGCCGATCGACTTGCTCCGGGCGGCGTTTCCCGGCGGCTCGATCACCGGGGCGCCGAAGGTTCGCGCCATGGAGATTATCGCGGACTTAGAACCGACCGCCCGCGGCGCCTATTGCGGTTCGCTGGGTTACCTGGGCTTCCAGGGGGCGATGGATCTGAGCATTCTGATTCGCAGCATCACGGCCGGCCGCGGTTGGTGGCAACTGCCGGTGGGCGGCGGCGTGGTGGCTCAATCTACCCCTCCACAGGAGTACAAAGAGACTTGGCACAAGGCCGAGGGATTACTTCGTTCGTTGCCAATTCGGGCTTGACGGCGCCGGCCGCCTCCGGCTATTCTTCGCCCCCTATTCGTACGAGAGCCTCCGGCTCGACCATGCGGAACCTCATCGCAAGCCGTTGGATAAGATCGCAGCTATGCAGCGTCCAGCATCACACCGCAAACTGTGTTCTTGGCTGATTCCTGGGTTCCTGATGCTGGTGACGACCGGCGCGGGATGTAGCTCGGGGACGTACCGCGCCACGAATCTGCCGCCCGAGTTGGTGGCCCCGGCCACCCTGGACCTCGAAACGATCAATCTGGGCGGATTGGCCGAGCATTCGGTCAGCACCGAAGTGATTCAGCCGGGTGACGTATTAGACGTGAGCATGGTCAATGACTACAGTAAACTCACGACCTCCACCACGCCCGTCCGTGTGGCCGACGACGGAACCGTGGTCGTACCCTTGGTGGGCAAGGTGAACGTGGTGGGCATGGAAGTCGTGCAAGCCGAGCAGACGGTCAATGCCCAAAGCGTGGCTCGGGGCATTTTTCGCAATCCTTGCATCACCGTGGCCATGAGACAGTGCCGCACCCGCCGGGTCACCGTGGTGGGGGCCGTTAACAAGCCGGGACCGGTCGAGCTGCCACGCGGAGGGAGTTCGCTCATGACGGCCCTGATCGCCGCCGGCGGATTGACCAAAGAGGCGGGCACCGAAGTAGAAATTCGCCACACCGACTCGCGGCAGGGACCGCTCGCGGCGCAAGCGGCGGTTGGCCCGAATGGTTCCACCGTATTGGCATCCTACCAGCAATCGCCGGCGCCCGTGGCATCCACCGCCATCAAAGTGGATCTGACCAGCGCCACGACCGGCGCCGTGAAGGTGCCCGACCTTTGCGACGGCGACGTGGTCCACGTGGACAAGCGGATGTTGAAGCCGATTTATGTGATCGGGCTGGTCCACAAGCCGGGCGAATTTCCCTATCCCACCAGTCAGGAAATACGCGTGCTAGACGCCCTGGCCCTGGCCGGAGGCGTTTCCAACCCCGTGGCCGAGGATGTGCTGGTGATTCGTAGGCTGCCCAACGCGAAGGAGCCGTCGCGAATTGCCATCAGTATCCAAGCGGCAAAGAACGGAAGCGACAATCTGCTGCTGGCGCCTGGCGACACGGTCACGGTGGAGCAGACGCCATTGACTGTGACGGTGGACATGATTCAGACGTTCGTGCGTTTCGGCATCGGGGCCAGCATGAGTTGGTTTTGACGGATGTCCGCAGAGGCACCAAGACATAACGCCATGCATCCCGCCAGAAAACATCCCCTCGACCGCTCCTTGCTGCAGATGGTCGATGGCTGTCTGGCGGGCGTCATCTTCCTCGTGCCACTGCTGATGGGCGGGCGGCATGCGATCGGGCAACTCGCCCTGACGATTTTAGCCGTGGTCGCGGTTTTGGCGTGGGGCATGCGCCAGTGGCTGCGAAACGATGCCGCTTGGCGGCCCACCGGGGCCACGCCGCTGCTCTTGGCCGGACTGGCGCTGCTCGCCTTGCAGATCGTTCCTTTGCCGCCGTGGCTGCTGGCGCGGCTGGCGCCGCGGACGGCCGAATTGCTGCCGCTTTGGAACGCTGGGGTGGGGCCCGCCGCGTTAGGCCCCTGGCCCTGCGTTTCGTTCACTCCCGCCGAGACCCTAGCGGGCCTGGTGCTGTTCCTGGATTTCGTCTTCTTGTTCTTCGTGGCCGTGCAACGCATCGGTGGTATCGAAGACGTGGAGCGACTGTTGCGTTGGTGTGCCCTGGCGGCCGTGGGCATGGCACTGTTCGGCATCGTGCAATTCCTGACCAGCAACGGCAAGTTTTTCTGGTTCTATCAGCACCCGTTCTCGCCTACGTCGGATGTGGCGAAGGGCAGTTTCGCCAACCGCAATCACTTCGCCCAGTTCCTGGCCTTGGGAGTCGGTCCGCTCCTCTGGTGGCTGCAAGACGCGTCGCGTCGCCGGCGGGCCACGGCCGGCGCGGCCGACCGACTGGCAACCATCAATCATCGTGGCGATGAACGAAAGACCTACCTCCTGGGTCTGGCCTTGGGAATCGTTTTGTTCGCCGGTTTGCTGTCGCTTTCGCGGGGGGGAATCTCGGCCCTCTTCCTCGCTGCGGCCACCTGCACGGCCATCTGCTATTGGGCGTCATCGCTCAGCGGTCGGTTGGTGGCCGCCGTGGGCGCAACCGGCTTGCTGATCGGCGTGTCGCTGGCGATTTTCGGGTTTGATCGCGTGAGCAACCGCTTAGAGGATCTCTCCTCCGGCTCGCTCGAACAATTGGACCAGTCTGCGGGGCGCCGGACCATTTGGGCGGCGGCCGTAAAGGCTATTCCCAACCATGTTCTGCTGGGAACAGGCGTGGGCAGCTTTCCCCAAGTCTACCCCTTGTATATTGACGCCGTCCTCGACGAAAACCTTGAGTATACGCACGCCGAGAATTGCTATCTGCAAGTTGCCCTGGAGACGGGCTTGCTCGGCCTCGCCTTGACGCTCGCAGGAATCGTCCTCTGCGGGTCGTGGTGCGTGTGCGGCGTTCGTCCATCCAATGCGAGGCGGTTGAGGGTATGCGCCGCGGCGACTGCGGCGAGCCTGGCCGCGGCGGTGGCCCACGCCTTGGTCGACTTCGTCTGGTACGTGCCTGCCTGCATGGCGATCGTGGCGATCCTGGCCGCCTGTGCGTTTCGCGTAAAGCAACTGGCGCGCAGCCAGGGGAAACAGGAGAGGGGAGAGCGGAGAGGGGAGAGAGGAGAGGGAAGAGAGACACCTGCCGGTCATCGTTCCTCATTTGCCATTCAGCATTCCTCCGCCACTGCGGGCATCTCACCGTTAGCCTCTCTCCTTCGGGCCGCCGCCATGGCCGGGTTGGCGTCGATGGGCGGCTGGATGGTGGTTAGCCGCGTGGGACCAGCCTTGGCCCAGCCGTATTGGGACGAGCACCTGATAGCCCAAAACGCGACGCAGATTCTGCCTGACGCAACCCCCGGCACAGTATCTCAAGACGCGGAAAAGTACCGGCAGTGGATTGTCCGCTTGGAACACGTGGTGTACTGGCAACCGACTCACGTGCGGGCCCATCTCGCGCTGGCCGGGGCCCATCGGCAGTTGTTCGAGACGTTGCAACTCGGCGCCGACAATCCAATGTCGATGGCCAACATCCGCGATGCGGCCATCCAATCGCATTTTTCCTCTCGCGAGGGGCTGATCGCATGGCTTTCGCGGGCCGTAGGCAAGCATTGGGTGCATCTGGAACAGGCGCTTTACCATACGCACCAGGCACTACGGCTTTGCCCTTTGGAGGGTTACGGTTACGTGTATTGGGCCGATCTGTCGTTCCTCTGCGGAGCGGATGCGAAGGCCAAGAAAACATGCATCCAACAGGCCGTGCGAGTGCGGCCCCGTGAGGGTGCCGTGCTATATGCCGCCGGAAGCGAGGCCTTGCTCGCCGGCGATGCCGCACGCTGGCTAGAGTACGCCAAGCTGGCTTTTCGCTCCGGCCGCCGACAGCAGCAACAGTTGATGGGCGACCTGGCGGCCAGCACCCCCACGGAGAATCTGCCCGTCCTGATCGACTTCATGATCCGCGAATTCCAGCTTGACCTGTGGGACCTGCGCTTTTTGCAGGGGGCTTGTGAGAAACGCTGTCCGCCGGAACCGTTGCTTCCTCTGGTTCGGCGCCGCGCCGAGCAGGCGCAGATCGAGGCCACTGCCATGCACGGCACCCAAGCCGCGCCGATCTGGATCGAAGCCCAGTTGCTTCGCGGCCAACTCGGTGATGACGCGGGCGCCCTCGTTTGCGCCCGCAACGCGGTGCAATGCGATTCGGGCAATTACGATGCCCATTGCCAGCTTGCGTCATGTTTGCTGCGTCAGCAATTGTTCGCCGAGGCCGAATCCCACCTGCGCTGGTGCTTGCAGCGAACGCCCAACGATCAGGCCATCGAGACGAAACTCCGCGAAGCACTCAAGGGGCGGCTCGACAGTCAGCCTCGCGCCACCGCCGAGAGTGTACATGCCATCGACCGCTGACGAGCATAAACGCATGAATCATTCCGAGTCCTTCGTCGACATTCACTGCCATTTGTTGCCGGGGCTGGATGATGGTCCCGCCGTGTTGGATGAGGCGCTGGCCATGGCCGAAATGGCCGTGGCCGACGGCATTGGGACGATCATTGCCACTCCCCACCAACTGGGCAATTTCGCCAGGAACGCGGGGACGACGATTCGCCTGGCGGCAGGCAAGTTTCAGCAACTCCTCGACCAGCGGCGCGTGCCCCTGCGGGTACTACCGGGGGCGGATGTGCGGATTGAGCCGGACCTGGTGCGAAAAATTCGCAGCGGCGAGGTGCTCACGTTGGGCGACCGCCGCCGCCACATGCTTTTGGAGTTGCCGCACGACGTCTACGTCCCGCTGGATCGATTGCTCACCGAGTTGAAATCGGCCGGCCTGATTGGGGTGCTCTCCCACCCGGAACGCAATCGCGGCCTCCTCAACCAGCCCGGTGTCTTGCGGCCGCTGGTCGAGCGGGGCTGCCTGTTGCAAGTGACGGCGGCCAGCCTAACCGGCTCATTTGGATCGGCCGTGCGAACGTTCTCTGAAGCGTTGATCGAACAGGGACTCGTCCATTTCGTCAGCACCGACGCCCACGGGACGAAAGTCCGTCCGCCGATGCTGAAGGCGGCCTTCCAGCGAGTTACCGAATTGGCCGGGCGCGAGACGGCCGAGGACCTTTGCTGCCGACATCCGGCCGCCGTCGTTGCCGGCGGGACGGTGCCGGCAGGATGCCGAAAACCGACAAGGTCTGCGTGGACGGGATGGTTTCGCCGAACGTTTATTTCAGAAGCTATTTCCACTCGACCGATATAAAGGACGCGTCTAGAAGGCCCTTTTGGGGCAAGAAACATCACCACAATACCTAAACTACCGAGATTAAACCACACACATCGGAATAGGTAAGCTAGGTAACTTATCAAGCACTTTTCCGGAGACCAAAAATGAAGACTGGAAGACTCGTCCGAGGTGTAGTCTTGTCGCTAGCAGCGTTGGGTTTGTGCCTACCCCAAGTTACTCTTGCTGTAGAACCGGCGCCGGCAATCTTGGATGTTGCATTGAGTGACGGCGGAGTGCTCCATGGGCAGGTGCTTAACACCCAAGGCGTTGGCGCGGCGGGTATGCCTGTT
>Ga0181529_10006740_pt1 | contig 11588 bp, 12 predicted proteins | sample PEATcosm2014_Bin_36_FD_119763 | JGI IMG/M metagenome (GOLD analysis project Ga0181529, IMG submission 119763) | Peatland microbial communities from MTU Mesocosm Facility, Houghton, MI, USA - PEATcosm2014_Bin10_30_metaG | ecosystem: Environmental > Terrestrial > Soil > Wetlands > Peat | place... | reverse complement strand
TCCCGTCAGTTCCGCGTTTTCCTGCGCAAAAACCGCTGTCGCTGTGCATGCCAATAGGAAGAACAGCGGCAGTAGAAAGAACCTGAATCTCGCTTGTCTCATGTGGCCTTCCTTTTCAAAGTGTTGATGCTTCTTGTGGTGGTAGTTCTTCCCGTAATCAGGAATGAAGCTGTTTGAAATGCATCGGGAAATTGTCAAGAAGAGGTTCAATCTGCTTCACAGCTCCCCAATCCGCCCATGGCAGCAGCGGAAAGAACTGAATGTGATGAACTGCTGGTTCCTTTGCGCAATCGATTTCTTCGTGCAAACGATTGTCTAATAAACCGGATTTCTCCCGCACTCCAACGATTCGCATCGGTCCGTTTCCCTGTCTCTTCTTCCATGCCTGCTCAACTGTCTTTAGACAATCGATAGTCTTCAGAACAAAACGCAGGTATAAAGACCGACGCACGCATTAGAACCCCGCCAAATGAGGGCTGTCAAGGTAAATTTTTGAGGAATTTGGTCGAGAGCTTAGAAGCAACCTCTCCACGCCGCGCGGCGACATATTTAGACGCTCGCCGGAGGGGGCGTGCGGCCCGTCTGGATCTCTTCGGTCCAGTTCGGCGCTGCCTACCACCTTGTGAGCGCAATCTGGTCTTGACACCAAATCCTGGCCCAGCTTTCCATAACTGTACGCACGACGACGAAGTAGCCGAGGTAGAGTTCCCTCAGCGATCTGAAGCCGAGGAAGTGTTCAGGGCCACGGCGGCGCGAATAAGAGCTTTCAGAGCACTCTCGTTCACCTTGTCGCCTTCGCGGAAGTCTATGGCGCGTCTCATTTTACCCGCGAGACTGGAGTTGAAGAGACCCGAGGGGTCATCCAAAAAGGCGCCGTTGGCGAATGTCATCTTTACGACTTTCTTGTAGATCTCGCCGGTGCAGATCAACCCGTAGTGGGACCACACAGGCGTCTCCCACTTCCACTCCTCGACGGCTTCAGAGTCGGCAAGCTTGATCAGAGCGCGGAGGCGGGAAAGCATCTCTCCGCGCCAGTCGCCTAGCCCCTGAATTTTCGCGTCTATCAGTCGAGATGCAGATTCGGTTGTCTGGGAACCACTCTTTTTCATGATTTGTGCTCGCTTTCCCCCTGAGCTTCTCTTCTTGGCCTTCTTGGCTGCTTTCTCTGCCATATTTTATAGTTGAAAACTAATTTTTAAACGGGTTTGCTTTACTCGCGCTCGCCAAGGCTTTCAATTGCATATTTCACCAGGTTCTTCACGTCGACTGGCTTGTTGGGTATGGCGCCTCGATTCACTTCTACGGCGCAGAGAGTCATAGGCGGACCGAAGGGAAAACTATATTCTTAAGTACACCGGCTTGGGACCTCGCATCGTTGCCTTCTGTTAACTGCGCAACCTTCTCGATGCTGGTGAGAATCTCTATTCCTGCCGTGAATCGCCCCCATTCAGGACTCGCATCGATGTGCGCGTTTTTGTTGCCGAAAAGCCTGCAAGTCAAACCAAATTTACAGAGGGCGTCGCTGTCTTCAATGGAAGTCATGAGAGGTAATGGCGGCGTTCGTGATGTCTAGCGGAAAGAGGCACTACGCCTTGACGTGGATGACGCCGTCCTGGTTCTGGAGCGTGCCTTCGATCAAAAGAAAACGGCTGCGCGTGACGACCATGCGGCCACGCTCGAAGACGTCTGGAGTAAGGATTACGTTGGCGATGCCGGTTTCGTCTTCCAGCGAGAGAAAGACGAATCCCTTGGCGGTGCCTGGGCGCTGGCGTGCGATGACGCAGCCTGCGATTCGTATGGTGTGATGATTCGTACAGCGCAGCAGGTCGTCCGCTGAGAGGATGGTGTACCTATCAACTCTCGCAAAACACGAGACATGCGATCGACTGACGTGCGCTCGATAGCGGTGACAGGCTAGTTGCCAACAAGTCTTTGCAGCAGCGCCTCCGGTATATGCCCCAATGGAAGAACCTTATCGACTGCGTTCAGTAGAATCGCCTCACGCGGCATACCGAAGACAACGGACGTGGACTCATCCTGCGCAATATTGAAAGCACCAGCTTGTTTCATCTCCAACATGCCCTTAGCACCATCCGCACCCATCCCTGTTAGCAACACACCAAGAGCGTTTTTCCCCATACTGCGCGCACAGGAAGAAAACAGAACATCCACGGAAGGTAAATGGCGATTTACTCGTTCTCCCCTGTACACGTGCACTGCATATTCCGCTCCCTTGCTAACTACGGCCATGTGGTGGCCGCCGGGGGCCAACAACGCATGTCCCGGCAGAATGCGGTCGCCATTCTGCGCCTCCTTCACTCGAATCTTGCAGAGTGAGTCGAGACGGTCGGCAAACTGGCGCGTGAAAGCCTCCGGCATGTGCTGCACAATCACGATTCCTGGAAAGTCGGCTGGCAGCGGCGACAATAGCTCTTTAAGGGCTTCGGTCCCACCCGTTGAAGCGCCGATGGCAACAATCTTATGCGTTGCCGAAAACTGGTACGTCCGTCGAGTCAACGCAGCGGGCGGCACCGGCGACTCACTGGGGCGCCGCACTTTTGCTTTAGCGGCTGCCTTTACCTTGGCAACAATCTCTTCAGCTTGCTCGATGGTGCCGTTTGAGACATCCACTTTGGGCTTGGAGACGTAGTCGATCGCACCAAGGCCAAGTGCGCGGAGTGTCGTGTCAGCGCCCTTGTCGGTCAGCGACGAGATCATGATCACCGGCATCGGATGGCCGCGCATCAGTTTCTCCAGAAAGGTCAGTCCGTCCATGCGCGGCATTTCGATGTCGAGGGTCAACACATCCGGATTCAGTGCCTTGATCTTATCTCTTGCGACAAAGGGATCGCCGGCCGTTCCTACCACTTCGAGTCCAGGGTCGGAACTAAGTATCTTGGTGAGCAATTGGCGCATCAATGCCGAATCATCAACGATAAGCACCTTGGAGCGTGTCGTCATCATTTGGGCCGCCTCATGCCAGCCTGCAACGGATGGCCCGGGCGATCCGGGCCGGTCGGCTCCAGCCATAGTAGGAGCTTTAAAACAATGTAATCTCGCCGCTCATGTATTTATCGGCAAGATGAGTCCGGCGATAGGCGCTTTCGGCTTCAACAATCTTCGGCAATCGCAAGCCGTCAACCGAATGGATAGTCGCCTTTCCTGAACCCGTTTCGAAATACACATGCACTGCCTGATCTCCTCCCAGCCGTTGAGCAACCAGGGGAATTCTTTCAGTGGAGAGAAAGTCGCGGACAAACTCGGCATTGTTGTCGCCGACCTGCGTCTGTTGCATACCTTGTAACAGATTGGCTCCTCCGAACGCCTTAGCGATGAGCCGTTTCCGGTCTGCTCCGATATTCATCAGCTTGTTGATCAATAGTTCCATCGCATGGATGCCGAACCGGGGGCCGATGCAATCCCGGCCTCCGCCCGGCAAAAGGATGTGGTTCATGCCTCCGACTCTGAGCGCTGGCTCGTACAAGCAGACCGCGACGCAAGAGCCCAATAGTGTGTGTAGAACCATCGGCCATGTGCTGGCCACAACATCGCCGGTGAAGAGGCAGATCCGGCTGTGATGGAGAGCCTGGCCGCAGCCGTGCCCCGGACTTGCCTTAGGCGCATATTGCGGACTGTTCGTGGCCGGCCTCATTGGGTTGCATCACCAATTCCTATCCTTGAAAACGTGCCTTCGAGAAAGAGTTCATCGATTCACGTCTCTCAATCGATACATGGTTTGATTCAACGGCTCCAGAATGCCGTGCAACCAGGGTATGTGTTCGGCATTGCCGAGGAAGAGATAGCCACGCGGTTTCAGGTAACGCGTCATCTTGCGAAGAAAGACATCCTGCGTGTCCTGATTGAAGTAAATGAGCGCATTGCGAAAGAAGATGACGTCGAAAAGATCATCGAGCGGCCATTGGGCATCCATGAGATTGATGCGCTTGAATTGGACAAGCCGGGCTACATCCGGCTTTACTTTCACATAACCTTGCATGTCGTCTGTGCCGCGGAGAAAGTATTTCCGCTGCAAGGGTGTGTCAACGGTGGTTAGCGAATCCTCGGGATAGATTGCGCGGACGGCGGTTTCCAGAACCTTTGTATCGATATCGGACGCGACAACCTCGATCTTCCATGAGCCAGGCGACTGGATGGATCCAGGAAGCCCCGTCCGAGTTGGCGCAGGTTGCGGATGAACGGCGGACTTGGCGTTCTTCGGCCCCTGCAACGCTTCAAGCAAGGTAATCGCGGTCGAATAGGGTTCCTCACCGGTCGAGCTCGCGGCAGACCATACACGGATGTTTCTAGGGGAGCCTGGGCGAGATGCCGACTTAATTTGCGGCACGACCGTGTTGGCCAGAAACTCAAAGTGGTGCCGTTCGCGAAAGAAGGACGTCTTGTTGGTGGTTACACAGTTGATCAGTTCGCCGATTTCCTCGCCATTGTCGCGTAGGTTCTGGACGTATGCGTAATAGTCGGCAAAGTTCGCCAGGCCGTGAAGACGCAGCCTGCGCGAGAGGCGTGCAGCCAGCATTATCTGCTTGCCATCCCGCAACCAAATTCCCGTGCGCTCGTGAACCAGGGTACGGAACAGCTTGAATTCACGCAGCCCCATGGGGAAGAACGAGTTTGCTGTAGTTGCTGCTTGCAATTTCCGTCCTCCCCATGAATGATTTCCAGTCTCTTTTCTATCCCGATGCGAGAGCGAGCGCTATGCCGCGATGGCCTGTGGCAATGCCAACTCGCACTCTGAAAGAAGCTCTTCCAAATTCAACGCCACTGCCAGGTGTTCCCGCGACTCGAAAACGCCATTGATGAATCGAGTATCTACAGATGTGCCGAAGTCAGGCGCCTCGCGCATGGCATCGTTCGCCACCATTAAGACGTCGGAGACCGCATCCACCAGCAGTCCCACGGTCTTTTCGCCCACCGTCGCAATCACAATAACGGTGAACTTGTTGTATTCCACTGCCGGCAAATTGAATTTCAAGCGCAGGTCTACGACTGGCAAGACAGTCCCGCGCAGGTTCATCACGCCCCGCACATGCGGCGGAACGTTGGGAATTGGAGTGATGGGCGCATACCCGCGGATTTCCCGAATCTTGAAGATCTCCAGCCCGTATTCCTGATCGTCGAGCAGGAAGGTGAGGAACTGCTGTGACTCCTGAACTTGTTTTGCAACTACTGGTTTCATTGCTAATCCTTTCGTGCATATCGCGCGCTTGCGCGGTGTTGAGGCGCAATCGGATGTGAGTCCCGATCGCACCTTCGCCCTCGTCTCAGAATTCCTGGAAGCTGGCATCGCTTGCGGGCGATCCGCCTGCAATGGCGACCGCCAGAGCTGGCTCCAGGCTCTTGATCCGCTTATTGCCGCGAGTGTTCGAATTGGACCTTGACGGCACGCTGCTTCGAACTGGCTTGGGCTGCGCGTGCGCTACCGAGGTTGCGTGCTGCGTGGGGTTTGGCAGGTGTACAGGTTTCAGTTGATTCGCAGCATGAGGCTGGAATGCCTGCCGTTCCCGCTGGTTTTTCCCGCCCTGGCTGAGAGTGAAGGTGCTTACTAGTTCCATCAAGTGCGCGGCCTGTTCAGAGAGCGACTGCGCCGTAGCCGATAGCTCTTCGGTCTGCGCGGAGTTTGACTGCGTCACCTGGTCCATCTGAGTCATAGCGGTATTCACCTGGTCGATGCCGGCGCTCTGCTCTCCACTGGCCGCTGCGATCTCGCCAACGATGTCGGTCACCCGCTTCACTGAGCCAACGATGCCTTGCAGCGTCTCGCCGGAACGGTTCACGAGTACTGACCCGGCCTCCACCTTGCGCAATGAATCCTGAATTAGTCCTTTGATTTCCTTGGCGGCAACGGCGCTTCTCTGCGCCAGGCTGCGTACTTCGGAGGCCACCACGGCAAAGCCGCGTCCTTCTTCGCCCGCCCGTGCTGCTTCCACTGCGGCATTCACCGCAAGAAGATTTGTCTGGAAAGCGATTTCGTCGATGGTCGAAATGATGTCTGATATCTTGGCCGAAGCGGCGTTGATTTCCGACATTGCGGTAATCGCGTTTGAAACCACTTCCTGCCCTTGCAGGGCTGAGTCCTTCGAGCCGGTTGCGAGTTGGCTGGCCTGATTGGCGTTGTCAGCGGTCTGCCGCACTGTAGCTGTGATCTCTTCAAGACTCGCTGAAGTCTCCTCCAGGCTGGCCGCCTGTTCCTGGGCGCCGGAGGCTATCGCTTCGGCCGCGGCGGCCAGTTGCTGCGACGAAGAACTGGCATTCCCGGCGCTGTCAGCCACCTCCTGCAATGTGCTATTCAGCTTCTCCACCGCTCGATTCAGCGCCTCGGCCATCCGTCCCACTTCATCTTTCGTGTTCACATTGAGCGTGACGGTCAGATCTCCGTCGGCAACTCGCTCCAACACGGTCACGGCTTGTCCCAGGGGCACGGAGAACCCGCGAGCAATGAAGATGCTCAGGATGATTCCCATCAGCAGTGAAATGGCCGTCGCGCTGAGCATAAGGGTGCGCGCCGATTGATAGGAGGTATTGCTCACGTCGAACTTCTCTTGCGCTTTACTCTTCTTGATTTCGATGGCCTTCGCCGCCGCATCGAAGAGCGGCTTGGCGGATTCGGTCACCGAGGCGAGAGCGGCTTGCGCGCCGGCAATATCCTTGGCTTCAATGCGCTGATAAATATCGTGGTGCCCCTTCTCATACGCCGGCAACTGATCGTGCATAATGGCCAGCACGTCCTGGCTTTCCTTGGAACGGGCTCCCGCTTTTGCCGCTTCAATATCGGACTGCATTTTGGCAATGTACTCAAACGAGTTCTTTTCGTTCTCCGCGACCAACGCGGGCTCATTCATGTGCAGCATGGCGTCGCGCACCGAGCGGCCGTTCATGGCTCGCTCATAGTTGATGTCCATGATGTTCATTGCGCCCGTCATGTCCTCGTTGTAGAGGGCGCCAACGCGGGTGTTGGCCTCGCTAAGGTTGGTGATAGCCAGGTAGCTGATGCCTATGGTCAGCGCCAGCAAGACGCTGAAGCTGCTCATCAGCCGGGGCATTGCGTTGAGATTCTTAAACCAGTTCATGTGAAGTTACTCCATTTCCCTTTGTTAGATTGAAGCTGCCCCAGCAGCCCGAACGGATGCCGCAATCTGCGGCAACACTTTGGTTGAAGCTTGAAGCGAAAACAAATTCAACACGCCAATGGCAGTTACATCGACGATGGGAGCAACACAGCCATCGCCCAGAATGGTTGCGCCCATCAAGCCGTCGATCCTGCGCAAATTCCGTTCCAGGCTCTTGACGACAACCTGCTGCTGCCCAAGCAATTCATCGACCACCAGGCCGATTTTTTTCTGGCCCGACTGCACAATTACCGCCAGGCGGCGAATATTTGCGTCTGCATTGACCGCGCCGGCCTCCGCGTTCTGCGGCGGCAGGCCGAGGAACCTGGACAAGCGCAACAGAGGAACGGATTCGTTGCGGATCACAACCACTTCGCCTTTTTCGGCTACCCGCACAATCTGTTCATCGCGTAACGGTACGGTTTCAATCACCGCCAAAAGTGGCAACACCAGGGTGCGGTCGCAAACCCGCACCAGCAGTCCCTCAAGAATGGCCAATGTAAGCGGCAGCTCGATCGACACCGTAGACCCGCGCCCTTTTTCGCTGGCCAGCGCGACCGTGCCATTCATCTGCTGTACGTTCCGCTTGACCACGTCCATCCCTACGCCGCGCCCAGACAGGTCGCTAACTTCTTCCCTGGTCGAGAAGCCCGGCTCGAAGATCAGCATCCGGAGTTGCTCGTCACTCATCTGCGCATCGGAGCCAATCAGCCCCCGCTCGATCGCCTTGCGGCGCACGCGATCCGTATCAATTCCGGCTCCATCGTCGGAGACCTCGACCACGATTCTGCCCGAACGGTGGAAGGCCCTTAGCGTAATGACGCCCTCCTCCGGCTTGCCCGTTGCCTTGCGCACTTCCGAATTCTCGATGCCATGGTCGGCGGCGTTGCGAATCAGGTGCGTCAACGGGTCGCCGAGCAACTCCAACATGCTCTTGTCGATCTCGGTCTCTTCTCCGTGCATCTCCAGGCGAATCTGTTTTCCGGTGGCCTTCGCAATGTCGTAGACCGTGCGTGTGTATCTCGAGAACAGTGCCCCCAACGGCAACATGCGAATCCCCATCACCCGTTCATGCAACTCGCGGGTATTGCGTTCCATCGCTGCAACCGCCTCGCGTAGCCTGGGCAGGCATGATGGTTCAAAGTCTTCGACCATCTGCGCAGTCATTACGTGCGCGATCACCAATTCGCCTACCAGATCGATCAGCCGGTCAACCTTATCGGTCGCCACACGGATCGAACCAGAATCCCCGTTGGTCGAGGGCTTCACAGAAGACTGGCGACGATCCGTTACATCGGATTGGCGGCGGTCTGCAACTTGGCGGCGATCCGCATCCGGCGCCTTGCGGCGTTCAGCAGACGAGGGCATGCAATTCGGTGCGGACGAATCTGCGATATCCGGCGCTACCGTTGAATTCTGAGCCAATAGGGAGTCGGGCTGCGGCGGCGCATCCGAGCAAGAAATGCGAATTTCTGCCAGATGTTCAACAAACTCGAATACCTCCCGCAGCTCTGCTTCTTCTCTTACGCTGGCCAGCTCCACCGTCCAGCTCAGGTAGCACTGCGATGGATCCAGGTCCGTCAGCGTGGGCAACTCTTCGCAATGCAGATGGCAGCAACTCACTGTTCCCAATGCGGCAAGATTGCGCAGCAGCACAATTGGGTTGGTGCCACTCGCAAAGAGCTGCCGGTCGGGGCGGAATTCCACCTTGTACAGCATCATCTTCTGCGCATCCTCCACCAACTCGGGCGCCTCTTCAGGAGCGGCTTCTGCCGGGCTAGTTTCATTGGGCATCAGCGCATTGATGCGCTCATCCAGTTCAAGCGCTTCGGCAGGCATTGCCGCACCTGCGTCCGCGGCAAGCAATCTGCGTAGCACGTCCACACATCGAAGCAGGATATCGATTACCTCCTCGGTCGCTTGCATCTCTAATGACCGAAGCCGATCCAGGAGATTCTCCAGCGAGTGAGTAAACCGGACGAGGTTCGTCATCCCAAAGGACCCAGCCCCTCCCTTGATTGAGTGCGCCGCGCGGAAGATATTATCGAGCAACTCGATGTCGGCTGGAGCCGATCGCAGTTCAAGAAGACCTGTTTCCATGGAAGCGATATGATCCGCGCTCTCCTGGAGAAACGTTTGCCGAAATTGAGTGAGGTCGATTTTCATGGCCTTATGGCAACACTTTCGCAACGGTTTGCAACAACTTCTCTGGATCGAACGGCTTGATGAGCCAACCCGTGGCGCCAGCTGCTTTTCCCTGTTCTTTCTTAGCCGCAAGCCCTTCGGTGGTCAGCATCAGGATGGGCTTGGTTTTCATTGCAGGTTGGCTGCGCACGTTCTGAATCAGAGTGATGCCGTCCATCACCGGCATATTCAGGTCGGTAATGATCAGGTCCACCGTCGCGCCCGTGAGCTTGTCCAGCGCATCCGCGCCGTGTTCGGCTTCAATGACCTCATAGCCACCCTGCCGCAGCGTATAGCCGACCATTTGCCGCATGGAAACCGAGTCGTCGACAATCAGTACTCTTCGCACTTTGCCCTCCTTTTCGAGGTTTGCATTCTTCTCTCTCTGCATTGCGGTCAAAACAGTTCAACATCTCCCGCCGCGGATTCCGTACCACCAATACCGGCAACTTGACGCTCCTCGTGCATCGTATACTCGCTGAAACCTTCATTCGAAACGGCGTCTCCCGCATTCATGCCACCGAAACGGGCGGTCAGCTTCGTATGTAGCGTGTCCAGGTCTTCCACGACATGGGCAATCTGTTGACTGATCCGATCCTGGAACTGCAGGCCACGCACCGCTGCTCCAATGTCGTTCGCCAGGAGCGCACCTTCCTCAGTCATCACGGTTAGCATCTGTTCCATCTCGCCATGAGCATCTTGCATATCTCGAAGCGAGTCATCCACTTCGTGCCTGGATTTCTCCACGCGTTTGGAATCCTGCTCGTTCGTTCGCCGCAGGTCTTCCAGAGTCGATCCGGCAAGCGCCCGCAGGTTGGCGATCAGACCGCTCACCTGGGCAGTCACTTCCTGTGCTCTTTCTGTCTGGGACACCACTTCGACCGCAACTACTGCAAACCCTGCTCCGTGAATGCCTGCGTGTGCCGCCTCGATGCGTGCATTCATCGCCAGCATCTTGTTTTCATGGGCAATCTGCTCCAGCTTGAGCAACGCAGCACCGATCATCTGAGAAGCTTGATCCATTTGGTCGATTCGCTCGATCGCGCGCCGCGAAACCTCCCCTGCTTCTTCTGTCGTATTCAGGATCTTGACAAGTGTGTCTGCACAATTCTGGATAAGGCTCTCGAACGACTGTTTACTGGAAGTCCTGTTGCCCTCACTGCTTAGAAACCCTGTCGTGCGAGACACGGTCGACCTTGCGCGCTCCGCGATTCCTTGAAAGCTGTCGCACACACCTACGACCGAACTTTCAATTTGCGACGATGTCTGCTTCAGTTGCGCGCTCATCCGACTGAGGTGCGGCAAGTACCGGGCGAGTTCGGCGTCCACGCCCAAACTCTCCTTCGCACATTCCTCAGCTATGCCCTGAGGCGCGCTCAGACAGGTTCCGCCTGATTGGTCCTGCGCAGATCTATTCATTGCCCTTCCGTTCGGTCATTGAGAAATGATCAGCCACCCCCGCAAAATCAAACCATTGCCGTAGGTGCAGGGACGCGTTCGCTAAGTGCAGATTCTGTCCCCGCTTCTTCTGCTCCGTGTCCAGCGCCAGTAAAATCTGCAGCGCACTCGCGTCCAAGTGATCGATCCGATCGAGATTGAGGGTTAGGTCGCCAACTACTCCCAAAGCACCCAATGCTGCTTCCCGCAGATCTTCGACGGGCATCCAGTCTCCAGAACGCTCGACATCGATTGTGGTATGTCCGTGGTTCGACTGCGTTTGCGGTTTGACCACGTGCGCTCGCTTTGCCTTGCCACTTTTGTGAAGCCCTTTTGGGCGTTCGCTGGTCATCCGTTGCCACCTCACATCGCGGGACGGGCATCGCGATAGACATTGAGAGCTCGGACCCCCGCAAGGCAGACGAAGCACCAAGCCAGATTTCCGGTCGAGTGCTATATCGGTATGAAAATGGATTCTGTTTAGCCACAATCGATCTTCCTGTTGGTGTGGCTGTCTTTGGAAGTTCCCATTCGTAAGTATTAGAAAAATTATGTACTTAGCGGGACAAACTAGCACAACGAATGAATCCGCAGACTATGAATTGCATAAAGGACAGGTATAGTTGGGAACTGGTCGAAGACCTTTACCACTCTCTGAAGGACAGCGGCAAATGGAACCGATGTCTTCCCCATCCATTGAAAACAAATGAGATAGAATTCGCCAGAAGTGTCCTTTCTGGGCAAAGGGTACCAGGTTGACTTTCTCAACGATCAACGCACTTGCAGAAGAAGCCGTAACTGGCGTTCCTCTTAACCGCCATCGAGGCGCTGCACGTTATGGCT
>Ga0181529_10006738_pt1 | contig 11591 bp, 12 predicted proteins | sample PEATcosm2014_Bin_36_FD_119763 | JGI IMG/M metagenome (GOLD analysis project Ga0181529, IMG submission 119763) | Peatland microbial communities from MTU Mesocosm Facility, Houghton, MI, USA - PEATcosm2014_Bin10_30_metaG | ecosystem: Environmental > Terrestrial > Soil > Wetlands > Peat | place... | reverse complement strand
GAACCAGACCGGCTTGCCGACCGTGACGACTGCGACCTTCGCCACGGCCTTTGGCAAACCTTCGCCCTCCGATGATTCGCCCGGCGCCACAACCGGTGAATCTCCGTGCAGGAACAGTTCGGAGACGGCGTTTGAAAATCCGTAAAGTCTTTCCTCGAGGTCCGGCCGATTCATGGCGAAGAGGACATCGAGCATGTGCTGGGCGGCGTCGGCCTCGCGTATGGCAAGGTAGGCCTGGAGCACGTTGAGCCCGGCGGCTGGGCCGTGGCGCAGGGCGTCATAGCGCGGCGCCACCAGCTCCACAACCTGCGCCGCATGCCCGGTGGAGCCGAGGTCCCCCGACACTGTCGCCAGGACATCCGCGCGGTCACCGGCAACGGCCAGCACCTCGTCATAGATGGCAAGTGCGCCCGGCAGGTCCTTTGCGTCGAGCCGCGCGCGAGCGGCCCGCAGCCGATCGACTACCGCATGGGGCTGGAGGGCGACCGCCTGGGGCCTGGCCTCAGGCTGCGGTTTTTCCTCGGGAGCCGAAGGCGGGTGGCCCAAGGCAGAATCCTGCGCAGACTCCGGCGCCGGCTGGGCGGGCGACGGCTTGCGGCCTGAAAAACGGTCTAAGAATCCCATGGCTACCAGAAAAGCACCCCGGCTCGCTCGCGCGAGCGCGTTTTGCATCGCTTCGCTTGATTAGGGCAGGGGAACGGCTTCGCAAAGCCGGGTCACCCGGCCTGATCCTGTCTTGGATGCTTCTGGTACCAGATGACCCAGATGACGTAGAGCAGGGCGATCAGGTTCAGAAGGATCAGAACCAGGCGTTCCCAGGAGAAATTGACAATGCAGGATCTCGCCTCCCAAGGCAGGAACCCCCCGGTCGCCAAAATAAGCAAGTATTCAGCCCAAGCCTGGTTAAGCCAAAGACCGACACCTTCCACATAGAGTTCTCCAGCGTAGACGAAGGTGATGAGACCGATGGTCCGCAGGGTATGCGGGTCGACGTTGGTTATCTTTTCAAGAATCAGCCGGACAAACGAGTTTTCCGGGTCGATCCGGAGGTGCAAAGTGATCAGCCGGACGGTGTCCCCCAGGTCCTGGTTGATCGATCGAAAGAAACCGAACGCCAAGCCGGTCAGGAGCAGAGCCTTGGCTATCTTTATCAACGCAATCACCCTCAGGCCTGTGACCCTTGTCTTCGGCTTGGCCCTGAGGGTTGGTTGCTCCGATTTCATAATGAGGAAAGGTATTCAATCACAACCAGCCCCAAAATGCCAAGTATTGGTTCCGAAGCGCCACCGGCCTGTTGTCTAAGTCACATGGCCTGAGCCAGTACGCCCGCCAATTGAAGGTCTCCTGGCATGACGGGGTTTGCCTTCATGCTGCTCGCCGATTTTGCGCGAACAATGATTTCCATGACGCGTTCGGAAGTCACTCCGTGAGAAGTTAGCCGGGGAATCTGCAGGTTTGTAACGAGAGTTTGCACCCAGGCGACTCCATCTTCGGGCGAGGCGGCGGATCGGCCGGTCAGCCACCGGGCGACATCGGTGTAGCGGGCCACCGTGGCGGCTCCATCCGCATTTTCCCGCGCCGCTTTGAGATTCATTTCCATGACCGGTGCGAGGAGGATCGCGCACACCGCGCCATGAGGGGCGGAGAAAAGCCCGCCGATTGGGGCGGCGAGGCCGTGCACCGCCCCCAAGCCTGCGTTTGCGAGCGCAATGCCACTCCACAAGCTCGCGAGAGCAAGGTCCGTTCGCGCCTCCAGGTTACGAGGGTTCGCCCAGGCGAACGGAAGGGCCCGGGCACAGCGCGACAGACCGGCTGAGCAAAGGGCGTCGGTCATGGGATTGGCCCGGTTGCAGACGTAGGCCTCGAGGAGCTGGGTGAGGGCATCCATTCCGGTGGCGGCCGTGACGGCGGCCGGAAGATCGAGCGCAAGCTCGGGATCGACCAGTGCGATCCGGGCGAGCAGGTGCGGGCTGCGAAGGCTGGCCTTTACCCCCTTCTCCGGGACGCCGAGGACGGCGTTTCGGGTCACTTCGGCTCCCGTGCCCGCCGTCGTCGGGATCGCCATCCAGGGGGCCGCCGACACGGCGAGAGGCTGTCCCCGGCCGACAACCTCAAGGTAGTCGAACGGATCGCCCGGGTTGGTCAGGAACCCGGCGACCGCCTTGGCCGCGTCGATCGCGCTTCCGCCGCCAAATCCGATTACGAGTTCGGTTCCGTATTCGCGGGCAAATTCCAACGCCGATTCGACCATGGAAACCGTCGGCTCCCCCTCGATGGGAAAGACTTCCGAACCGACGCCTGCTAGGTCGAGAAGCTCTCTCAGGCGCTGCGCGCGCTGCGGATGGCTTCCGGTGACAACGATGGCGCGCCTCCCCCAAGGCGCCACCAGGGCGCCCGCTTCAGAGAGCGCCCCGGGGCCGAAGACGATCCGTGTCGCCGTCGCGAATTCAAAACGCATGAGGAACCGCACTACCGGATCGCCCCGTCGGCGAGCCTCCAGCCTTCCCCGAGCGGGTAGACCGGTTCAAACTTAACGCTCGTGCGCGGTGCGGCCATCATCGGGGTGGCCGCGTCCCGCCACGCGGCATAATGGGCGGTTTCCTTGTGCGCCGCCTGGTCGGCGGCTGTTCGATAGATTTCGACGAGGATGAAGCGGGTCGGATCGTCCGCCTGCTGGCAGACGTCGAAGCGGACAACGCCGGGTTCGCGGACACTCGCCCGGGCATTGGCGAGGATCGCCTCCTTGAATGCCGCAACGCACTCCGGCTTCACTCGAACGTGGACGTGAACGATGATCATGGCGGAAAAGAGCCTCTAGCCCCTTTCGGACCCCTCGGCAAGCGCAGGTGGCTGTCCCTCCCAAAAGAGGTGCCTGTCCCCCGGTCCACCCAATGGACCCCTGAACCGCGAAGGTGCCTGTCCCTCCATGGAACTTTGGACCCTCAATTGTCGTCTCAATCCCTGAGATCCCATTTCAATATGAACACTAGAGCCTTACTCTGCGCCGGAATTCTCGCCGGTGCTCCGGCCATTGCATTCGGGTACAGCCGCGTGGGCTTCGGCTTCAACTTCGGCTTCCCCCTTTACGATTATCCCGCTCCAACCCATGTCGTTGTCGTTCAGCAACCTGTAGCGACAGAGGTCATGCCTCCTTCCCCGGGGGTCGATTATGTCTGGATCGCAGGCCACTGGGAATGGGACACCTCAGGCAACCGGTGGGTCTGGTACGGCGGTTCGTGGCAGAAGCCGCCGGCGCCCAACGCTGTCTGGCAGGCCGGCTACTGGTCGCAGCAGCCGGGCAGGTGGGCCTGGGTGCCAGCTCACTGGGCGGTCCCAAATCCCCAGCCACCAGGCTCTTCTGCACCAGCCGCAGATTCAAATCCACCGGTGGCGCCGCAGGCCGCCCCGACCGCCTCTGAGGATCCGGCCTTAGCGCAGCAGCCGGTCGTCGTGAATGAGGCCCCGCCGCCCCCGATTGTAGAAGAGGTGTATGCGGCGCCGGGACCCGATTTCGTGTGGATCGGAGGCTTATGGACCTGGAATGGCGCCTGGGTTTGGGCTCCCGGCCATTACATCCGCGGTCCCCATCCAGGAGCAGTCTGGATCGGCGGTTCCTGGTTTCATGGCGAGCGCGGCTGGGCCTGGCGCGGCGGTCACTGGCGCTGACGGGCAATACCGCGAACGTTGCGATAGGCCGCGGCTACGGCCGGCCTGCGCCCTGTTTCACAGGAAGCGTGACGGGCGAATGGCTCCGCGTCTCAGATCTCGCAAGCGTACAACGGCGCCTCAACCGCTTCGGGCGTGAACAGGTGGAATATCTCCACGCGAAATTCGCCAACGACTTTGATGATCTCCCCGTGCCACCCGTGTGGATGCCTCGCGCCGCCTGGTTCTTCATCGCTTGTGATAGAGCCGCCTCATCGGCAAACTCAATGATCGCCTGGTACCTCGGCAGTTTTGTCCGCGATCCCTCGGACGCATTCTTGAGCAGGCGATAGGTGGACACCTCTCCGGCAGAGCAAAGTTCGCGCAGAAACCGTCGGCTACCGCCAGTCCGCGCTGCTCCGGGACATCATCCTTGAGCGTAAACCATACGTTGTAATGGATCATGGCTTGAATCTGCCGGATGCGGTTTCTGCCGCAGACGGAGGTCTCAATCCGCTTGTATCTGGAGCCCTGGCTCTTTTCGAAAACCACAAGCTTGGCTCCCTATAGCCCCGGCCGTTTGGCATCATCCAATGCCCAAAAATGCCAGTTTTGGGGCACCCGTTTCCTCCACTTCACTTTGCCGCCCGTCTCGATGAGCCTCCACTACGGCTTGCGCGCCTCCTGCCCCACAGGAGGTGTCGGCTCGGACGGATGGGCCGCCACCGTTTTGGCGGGTAGTCTAAAGGCGATCGGCTCCAGCATTGTCGCTCCGATTTTCCAAACCCTGTCCCAGTCCTTCACCAACGCGCCTATTGAGTAAACATAAACCACTCCGGCGGGGGGTATGGCCCGGACGATGGTGCGCACCCGGTATTTTTCATCCGGGTGCGGCGTACCCGGAAGATACGAGTCTCCCTCAACAACAAGAACCTGCATTGCGATTTGATTAGCCTTGTTCTTGCTCTGGATTGTCTTTTCGAACGTCGGCTTGCCCAGTGCCTTGATGTCATCGGTCGCTTTGACGTAGAATTGAAGTGCTGAAAAATAGGCGTCCTTCCATTCCTTCGGGTTGCGGCATACCACGGTATTGAGCGTGAAACCCGAATCGAATCCTCCGTTTTCAGTGAACCACGGGCTTATGCGGACGGTCTGCGCCGGGTGATTGTCTTGCTCACGCCATTGCCAGCCGACCGGCACCTGGAGGGCAACACACTCATTCGGAAATTCGTGCCACACGAAGCCGTCAGCCGCTTTCGGCAACTCATCTCCAAACGCTCCTGGCGTAGGAATCAGGAACAGTGCAAACAGACAGGTCCCCATGGCGAACCATGCGACGGGCAGCGATTGCTTCCCAGGACGGGTATTGGACGCCGGCGTCGGCTCGGTCGGATTGTTCGGTCTCATGTACCCCGGTATTTTTCCGCAACTCGGATCGCCGCAGCGATAACGTCCTCACGGTAGAACTCTGCAAGCTGCTTCAGGTCCCTTGTGGGCGCACTTACTGCGCCTGTGTCCGACAACTGCTGCACGTCACCATCGACTAGGGAGAAGACGTGAAAATCGCCATCCTTGTCGGCGTAAAGCCACTTCCGATACACATGCATCTGCTGCGATCCTTCGACAACTCCCACCTCGCCACTGATGATGCGCCGCACCAGGGCCCTCATTTTCTGGCAACGTTCTCGCCAGAGCGTTTCGTTCTTGACGGTGGGCGGTACGGGAACCATGCGTCCTCAGGGCAGAGGGGTCGTGAGCTCGACAAGATGGCCATCCATGTCGCGAACGCATGCCACAGTCTGTCCCCAGGGCTTGGCTTCGGGTTCGCTCACCACGGCCGCCCCCGCTTTCACCGCCCGTGCGAACAACGCTGGAACATCGGCTGACACCAGGGCGATTTCGAAGCCGAGCGGCGCCTTGTTTGGAGAAGCGGCTACGAATTCCTTCACTTGTGTCTGGGCCAATTCCAGGCTGTAGAACGCAAGCCGGGCGGCACCGGTTTCCAGTTCTCCGTAAGCCTTGCCCTTGTCGTCATTGAAAAAACGCCGCGTAAGGCCGAAGGCTTTTTCGTAAAAGCTGAGGCTGGCCGAGACGTCCTTCACATAAAGAACCACGTAACCGAGGGAGACGGATGGCGCGTTCATTTTGCCTTCAATCGGACTAACGGGCGCTGGTTTGGTGTCGGAGGCGACTCCACTGCGTACGATCAGCAGCGAGAATGCAGTCAGGAGAAGAGAGGGCGCTTTCATGGTCTTATCCGAACGGTGCGGTGAGCCGGCATGCCGGCGGGAGGCGCCGGCTCAGTCAGATGTGCCAGCCTTTGCCTATTTGGACGGGCTGCCGGCGTGTTCCTTGACGTAATCGTTGAGCCCCTTTGCAAGGCTGACGAAGTCCGAGGGAATCATTATTACCGTCGTGCTGTTGTTTTCGGCGCCCACTTCCGAGATCATCTGAAAGCGCCGCAATTCGAGGGCGGCCGGATTTTCGGCCATCTGGAGGGCGGCGGCCGAGAGCTTCTTGGACGCCTCCAGTTCGGCTTCGGCCTTTATTATCCGGGCGCGCTTTTCGCGGATCGCCTCCGCCTGCATGGCCATGACCTGCTGCATCGCCTCGGGCAGCTCCACGTCCTTCATCTCAAAACGCTCCACTTCAAGCCCCCAACCCGCGACTGGATCAGCGATCGACTGCAGGAGCAGGCCGTTGATCTTGTCGCGCGCCTGGAGGATTTCGTCGAGGTCGTGCTGACCGATGATGTTGCGAAGGCCTGTAAGCGCGAGTTGGTAGACGGCCGCGCCCGAGTCCTTCACCGCGATGACCGACTTGGCGGAGTCGATGACCCGATACCAGAGAACCGCGTTCACTTTGATTGTGACGCTGTCCCGCGTGATCGTTTCCTGCTGCTCGGCCGAAACCGTGCGCGTGCGAATATCAATCGTGACCGTCCGCTCTATTCCAAGCGGGATGATCAAGTAGAAGCCCGGGCCGCGAAGGCCCACGAAGCGACCCAGACGGAAGACCACTCCGCGTTCATATTCCTGTGCGATTCGCACACCGGAAAGCACCAGTATGACAAGGATTACAATCGGGATGTACATCATGTTAGCATTGGGTTTATGGGCGCGGCTCTGAACCTTTCGGAAATCCGCATCTAGCCGAATGTCAGGATGAGCCGGGGCTGCGGCTGGCGCGGTTCAGTTTCCTTCCGACTTAGGGGCGGAGCTTGATTCCTTCAATGCAGGGATCTTCTCGAGGAGCTTCTCCAGCTTGACGCCGGTGAGACTCTCAAGGACCGGCGGAAGCTGGCTCATGATCGTCGTGATGTCGGAGGTCAGCTTGCTGGCTCCGCCACCGGGTCCGGAACCGGAGTTGATGATGACGATCTTGTCGGTCTTCGCGAGCGGTTCGCTGATGCGGCCGGCAATCTGCGGCAGCGCCTCGACGATGAGCTGGATGATTGCGGCCTGATTGTACTCCTTGAACGAATCGGCCTTCCGCCGCATGGCCTCGGCCGTTGCGGCGCCCTGCGCCTCGATGACGGCAGCCTCGGCCAGTCCCCTCGCCTTGTTTGCGTCGGCCTCGGCCGTGCCGGTCACCTTGACGACCTCGGCCTGGGCAAAGCCCTTGGCCTTCGTGGCCGAAGCCGCGCCCGCGGCTTCCGTCTCCAATTGGAACTTCGTGGCCGCAGCCAGCGTCTCGACCCTGTAGCGCTCGGCATCCGCCGGCTTCTGCACCTGGGCTTCGAGCTCCCGCTGCCTGCGGAGGATTTCCTGCTGCTGCAGCTCGATCTGCTTCTGCTTCTCGATGATCGAGACCTGCACCTCCTCGGCCTTCACGAGCTGGCTCGTCTTGAACTTCTGTAGGTCGTAGGCGAGCTCCGACTCGGCCTTCTTCTGGTTAACGGACGCCTGGTACATGGCGACGTTCATCTGGTAGTCGCGCTGCGCCTCGGCGATCTTCGTGTCCGCCTTGAACTTGGCCTCCTGGCCGCTCTGGGTGGCCTGCGCCGAGCGGATGACCGAGTCGCGGTCGGCCTCGGCCTGGGCGATCACCGCATCGCGCTTCACCTGGGCGATGCGCGGCCTGCCCAGGGCGTCGAGGTAGCCCTGGCTGTCGCGAATATCCCGGATCGTGAAACTGATGATGGTCAGGCCCATGTTCGCCATGTCGCCCGCGGACAATTCCTGGACCTTGGCCGCGAACGCATCGCGGTTCTGGTAGATGTCCTCGACGGTCATCGTGCCGAGAATCGCGCGCAGGTGGCCCTCGAGGGTCTGCATGGCGATGCTCTTGATGTCGTCGGTTTTCTTGCTGAGGAACTGCTCGGCCGCGGTCGCGACGGAAACGTCGTCGCCCTTCACCTTGATCTGGGCCACCCCGTCCACCTTCAGGGGAACGCCCTTGCTCGTGTAGACCTCGGGTGTCTGCACGTCGATCGTCAGAAGCTCGAGCGAGAGGATGTCCGCCTTTTCAATGACCGGGACGACGAATGTGCCGCCGCCCTTCACGATGCGGAATCCGCGCATCACCGACTTGCCGTTCGTGTCGGTGAAGCGGTGCTGGCGGCCGGAAACGACCAGGACCTGGTTCGGCCCGACCTTTGTGTACCTGCTCGCCCAAACGACGATGAAAAGGAAAACGACGATCAGGATGCCAACGATGGCGACCGCCGACACGCCGAGTTCAGTAATGTCCGCCAGAGGTAGGGTATGCATTTGGGTGCCTTGAGACAGGGAGTTTGGGTGAGACTGAAAAAAGCCGGATGCCAGGGCCGCGGTCAGGAGACGCTCACGTAATACTGCGTCCCGACAATTCGGACAATGCGGACGGTCGCCCCGCCGGCGACGAAGGCGCCCGTCTCCTCGCGAGCCGGCGCGGAATAGCGGCTGCCGCCCTGGACGTAGGCGATCTCGCCGACCCCCTTCTCCGGGATGGGCGTGACGACCGTCGCCTCCTGGCCGATCAATTCGCTGACGTGCCCTTCGCTCGATCCCTGGGTGTTGCGGAACATGAAGCCGAAGAACCAGGCGACCGCCGCCGCGATCAAACCGGCGCCAATGGCGGAGAGCGGACCGGCCAGCGCCTGCGTCTCGCCGAATTTCGTCAGGATCATCCCGAGGCCGCCAAAGGCCGTTACGAATGTCGCGATCGTCGTCGGACCGATGGGAGCGAATCCGGGCATGTCGCTCGTTCCGGAGCCCGCCTCCGCGTGGCCGTGCGCGCCTTCGCCGTGGGATGGCCCCCCGTGCCCGAGCTCGACATGCCCGGTCTCCGCATGGGCGCCAAACAGGTGCCCGAGAAGTGCGCTGATGACTGCAAAAAGCAGACCCACGCCAAAGCAGACGCTATAGATGAAAAAGGCTCCGTATTTCACGTTTTCGTCAACCTCATGAAAAGCCAGACCAGTCATAAGCACACCCACTGCTGCTGTCGCCGTCGATGAGATTTTATTCGCGGCGGAGATATTAAATGCCTTGATCGCCCATCCGGCGCCGGTTGCTGCGGCACCGCCGTGCGCAAGCACGCTTCCGGCGAGGGCAGCGATGACGGCCGGAGGAGGCGCCAATGCCGCCTGGCTCGCCAGGGTCGATCCCAGGGCGGATGCTGTCGAAGTGATGCCCTTTCGACTGAGACGGACACGGAGTTTGTCGAGGGCGCGCTCCGCCCTCATTCGCGCGGAATTTTCGCCTATTCCCAGCTTCTCGCCCATTTCGGCAAAGGGCCGTCCCTCGAAATAACGCATGAGAACCGCTTCTCGATCGGGCTCGGGCAGTTCGTGCAGCGCCGAATCCAGGAGGGGCCGGAGTTCTTCCCAACCTGGGTCCGGGATAGATTCCCGGCCTGCGTTTTCGTTCATATATGCCTCCTGTTCCCGGAATTGCCGCCTCCGCTTTGCTCGCAGGGCGTTCATGGCGGCAAATCGCGTGCTCGTGTAAAGCCAGCTTGTGAGAACCGGCCTGTGCGCCAGCGAACGGGCCTTGCGGGCGAGATCGATAAAGACGCTCTGGCTGACCTCCTGCGCAAGTACCGAGTCTCCGCCCACTTGCCGCAGCGCAGCCGAGTAGACCAGGCCGGCCTTTCCCTGGACGAGTTCATTAAATGCGCTCTGCGAGCCTTCCTCGGCATAGCGTTTCAAAAGCTCGGTCTCGTCCGTCATTTCCAGATTACACCCACCGGTCCTGGGAAACGCACGCAAAAGTCGATTCCCGGGCCTTCGGGCGCCCCCCGGGTCCAAGCACCCCGGAAGGCGCCTAAAAGCTGCTATACTTCGCCTAGACAACAAACCGCCCAACGAACCCACTTGTCACGTGATGAAGACACCCAGGCACACGATCACGGCGATGATTCTCCTGATGCTCGTGGCCGGACTGGTATTCTGCACCCGGTGCGGGGGGCAGATACCCACGGATTTAATCGCAACTATTGATGCTTCAGGCAATTATACCAGGCCAGCGGCCGTCGCGGCAGAGCTGATCTCAGTCTCGGATTCCGGTGTTATCCTCAGTTGCCATGAAAAGACCCCCCAGCCCGGAAGCAACCCGGCGGCCTGGAGGGAGCGGTATACGATCCGGGACGGAAGGCTTATCCTCGCCGGCATCCAGACTTCCCGCGTCATTCCCGCCCAGCCCGAACACACGGCCTGGGACGAGACTCCGGTAATGGATTCGCAATTGACCACCCCGGCGGGAACCGAGCCGGCGCCCGGCCAACCGTTGCACCCGGCTTTCTTTACAGACGGCAACCTGCGCATGGGGAGCGTCGGGCCGGGCATCGTGGACTCCAAGTGGGGGCCTTTCCAGGCCTATGTGCAAAAGATGATCGGGATTGCGCAAGTCCAGTGGCAGACAATCTTGATCGAGAACGGGTTGCATCCGGGGCCTGGAAGCCAGGTCGCCGTGAATTTCATCATCGCCTCGAAAGGGCAGATCTCGCGGATTTCCGTCGCGTACCACTCGGCCGGGCTCCCGGACGCCATTGCGCGCGCGTGCATCAACGCCGTAACCTCGCGGGCCCCTTACGGTCCATGGACGCCCGAAATGGTCGCCGCCCTCGGATCCGAGCAGGAGCTGACGTTCTTCTTTTCCTACCAGTGACGCCTGGCGCGGTAGGCCGAAGGCCGGCCGACTGGCCTCGCGCGCCCCCCGAAACGGTTACCCTTTTCCGGCTGTGCCGGGCGCGCAGCGAAAGCCTTGTAGTTGAATCCGGCCAGGCGTGTCTCCTGGATCTTCTGCCCGATGAAGCGCTGGATGTCCCGGATGTTGCCGGCATCCTCGGGCGTCACGAGCGTGCAGGCGTCGCCCACGGCCTGGGCGCGGCCCGTGCGGCCGATCCGGTGGACGTAGTCCTCGGGATTCTCGGGCACGTCGTAGTTTATGACGTGGGTGACTCCGGCGACGTCGAGTCCCCGGGCCGCAATGTCGGTCGCCACCATGACCTCGTACTTGCCGCTGCGGAATCCCTCGAGGGCTTCCAGCCTCTGGTTCTGCGAGCGGTTGGCGTGCAGGACGGCGACGGAATGGTTGGCCGCGGAGAGCTTGCGCGCGATCTTGTCGGCGCCGTGCTTGGTCCGGCTGAACACAAGGACACAGTCAAAACCCACTTGCGCGAGGAGCGCCTGCAGCAGATCGAACTTCTGGTCGAATGAAACCGGATAAAGGAGGTGATTCACCGTCTGGGTGACCGGGCGGTTGTGCCCCACCTCAACCCGCTCCGCATTGTGCAGGGCGAATGCGGCGATGGACTGAATCTCCGGGGGCACCGTGGCGGAGAAGAACAGTGTCTGCCGGGCCTTTGGGCACCGGCTGATGATGTCCTTGACGACCGGCAGAAATCCCATGTCGAGCATGCGGTCGACCTCGTCGAGAACGAGGATCGACACGGCCGACAGGTCCATGGTCCGGTCCTGAAGGTAGTCCATCAGCCGCCCCGGTGTCGCGGCGACGATGTCG
>Ga0181529_10006737_pt1 | contig 11593 bp, 10 predicted proteins | sample PEATcosm2014_Bin_36_FD_119763 | JGI IMG/M metagenome (GOLD analysis project Ga0181529, IMG submission 119763) | Peatland microbial communities from MTU Mesocosm Facility, Houghton, MI, USA - PEATcosm2014_Bin10_30_metaG | ecosystem: Environmental > Terrestrial > Soil > Wetlands > Peat | place... | reverse complement strand
GCTGATCGGCCACTCCGAGCGCCGGCAGTACTTTGCCGAGACCGACGAGATCGTCAACAAGAAGCTGCACACGGCCCTCAAGCACGGCCTGATCCCCGTCGTCTGCGTGGGCGAAGTACTCGCCGAACGCGAAGCCGGCAAGACCGCTGAAGTGCTCAAGACCCAGGTTGCCGGAGCGTTTGTTGGCATCACCGCCGAAGCCGCTAAGCCCATCGTCATTGCCTATGAGCCCGTATGGGCCATCGGCACCGGCAAGACCGCCACGCCGGAGATCGCCGTCGACGCGCACAAGATCATCCGCGCTGAAGTGGCCAAACTGCTGGGCCCCGCAGTCGCCGCCAACGTCCGCATTCTCTATGGCGGCAGCGTCAAGCCGGATAACGCCAAGGCCCTCATCGGGCAGGAAGAAATCGATGGCGCGCTCGTCGGCGGCGCCAGCCTCAAGCCCGACTCCTTCGCCGCTATCGTCAAGTACTAAATTCTCATCGAGTTTCGATCGGTCGCGAATCCTCCTTCGCGGCCGATCGAAACATGACTCATGGCTCAGCGTGGCCCATCGCTCTTCCATGGGCCGTGAAAGCTGTTACAACTTCACCCGCAGTTCGCCTTCCTCAACCCTCGCCTCCAGCACTTCGACCTTCAACTCCGGATCCTGTTCCGTAGCGCCGGTGTGCAGGTCGAAGGCATACGCGTGCCACGGGCACACCACCCGGCCCTGCTCCACGATTCCCAACCCCAGCGGCCCTCCCTGATGCGGACAAACGCCATTGACTACGGCGATGGTCCCGTCCACGCGGGCCACGCACAAGTCCCGGCCCTGGACGGTAAACTCGGCAACCTCGCCCTCGGCGGGCAGCTCGGACGCGGAACAGACACGAACAAATTGAGACATAATGGATGCTCCTCGCGGCGGATCGCCGACAGCCAGGGTAACCGGCCTCCGCAATTAGCATAAAAGGGGAAGCTCCGCCTCAGGCGGAAGATGAAAGCAAAGTGTATGCCGCGCAAGAAGATCCAGCCCAGGCCGGCGCCCGCCTCCGCCTTTGAGCAGTTGTGGAGCAGCCTGCGTACCCAATCCACGCCACCGCCCGCGGTTCCAGGCCGCTGGCTGCTTGTCGCGGGGAGCCTGGCCATCCTGGCCTCGGCGGTGTGCGCCTGGGGCGCGCTGTGCCTGCTGTTCTGGCAGGGGAGCTGGCAGTTGCTCTATCATCCCGCGTCTGCCGTGACGCGTACGCCGGCAAGCGCGGCGCTGGCCTTTGACTCAGTTGGATTCGCCACCTCCGAAGCCGGCGAATCCCGCCTGAAAGGCTGGTGGATTCCGTCGGCGCCGGATGCCCGGTACAGCCGATTCACTGTGCTCTACCTGCACGGCCAGGACGGCAACCTGGGCGATACGGTGGACATCTTGGCTGCGCTGCACGAGGCGGGCGTAAACGTGCTGGCCTTCGACTATCGCGGTTACGGGCAGAGCCAGTTTGCCCGTCCCAGCGAGGCCCACTGGCGCGAAGACACGGAATCGGCGCTCCAGTACCTCACCGGAACCCGCCATGTAGTCTCCAGCACAATCATTCTGGACGGCAGGGACCTGGGCGCCAACCTGGCGCTGGAGATTGCCGCCAGGCATCCGGAGTTGGCAGGCGTGGTTCTGGAATCGCCTCTCGCCTCGCCGGTGAGTGTAATCTTCAACGATCCGCGCGCGCGGCTGGTTCCGGCGCACTTGCTGGTGCGGGACCGTTTCGATGCCGACACGCCGGCTGCGGCTCTGCGGATTCCATCGCTCTGGTTTCTTCAGACCTCATCAATCGCACAAGCCGGCTCGACTCCAAAGCCTGATGCTTTCCAGAAGGTCAGTGCGCCAACGACGCTGGTTTGGCTTACACCTTCTTCAGACGCCAACAAGGATTTGGCGAATGGCCTTTCACGCTGGCTCGACGCTTGGCCACACCCGGCGACGGCAAGAGCGCCCGCGGTCAATCGGTAAATACAGCCCTGTCTTCATGTCTCAATTTCAAGCGGTATTACGGTCAGGCGGTAGTCCTTCGGGCTGTTCCAATTCCCTGCCGTAAACACAAATACTCTGTTCGAGGTCTGAAATTTCGGACATATCTGCGGTGAATAGTAGCCGGAGGGCATGGATTCGTACGAGCCTATCCGGGTCCAGGGCCCCCAGGGCCGCGGCGACTCATAGAAGTCCCATGCGGTATGGGTCGCCGCCCCAGCCATCTTTCCACCGCCCGCTGGATAATACCACCCGATCATGAAATACCTTTGCTGAGAATGCAGGTACACGGCGCCCGCCATGCCAAATCTGCCAGATTCGCTAAGAACCGGTTTGGCATCGTTCATGTCTTTCGTCCAGGAGGTCGCCAGCTCGCCGTTCCCACCCCTGAAGAACTCCCAATCGGAGCCATTCAGAAGGCCTATTTTGGATCGCGCCACGCGGCCCAGCACCACGTCGTCGCCGCAATCCCAAAAGCCGTTGTTTGATAGGGCGTAGATATAGTCGCCCACATGAGCCTGTCCCCATCCTTTGCGGCCAAATTCAATGAAGTAGGGGGTAGCGAAGCGCTGTCCTGGAAACATCGGTGCCCGATAGTTCACGTCGGCCGGGCGTGTCCAGGTTCGCCCATAGTCGATGCTCTTGATGATGCTTGCATTGTGTGCCGGTTGTCTCCGGTGAGGGTCTCCGCTCACTTCTCCATACTTATGCCGGGCGACAACCAGATATAAGGCGCCGTCAAGGAAAGTGCAGCCGCTGGATTTCCACGTGCATCCATCCGGGCCTGTCTTGCCTGCTTCTCCATAGTCCGCCATCGGATTCACTGTGATTCCGCTCAGGTGCAACGGGTCGCTTCCATCGATTCGATTGAACGCAACGTTCGCACTGGGCGCCTTGTGAAATCCCGTGGTATCGTTCGACGGCGAATAGAGGTTATCGTCTGCGCCCCACGCCGCTACCCAGGTATCGCCGCTGTTTTCGTCCACCGGAACCGGAGTTCCGACGTGCACCGCGCGCAGGCGGCGGCTTTGTCCGCCCGAAAGGAATGCCGGAAGCAGAGTGGCGCCATGAAGCTTGAGTGTCGCCGATAGCGCCGCCAGTAAAGAACCGCTGATGAGATCTCGTCTTCGCATATCCATTGCCCCTTACGCTTCGGCCGCCCCACGCCTGTCTCGTCTGCCCGCTGCCGTTATCGCGGCATATCCCGGTGCAGCGCCTTCACCTGATAGCCGGCGCGCTTGAGTTCCCTGGCCATCTCTTCGGCCATCATCACGCTGCGGTGCTGGCCGCCGGTGCAGCCAAAGGCCACGGTCAGGTAGCTCTTTCCTTCTTCCACGTAATGCGGCAACAGGTAGAGCATCAGGTTCGTCACGCGGGCAAGAAACTCCGCCGTTTGTGGAAACCCGCGTACATAAGCGGCCACTTTGGGGTCCTGGCCGGTAAGCTTGCGAAACTCGGGCACAAAATGGGGATTGGGCAGGAAGCGGACATCGAAGACCATATCCGCGTCCAGCGGCACGCCGTTCTTGAAGCCGAAGCTCAGGCAGGAAACCAGCAGGCGCTTGGACTCTTTCTCTTGGCCAAACCGGTCCAGAATGTGCGCGCGCAGCTCATGCACATTGAAATTTGAAGTATCGATCAGCGTGTCCGCGACATTGCGAATGGGGTCAAGCAACTGCCGCTCTTCCACGATGGAGCGCGACACCGTCTCCGACCGGCCCAGGGGGTGGGGCCGCCGCGTCTCGGAGTAGCGGCGGACCAGCACAGCGTCCTGCGCATCCAGAAAGACCACCCGCGTGGGCAGAAGCTTCCTTACGCTCTTCAGGATCTCCGGAAGGCGGTCGAGCGTCGCTCCTTCGCGTACGTCCACCACGATGGCGGCGCGTTTCACTTCGACGGATTCAACCACCAGCCCGGCAAAATTTGGCAGCAGTTCCAGCGGCAGGTTGTCCACGGCATGAAAGCCCAGGTCCTCAAACGCCTTGAGGGCCGAGGCCTTACCTGCACCGGAGATTCCGGTAACGATAACCAGTTCTTTGTCTGGTCTCGTCAACGATTTTGAGCGTGTGGCATCCGCTTGCGGCAATTTCGCCGCAGGCGCCGGTTTCTGGGGCGTCATGCGCACATGCTACACCGAAGAGCCGGTCGCAGCCACCGGGCGCGTTTATCCAGCACTCCAATCTGGCAAGGTCGAGAGCTTATGCCGGATCTGGCGCATCCGGCAACAAGTCATCTCGACCCATTTTGCAATCGCATCCTGTTGCGTGGGGGTTTCCATGCTGGCCCCCGCCAGTTCTTAAGGAATCTCCACCAACTCCATCTGCCCGTCGCGGCGGCGGTGGAGCACAAACAGATCTCCGGCAGGATTACGGAAGATGAACAGGTCGCGGTCGCGGAACTCCGCCTCCTTCACCGCTTCCTCGATGGTCATGGGCCTGATGGCAATGGCTTCGGCGCTGTTCAGGACGTGCGGCTCGACCACGGTAGCGCGGGATGGGAATGAGTGCACGGCAATCGACGCGCGCGGCTTTGCACGGGCTGGTTTTTCATTCTCGACAGCAGCTTCCGGCTGAGCGGGGCGAGCCTTGGGCCGGGCAACCGGAGGTGCGGTCAGCACCTTCTCTTCCTTGGGCAGCCGCTTGCGCTCCAGCCGCCGGTCCCTGTACCGGCGTGCCTGGTTTTCGGCGTGCTCGATCGCCTGCCGCAGCGCCGCATCCAGGGTGTCGGCCTTTCCCGTGGCCGCAATAGTCTGCAGCCGCACCTGTACAGTCAGCTCGACAATCTGCACATGCCTCTGCGCGCCAAAGGTAATGCTGGCGCGCGCAGTCTTGCCCAGAATGCGGGCAATGCGTTCCAAACCCTCCACGGCCTGCGCACGCAGGGCGTTGGAGATCTTCACTTGCCTGGCGGTAAACTCCACTTCCATGGTCAGCCTCCGCTTCTGGTTGTTTGCAGTTCGGTCCTTTTGCCTGCAGAACTCCGGATTCTGCATCCGTCGTTTGTTTTCATCCACTTACGTATTACATCTGGTCATACCGTCCCTCAACCCCCGAATGTCGGATCACCAAACCGGCTATGAAATTCCGGGATTGAGAGAGGACAGTATATGCCGAGAGTCAACAAGTTGAAAGCTGCCAGGGGCAACGGCGGGCGGAAACTCTTCCCGGCGGCGATCAGGAACGGGCAGCGCCGCCTGGAATGGGCCATCGTGAATGGCGGTGAGCAGACCCAGCGAAGAGGTCTGCGCCCTGCAGTATCGGCGTGATAGCCGCCGGAACCGGCATACCGTCCCCGCGGCGATTGGCCCCTGGCGGGAAAGATTTAGTATGGGTGCTGCGCCCACGAAACACTGCACTCTAGCGGTTACCGCAAGCAGTCTTCAATGTTGCGTGCCGATGGCTCGGTCGGCGAGACAGCCAGAAGCGCTTGCTATCAGGAGAATGTCCAATGAAAACTTTCCCATCGCTTTTTGCTTGTTCTGTCGCCTTTTGCCTTGGCGTCGGCCCCGCCATCTCCCAGCAGAGAGCGCCTGCGACACCGCTCATCACCCACGACCCGTATTTCAGCATATGGTCTGCAACCGACAATCTCACTGACTCTGACACAACCCATTGGACGGGCAGCCCTCAACCCATCGCTGGTATCGCGCGCATCGACGGCAAGGCGTATCGCTTCATGGGGCGCAACCCCGAGGCCATCCCCGCAATGCGGCAAACCGGCAGCTCGATCATGCCTACGCACACTCGTTACGAGTTTCGCCAAAACGGCCTGACGCTGGAGCTATCTTTCTTCACGCCGGCTATCATGAGCGATCTCGATCTGCTTTCGCGTCCGGTCACGTACCTGACCTGGAGTGCTCAAGCCACCGATGGAGCGGCGCATCAGGTTTCGGTTCTCCTCGATGTTGACCCGGTGATCGCGGTCAACGATCGCAGCCAGCAGGTTATGTCATCCCGCAATCAGACTTCCTTGCTCAACGTCCTTTCTGTTGGATCGCGCGATCAGAACATTCTCAACCGCTCCGGCGACGATCTTCGCATCGACTGGGGTTACTTCCATCTCGCGGTTCCGAAGGATGAGGACTCGACCACGGCAATCACGCCCCATCCCGCCAAGTCCTTCACGGCTTTCGGTAAGCTCCCGGCGAGTGACTCGATAGACATGCCTCGACCTGCCGATTGGGCAAGCCCTCACCTCGCCGCTATCCTCGATTTCGGCTCAGTCGGCGCGCAGCCTGTTACGCGCCACCTCCTCGTTTCGTATACCGAGGGCTATGCCATCCAGTATCTGCAGCGGAACATGCGGCCCTACTGGCAGCGCAACAATATGCCCGTCGAGGAAATGCTCGATTCCGCCGAAAGGGAATACACCGCGCTTGATACCCGCGGTAAGACATTCGATGCGGAGCTGGCCGCCGATTTGACCAAAGCCGGCGGGGAACATTATGCGGCGATCGCGATCCTGGCATATCGCCAGGCCATAGCCGCTCACAAACTCGTAGCCGACGCCAATGGCGATCCGATGCTCTTTGCCAAGGAAAACTTTTCAAACGGCTGTATCGCCACGGTCGATGTACTTTACCCGTCAGCGCCATTGTTTCTGTTCTTCCAGCCCAGGCTGCTTGAGGCTCAACTGCTTCCTGTGCTCGAATACGCCTCCCTTGCCCGTTGGCGGTTCCCATTCTCCCCTCACGACCTCGGTCAATATCCGCTGGCCAATGGGCAGGTTTACGGTGGTGGAGAAAAGACCGAGGAGGATCAGATGCCAGTCGAGGAGAGCGGTAACATGCTCATCCTCGTCGACGCCCTGGCGCGGGCTGAGGGCAGCGCGCAGCTTGCGGAGCGCTATTGGCCGCAGCTTACGCAGTGGGCTCAATATTTGAGAGAGAAAGGGCTTGACCCGGAGAATCAACTAACTACCGATGACTTCGCCGGTCACGTTGCCCACAACGCCAATCTTTCTATCAAGGCGATCGATGCGCTGGCTGCCTATGCTGACCTCGCGCATCTGCTTCACCACGAAGACGTTGCGAAGGAATACACCATCATGGCAAAGACCATGGCGGGAAGGTGGGTCGATATGGCTGTTGAAGGGGACCACTACAAGCTTGCGTTCAACAGCCCCGGCACCTGGAGCCAGAAATATAACCTTGTGTGGGACCAGGTCCTTGATTACAACTTGTTCCCGAAGCGTGTCCGCGAAACCGAAGTAGCCTTTTACACGAAACATCTGAATCGCTACGGTCTCCCACTCGACAGCCGCGCTGACTACACCAAACTCGATTGGTCCATCTGGACTGCCACGCTCGCATCGACCCCGGAGCAGTTCAGCGCCATCATCGACCCCATTGATCGCTGGACAAATGAGACACCCACCCGTGTTCCTCTGACCGACTGGTATGACACTAAAACCGGAAAGCAGGTTGGCTTTCAAGCGCGCAGCGTGGTTGGCGGCGTCTTCATCAAGGCTCTGTCCGATAAGCAACTCACCGCCAAGTGGCGCGCTCAGGCTGCCCCGCACCAGTAGAGGCTGAGCGCCGGCTATGCGCGGAGAGAAAGCTACTGTCGGTCCCGCACTACCCGTCGCGGCGGCGGCGCTGGTGGGTGGAGGGAATATTCATGTCCTCACGGTATTTCGCCACGGTGCGGCGGGTGAGTTCGATCCCCTGCGCCTGGAGCAGGGCGGCAAGCCGGTCATCGGTCAGCGGATGGCTGGCGTCCTCCTCCTCGATAAGCTTGCGCACCTTGCGCTTGAGCACCAGCAACGGGGTGTCGGCGCCCTCCGGCCCGTTCGAGCCCTCTGAGAAGAAGAACCGCAGCTCCAGCACCCCCTGCGGAGTGTGCGCATATTTGTTGGCCACCGCGCGGCTCACCGTCGAGGGGTGAACTCCAATCTCTTCCGCCACTTCCTTGATCATCATCGGTCGCAGGCCCTCGACGCCCTGTTCGAGAAAGTCCTGCTGCCGCCGCACAATCACCTCGCAGGTACGCAGAATTGTACTTTTGCGCTGTGCGATGTTACGCATCAGTTGCAACGCGGAGCGGAACCGCTCCTTCACGTAGTCCTTGACCTCTTTTTCGGTGCCTTCTGAGGCCAGCATGCGACGGTATCGCTGGCTCAGGCGCAGACTGGGCAAGTCCTCCTCGTTCATTGAGACTGTCCACTCGCCGCCTCGCTTCGCAAACACGACGTCGGGTTCAATCAGCCGCGTTTGCTCGCGGTTGTAGAGGCGGCCTGGCCGGGGATCCAGGGTGCGAATGAACTCCACTCCGGCATGGGCCTCGGCGGGAGTGATATGCGCTGCCCGCGCCAGATCTTTCACATCCCTTTTTTGCAATAGTTGCAAGTGCCGGTCCACAATCAACGCCGCAATCTCCATGCTGCGGCGCCGTTCCTCCAGTTGTGCCTCGGCCTCGGCGCGAAAGCCGCGATGCGGATCCTCGTCCGGTTCGGCCGCATGTCGGGCATACACCTGGCTGAACTCGTTCTGCTGGGCCGCGATCTGGATCAGCAGGCACTCGCGAAGGTCACTGGCTCCCACTCCTGCGGGATCGAGACTCTGCACCAGGCCAATGGCGCGCCGCAGCAGCTCATGGGTCGCGTCTACCTCCGGAACGTGGCCGTTCTCCGGGGATTGGTCTTCGTGGGGCTCGTTTTCATGGGAAGGCTCTTCTGAGGAATCGCTGAAGGCCGCCGCCAGTTCGTCCTCGCTGGCAGCCAGGTAGCCGTCCTCGTCGAGATTGCCGATTACGAATTCGGCCGCCTCATGCAGGCCGGGCTCGAGGGTCAGTGCTCCCAACTGCCACGCCAGGTGATCGGACAAGGTCGTAGGCTGTGAGAGAAAGTATTCAAACGAGGGTTTTTCGCTCTCTTCAAACTCCGGCTGTGTGCGGTAGCCAGGGTCCAGATATTCCTGGAAGTACGATCCAAAGTCGATCTCTTCAAAGGAGTCCTTGGGCGGAGCCGGCGGTTCCTCGACGCCGCGCTCCAGCCGTTCCTCGCGACCCGCGACCTGATCCAGCATCGGAACCGATTCATCGATCTCCTCCAGGACGGGATTCTCCACCATCTCGGCATCGATCATCTCCTTCAATTCCAGCTTATTCAGTGCAAGAACGCTCACCATCTGCATCAGGCCCGGAGTCAGAACCTGGCGTTGCGAGACTTTCAAGCCTAATCTTGGCTGCAACATCGGCATAAAATGGGACTCGTTCCCGTTGGGACTCAATGTAAGTGTAATAGCACGAGAAAAGACTAAAGCTTAAATTGACCCACTTCAAGCCAATCTTCCCGGATTGGGCGGCGATCGATCAGGGAATCTCTGTGTGGAATCCTTTGCACCGCTCTACCGTTTCGGGGGATTGACAGAACCGACTCTCCCGCACCCTCCCATTTGCGCGCCTCATCCTGGAACCATGGACCGCTTGCCCTGGGTAGAGATCGCACCGGTGACAGCCGCCACGCCGATCGGACCGCTTCTTCTTTATACTAGCCTCCGTGGCATCCATCCTTCGCGCAGAATGGCCTTGGGCTGCCGATCCGTACGGCCATGTTCTCCACGCTTTACGGACGGCGCATCATTGCCTTATAAAGTTCAACTCTGGACTTGTTGATCCTGCCAATAATGTCTTGTTGCGCGAGCACGGTTTTCAGCGCCGCGAACAAACTCTTTGCAGCGGATAACCTCCGTGCCAAGCGCAACATAGAAGCCGGTCGTGCCACAGGGTGAGATGCGTTCTCGCACCCCGTAACCGGTGTCACGGCTCGGCGAAGGTCCAGCCTGTAGAAATTAAGTAGACAGGAAACCGAGCGGCTCAGCACAATCGCTCTGTATCTTGGGATTCCATTCAGGAGGAATCGTGCCAGCTTTCACACCTCCGCCGCTGCCAAGCGACGACAAACGTTGGAAGATCGTGAACGGGACCATGCGCAAGAATGGGTTTGCCCGCCACGCGCTCATTGAAACGCTCCACACCGTGCAGTCCTCATTCGGCTACCTGGACGACGATGCCATCCGTTTCGTAGCCCGTTCTCTGCGGGTGCCGCTCAGCCAGGCCTACGGGGTAGTGACGTTTATCACCACTTCAGCCTCAAGCCGCCGGGCAAGCACTCCATGACGATCTGCACCGGCACGGCCTGTTACATCAAGGGCACTGACAAGCTGGTGGCCGCGGCAGAAAAACGCCTGAGCATCCCGCAAGGCCAGACAACCAAAGACGGCAAGATCAGCCTCATGACCGCTCGCTGCGTGGGCGCATGCGGCCGCGCGCCGGTGGTGCTGACTGACGGCGAACTGGTGGGCCAGATGACCGGCGAGCAGATGCTGGATCAACTGGAAAGGTGGGCAGCGGAATGACCATCGAAGAGCTCGATCAAATTGCGGAATCCGTGCGTGCGGAGAATGCGAAATTCGACCACGAGATCAATGTCTGCATGGGTACCGGATGCCTCAGCCAGCACTCTGACAAACTGAAGGACGCGCTGATCAAAGCGGTCGAGACGCAAGGCAAGAACGCCTTCGTCCGCCGCACCGGCTGCATGGGATTGTGCGCCGCCGGTCCGCTGGTGCTTGTTGATCCGGAAGAGACACTCTATCAGCATGTGAACGCTTCCCACGCCGAAGAAATCGCCGCCAGCCTGGATAGCGAACCCGTAGCGGCCCTGCAGTGCGACCTGCGCGAGCACTTCGACCAGCAGGTTCATGTGGTGCTGGAAAACTCCGGCCACATCGATCCGGAAAAGATTGACGATTACATTGCCCGCGACGGCTATCAGGCGCTTGTAAAGGCGCTGACTGAAATGACGCCCAGCGAAGTGATCCACCAGATCACCGAGGCCGGTCTTCGGGGTCGCGGAGGTGGCGGCTATCCCACCGGCCTCAAGTGGGGCACGGTGGCCAAGGCTGTGGGCGACCTCAAATATGTTATCTGCAACGGCGACGAGGGCGACCCTGGCGCGTTCATGGATCGCAGCGTTCTCGAGAGCGACCCGCAACGCGTGCTCGAAGGCATGTCCATCGCGGCCTATGCGGTGGGCGCAAGCAAGGGCTACGTCTATGTTCGCGCCGAGTATCCGCTGGCAGTGGCCCGTCTAACCGCCTGCTTGCGCGATGCGCGACGCCGCGGCCTGCTTGGCAACAACATCTGCAACACGCCCTTCAATTTCGACGTTGAAATCCGCCTTGGCGCTGGTGCTTTTGTCTGCGGCGAGGAAACGGCGCTGATCGGCTCCATCGAAGGCAAGCGTGGAACGCCCAAGCCGAGGCCCCCGTATCCGGCGGTAAGCGGCTTGTGGGGCAAGCCTACGCTGATCAATAACGTTGAGACCTTTGCCAACGTTGCTCCCATCATTCGCAACGGTGGCAAGTGGTTTGCCAAGATGGGCACCGAAAAGAGCAAGGGAACCAAAGTGTTTGCCATCACCGGCAAAATCACGAACACCGGCCTGGTGGAAGTCCCCATGGGCATGAGCCTGCGGCAGATCATTGAAGGCATCGGTGGCGGCGTGCCAGATGGCCACACCTTCAAGGCGGTGCAAACCGGCGGTCCTTCCGGCGGCTGCATTCCCGCCGAGATGCTGGACATCGGCGTCAGT